>ERZ795059.4675-NODE-4675-length-12755-cov-5.298976_pt1 | contig 12755 bp, 10 predicted proteins | sample MGYA00375143_ERZ795059 | MGnify/ENA primary metagenome ERZ795059 (study PRJEB30188, sample SAMN05720168) | activated sludge metagenome | isolation source: Anaerobic digester | place: USA | collected 2015-01-07 ... | reverse complement strand
ACTTCTCGCATCTCCATCAGCTAAAATAAAGGCTTCATCAGTTTTATTATCTAATACAAGTCTAATAATTTCGTCTCTTAACTTAGAATATTTTTCAAAATTGTCATTAAACGATTTTAATAATAATTTTTCATCATCATTTTTAACTAATTTTGAATAACTTTCCATATTTGAAGTTGTTCTTTTAACGTCATTCTCAATATTTTCTACATATTTTGCCTTCATCTTTTCATCTTTTGTAATCATTAGATTACGCACTTCGCCTCTTACACTTAGCAATCCGGCATTGGCGTCACCTAAGTAGGTTATCGGTACCAATTTTTCATTATATGTTACATTAAGGTTTTCTGTTATACCAGTCATGCCTACGTAACCAATATATCCAACTATTGCTGTTAATACTGCAACAAGCAAAAAGCTAAATTGTAACTTTTTACTAAGACTTAAATTGTAAACCCATTGCATAGTTTTTCCCCTGTTTATTAATTTATATAATTGTAGTTTTTTTAGTTATAATTTTTAGTGTATTATGTATTATTTTTTCCGGATTTTCAACTAATGCCTCTCCGTGTCCCGGATATACAGTATTAATCCTTAATTTTGCTAATTTTTCAATTGTATTAATATAATCTTCCGTATAAGAGCCGTCTTGCATATTAACTCGTAAAACAGTATCTCCCGAAAACAATATTTTTTCTTTTTTACAATAAAAACAAACAGAATCAGAAGAATGTCCGGGTGTAAAAATAACCTCGAAATATTCATCACCTAAAAGAATTTCTTCCCCCTCTTTTAACAAAAAATCAACTCCAAGTCCGCTTATTGAAGCATATACTTTTGCATTGTATTTTTCTTTAATTTTTAATACACCACCGGAGTGGTCAAAATGATTATGAGTTAAAAAAATTTTATCAATAGGCGATTTTCCTACACCGGTATTTGTATTATCAATTTCATTAATAATATAACCATCAGTTCCAGTATCTATTAATGCATTTACATCAGATATTTTATTCCACGTTCCCAATACCAAATATGCATTGCCGCAATAAATAGAAGGATTCTGTTTTAATCTAATAATTTTCATCTCAAACCTTTTTGTATAATTGTGCGTCAGGTACAACGCGTTCAAATAGATATTCTAATTCTTCAGGCATCTTTTGTGTTTGTTCCGTAACAAAAAAGCCCCCCGTTTCCAATGATTTATGAAACATCTTGATTACTTCTATTCTTTCATTTTGTTGAAAGTGTAACAAGACATTTTTACAAACAATTAAACTATAACCTTGCCCAATACTCTGCAAGGTTAATAGGTCATGCTTTTGAAACTTTATTTTACTTCTTATAAGATCATTAACCCTAACAAAACCCGGTTTTTCTTCGTATTTTTCAAAGTATTTATTAAATATTTCTTCAGGAATTCTTTGGGTTTCTTCTTCAGTATAAATTGCATTATTAATTATTGTACCAAATTGATCCTGTTCGTCAATATCCGTTGCATCAATAACTAAATTCTTAAATGAAAAATGTCCCATATATTCAGCTAAAATCATTGCCACCGTATATGGCTCGGGTCCCATTGCACATCCTGCATCCCATACTCTAATTCTGCTTCTACCGGCAACTTCCGGTGCAAGTATTCTTGCAGCATGTTCTAGTGTGTGTGTATCTCGAAAAAAAAATGTAAATGCCATTTTATACTTTATTTTAATTATTAAATATTAATATGTTTCTTTTGCAATAGTAATTTCCTGTTCAACCAATTTGGCTATATCTAATATTAATGCCACAGTTCCATCTCCAAGTATTGTGGCACCCGAAATTCCTTCAACCTTTTTATAAACTTTACCTAAAGTTTTTAATACGGTTTGGTGTTGCCCAACTACTTTATCAACAACAAAACCACATTTAACATTATTTACAGAAGCAATAACAACTTGTTCTATATCAGGTTTAGTCCCTTCTATGTAAAATCTCTCTCGTAAATTAACATATGGAATTATTTCATCTCTTATATTAATAAAATTTCTGCCATGTGCATTTTCAATATCTTTTTCTACCAATTCAACACACTCTTCAACGCTACTTAACGGTAAAATAAAGTTTGAATTATTAATGTCAACCAATAATCCATCTATTATTGCCAATGTTAAAGGTAATTTTAAGGTTATAGTTGTACCCAAATTAGGTTTACTTGTTACTTCTATACTTCCTCTTAAAAGTTCAATTGCTTTTTTAACAACATCCATCCCAACACCTCTGCCGCTAACATTGGTAACTTTTTTTGCTGTTGAAAAGCCGGGTTGAAAAATTAATCCAAACAATTCGTTTTCAGATAACTCCGTACCTTCGGTAATTAAACCCTGAGATATAGCTTTTTGCTTAATAGCATCTTTATTTAAGCCCGCTCCGTCATCAGATATTTTTATTAAAACTTCACCGCCGGATTGTGATGCCGAAAGATGTATTTCACCAATTTCAGATTTATTAAGAGTTAATCTTTGTTCTGGAGATTCAATTCCGTGATCAATTGAATTACGCAAAATATGTATTAAAGGATCATTCAACTTTTCAATTACAGTTTTATCAAGTTCGGTTTCTGCCCCTTCAATTGTTAAATTAACTTCTTTGTTCAGATCCTTTGAAAGATCTCTAATTAATCTATTAAATTTATTAAATAATGTTCCAATTGGTAACATTCTTATATTTAGTGCACTATCTCGCAACGACCATGTAATTCTTTCAACTTCCTCAGATACGGCAATTAAATTCGGATCACTTAAATTATTTGCTATTGAAGAAAGCCTTGCCTGCACTGTTACCAATTCGCCTACTAAATTAACAAGTTCATCTAATTTTTCCGAGCTAACTCTTATACTGCTAACTTTTTCAATTTCTGTATTTTTGGGTGTTTTCACTTCGTTTTTTATCGTCTTTGGCAAAGCTCCAAGTCCAAACAAATCTCCGCCTAAAAAATATTCAATCTCTTTATTAATATCATAATTAAAATCAAATTCTTTTTCTTCAAAAGTTTTGCAAAATAAATAAAATTGTTCATCATTTTCTAACAAAGTTTTATCGTTATTTTCTTTAATAACTAATTTACAATCATCTTCAACAAACATAAACACATCTTTTATTGAATCAATATCCTTATCACATTTTAATATTAATTGCCACTTAGTATAACATTTTTCGCTGTTAATATTCTCCATATTAATTGACTTATCCAAACAGGCTTTAATATAACTTTCTCCAAAATCTCTTAATTCTTTTATTAAGCTTAATAGATTAGTACCGTTTCCCATAATATCGGCATTCGGTTCAATAAAAATATGATATATTTTTTTAGGAAAATTTGACGAGCTTATTTTTTTAGCGTCAATTTCATCAGCCGATAAAGCATTTAGAACTTTATGATTATTTAAAATATCTCTAAAAGAACTTAAAATTTGTTTGGTTACGGCTTCATTCTCATTTGTACCGTTTCCGTCAGGTTTTAGCATATTTGAAATTTGATCGACAGCAAGAAGGGTTAAATCTATAATATTTTTATTAACACTAAGTTCACTGTTTCTAATTAAATCGTAAACCGATTCAATATCGTGAGTAAATACAGAAATATCATCAAACCCAAACATTGCAGCAGAACCTTTAATGGTATGCATTGCCCTAAAAATTTTTGAAATTAAATCTTTATTTGTTTTATCTTTTTCAAGCTCAAGTAAACTTTTTTCCAATTCGGAAATTAACTCGGTTGCTTCTTCTATAAAAGCTTGTTTGTGTATTTCCGACATACTATCCTCTTTTTTTACCGATATTTTATTTATGCTTTCCGATTTTGTTGCCACGGTTGATTTTTCTTTGGAGATACGATACTGTATAAGTAAATGTTCAAATTCGTTTTTTATCTTATCTAACCTAAACTTAATAATATCCGGAACTTGGTTACCGTTATTTAACAAAACATTTAATATATCAACCGATTCAATAGAATTATTAATTATTTGCTTGTTAATGATAATCTGGTTGTTTCGGATAAGATTATATATCGATTCAATTAAATGCGCAAAATCTGACACGCCGGTTAAACCAAACATACCGGCATTTCCTTTTATTGTATGCAACAATCTAAATACTTCTTGAATAATTACAATATCATGTGGGTATTTTTCGAGCTTTAAAATTTGTTTTTCTAAAGCTTGAATTAATTCATTCGTCTCCTCATAAAAAACCTTAGAATCATCTTCCATAAATAATTATCCTAAAACCTTTTTTACAACAGCCAATAGTTGCTCTTGTTTAAATGGTTTCACAATCCAACCGGTTGCACCTGCCTGTTTACCTTCTATTTTTTTACTTTCTTGAGATTCGGTTGTAAGCATTAAAATCGGAATAAATTTATTAATTGGATTTTTTCTTATACTTTTAATTAACTCTATTCCATCCATATTAGGCATATTTAAATCCGTAATAACTAAGTTTATTTGTTTACCTGTCATTTTATTTAATGCATCTTTACCATCATTTGCTTCTATTACGTCATATCCGGCTTCTCTTAATGTAAAACCGACCATTTGTCTTACACTACTGCTATCATCAACCGTTAAAATCGTTCTGGGCATATTTCCTCTATTTAAATATTACTGTTTATAAAGATTTCTTCTAACTTAAAGCCGAAATCAGTTAATGATTGTTTTAAATAATCGTTTTCTTTGCTATTAATTTTTAAATTCTTTCCCCATTCCTTTGCTGTTCTTGATAAGGCAATTAATAATTGAATATATGATAAGTCAACTTTTTCACATTCATCATTATTAATTACAATATTTTCACTTTCGGCAATCGCCTTGTTAAAAATTTCTTTAATCTCAGATGCATTATTAATATCAATAATACCTTTAAAAGTTATTGTAACTAGACTATTATCGTTGAGATAAGTATAGTCAACCATTGTTTTCCCCTAAAATAATTCTATATTATCGCCAAACTCTAAATTTGTATTTTTATTTTCTTCCTTCGATATACTTTTCCTATTAATAACTTTTTCATGTATTTCTCTTTCACTCTTCATCGTATATTTTTTATATAAAACATCGTTAAATTCTCTTTTTGTACGTGGTTTAATTTGAGGATGAATATTTATCAAAATTGAGTTAATATCTGAAACTATATTATAAATAATCTCTAAAAATTTGTTATGAATATTAATTTTTGATGAAAAATAGGAAATCCCTTTACTTATAGCCGAAATATCATTATTTAAAGATAAAAATTGTCTTTTTGCTTCACTTTCATTTTTAAGTATTTTGTCTGTTATAACTTTTAACTCTTTTTCAGATATCAATTCATCTTTAATTGAAGAATTGTTTAAAGATAATCGTAAACCTTGAGCAATTGCATTTACATTTTCTAATTTTGTAGTTATAGAACCGGTTTGTTCTTTTGCTTCAATAGATAATTTTTGAATTGACTCTGCAAGAATACCTAATGCACTGCCTTCATTACCAACATGAGCAGCTTTAACAATAGCATTTAATGCAATAATTTCTATCTCGTCTCCTATATTCTCAATCTCTTGAACATAACGAGCCAATTCTTCAACAATATCAACAGCAGTATTTATCGATTTATTAAGGTGCTCTTCAATTTGTACGTTTTTTCCTAATGCTTCTGAAATACCCATTAGTTTAGAACATACAGATTCCAATTGCGTTTTACCGTTACTATGACTATTTATATAAAGCTTTTCTGAATCAATAAATATTGAATCGAAATCTTTAGCAATTAAATTTAACTTTTCTATAATATCTTGAACAGCTTCACCAAATTTATCTGCTGTATGGTTTAATTGCTCGGCTTGAATTTCACAAATATCATAAATAGTTTCATTTAGTTTTGTATCCTCGTCCTCAAGTTTAATTTCTTCTAAAAGATGATTGAATGCCTCGTTTATATGTTCAATCTGTTGTCTTGTGATATCATGAAATTGGATGGCAACTACTACGTCTCCAATATTTGAGGTAATACTTTTAGTATTTTCAAATGTCCCTTCAATAAAATTCTTATTTTTGTTATATTGATTTTTAAACTCCTCTAAAGATACCGCTGCCGAATCCAATACATTTTTAGATAACCTATCTTGTTCAATAAACAAATTGTCTAAATCTAAATTGGTTCGCGATATTTCGCTAATTAAGTAATTTGCCTGTTGCGAAATATTTCCGGCTTTTTGCTCTATTATCTCCGAAAGTCTATCAACATTTTGAACAAGAGCGGAAAATCCTTTGTCGTCAGTACCAAGTCTTGCAATTTCTATTTTAGTCGATATTCCCAAAACTCTTAAATGTTTTACGATTTTTTTAAAGTTGGATATTTCGTTAGAAATATTTTCTATAAACCCTAAAATTTTAAGAAGTTCGTTTTTATCATTATTTATATTTGTAATTGATTTCTTGAAGTATGCATTTAGTTCCAAAATAATTCTTGCAAGATTATTAAAGCCAAACTCCAAAACATTTTCCGAAATATCCGTAGCTATTCCACTGGCAGTATCACTTATTGCTTTAGATTGAATTGAATAGCTCTACAGGTTGTTTCCTATTTCCAAAAAAACTTTCTCGGTATCATTATTAATAAATTTCAATTTATTAATAATATTTAAAATTACTGAGTAATAGTTATTGGAATTAGGTGGCAATCCTTTTATAAAACTTTCGTTTTGCATAAGAACTCGGAACAATATTTACAAAAATAGAATTATCCGGCTTTATTATTAATTTTAATGTTAAAAGGAATCTCTATTTTAATAGTAGTTTCTCTATCCTTTTCACTAATAATATCAATATTACCATTGTAAAGTTTAACAATTTTTTTGATAATTGTCAAGCTTAATCCAAGTCCGTATGTATTTTTTTTAGAGAAATTTTGGAGTGTAAAGCTGTTCACATTTTCAACTTTACTCGTATTAATTCCAGCACCATAATCGGTAACTTTAAAAACATTGCAACTGTCTTTACACTCCACACTTATTTTGATTGGTGTTCCCTCAATCGAATTTTTTAATGCATTATCAACCAACTCATTTAGCATAAACTCCAATAAATCGGGTTTAACATTTGTTTTAAATTCGTTGATTTCTATCGTTAAATCTTTTTCGCGGTTATATTCTAATCCTTTACGTAATAATTTTGCAATTATCTTTTTATTGTTTGCTAAATATATCTCATTTAAGTCAACAAAACTATCAGAACCGGCTACATATTCGGAATAGAGCATGAATTTATCAATATCATCCTTTAACACTTCCCCGGCTCGTTTTATTTTTAGCACAAAATTTAAAATTTCCTGTTTATTCATTTGGTCGTATTCACCTAACAAAATATCGGCAAAACCAATAATGCTAACAAGTGGTGTTCTTAAATTATGTGATGCATTACGTACAACAGTATTTTTAAAATCACCGATAAGCTCAATCTGAGCTTGCTTTTTAAGTAATCTGGAATTAATTGTGTTAATAACGTCTTCAATTTTGAATGGTTTTGTGATATAATCATCAGCCCCCAAAGCCATCCCTGTCCTTATGTCCTCACTTTCTACTTTAGCCGTAAGAAATATAAACGGAATTGTTTTTGTAATAGGATTGTCTTGTAATTTTTTTAATAATTCCAATCCGTCCATTTCCGGCATTCTTACATCACTGATGATTATATCCGGCTCAAACTCTACCGCCATCTTGTAACCTTCCAAACCGTTTTCTGCCGATTTTGCCTCAAACCCATTGAACTGTAATATGTCTTCTAAATTAAGCCTCAAATCCTTTTCATCCTCAACAATTAATACTAATATGGATTTTGATTCTTTCATTTTCTGTTTTCTTAATTGTTGAGAATTACCTTAATATTGTTTTTGTCTTATGTAAAAATAATATCAATATTATTAAAGTATTAAGAAAAGTTGTAATTGGTTAAAAAGTGTTGTAACTGGTCATATATTGTTGTAAGTGGTAAATTTTTAATATTTGTGCGGGTAATATTTATAAAAACAGGTTGAGATTTGAAATCTTTCTTCTACTTGCTTCAAAAGGAATTTCAACATTTTTTAAATATATTAAAAAACTATTTCCTACATGACGTTCAATTTTTCTAATATTTTCAAGTTTTATTATAGTTTTATTATGTATTCTTAAAAAATACTCTTCAGGTAATGTCTCTTCCCACTTTCTTAATGGTTTATGAAATACAAATTCTGTATAATTATCAAGTATTACTTTTGTGTATTGATTTGCTGCCGAAATATAATTGATATCCGAAACCTTAAAAAACACTATTTCCTCTTTGCTTCTTATATAAACCGATTCATCCATTGTAAGTTTTTTATTTGCACTTTTATTTTCAATTAGTGTTATATCTTCCCCTCTAAAAATTCTTCTTTTATTTAAACGTATTTCAATTGTTTTTAATAAATCTTGATTCTTAAAAGGTTTAGTTAAATAATCATCTGCACCAAGATCCATCCCTTTTCTTATATCAGCAATATCAACTTTTGCAGTTAAAAATATAAAAGGGATTGCCTTTGTCAATCTATTATCCAATAATTCATCTAAAACTTCATAACCGGTTTTGCCTTTCATCATTATATCACAAATAATTATATCCGGTAAAAAACTTATCGCTTTTTCAACTCCTGTAAAACCGTTAGAAGCAGTTTCTACAATATAACCCTCTTCAATTAATAGCGTTTCTATATTACTTCTAATATCAAAATCATCTTCAATTACTAATACTTTCATTTTTAATTTCCTTTTGTAAAATGATAGGAATATTAAGTTTTACTATAGTACCCTTGTTTAGTTCACTTTTTACTTCTATCGTACCTCCGTGTATTTCAATATAACGTTTGATAATAGACATTCCTAAACCTGTTCCGTTTATTTCGGCAACATTTTTACCTCTGTGAAAAGGCTCAAATAGGTGACTTAAGTCCTCTTCACTAATTCCAATACCGTTATCTATTATTAAAAATTTTATTGAACCCTCATTACTTTCAACAATTATTTTTATCACTTCGCCTACAGAAGAGTACTTAATTGCATTTGTTAACAAATTTGTTAAAATTGACCGCAATAATTTTATGTCTATATTAAATTCTTTTCTTACCGAGTTATAATTATAGTCTAAAATATGATTTTTGGCATAATCATTTTTTAACTCGTCAATTAATTTTAGGCAAAATGCATTTAAATCTTCATTAGTAGGGTTACACTCAATTTTACCGCTTTCAACTTTGCTTACTAATAATACATCATTAATTAAATCCGTTAAATTATCAATCGTTCGCAAAATTCTTTCAATATGTTGTATATATTTTCCGTCATCCCATCTTTTACCATATTTACCCAACAATTGTATTGATGAGGAAATTGTGGTTAATGGAGTTCTAAATTCGTGTGATGCCGTAGAAATAAAACGAGTTTTCATATCGCTAAACTTTTGAACTTCATCAAGAGTTTTCTTTAGCATCATTTCAGTTCCTTTCCCTTTTTCTATCTCTTGGTTTAACATTATATTAGATTTGTTTAGCTCTTGTGTTCTAACTTTAACCATTATTTCCAGGTTTTGCCTATGTTGATCTAACTCTTTTTCAATTCTTTTCTTTTCGGTAATGTCTTCAAATAAAACCGCAAAAATTCCTTTAACTATTGAAAATGCCGATATTCTAAAATATTTATCTAAGTCTTGTGAATAACTTTCAAATTCAACAAAACATGCCTCTAATGATACTTTACCGTATTGTTCAATCCAATAATCCTCAAGCTTGGGAAGAATCTGTTTGGCAGTTTTACCTATTATTTCTTTAGAGTTTAGCCCTGTTAATCTTTCAAAACTAGGATTAACTTCTAAAAACTTATAATCAATCGGCTTTCCTTTTTCATTATAAATCACTTCATGTAAACCAAAACCCTCTTGCATACTCTCAAATAAAGTTCTATAACGCTTTTCGCTTTCAATTAATGCTTTTTCATATTCTTTTCTTTTTGTAATATCTTCTATTGAGGCAACTATTCCTTCAATATTTCCGGTTTTATCATTAATATTCGAAATATTAATACTTAATATAATCTTTCGTTTGTATTTATTATAAAAAACAAGTTCTTTATTAATTGTTTCAAAACTTTTTGAACTGAACACATTTAATGGATTATTTTCATCTACTAAAATAGTACCGTCAAGCTCATAAAATTTCAATTCATCAGAATTAAATTTATACTTTTCCGTACTATTAAAATTTATATCAAAAATACTTTCCGAAGCTTTATTACCTAAAATAATTTCGCCTAATTTGTTTATATAAATAACTCCAACCGGAATTGTTTTTAATATCCACTGTAAAAGTTCTTTTTCTTTTACTAATTGGTCTTCAGCCCAAACTTGTTCGGTAATATCAACCGAGAAACAGATAACACCCGCTACTTCTCCTTTTTCGTTATACCATGGTACTTTATCCGAACGTAACCAAATAACATTACCATTATTTTCTAATTTATCAACAATTCCAAATTTTGGCATACCGGATGTAATAATTTCTAAATCTTCTTTAAAGTAAATATCATGTTTATCAGGAAAGATATCTCTTGCTGATTTACCTTCAATTTCTTCTACTCTGGAATTGCTAATTAAAGCAGCGGCTTTATTAACTTTAATATAATTATTATATCTATCTTTAAAATAAATTGCAACGGGAGAAAGATCAATTATTGTTTTTAAATCAACCCTTTCTTTTTCAAGCATCAATTCCAATTCTTTTTCGTAAGTAATATCTGTTAATACCCCGGTAATTAAAGTATTATTATTCGGTAATTTATTTAATCTGGTTGAAACTTTTACATAACATGTATCACCGCTTTTTTTTACCAATGAAAAAACCGTAGTACTTTTTTCTTCATTAAGTAACTTTTCTCTAATTCTTAACGGTTTAAATTTTTCGTTTTCAGATACAAATTCAAAAATGCTATGATTAATCATTTCATCGGAATTATATCCAATAATATTAATAATAACCGGGCTTACAAATTGAATAATACCATTTGTATCAATTGTAAAAATTACATCATTAATGTTCTCAACTAAATTTTTATATTTTTCTTTAGATTCGGTTAAAGCAATTTCGTTGTTCTTCCTTTCCGAAATATCACGAATTATTGCTTGATTATAAACTACATTCTCAACTTTTACACTACTTATACTTACTTCAACAGGAAATTCTTTTTCATGTCTATTAATATTATACGATTCAAACACTTCTCCTTCTTCAAGTTCTGTATTAAGTAAAATACTTTTGCAATTTTCAAATTGCTCTTTAACCCAAATTTGTGAGATGTTATTTATAGTCTCTCCTGCATTGTCTAATCCAAATACAAAAGAAAATCTATCGTTAAATTCAAATATTTTTCCCGTGCTATCATATAAAACGATTGAATCGTTTGCATTTTTTAATAAAGTTTCGTATCTAACTTGAATTGCTTGACGTTGTAACAATAATTCAAATTCTCTTTTATAGTTTAAGGTTCTAAAATATTTTCTTGAGATATAAATTAATGAAATGCCTGCAAAAATAATTATAAAAGTAAAACCAATAAGGTATAAAGCAAATACTTTTGAATAACTGTAATAATCTTCTAAATTAATTTTATGAACAAGATAATAATCAGTATATCCTGAATAAGAGATATTTGCTATAACCCTCTCGTTATCATTATCTAATCCTTCATATACACCTTTTTTTAATATTTGTTGCGGTAAATAAAATATTGGAATATTACTTTTGTTTTTAATAACTTTCATTCTATTTGCATCATTAACTTTAATACGTACAACCTTCCCCTGTTTATACTCATCCGTTTTTATTAATTCGCAAGTATATACTTTTTCACCGCTATGATAGCTTGATAATATTGGAGAATACAACTTTAAATTAACAGAAAAGATATAGAACCCTTTTAGTTCATGGGAATTTTCCTTTTCAATAACAAGAGGCGAGACTATGTGATAAAATACTCTATCCCCCAAAATTTGATAATCTGTATTTCCTAAATTTGAGTAATTAATATTTTTTGTTTTACTTGAGAGTTTTTGATAAAAAATTTTCTTTTGGTTTTCTATTTCCTTATTTGTACTTTCATCAAATCCTTTAATTTCAAAAGAAGGAATTATTGAATTACTCGACTTTGATTTCAGTATAATGTTTTTATTCGTATCAATTAAAATTACCCCATTAATAAAACCATGATTATAAAATATACTTAAAGTCCTATTTAAATCTTTAAACTGTTGTAAATTTTTCTCTTTTTCGTATAAATTATAAACCAATTCATCAAAATTTGGAACTTTAATTAAAAACTGAACATACCTTTTAGTTAATGCTTGCAATTCGAATATTCTACTATTCCTTAATTTAGAAATGGATGATAATTCATCAATCATTTCTTTTTTTAATCGGGTAGTATGAGTATTATAAATATATAGATTTAAATAGATTACTATAGTAATAAATGTAATGACACTAATAATAACTATTAAAAACCATTTATTGTTCTGTTTATGCAAAATATCACTCGATAAACTATAATCTATCCATTTAAGAACTTTTAAAATAACATTTTTTTTATTTTAAAACTATATTTTTTTAGAAAAGTCTAAATATTTAGATGTTTTTTTAGGATGATTTCCCCTAAAATTACCCTTTACCAATGCTTT
>ERZ795059.4674-NODE-4674-length-12755-cov-5.715827_pt1 | contig 12755 bp, 9 predicted proteins | sample MGYA00375143_ERZ795059 | MGnify/ENA primary metagenome ERZ795059 (study PRJEB30188, sample SAMN05720168) | activated sludge metagenome | isolation source: Anaerobic digester | place: USA | collected 2015-01-07 ... | reverse complement strand
ACACTGGATGGTACACTCTTTCCCTACACGACGCTCTTCCGATCTACATCCGCCGTGAGCGCTTGGCCGACATCTGGAACGACCGCCCGCGCTGGCATTGGCTGCACCCCAAGCCCGAACAGTTGACCGGCTACTGCGCGGAGTGCGCGCTGGCCAAGGTGTGCGGTGCGGGCTGCACAACGCTCGCCTATCGCAGCACCGGCGAACTGTTCAACAATCCTTACTGCCTGCGTCGTATGGAACGCGAAGGGCAAGGAGTCACCCGATGATCGTCATCCTGTTGGTCGCCGACAGTTGCAAAGCCAGCGCACCGGGTTTTGCCGGCGGACCGGCCGTCACGCCGTTTCTGGATTCGCTGGCCGTCGAGGGCACGTGGTTCGAAAAATTCTTCGCCGCCGGCGCCTGGACGATCCCCTCGGTCATGTCGATGCTCACCGGCACGTTGGGGCACCGCCTCGGCGTGTGCCGTTGGCGACACCCTTTCCCGGCGCACCGGCCGACGCTGCTGACCGCCTTCGCCGCGGCGGGTTTCGAGGTGCGCAGCTTCCACCCCTACCCCCGGTGGGGCTTTCTGACGATCCCCGGCAAGGGCGCGGTCGGCAACAGCCAGGACATGGACGCAGTGTGCGCCGCCCTGCGCGGGCGAAAGGGGCAGGACCGCTTCGTGTTCGTGCTGCATTGGTGGACGCACCTGCCGTACCTCTGCCACGAAGTACCGCAGGACAAATGGCACGTGGCTTGCGATTTTTCCTTGGAGTCGCTCAACCGCTACCCGGAGCGCATCGCACCGAAGCTGGAAAACTCGTACCTGCAGGCGGTGGCGCACTTCAGCGAAGAGGTGCTGCCGCGCTACCTGGACGCCGCCGGAGCGCACGGCGAGGAGGTGCTGCTCGCGGTGACCGGCGATCACGGCGAGACCTGGGGGCGTTCGCTGCCCGCCGGGCGCAAGGTGGAAAACGTGTACGATCTGCACGGGCGCTGGATCGCCGACGAAACGATCCAGGTGCCCTTGGTGCTGCACGGTAAAACGGCGACGGCAACGATCCCCGCCGGACAGTGCTTGGGCGGCTTGGCTTCGGGGCTGGATGTTGGCCCAACCCTCGCCGCGCTGGCCGACATACCCTGGCCGGGTCCGGAGCCGGACTTTCCCCCCCCCGGTTTGGTCGAACGCAACGAAAAGGATCTCAATATCATCGGCGCATCGCTCAAGGAACACGTGCTGACCGGGCTGGACGCGCCCCGCGATGAAGTTTTAACCATTTCCAGCCACAACGCACATCAGCCGAAAACCTATCCGGCCGACGGCAAAGAAATGTGGCGAACCATGGCGTTGCGCGACGCAAAAGCATGGTATATTTGGGATGGAGTGGCGCAGGAAAAAGCCGTGAACTCGGTGGACGAGGCGGCTGTTTTGTCGGAAGAAGAAACCGCCGCCGTTTTCGCCCGACTCGAAGAAATGCGGCAACAGGCCGTCGATTCGGCCGCGCCGGTCGAGGGCGAGGACATCGACGATTTACGCAGCGACGCCGAGCAGGTTAAAAAACAATTGCGCTCGCTCGGCTACCTGGATTGAAAAAAAATGAAAAGCTATGCGGAGCACCCAAACAGTTGTTACTGGGAATTGACGCGGCGTTGTCGTCTCGCCTGCCTGCACTGTCGCACCGGAAGCCGGCGCGCGGGCGAGGAACTCGAATTGCACGAGATGATGAACATCGCCGACCAGTTGATCGCCCTCAAACCCAAGCATGTCGTGTTGACCGGCGGCGAGCCGACCGAATACCGCGGGTGGGAGATCATCGCGCGACATCTTACCGACGGCGGCATCAAGGTGCGACTGTTCATCAGCGGCTTCCAGTTCGACGAAGCGATTCTGGAAAAGGCGCTGAAAGCGGGCATCGACCGTTTCGCGGTCTCGCTGGACGGGCCCGAGGAAGTGCATGATTATCTGCGGCCACCGAGCAAAAACATCGAATCAACCCACGCGCATGCGCTACGCACGCTGAAAATGATCATTGCCGCCGGCAAAAAAAATCGAGCCGTCACCCAGGTCAATTGCCACAACGTCGATCATCTGCCGGCGATCTATCGCCAGGTCGTGGAGTTGGGCGTACAACGTTGGCAAGTGCATCTGTGCCAGATGACCGGCCGCGCGGGCACCAAACGCAACGAACTGATGACGCATCCACGCGACCTGGAGAAGATCGTCCGCGTGCTGCTGACGGCGGCGCAGGAGAAAAAAATCAACGCGCCGCTGCATTGCACGATCGGTTACATGACCGAGGAGGAGCCGCTGCTGCGCGGCCGCCAAACGAAAGGGTGCGCGGTGTGGATGGGCTGCAAAGCCGGACGACGGACGTTGGCGATTACGCCCAACGGCAGCGTGAAAGGTTGCACCACGCTGCCCGACGAGTTCATCACCGCTTCGGTGCGCGAGCGTTCACTCGGCGACATCTGGACCGACGATCGGCTGTTCCCCTACTCGCGGCAATGGTCGGCGGAGATGCTCGGCGGGCGTTGCATGGAGTGCGCGCTGGCCGCTACCTGCCGTGCCGGGTGCATCGCCGTGGCCTACAGCGCCACCGGGTCGATCGGCGCGAATCCGTACTGCCTGCGGCTGGTGCGCTCGAGCTGAGCGCTCACCATTCGCTCACGCCCAAGGCCCGCAATTCGTCCGGCACGTTCAACGCATTGAGCAGCGCGAACAGCGCATGCTGGCAATAATCGATGCGGATGTCGCCCGCGGTCAGTCCGCCGCGAATGCCGCCCAGCGCTTTGGCCGGCTGCGGCAGGTACCACGAATTGTCGTCGGTGTATTGGTTCTGGACGATGAAATGCAGCGTTTGCAGCAGCGCCGCGCCGTATCGTTTTTGCGCCGCGATGTCGCCAAGGTGTTTCGCGGTCAGATAAACTTCCGCGAGCGATTCGGCGCGCGCGGACGTGGGTGTCGTACGCGGCGGGCGTGAGTTGTCGGCCGCGCCCAGATGGTCGGGGAAGAAACCCGGCCGGTCCGGCGTCCACTGATGGCGCACCACGGCGTCGGCGTGGGAATAGGCCAGTTGCCGATATTTTTCACGCTTTTCCGGTTCCTTCGTCAGCCGCGCCATGCGTGCCCAGGCCTGGCCGGTCCAGCAATAGTTGCCGACCGCACGGTGTCCGTCGGCCAGCCACAGCCGTTTATGCCCGGCGGCGATTTCCTCGGCGGCTTCCCACCAGGTTTCGCGGCCGGTTTGTTCGTAAAGGCGCACAAGCGCAAGCAAGGCGATGCCAGGAAAATAAAACGCCTGCCTTTCCGGCGGCAGTTGCAGCGCCGCCTGGCGGAACGTCGTGTGGAAGTAGCCGGGTTTGTTCATGCGGAAAAAGAGAATCGCTTCGCCGAAACGGTCGCGCAGCTCGGCCTCGTGTTCGGTAAGCGATGCGACGGGTAAGGACGCGTAAAACATCGCCATCAGCGCGTTGGCGCCGAGCAACGATTGGTTTTCGTCGCTGATCAGCGCAAGGTGCGGAGCTTCGGAAGGAATTTTCAACCGGTCGAGCGTGTAGGTCAGCGACTTGCGCGCCGCCGCGAGCAGGCGTTCGTCGGGGAAGACTTCGTAGGCCTGCATCAGCCGCAATGCATGGCCGATGTGGTGCGGCATGTCGTAGTCGGGATCATACGCGTCCTCAACCGGATAGTAGATATAATCGAGCTTACCGTCGTCGTGGACGATGCGCAGCAGATACTCGATGACGGCCGACGCCGCGGCGCGCAAGGCTGGACCGTCCAACGGTGGGGGAATGATCTTCGCGCGGTAACAATCCAGCGGTTTGCCGGGATCGCCGGACGCATCGACGAAGCTCTGTACGCTGAAAGCGAACAGTGTGCCTGTTTGCCATTTACCGCCGCTCATGGCCGACAACTCGCGCAACTGCCGCAGCAGCAGCCGCTTGCCGCGCACCCGTTTTTCGCGTTCGCCGGGTTCGTCGATGTTCAGCCCCCACCCGCGATAACTGGTCAAGTCGGGATGTAGAAACGTCGCCCGGCCCCCATGATCGAGAATCAGTCCATGCAGGCCGTCTTCCAGCAACTGGCTGAGACGGTCGATTTCCCCCGCCTCCGAGGCGCGTGGATCGAAGGACAGCGACGTCACGCGATCGATAACGCCGACCTTGAGACGCGCTTGCGCCAGATGCAGCAGAATGTCGCGCTGAAAATGTTTGTCGGCGGCCGCCCGCGCGACGGCGGCGGAAAACGCCCGAAAAAAATTGTCGCCGCCGACCACGACGATCACCGGTTCTTGCGGCGGAAGAAACACCTCCACCGAGGCGCCAGCGCCGCCCACCGCCTTGAGCAGCGCGTCAGGCGACGGCAGCGGCCGGCCGGCCAGACCTTCGCGCGCAGCCTGCAGCAAAAACGATTTTTGTTCGGCGGTCAGAATGACGATCTTGGCATAGGGGCGGATCGTCGCCGCTTGCGTGGGCGTCGGCGATCCCCGTTGGCAGGCGCAACACGTCAGTACGGCCAGCAACACTCCGATGGTCAACCGAGTGAGCGTTTTCATGATTCCCCGCAAAACTTGATAGCGAAATAACAATTGATTATCCTCCGCCGCCGACGGGGAATCAAGCCGTTGAAGAATAACTCGCTTTGCCTTGCCATGAATGGAGTTCGCTGTTAAGGTTTTCGTTCCACAAAGGGGGTTACGATGCGCAGGCAATTCATTCTTCTTCTTGCCATTTTATTATCGATATCGTTGTCGTTGGCGGCATGCGGCGACGACGATGACGACAACGATGACACCACGGACGATGATGACGACGATACGTCCGACGACGACACCGAAGACGATGACACAACCGACGACGATTCAGCCGACGACGACACGACCGACGACGACACGACCGACGATGACACCGGCGACGATGACACCGGCGACGACGACACCGCGGACGACGATACCGCGGACGACGATGACACCGACGGCTACGTCGAAGTGTCCGGCGGCACGTTCTTTATGGGTAGCCCGGAGGGCGAACTGGGACGACGCGCCAATGAAACCCGCCACCAGGTGACGCTGACCCGCGACTTCGAAATGAAGAAAACCGAAGTGACGCAGAGCCAATTCGAAGAGGTGATGAATTTCAACCCCAGCCACTTCCCGCTGATGGGCGACGATCCGAACCGCCCGGTCGAGCAGGTGAGCTGGTACGATGCGCTGGCTTACGCCAACAAGACATCCGCCGCCGCAGGGTATACGGAGTGCTTCACCTTCAGCGACATCCTGTGCGTCGACGAAACGACCGGCGACACGACCACCTATTGCGCCGAACACGGCGGCATCGACATGGCGTCCGTCGTTCTCAACGGCGTGGCGACGATCTACGATTGCGCCGGTTATCGTCTGCCGACTGAAGCCGAGTGGGAATACGCCGCGCGCGGCGGCACGACGACCGCAACCTACAACGGCGACATCCAGCATGTTTCCACCCGGCCGCTGGACGCCACGCTGAACGCCATCGCCTGGTACGGCGGCAACGCGGGCCGCACCTCGCACGAGGTCGGCGGCAAAGAGAAGAACGATTTCGGTTTGTACGACATGCTCGGCAACGTCAAGGAATGGACCTGGGACATCTTCGCCGATCCGTACCTGATCGAAGACACCGATCCGGTCGGCGCGAGCGAGGGCCGCTATCACTCCGTGCGCGGCGGCGCCTGCTGGTTCCACGGCGGCGCTTACACCCGCGCGGCGTTCCGCACCGGCCACACCCCCGGCCATCGCGTGTTCACCCTGGGCTTCCGCCTGGTGCGCACGTCGGGCGCCGGCAAAGCCCCGCACGACTACACCATCGGCGCCGATACCTCGGTCAACAGGCCGCGCGCGACGCAGTGGCCCGACGAACTGCCCTGGACCTTCACCCGTCCGGCCGCCGGCACGCCGCTGACGCAGCAGGAGATCGACGACTTCACCGCGAAGATGACCGGCTTCTGGGCGAACACGCCCTACTTCCAGCATTACCGCTACGTGTCGCACGGCATGGACGCGGACAACGACGAAGGCTGGCCGGAATTCAAATTATACGGCATGGGCTCGACGGGAGTGAAATCCGGCAACCTGGTGGAAATCCGCCATGACGGCAATTCAGACAACCTGATGATCCCCACCGGCAAGGCGTTCAACAATTTCGCCGCGCTGTATCTGAGCACGGGCGACGAAAACGCCGCCTACATGCTGCAACAATATTGCAAAGGATTGATCGCGTTGTTCCAGGGCTTCATCTGGAGCGAGGACGATCCGGAAATCTGGGTCATGCCGCGCGCCAACTACCTGCAGAATTACTATTTCGAGGAAGAAGGCGGCCGGCAGGGGTACGTCAATTACGATCCGACCAAAGTGCTCAAGTACGACTGGAACGGTTGGACGATCCCGGTCGAAACCAATCCTTATTACGGCAGCATCTGGACGCGCACCATGCGCAGCAAAGACGACATGCCGCACTTCTATCGCATGGTGCCGTATCTATATCGGTTGATCGAGGACGCGCCGGACCAGGACGTGCGGGACGCGGCGCAGATGATGCTGGACGCAATGGTCATCTGGAACCAGGACATCGTCAACACAGGCTATTATATCCACACGAAGAATGAAACAGGCGATACGTTCATCCCAATGAACGCGGACAACCCGAACATGGTCAACGATCTGGCCAGCTACGTGAATTACGATATGCTGATTCCCGACGCCGAGTGCGATCCGGAACTGGCGGCCGCGCTGATCGGCTACGGCGAACCGCTGGGCGTGGATTGCGGCAACGGCATCAGCGTGCTGTACGACACGATCGCTTCCGCGCAGCACTATTTCAACGAGCGCAACATCATCCGTTATTTCCATGTCGTCGCGGTGTTGCTGGCGTTGATGCACGAGGAAAACGACGCCGCTTTCGAATTGCTCGAAGGCTTGGTTACGCGCAACGAGGAAGCTTATGCCAACATGGAAGAGCGCCAGTTGGTGAATACCGATTACAAATCGGATCTGGCTTCATTCCTACTGGCCAGCGCCACTGCCGGGTATCCGCTGACTGACGCGGAAGCGCGGTTGATCGTCGAGGAATATTCCACTTCGATCGACTTCCACGCCGCCTGGCCCAACTGGGATCTGTGGGATCCGTCGCTGCCCGACGGCGAATACGAGTTGCGTCCGCCGCAAGCCATCAGCACGGAGAAAAAGGCGATCCGCGGTGAGGAAATGGGCTATCTGATCGATTACTGCTACTCGCCGTTCCGCAACCCGGCGGGCGCGCAGGTGGTCGACTGCGATGTGATTCTCGATCCGTTGCAGTGGGGTGTTCCCTTGGATTAAGACTGATCGAATATCAGGAACGTAACGCAAACCGCCCGGTTCCGCCGGGCGGTTTTCTTTTGGGCAACCTCCGTCACCGACAAGATAACCAATTGATTTATAAAACAATTACACTTTTCGAAATGTATTTGGACAAAACCGACCTTCGGCATTAAATTAAACAAAAGATACGAGAACTTGCATGAAAAAATCGAGTGTCATGGTCAGAAAAAATGTGACAGTTGTGAAATTTTTCACTTGCAAATATATGCAGATCGCTATATATTTACATTGTTAGTAAAAACAAGTCCCTGCTGAAAAGGAAAAACCGATGAGCGCAGATTTTGAAAAACAGTTGACCGAGTTGAAACAGAAAATCGACACGATGAAGCCGGGCCCGGAAAACAAACTCTCGATGATCGTTTTCTCGGGAGACATGGACAAACTGCTAGCCTCGATGATCATCGCGACCGGTGCGGTGGCCATGGGCATGAAGGTCGTTTTGTTCTTCACCTTCTGGGGCACGGCCGCGTTGCGCAAACCCGCAGGACAAGCCAAGGGCAAAGATCTCAAATCGAAGATGTTCGGTTGGATGCTGCCCAAGGGACGCAACAAAACCAAGCTGTCGCAAATGAACATGGCCGGTCTGGGCACGGCCATGATGAAAGACCTGATGAAAAAGAAGAACGCGCCGACGTTGGACCAGCTTTTCGACATCGCCGGTCAACTGGGCGTGCAGATCAAAGTATGCGAAATGTCGATGGATCTGATGGGGTTCAAGCGCGAGGAAATCATCGACTACCCCAATATCGACTTCTGCGGCGTCGCGACCTTCCTGGCCGACGCGAAAAATTCCAGCATCCAACTGTTCATCTAACGAAGGAGAAAATCATGTCGGACATCGCGATCGCCAAAGTTTTGGACCTCAAAGGTCTTCCCTGCCCCATGCCGGTGGTTAAAATGAGTCAGGAGATCGGCTCCGTGCAAGTTGGGGAAGTGATCGAAGTGCACACCACCGATCCGGGTTCGTTGTCGGACTTCCCGGCGTGGGCGTCCACGGCCGGGCAGGAAGTACTCACCACCGAACAGGACGGCGGCGTGATCAAGATTTTCGTCAAACGACTCGTCTAAACGAAGGTTCGATCATGGTGGACAAAATCTTCTATTTCATCATGGTGCCGATGGTGTACCTGGCCTTCGCCTGGTGCGCCATCGGGATCCTGTGGAAAGTCGTGAGCATCATGCGCCTGCCGAAGCAGACGCACACCTTGAAAATCTTCCCGGAGAAATCGGCGGCCGGTTTGCGCGCAACGCTGGAGGCATTCACCATGCCCTCGGTGCGCCGCCATCAGCCGGTGCTGTGGTTTTTTCTCGGCGTGTTCCACCTGGGCATTCTCGGCCTGATTCTCAGCCACCTGGATCTGCTGCCGCAGATCAACATCGTGCCGGCCGAATCCAAGCACATGCTCGGTAACGGCGCGATCGGTGTGGCGGTGACCGTCTCGGTGCTGTACTTTTTGCTGCGCCGCTTCCGCACGCCGATCCGGGAGATCTCCGTACCAGCCGATTACCTGATTTTGTTCCTGCTGTTTTTGATCTTTATCACCGGCGATACGATCAGTTGGGCCAACTCCTGGAACCCGGACGGCTTCGTGCTGACCAAGCAAGATTTCGCCGCCTACCTCAACAGTCTGGTGCATTTCACCTTCGCCAATCCGCGCGACCTGCTGACCGGCTCGCACTATGTGGTGATCGTGATTCATGTGCTGCTGGCCAACCTGCTGCTTCTCGCGCTGCCGTTCAGCAAAATCATGCACACGTTCTTCGCCGTGCCGCTCAACCGGCTGAGGAGGGTCTGATCATGGACGAAACGCGCAAACAGGAATTGATCAAAACGCTTTCGGCGCGGCTGAATCAGGCGATGCGCCTGTATCTGGACAACTGCACGCGTTGCGGCACGTGCATCGAGGCCTGCCACGCCTACGCCTCGGAGCCGGACATCAAATACTCGCCGGTCGGCCGGGCGCAGAACATCCGCCGCTTGTATGAAAAATATTTCAAGGGCGCCGGCAAGCTCGCGCCGTGGCTGAGCGAAGCGATCGAGTTCGACGATGCGGTGATGAAGAAAGTTTACGACACGGCCTACACCTGCACCGGCTGCCGTCGCTGCGTCACTTACTGCCCCTTCGGCATCGACACGCAGCAGATTCAATCGCTGGCCAAGCAATTGTTGATCGTCGCCGACATGGAGCCCAAGGTGCTCTCGATGCTTGCGGACATGTCCATCGCCAAGGGCAAGAACATCGAGAAGACCAAAGGCTCGTTCGCCACGGCGGTGTCCAACCTTGAAACAGAGGTGCTCGAACGCTGGCGCAGCGAGGCCGGCGAGAAGGCCGTGCCGCTGGACGTGCAGGACGCCAACGTGCTCTACATCGCCCTGGCCGGGAAACACTCGATCATCCCCGCCGCATCGATCATGAATGCCGCCAAGGAGAAGTGGTCGCTGTCGTACTTCGAGGCGGTGAACTTCGGCGCGTTCGTCGGCAATCCGCAGAAGACGAAGGAAATCGCCGACCGCATCATCCAGGAAGCGACGCGGTTGAACGTGAAGGAAGTGGTCATTTGCGAGTGCGGCACCGCCTACCGCGTGATGAAGTTCATGACCGGCGAGCATCCGTTCAAGGTGATTTCGTTCATCGAGTTGATCGCCCGCTACCTCCGGGAAGGCCGCATCAAACTCGACAAAGCCAAGCTGCGGGGGCAGAAGGTCACTTACCACGACCCGTGCCAACTGGCGCGCAACGGCGGCGTGTACGAAGAGCCGCGCTACATCCTGAGCCACCTGACCGACGATTTCGTCGAAATGACGCCCACGCGCGAGGACAACTGGTGTTGCGGCGGCGGTGGCGGTCTGGTTGCGATGGGCGAGAAGGATTTCCGAATGAAATCGGCCAAGGTGAAGGTCGATCAGTTCACCGCGACCGGCGCGCAGGTGCTGTCCACCGCCTGCGAAAACTGCCACACGCAGCTCTCCGACCTCAGCGAGCATTACAAAACCGGCGTGAAGGTGGAGTATCTTTCCGACCTGGTGTCCAAGGCGCTCGTGCAGGAATAATCGCGGTTTCGCGGCATCCCCCTTACGCCCGACGGCGGAGGGGGATGTTTTTATCCATGGATAATCTATACGGCGTCGATCTCGGCGGCCACGTCGATCAGGTCCAACTCCGTCAGCGTCGCCTTGGTCGGCTTGGCGGTTTGCGGATCCCAGCCCATGCCGATGAGGAAATCCTCGCCGAGGCGTTTCATGTCCAGAGTCACGCCTTTCATCGGCCCGGTCCGCAGCGGTTCCTCGCCGGAGGCGCGGGCGGGCAGTTTGTAATCTTCCAGCGGGCGAATGCCGTGCTTGAAGTTAAAGGCTTGGCGCAACGCCTGGATGCGCGCGCCCACTTGCAGATAATGTTCGGGCGGATGGCTCCACCCGCCGGCGGCGTTGAGGTAGCCGATCAGCGGCAGGTTGCCGCCCAGTTGCACGCCGAACAGACAGCCGCCCGCCGCGTTGACCAACTGCATGTACTTGCTCGCCGCCGCCTGCAAAATCCACTTGTCGGTCGGATCGTACTTGGATTTGACCAGCGACAGGTGCTTGGTCTTGGGCAGTCCCGGGAAGATGCGGTGCAGCGCAAACAGGTCGATCCACTGATAACCGTGGTTCGTGTGCCGGCCCGGAGTCGGCTCGAGCGAATAGCTGACGGCGAAGCCGGGGTCGAAACGCGAATCGTGCATCGGCAGTTCCTGCCCGCCCGCGTGCATGGCGAAGCGGCCCGCGTTCTTGCCGATGCGCCGCGCGGCCATTCTGACGCCGTCGGCCAGCAGATCGCCGATGCCCTCGCGCGCAACCATTTTTTTCATCAGCGCGATAACCGCCTCGGCGTTGCCCCACTTCAAATCGAGGCCGTCGACATCCGCGCCGGTTAAAAGGCCCTGCTCCAAACACTCGATGGTAAAAGCCGCCGCCGCGCCGGCGCTGATGGTGTCCATGCCCGCGCGGTTGAGCAGATCGTTGACGGTGAACAGCGCTTCGATATCGTTATTGAGCAGCAACGAACCGAAAGCGGCGGTCGTTTCGTATTCGGGCTTGTGGCTTTTGCCGCCGCCCTTGAGCGACACCTCGCCGCCGCAACCCAAGGGGCAGGAATAGCATTTGTACTTCTTGGTTTCGCGATCGATGATCTTCTGCGGGTCCAGATTTTTCGCGTGCGAACCGATGGGAAAATCCTTCGTGCCCGAGCCGGTCCAGTTTTTCACCGGCGAGTCGCCGTTCTCCGAGGACAGCACGTTGGAGCTGATCGTACCGAATTTTTTCATCACCGAGCGGAACAACTCCGGCGCCACCGCCATGGCCACCGGTGAAACGCGGAACATGCGGCCGAACAGGCGCAGCATCCCGGCCGACAGTACCTTTTCCAGACCGGTGCCTTTGCCGAACCACTTCATGAATTGTATATTTAGACTTTTGATTTGCTCGGGGTCCGCTCCGCGCACCGGAGCCTTGCCGCCCAACACCACGCCCTTGAGCCGCTTGCTGCCCATCACCGCGCCCAGGCCCGAGCGCGCCGCGATGCGCCCGCCGTCGTTGACGATGCCCGCGATCAGGCTGAGCTTTTCGCCGGCCGGCCCGATGACCACCGCCTTGGCCTTAGCGTCGCCGCACTCCTCGACCATCAACCGCTCGGATTCGATCGCGTCAACACCCCACAGGTGCGCCGCATCGACCAACTCCGGCTTGCCGTTGAGCACCTTCAAATACACTGGCCGCTCGCTGATGCCGGTGAAGAAAACGGCGTCATACCCCGCGCGCTTGATCGCCGGCGCGAAAGTGCCCCCGCAATTGGAATCGCCCCAGCCGCCGGTCAGCGGGCTTTTGCCCATGACCATCCAGCGGCCCATGAACAGCGCGCCGGTGCCGCATAAAAAGCCGCTGGTCAAGCCCAGGATGTTGTCGGGGCCCAGCGGATCCGCGCCAGCCGGAATGCGGTCGTATAACAAACGCACGCCCAGGCCGACGCCCGCCAGGTATTGCTCGTAGATTTTCTCGTCGATCGTCTCGGTGACGAAGGTGCCGGCGCTCAAGTCGACCCACAGCACCTGACCCATCGCGCCTTTGTTTTTCATCGTCCCTCCGCGTTCATCGTCTCGGTTTTATGCGCCCGGTTTCTGATCGAAACGCCGCGCGAACAGAATCGATGCGAGCGTGATGCGCAGCATCTGCACCGTGCCGCCGGCCACGCGCCAGGCCAGCGCGTCGCGATGCATACGCTCGACGGGAAATTCGCGGCTATAACCGTAACCGCCGAAAACCAGCATCGCCTCGTTGGTCACGTCCACGACCATCTCGTTGGCGAAACACTTGCCCATCGCCGATTCGTACATCGATGGGAAACC
>ERZ795059.4668-NODE-4668-length-12768-cov-25.519154_pt1 | contig 12768 bp, 10 predicted proteins | sample MGYA00375143_ERZ795059 | MGnify/ENA primary metagenome ERZ795059 (study PRJEB30188, sample SAMN05720168) | activated sludge metagenome | isolation source: Anaerobic digester | place: USA | collected 2015-01-07 ... | reverse complement strand
CGCAGATCAGCATGTGGCTGCCAAAAGTATTGGGATACTGAAGAGCATTTCGAATATCGAATTTTGGATTTCGAATTTAAAAGAACGATAGAGCATTTCGGAAGAGCATTTCGAATTGCGGATTTCGTATTTCGAAATTCGAAATCAGAAATGTACTCCGACATTCGAAATCAGAAATTCGAAATGTTTTCAATATTGTGTCAAGTTTGAACGAGGACGAATTCATGTTTAACTTATCCAAATACAGTCTCGGCATCGGGGACCGGTTTGGCAGGCAGGGTGAGGCGCAGCTGGCTGCCCTGCAGGAGGCGCGGGCACTGGGCGTCGAGATCACGCCGGTGTGGAACAAATCGTTTCGCGAACACCGCATCATCGGCAGCACGCCAACGGACAGCCGTCGGGCGGCTGATGCGGCGGTTGCCGCTGCCGGCTGGCAGGAGGCCTATTTTGTCGACGCCGACCACATCGGTCTGCAGACCGTGGACGGCTTTCTCGACGCCTGCGATTATTTCACTCTCGACGTCGCCGCCATGATCGGCCAGGCGGCAGCGGCCGCCGACCAACAGCGGGCCTGGCAGGAATTCCGCCGCTTTTGCGGTTCGCTGGCGGTGCCGGGGCTGCTGTCGCCGCTGCCGGTGACCGAGGCGGATCTGCATTCAGCGATCGCCGGTTATCTGGCCGCCGTGCAGGAAGCGGGACGCATCTATCGCCGCATCGCCCAACAGCGCGCCGACCGGCCGACCGTCATCGAGGTCTCCATGGACGAAACCGCGCGGCCGCAGTCGCCGGCCGAGCTGTTTTTTATCCTCGCCATGCTCGACCGGGAACGCGTGCCGGTGCAGACGATCGCCCCGCGCTTCAGCGGCGCTTTTCACAAAGGCGTCGACTATATCGGCGATGTCGACCTGTTCGGCCGCGAATTCGCCCAACACCTGGCAGCTGTGCAGGCGGCCATAAAAACCTTCGATCTCAAGGCCGATCTCAAATTGAGCCTGCATTCGGGCAGCGACAAGTTCGCCATCTACGGATGCATCCGCACGGCGCTGCAGGAATCGGGCGCCGGTCTGCATGTCAAGACCGCGGGCACCACCTGGCTGGAAGAGATCATTGGCCTGGCGCAGGCCGGCGGCGAAGGGCTGGATCTGGCCAAAGAGATCGCCTGCCGGGCGCTGCTGCGGCAGACCGAGCTGTGCGCTCCCTACAGCGAGGTCATCGAGATCGATCCGCGCCAATTGCCCACCGCCAGGGAGGTCAGGCAATGGGACAGCGAAGCGTTCGTCGCCCACACCCGCCATCGGCAGCAAGAGCCGCGCTACAATCCCATGTTTCGCCAGCTGTTGCACGTCGCCTACGGAGTGGCGGCGGAGATGGGCGAAACCTTTTACCGGGCGCTGGACGACCACCGGGCGACCATCGCTGCGGGCGTACGCAAAAATCTTTTCGAGAACCATGTACGACCTCTTTTTTTACGTGCGAACGTGTGAACGTGTCAACGTGCTAACGTGGGAACGTGTCAACGTGCTAACGTGTCAACGTGCTAACGTGTGAACGTGGGAACGTGCTAACGTGGGAACGTGTCAACGTGCTAACGTGTCAACGTGCTAACGTGTGAACGTGGGAACGTGTGAACGTGGTAACGTGGGAACGTGCTAACGTGTCAACGTGCTAACGTGGGAACGTGGGAACGTGTCAACGTGCGAACGTGCTAACGTGTCAACGTGCTAACGTGGGAACGTGGGAACGTGGGAACGTGCTAACGTGGGAACGTGTCAACGTGTCAACGTGTTAAAGTTCCATCGAAAGGAAAAAATTGCACAATATCGATATAAAAAAAGCCTACGATTTCAGCGGCCAGATCATCGCGATCACCGGCGGCAACGGCGTGCTCGGACGGGCCATGGTCGCCGGGTTGTTGCGCTGCGGCGCCGCTGTGGCGGTCATCGACCGCAATCCCGACTTGCCGGCAGAGATCGCCGAGTTGGGCAAGTCAGGCGGCGGTCAAGTTTTTTCCGTCGCCGCCGATGTGCTGGACCGCGAACAGTTGACGACGGCGGCGCAGACAGTGATCGACCGCTGCGGCCGGATCGACGCCTTGATCAACGCCGCCGGCGGCAACCATCCGCAGGCCACCACTTCGGCGGAAAATCCGTTTTTCGATCTGCCGGCGGAAGCGCTGCGCTTTACCCAGGATCTCAATTGGCTCGGCACCGTGCTCGCCTGTCAGGTTTTTGGCCGCCACCTGGCCGAACAAAAACAGGGCGTCATCGTCAATATTTCGTCGATGAATGCGTTTCGGCCTTTGACCCGCATCCCCGCCTATTCGGCGGCCAAGGCGGCAGTGAGCAATTTCACCCAGTGGCTGGCGGTGCACATGGCGCAAGAGTATTCGCCGCAAATCCGCGTCAACGCCCTGGCGCCCGGATTTTTTCTCACCGAGCAGAACCGGTTCTTGCTGACCGACCAGGCGAGCGGCGAGCTGACCGAGCGGGGCAAAACCATCCTCAGCCACACGCCGATGGCGCGCTTCGGCGATCCCGCGGACCTCGTCGGCACCCTGTTGTGGCTGCTGTCGCCGGCCTCGGCCTTTGTGACCGGCATCGTGGTGCCGGTGGACGGCGGGTTTTCGGCGTACAGCGGAGTCTGAAGAGCATTTCGGATTGCGAATTTCGAATTTCGAAATGAAGAACATTTCGAAGAGCATTTCGGATTTCGGATTGCGAATGTCGAAATGAAGGACATTTTAAATTTCTAATTTCGTATTTCGAAATATTTTTTCGACATTCGAAATGCTCTTCCGAAACGCTCTTTTTTCGAAATACCAAATTCGAATTTCGAAATGCTCTTTCGCTCTTCGAAATCCGAAATCCGAATTTCGAAATGCTCTTAAAATTAGCTTGCTTTTTATCGATAATATCGGTAAGATAATCGCAAATAATTGCGATTGGTTGCACTTTCCGGGCGGTTGGTGATATGAATCGTCAGGATCTGGAAAATCGGACGCGGGCGTTTTCTTTGGCGATCATTGCGCTGGTCAGGCAGATGCCGGGCAGCAAGCTGGCCTGGGTCTTGGGAACGCAAGTGCTGAGATCCGCGACCTCGATCGGCGCCAATTATCGGGAGGCGGTCCGCGCCGAATCAAAAGCCGATTTCATCCACAAAATTGCCATCAGCGAAAAGGAAGCGGGCGAAACCCTGTATTGGCTTGAATTGCTGGATCAAAGCGGTCTTTATCGAGAGGTGGAATTCTCCATCCTGGAAAAAGAGTGCTCGGAATTGATCCGCATCTTTTCCGCCATCGGCCGTACTGCCAAAAAAAAGCGAAACTGAGAACAATTCGAATTTCGGATGTCGAATTTCGAAATGAAAAACATTTCTAATTTCGAATTTCTGATTTCGCATTTCGAAGTGAAGGACATTTCGAATTTCTAATTCCGAAATCCGAAATGCTCTTACGAAATGCTCTTCCGCTCTTCGCATTCCGAAATTCGAAATCCGACATTCGAAATGTATTCCGAAATCCGAAATCCGCAATTCGAAATGTTTTCAGGAGAGGTCCCCATGTCCCCAAAATCAATCGCCATCGTCGGCCTGGGTGTGATGGGCCGCAACCTGGCGCTCAATCTTGAGCGCAACGGCTTTGGCGTCATCGCTGCTGATCTCGACAGCCAACGCCGGCAAGAGGCGGCGGCACTGTTCGCCGGCAAGAACGCAGCGGTCGCCGAAACTGCGGTCGAGCTGGCGGCCGGTCTGGAAAAGCCGCGCCGCATTTTGCTCTTGGTGCCGGCGGGCAAGGCGGTGGACGCGGCGATTGCCGATCTCAAGCCGCATCTGCAGGCCGGCGACATCATCATCGACGGCGGCAACACCTATTTTATGGATACCGCCAGGCGGGAGGCCGAGCTGGCGGCCAGCGGTATTCTCTATGTCGGCTGCGGCATCAGCGGTGGCGAGGAAGGGGCGCTGCACGGGCCGTCGATCATGCCCGGCGGCAATGCCAAAGCCTGGCCGGCGATCAAGCCCATGCTGCAAAAGATCGCCGCCAAAGCGCCGGACGGCACGCCGTGCTGCGAGTGGATCGGACCCGGCGGCGCCGGCCATTTCGTCAAGATGGTGCACAACGGCATCGAATACGGCGACATGCAGATGATCTGCGAAGCCTATTTCCTCATGCAGCAGGCGCTGGAATTGCCGCCGCTCCGGATGCACGAGATTTTCAGCGACTGGAACCGCGGCGAACTGCACAGCTATCTCATCGAAATCACCGCCGCCATCCTCGCCAAAACCGACGCTGAGACCGGCCGGCCCATGGTCGACGTGATCCTCGATACCGCCGGACAGAAAGGCACCGGCAAGTGGACCAGCCAGACCGCACTGGATCTCGGCGTGCCGGCACCGACCATCGCCGAAGCGGTCTTTAGCCGCACCCTCAGCGCCATCAAGGAGGAACGGCAGGCCGCCGCCCGCGTGCTGACCGGACCCGATAAAAAGTTCGCCGGCGACCGGGACGAATTCATCGACAATATCCGCCGGGCCCTCTATGCCAGCAAGATCTGTTCCTACAGCCAGGGATTTCGCCTGCTGCGCGCCGCCGACCGCGATTACGGCTGGGGACTCGATCTGGCGTCCATCGCCCGGCTGTGGCGCGCCGGCTGCATCATCCGCGCCCGCTTTCTCGACGACATCCAGTCCGCCTATCGCGCCAGGCCCGATCTGCCTGACCTGCTGCTCGACGACGCGTTTCGCCGCGCCATCGAAACCAACCAGGCCGGCTGGCGTGCGGTGGTCGCCCGGGCCGCCGAGCTGGGCATCCCGGTGCCGGCGTTCTCCAGCGCCCTGGCCTACTATGACGGCTATCGCAGCGAGCGGCTGCCCGCCAATCTGCTGCAGGCGCAGCGCGACTATTTTGGCGCCCACACCTACGAGCGCGTTGATAAGCCGAGAGGGGAGTTTTTTCATACGGAATGGTGAAAGAGTTGAAGAGTTGAAAGGTTTTATTGTTAACTTTTATCTTGTTCGCCTCCGGCTCTGCCTTGCGCTCGGTTTGCATCCTGTCCTGTGGGATTGGGATTAGCAGCACTTTTGTTGAACTTGGCTTTTTCTGCAGGCGCAAGGCAGGAGCCTACGGCGCCTGCGCGAGCCTCCTCGGCCGCAAAAGCAGCGGCCTGCGGGGTCTCGCTCCGGTCAATTTAAGGGGATCGTTCTTGCGATTTAGGTCGTTTGCCTGATCAGGCGTGAGCATCTGGCTGGGTAGGTGCTAATCTGGCATGCCGGAGGCCAGCCCAGGTTGAGCTCCTGGTCTTCCAGCCTCTCCATGATGATCCTGAGCCCCGGAGGGAGCCATATCTTGGCCCGTGGCTTCAGCCCCGGAAATCGGAAGGCGCTTCAACCCATCTCTATTCTCAACATGCGCAGCGTAGCTTCTCTTATGCTGAGTACCTGTAACCATTCGAATTGATGTTCACTTTTTTTCCTTTTTCCTTTTGCCTTTTTGCTTTTAAAAAAGGATTTGCTATGACTCAAGATTTGCTCGGTTTCGGCTTTCCGGATCGGCTGTTGACGGAATCGCAGATCGGCGGGATTTGCGCAGCGGCGTTGGCGCCGGAGCATTGGAACAATCAGCGGGTGCTGGCGATCATTCCGGATCTGACCCGCACCGCCTGCATCGACCGGCTCTTTCGCAGCGTCACTCGAGAGCTGGCCGGCCGGGTCAGGGCGCTCGATTTCATGATCGCCCTCGGCACCCATCCGCCCCTCGATGAACAGGCGATTCTGCGCCGGGTCGGGTTGACCCGAACGGACTATCGGCAGAACTACTCCTGGGTCCATTTCTACAACCACGAATGGCACAATCCGGCCCAGTTGGTGAACATCGGCCGCATCGGCGCCGACGAGGTGGCGGAATTGTCCGGTGGTCTGCTGAACCAGTCCGTCGAGGTGACGATCAACCGCCGCATCCTCGACTATGACCGGCTGCTGGTGATCGGTCCGGTTTTCCCGCACGAGGTGGTGGGGTTCAGCGGCGGCAACAAGTATTTCTTTCCCGGCATCGCCGGCCAGGAGATCATCGATCTGTTTCACTGGCTGGGCGCGCTCATCACCAGCCGGGCGATCATCGGCGTCAAGCACACGCCGGTGCGGGCGGTGGTCGACCGCGCCGCGGCGCTGATTCCGGTCGAGCGCTTTTGTTTCGCAACGGTGGAAGAAAACGACGGTCCGGCGGGCTTGTGGTTCGCTGCGCCGGAAGCGGCCTGGTCAGCTGCCGCAGATCTGTCGGCGCAACGCCATGTGATCCGGTGCGAACGGCCATACAAGCGCGTGCTCGCCTGTGCGCCGGCCATGTACGAGGACTTGTGGACCGGCGGCAAGTGCATGTACAAGATCGAACCCGCGGTGGCGGACGGCGGCGAGGTGGTCATCCATGCGCCGCACATCACCCGCTTGTCGATCAGCCACGGCGAAGCGATCGAACAGATCGGCTATCATGTGCGCGATTATTATCTCAAACAATGGCCGCGCTTTCAACACATTCCCGGCGGCATCCTGGCCCACTCGACCCACGTCAAGGGCAGCGGCGAGTACATCGACGGGGTGGAAAAACCGCGCATCCGGGTGACCCTGGCCACCGGCATTGCGGAAAAACTGTGCAGGAAAATCGATCTTGGCTATTGCGATCCGCGCACCATCGACAAAGACAAGTGGCGGGGCAGGGAAGAGGAAGGGGTGCTGGTGGTCGAGAGAGCGGGGGAGAGACTATTTCGAATTTCGGATTTCGGATTTCGGATTTCGGAAAAGAGCAAGTAGAATGGCGAAGAGCATTTCGTGAGGAGCATTTCGAATTTCGGAAAAGAGCAAGTCGAAGGGCGAAGAGCATTTCGGATTTCGAAAAGCATTTGTTATTGCGGATTTCGGAAGAGCATTTCGGATTTCGGACGTCGAATTGCGAAGAGAATTTTGAATTTCGAAATGTTTTTAAAAATACGAATTTCGAAATCCGAAATTCGAAATAAAAAAGGTCCTTCTTTGGACCTTTTTGGGGGCTCCGGTGGTAGGACTCGAACCTACAACCTAGTGGTTAACAGCCACCCGCTCTGCCGATTGAGCTACACCGGAAAATGACGGCGATTTTCGTTAAAAATGAATAGAAATATATAAGGAAAAAATTAAATTGTCAAGCAGTATTTGTGAGGAGAAAGGCAAAAGGTAAAAGGAAAAAGGAAAACGGATTCGAGGCTAAGCACTGGAGCTGAGTTTGGAACTGATTTTAGCACGAAGCATCAGAGCAGTGTTTGGAACTGATTTTAACACGAAGGGCACGAAGGAAAAAAAGCACGAAGGAAAAAAAACGAAGGGAAAAAGCTTTAAAACATAAAATAATAACTGCTTAAAAAATCGATTCCTTCGTTTTTTTTAAGGGCTTCGGGGTTCACTGATTCGATGGGCAGTACCGATCCGGAGTCGTAATTTATTTTAACACGAAGTTAAAAGGAACAAGGAAAAAGGTAAGCGGATTCGGCGGCACCAGGGCTGAGTTTGGAACTGATTTTAACACGAAGCATCAGAGCAGTGTTTGGAACTGATTTTAACACGAAGGGCACGAAGGAAAAAAAGCACGAAGGAAAAAAACGAAGGAAAAAAACACGAAGGGAAAAAATCACAAGGTGCGAAGCGCCGGAGCCGGATTTGGAAGTATTTCAACACACACGTAGAAAACGAATCCCGATTTAGCCCCAGGCGATCAATCCGATTTCAAAAATTCGAAATTCGAAATTCGAAATCCGAAATCCGAAATACGAAATGCTTCCCCTTCGTGGTTAAGGAAAGATTGACTTCAGCTGCGGCGGTCGGCGCCGGCACATGTTTTTGCCAGGCCTATGTTTTTTTTCTTGAATTTGTGTTTCAGATTGCTATATTACAACGATTGCCTGATGTGGCAATGCTTCTGGTGATCAATCGTGCGATCGGATAGCGACTGGGGGGAGACAAATCGACTTGACAAAGGAGCCAGCGCATCGAGAGGCGGAACATTGGGCAACGGGGTGTAGTGTACTTGCACGACCATTCCTGCCTCTAACGCTCGGCTATTCGAGGGTTGCCGGACTCTATCCATTTATTATCCATACGCAACGGCACTTTTTTATTCTATGATAGGTGAGGGCGACGCGATCCGCCTCACCAGCGAAGGACTGCAGGAATTCCATTTTGATTTTCAGCCGCTTCCCATTGGCTCAATATGGGAGTGACATGGCGTAGCTGTGGCCAAAAACCATCGTTAACCTGGCCGCCTCATAAAAACTGCGCTGCCGCAGTCCACCTTTTCAGGCGCCGGCGCGGCCTGAAAGAGAACTGCTGGTCTGCAAATTTTCCCGCGCTCTGCAATTCACTTCGCTCCTTCCCGGATGCGGTGCGCAGCACCGAATCCGGGTACTTGACTTACCTGTGGGGTTAACATGCATAGAACATCGCTTTTGCTCATTCTGCTGCTCGCAACTTGCTCTCTGCTCTTTTCTCAGGACCGCAAGATCGCGGCCGGCGACGCGATCGAGATCGTCGTCTACGGCCATCAGGAACTCAGCCGCACGGTGCAGGTCGGGGCGAACGGCGCCATCGATTTCCCCTTTATGCAGAATCTGCCGGTGGACGGCCTGACTCTGGAACGGCTGCGCGAGATCATCGTCGCCCAGCTCAGCCGCTATCTCGACACCTATCCGGTGGTGACGGTCAATTTTTCCACCAAATCGACGGTCAGCGTCCATGTGGCCGGCATGGTGAAAAATCCCGGCATTTTGCAGGTGCCGGTCAATTCCAGCCTGCAGGGCGCTCTGGCAGCGGCAGGCGGCTTGTTGCCCGGCGCGCGCGCCGAAGCGGTGCAGCTGCGCCGCACCGAGGCCGGCCGCACGACGGAATCGGTCTATGATCTGGAGCTCTTTCTGCTCGAAGGCGATCTCAAGCAAAATCCGGCTCTGCAGGAGGGCGATCTGGTGTTGGTCACCGGCAATCCGCTGTTGTCCACGGTCAAGGTGATCGGCGCGGTGAACAAACCGGGCGCGTTTGCTGAGTACCGCGGCGCCACGGTTCTCGACATGCTTTTGCAGGCCGGCGGACCGACGGTCAAGGCTGATCTCGGCAAGGTGCGCTACATCTCGCCGTCGCGCAAAAAGGCGGTGGATTTCAAGATCGATCTCGACCGCTATTTCACCGCCGGCGAAGCGGCGCAGTTGCCGGTGGTCAAGCCCGGCGACGTCATCATCGTGCCGGAAAAAGGGCCCGGGTTGTGGCGCAATCTGCTCACCATCGCCCGCGACGTCTCCACCATCGCCATCGCGGTGTGGTACGTGGTCAGGATTAATGACTGAGTGCCCGGAGCGAAATGGCAAGTGCGAAGGGGAAGAACATTGCCGATTTCGCTCTAAAGGCAGCAGGCGCAACATGACTCTTTTAACCGCATCTCTTCCCAGAACATGGCTTCCATGAGTGCTTTTAGCGACAACGATCCTGCCGCTTCCCGCGAATGGACGCTGCAGGATTATCTGAACATCCTCTTGCGCCGCAAGTGGATCATCCTGGCCGCCACGCTGCTGGTGTTCGGCGGCGGCACAGCCTATTACTTGACGCGGCCGCCGCTCTATCGGTCGGTGGCCACCTTTACCATCGAGAGCCCGGACAAAGGCCTGGACAAACTGCTGGGCAACGTCGATTGGTGGTACGATTCCAGCTCGTCGACGCGCTCGATCGATTTCTATCAGGCCCTCCTCACCAGCCAGACCTACCAGGAAATGGTTTGGCATGAGATCGAGAGCGATTCGGTCATCCAGGCCTCCGGCTTGCCTGCAGAAGAGATTCAGGAACTGCTGCAGGAAGGGATCAGCATCACGCCGACCGAATTCGAACTGGTGCGCTTTTCGGTGACCACCGGGGAGCCGCACCTCTCCTATGCCATCGCCAGAATTGCGGTGACAGCGTTCAAGACCCGTTGCCGCCAGATCGAGCTGGAAGAGACGCGCAACATCGTCGACTATGTGGAAAAGCAAAAAGAGATCTCGCGCGACAAACTCGAAGAGGCGGAACGCGAGCTGCAGGAGTTCAGCCGCGGCAGCATCGGCATGGTTTCCGGCGACGACGAAGGCGGTTTGTTGAAGCGCTTTCTCGATCTGGAGGAGCAGCTGATCGAGGTGCAGGCGCAGCGCGAGCTGGCCGAAGCCAACATCAGCGCCTATGACCAGCGCCTGCGCAACCTCAAGGCGCCGAGCGAGCCGGGTTTGAACGAAATCGATTCCCCGCGCGTCAGGGAGTTGCGCGCCGAGCTCGACCGGCTGATCGAGCAGCGCACCGCACGCGCCACCGCCGGTCGCGCCACCGCTGAACTCGACCGCCAGATCGAACAGGTGCGCGGCGATCTGTTTCAGGAAATGGTCAGCCGCAGCGCCGACGGCAAAAGCAGCAGCAGCCTGGATCAGTCGCTGTGGGACGAGATCCGCCAGAACCGGGTCAAGGAAGAGCTCAACCTCTACATGCTGAAAAACCGCGAGCGCTACTACCAGCGCCTGGTGCAGAAATACCGCCAGGACAATCCGCGCCTGGTGGAGCGCGCCATCGAAGAGGCGCGGTTGCGCCGCTCGCGCACCGTCTATGAGAATCTGTTCAATATTTTACTGGAAAAAGGCGAAGAAGCGCGCATCAAGTCGGCCACCGGCACCGGCGGTATCCGCATCATCGATCAACCGACACTGCCCAGGCAGCCGATCGACCCCAAAATACCGCGCAAACTGGCCATGGCCCTGTTTTTGGGCCTCGGAATGGGTTTCGGCCTGGCTTTGTTGCGCGAGTACACCGACAACACCATCAAGTCGGCCGATGAGGTGGAAAAAATGCTGGGCGCGCCCCTGTTGGGCAGCGTGCCGATCATCGCCGCCAAAAGCCGCAGCAATGGCGAACTGAGCGACAAAGCGATGACCGCCATGTATCGGTCGCAGCTCATCTCGACCCTCAAGCCGCGCGACCCGGTGGGCGAAAATTACCGCACCCTGCGCACCAATCTGCAGTTCGCCAACGTGGACGAAGAGATCACCAGCCTGTTGGTGACCAGTTCGATGCCGGGCGAGGGCAAGACGCTGACCTCGGCCAACCTGGCGATCGCCTTTGCCGAGCTGGGCAAGAACGTGCTGTTGATCGACGGCGATCTGCGCAAACCCATGCAGCACCAGGTGTTCGGAGTGACGCGCGATCCGGGATTGTCCGACTGCGCGGTGCGCAGCCTGGCCCTGGAACAGGCGATCCGGCCCACACAGACGCCCAAGCTCAAGCTCATGCCGGCCGGCACCCTGCCGCCCAATCCGGTGGAACTGATCGCCAGCCAGCGCATGACCGATCTGCTGCAGCAGCTGCAGCGCATCTTTGACCTGCTGATCATCGATTCGCCGCCGGTGGGCGTGGTAACCGATCCGCTGCTGTGGTCGACGCATGTCAAAAACGTGCTGCTTGTCTTTCGCTTTGCCGAAACCAACCACAAGAACGGCCGCGAAGCGCTTGCCGCACTCAATAGAAGCAAGGCACATGTGCTGGGCGTCATCCTCAACGGCGTCCGCCTGCAGCGCGGCTACGGCTACAACTATGGATACAAATATTCGCATTATTATGGCTCGGAGAAGAAGTAACGTTCTTGCGTGCGCACGTTGACATGTTAACACGTTGACACGTTCCCACATTGACACGTTCACACGTTTCCACGTTAACACGTTGAGACGTTCCCACATAAAATGGAAAAAATCATTAAAAAATACTCTTCGCTGCAGGAACAGGAAATCGACGACATCCGCTATTGGAAAGAATTGTCCGGCGACGAAAAGTTGATCATTCTCGAAGCCATTCGCGCGCAAGTCTGGGCGATAAAAGATGAACATCCCGAACGACTTCAAAGAATTTATCGAGTTATTGAACGCTGAGCAGGTCCGCTATCTCATCGTCGGCGGATACGCGGTCGGCTTTCACAGCCGGCCGAAATTCACCAATGATATGGATATCTGGATCGACCACAGCTCTGAAAATGCACAAAAAATGATCGCTGTGCTGCAGTCATTCGGATTCGCGGGCCTGGATCTTTCGGCGGATGATTTTACCGATCCGGATAAAGTGATTCAACTCGGTGTCGCGCCCATCCGCATCGACTTGATCACGGGTTTGGGGATCGACTTTGACTCGGCCTTTCAGCAAAGAATCGAAGGCCGTTATTTTGGTGTGAAAGCCAATTTTGTCTCTCGTGAGCATTTGATCGAATTGAAAAAACAAGCCGGCCGCAAAAAAGACCTCGATGATATCGACTGGATCCACACTTATTCGGAATGATGATTTTTTTCCGTTGAAACGTTGACACGTTCGCACGTCAACACGTTGGCACGTTTCCACGTTGACACGTTCATACGTTAGCACGTTCACCAGTCACCAATCTCTCCGTTACCTCTGTGGTGATTATTTTGTCATAGACAAAGCAAACCACAGAGGACACAGAGGAAAAACAGAGGGCACAGAGGAAAAACAATTAAATTTTTCTCCGTTTTCTCTTCTTTTCTCCGTTGACTCTGTGGTAAGTTTTTTACCATAAAAGAAAAGGAACCACAGAGGACACAGAGGAAAAACAGAGGGCACAGAGAGAAAACCAATAATTTTGATCTTTTTTTTCCAGTTGTCATGGTTTTTCTCCGTTTTCTCTTCTTTTCTCCGTTGACTCTGTGGTGATTATATTCTCACAAACAAAACCAACCACAGAGGACACAG
>ERZ795059.4666-NODE-4666-length-12772-cov-6.376425_pt1 | contig 12772 bp, 10 predicted proteins | sample MGYA00375143_ERZ795059 | MGnify/ENA primary metagenome ERZ795059 (study PRJEB30188, sample SAMN05720168) | activated sludge metagenome | isolation source: Anaerobic digester | place: USA | collected 2015-01-07 ... | reverse complement strand
CTGTTTTACTCCATACGATACAGCCTTGTACCACATACCAGAGAAGTTTACTGGAGAACCGTGTGATAAGTGACCACCATGAGATAGGTCTAAACCAAGAAAAGTATCGCCAGGCTTAAGAACCGCCATGAAAACAGCCATGTTAGCCTGTGCGCCTGAGTGAGGCTGTACGTTAGCATACTCAGCATCGAAAAGTTTTTTCAACCTATCAATGGCAAGTTGTTCAGATTGGTCAACCACTTCGCAACCGCCATAGTAGCGTGCTCCAGGATAACCCTCCGCGTACTTGTTGGTCATAACTGACCCCATAGCTTCAAGCACCTGTGGGCTAACAAAATTCTCAGAAGCAATCAGCTCAATTCCATGCATTTGTCGCTGACGCTCTTTCTCAATAAGTTCAAAGATTTGTGTATCGCGTGTCATTATCGTAAGTTTAAAATTTAGGCAAAATTAGTGCTTTAATTCTGTTGGTGAAATTATTTTATATGTTCCTTAGCAAATTGTAATAGCAATTCAATAAGCTGAGTTTTTTTAAGTGGTTTTGCTAGGAACGTTTTAATTCCTGCATTTTTACAGCGCTCCTCCTGTCCTACAGAAACATAAGCAGTTTGAGCTATAATTGTAAGTTTAGGGTTATCGGCCAAAAACTTTTGAGCCAATTCAACCCCATCTATATCGGGGAGTCGCAAATCGAGCAGAATAATGTCAGGAGGTGAATTCTTAGCCATATACTGCGTTGCCTCGTAACCCGATTTTGCATAATCAATTTGAGCCTGAGTGGGTGTTAGTAGTTCCCTAAGAAAGATTCTACTCACGGTATCATCCTCTATAACCAGAATTCTTAATCCTTCTATTTTTGAAATATCCAGGGTGGCCATAGTAATCGGTTTAAAATGTTACAGATAAACAAATAACACTCAAATTTAGTTGAAATAAATTTCTACTCGTCGGAAAACTGTATTAAAACATCGCGATAAGCTGAGAATATTTTTGATTTTGAAACAAATCCAACATACTTATTACCCTCCAGAACTGGTAAATTCCATGCACCCGACTCCTCAAACTTACGCATTACCGAATCCATGGACTCCTTAGTGGAGATAAAGTCGGGTGGTACATTCATTAACTCCTTAACAGAAACCGATTCGTAAACCTCTGTATCGAACATAATTGGGCGTATATCATCCAACGACACAACCCCAACAAATACATCATCATTAGTTGTAACGGGAAAAATATTGCGTTTGGATTTGCTGATTTTTTTGACCAAATCACCAAGAGTTTCATCGGGGTTTAACTTAATAAAATCATTCTCTATAACCTTTCCAACCTGAAGTAATGTAAGCACGGCTTTATCCTTATGGTGTGTAATAAGTTCACCTCTTTTCGCCAATCCTTTAGTGTAAATTGAGTGAGGCTCAAAGTACATCATTGTTAAAAATGAAATGGTCGACGTAATTATTAAAGGAACAAAAAGCGCATAACCGCCCGTAATTTCAGCTATTAAAAAAATCGCTGTTAATGGTGCGTGCATAACTCCTGCCATTGTACCAGCCATTCCTATTAGCGTAAAGTTACTTTCAGAAACATCAATGAAGTTGAACTGATTAATTAATCGAGCCACAAAAAAGCCAGAAACACCACCAATGAATAGTGTTGGAGCAAATGTACCACCTACTCCACCAGAACCGGTCGTTACTGCGGTTGCAATGGCTTTAACCCCAATAAGTAAAGCAAGAGCGACAAGGAGCAACCAGTAGTTATCCTGAAAAGAGTAAAATAAACTATTCTCAAAAATCACACTCGAACGTCCGTCGAGCAAGGCATGGAGCACTTCGTATCCCTCTCCATATAAAGGTGGAAAAATAAAAATAAGCACACCAAGCGCAATACTCCCAATAATCCATTTCTTGTAAGGATTGGTTACTTTACCAAAACGCTTCTCCACGCGCATTACTGTGCGCATAAAGTATAGCGAAACGAATCCGCAAAAGATTCCTAAGAAGACAAAGTATGGAATATTATGGAGTTGAAACGGACGAACCACCTCGTAGGCAAAAACCACTTCACGACCCAAAAAGAAGTACGATACAGTAGTTGCCGAAACAGCTGAAATAAGCAATGGAATAATTGAAGCGGTTGTTAAATCGAGCATCAATACCTCTAGCGTAAACACCAAGCCGGCCAAGGGTGCATTAAAGATTGACGCAATTGCACCTGCAGCGCCACAACCAATTAGCAAGGTTAAAGTCTTGTAGTTCATTCTAAAGAATTGCCCAATATTGGAGCCAATGGCTGCACCGGTAAGCACAATTGGAGCCTCGGCTCCAACGGAACCACCAAAACCAATTGTCATTGTGCTCGATACAATTGAACTGTAGGCGTTGTGAGACTTCAATCGGCTGTTTTGCCTTGAAATGGAGTAAAGAATGCGAGAAACACCATGACCAATATTATCCTTCACAAAGAATTTTATAAAAAGAATTGTTAGGAGAATACCCACTGCAGGTAATGCCAAAAACAAATAGTTAGCCGAATCCTTAGGCAACGATTCCTGAAGAAATGCATGGGTAATATGAACGGTATTCTTAAGTACAACCGCGGCAAAACCACTCAAAATGCCAATAACCAAACTCAGAATCAGAGTAACCCGACGCTCACCAAGTCTCCGAATAGAAATCCAGAGTGAATTCAACAACTTATTAATTAACAACCTCATTTTAAACAAATAATCCTAAAATTAAACATAAATCAAAGCAACATCACCAAAAATGGTTATTTTTGAAACTACAAATACAACAAACTAAATTAGGTATTTACTTACAAAGAGGATTGAACAAATTTATAATGGGTTGTAAACAGATTTGCAAGGAGGTTCAATCCTATTTTTATCCAAATTTACTGTACTTTTTTAAAAGTCGAAAATTAAATTATGATTGAGGTTATTAAACATACTCTTCCGAATGGCTTAAAACTATTAATCCACCAGGATTTTAGCACGCCAATTGCTTCGTTTAACTTGCTTTACAATGTTGGAGCCAAAGATGAGCACCCCGAAAAAACAGGATTCGCACACCTTTTTGAGCATTTAATGTTTGGAGGCTCAGTAAACATACCCGTTTACGACGAGCCACTAGAAAGAGTAGGAGGAGAAAATAACGCATTTACCAATAACGACATAACAAATTACTACTTAACTCTTCCCGTTGAAAATATTGAAACTGCCTTTTGGCTTGAAAGCGACAGAATGCTTAGCCTTGCTTTTACCAAGAAAAGCTTAGATGTTCAGCGCAATGTTGTTGTGGAGGAATTCAACCAACGATACCTAAATCAACCTTACGGCGAAGTCTGGCTACACCTAAGGCCATTGGCCTACAAAGTACACCCTTACATGTGGGCTACAATTGGCAAATCGGTGGAGCACATTAAGAGCGCAACCTTAAATGATGTAAAGAATTTTTTTTATAGCCATTACGCACCAAACAACTCCATTCTGTGTGTTGCGGGACCTATTGAACCAAACGCAATTATTGAGTTAACCAACAAATGGTTTGGCCCAATTGGAAAAAGGGATGTTGTTGAACGCAATCTTCCTAAAGAGCCGACCCAAACATCGCCACGCAAGCTGGAAATTGAGCGCGATGTTCCTTTCAACGCCATATACAAGGCATACCACATGTGCAATAGGAATCATGCCGATTTTCCGGCAACCGATTTAATGTCGGATTTGCTCTCGAACGGCAAATCGGCACGACTTTACCAAAGGCTGGTAAAGGAAAAACAACTGTTCAGCAATGTAAATGCATATATTACTGGTGATATTGATGCGGGATTATTTATAATAACTGGTCAACTATACCCCACAACCACATACGAACAGGCTGAGATTGCCATTAACGAAGAAATTTCCGTATTGCAAAACGAACCCGTTTCGGCATACGAACTTGAGAAGGTTCAAAACAAATATGAATCGAATTTCACTTTCGAGGAAACCAGTGTACTCAACAAAGCAATGAATCTTGCGTTCTACGAATTGCTGGGCGATGCTAATAGCATCAACCTCGAGGTTCAAAAATACAGAAGCGTTACACCTGAGCATATCCAGACTATTGCTCAAAAAATCCTTAAAGAGGATAACTGCTCAACACTTTACTACAAATCGAATCAAAACAAATAACCACAATGGCAATGCTCGATAGAACGAAAGCACCAGAGAAAAAGACCACAGGGAAAATTACTATTCCTCAAGCCCAACAAATAAGGTTGGCAAACGGTGCACAGCTAATTGTGGTTAATGCAGGAACTCAGGATGTAGCTAAAATTGAGATAATTTTTGACGCAGGAACTCGCTATCAAAACCAATCACTCTCGGCTAGAGGTGCAGTATCGCTGCTTAGCGAGGGAACAAAAACAAGAACATCGCAACAGATTGCCGAGCAATTCGATTTTTACGGCAGTTTTCCAGAGCACTCATTCGACAGGGACTTTGCGTCGCTTACACTTTACTCCACCAACAAGTTCTTGGAGCAATCATTGGGCGTGCTCGGTGATATGATTTACAACCCAATATACCCCGAACACGAATTGGATATTTTTAAAAAGAAAGGTAAGCAAGCACTAATAGTTGAGTTAGAAAAAGTTGTTACTGTTGCAAGACAAAACTTCTTTAGCACCTTATTTAGCAACAAACATCCTTACGGAGCATATGCAACACCTGATGATTTCGATTTATTACAGCGAAACTTTATCGCCCATTTTCACGACAACTATCACACTTCGAGTAACTGCCTAATAATTCTTTCTGGCAAAATATCCTACAAGGAAATTAAAATTGTGGAAGAAATTCTAGGTAAAACGCCCTTCGGGACATCTGTTGAAACCAACAAAATAATTCTACCCACAACTTTACAAACTCCACAGAAGGTATTCTCGTATAAAAATGATGCGCTACAATCTGCCATCAGAGTTGGAAAGCAAATGATTAAACGAAACCATATCGATTTTCCGAAATTTATGGTATTGAACACAATACTCGGAGGGTATTTTGGGTCGAGACTTATGCGTAATATTCGCGAGGAAAAAGGCTATACATACGGAATATCATCCACAATTTTACCATTCAAGGAAACGTCGGTTTTTGTTATAGGAACTGAAGTTGGCGCCAACTTTACCAAGGATACTTTGAGCGAAATCTACAAGGAGATTGATTTGCTTTGTACACAAAAAGTTCCTGATACTGAACTCGAGCTTGTAAAAAGCCATTTAATTGGAGAGGTTTTAAGAACTTTTGATGGTCCGTTTGCCATTGCTGACAGTATTGCTAGCCTTTACGAGTACAATGATTTGGATTTTTCCTACTTTGAAAGAACAATTGATACCATTAGAAGCGTTTCATCCACAGAGCTTTTGGATGTTGCCAATAAATACCTTAGTCAGAAAGATTTTATAGAAAGCGTGGCGGGTAAGCTCGAAACAACTTAAAAGTTTGCTATACTTGAGGTTGTTTTTATCTGCTAAAATGGAGTTTGTCCAAACTAAAATTGGAAAGAAATGAAAACAAAAGCAATTACCCTAATAATCATTCTTTCGGCCCTGTGTGTCGATAGTTTCTCACAAATTTACACCAAGCCCAACGAGCCTACTTTCAACTATCTTACCATAAACCCTACTAATGGACAGCCAACCCTATACTGGACTGCACCTACTCCTAACCCCCAATACCCAGACCCAATTGGTTACATAATCTACCGCAGAACTGTAGATATTCTGGGCAACGATTTCTACTTAGAAATAGACACTGTTAACCAAACCACATTCCAGTACACCGATGTTAATGCCGACGGAAACCTTTCGCGGTTGTTTTATAAGATATCATCCTTAGGGCCAACAGAGCCTAGCAGGATAACCCCTCATCATGCACAAATATGGTTACAAAGCCAATACGATAGTTGCAATGCAAAAATTGACTTAACCTGGAATTTTTACGAAGGCTGGAATAATACCAGCATATATCAAGATTATTCAATTTATATGGGACACGACAACAACTGGGCCGCATATACTTTATTAGCCAATGTCAACAAATTCACTAACAGGTATAGCATCACAAATGTTGACGAGAATCAAGATTACTACTTTTACATTACAGCCCGCAGAACAGACCAACCCTACACAACCTACTCCAACCTAAACTACATCAACTCAAAAATGGCAATCCACCCCACCTACATGACACTCGACTCTATCCTTGCCGAGAACAATAAGATTACCATCCATTACAAAATTGACCCTGCTACGGCAATTCGTAATTTTGAATTGGTTCGATGGGAAAGTCCCGATACCAACAAAAGCATTTTTAGTGCAAAAGTTATTGACAAATTCACCAACCCAAACCAAACACTATCAGTCGACACCAACGACATGTGGGCTGCTCGTACTCGAAAATTTTACTATAAGGTTGATGCTTACAATGGTTGCAAAGCCGTGATTAAAACCACAAACCTATGCAATACAATTATCCCTAAAGGAAAATCGGACGGAACCCTGGTAAAACTTGAGTGGGACACACTTATGATAGATAGAGTCCGCCAACCCAATAGGGCTAACAACAAGGTTGTTTACAATGTTTACAGAAGAGCCTACAAACAAACCGATAATATTGATGGACCAGGAGAGCTTACTTTGGTGGCATCATGGTTAACAGACAACTATTTCGTAGATGATTTAAGCCCTTTTAAAGGACAAAATCCACTTTATAAAATTGTTTTTAAATACTATATCGAAGCCTTTGAACTGGAGTTCGACAACACTATAGCCACAATGGTTCGAACTCGCGAAATAATTATAGAAATTCTACCCGGTGTAATTATGCCCAATGCTATTGCTCCAACAAGCCAGGTAGGAGGTAATGGTCGGTTAAGAAGCATATTTGAGCCAATTATTAGCTTCGATGCACGATTTGAGCTAACAATTTACGACCGATGGGGAGGAATAATTTATCATGGGAACGAAGGATGGGATGGAAAAAACTCCAAAGGAGAATTCGTAAAAGAGGGCGTATATCCCTACAGAATAGTAGTTAGCACTTCCGATTTAGGCGATGTGGTAAGTACGGGCACTCTATCCGTTGTCTATCCGCCTAAATAAAGCCTCATCTAAAAAAGTTAAACATAACTAGCCAAATATTTATGAACCTTCAAACCGAAGAGGAAAAACTGTTAATTCAATCGCATTTCGATGATATGCTTCGAGGATGTACTCGTTGCAATTCAGAGGAGGATAGGAACCTTATTATTAAAGCGTTCAATCTTGCTAATGAGGCGCATAAGGGGGTACGTCGGAAATCTGGAGAGCCATACATACTTCATCCCATAGCAGTAGCTAAAATTGTAACCCACGAAATAGGTCTTGGCGCAAAAGCTGCTGCCTGTGCACTTATGCACGATGTTGTGGAGGATACCGATTACACCGTTGAAGACATTGAGCGAATCTTTGGAAAAAAAATAGCATCAATTATTGACGGGCTTACTAAAATTACCGATGTTTTTGATGCCAACTCTACCATACAGGCCGAGAATTTCAGAAAGATAATTCTTACGCTTGCTGATGATATTCGGGTAATTCTCATAAAACTTGCCGATAGGTTGCACAATATGCGCACCTTAGACTCGCTGGCAACCAATAAGCAAATGAAAATTGCCAGCGAAACAATTTACCTCTATGCCCCACTTGCGCACCGACTTGGCCTTTACGCCATTAAAACAGAACTAGAGGACTTAAGCCTAAAATACCGATTCCCCCAAGCTTACGACGAAATTAGAAGCAAAATAGCTGATAACGAGAAACGTAGAATTCAGCAAATCAACCATTTCTCGTTACCGATTATTAAAAAGTTAGAAGAAAATAACATCGATTTTGAAATTAACGGACGTCCAAAATCGGTTTATTCTGTTTGGAAAAAAATTCAATCGAAAAACGTTTCGTTCGAGGAAATATACGACCTGCTGGCTATTCGCATAGTATTTAACCCTTACCCTCATATACCCGAAAAAACACAATGCTGGCATATCTACTCAATTATTACGGATATTTACAAGCCAAAACCAGATAGGTTGCGCGATTGGGTATCAACCCCAAAAGCCAATGGATACGAGGCATTGCATTGCACAGTCATGGGGCCCAACGGACAGTGGGTTGAGGTGCAAATCCGCTCCCGCCGAATGGACGACATTGCAGAACGAGGTTTTGCAGCCCATTGGAAGTACAAGGATACAGATTCCTCAAGTCACGAAAATGAACTGGATAAGTGGATTAAACGAGTACGAGAGATGCTCGAAAACCCACAGGAAAACGCCTTGGAGTTTTTGGACGAATTCAAACTAAACCTTTTCACATCCGAGATAGTTGTTTTTACACCCAAGGGCGAAACACGCTCTTTACCAAAAGGTTCTACTGCGCTCGATTTTGCATTCGAAATACACACCGAGGTCGGAAATAAAGCTATTGGTGCTAAGGTAAACCATAAATTGGTTCCCCTCAGCTACCAAATCAACAGTGGTGACCAAATTGAAATCATCACCGCATCGTCGCAAAAACCTACTTGGGAACTTCTCAAGTATGCAACAACTGCGAAAGCAAAAGCAGCCATTAAGGGCGCGTTAAAAACCGAAACTAAAAATAGGATTGAGAAAGGAAAAGACATCCTCGAAAACAGATTAAATGAACTTGGCGTTCAACCTTCGTCGCGTGTTTTCAAAAAAATTCTCCCGGCGTACGAGGTTTACTCTAAGGACGAGCTTTATAGCAAAATTGGTTCAGGGTTAATTACTCTCGACAACCTAAAGCGCATCCTTAAAAAGAACACCAAAAACAAATGGATTCATTACTGGAGCCTGCAACTAGGCAAAAAACACAAGTACGATACAGACTCTTCTAAGCCATTAAAGATTGACACAAAAAAGCCATTCATGCTTAACGAAAATGTGGACGAGGAAAATCCTTCGTACGTTGTTGCCCGATGCTGTAACCCAATCCCTGGCGATGAGGTTATTGGCTACATCTCGCCCGAAGAAATGGTTATTATCCACAAAGCAACCTGCGCTGAAGCCGTTAGGTTAATGTCGCAGTATGGAGATAAAATTGTTAGCGCCAAATGGACTACCCACAAAATGCTCTCGTTCCTTGCCCGAATTGATGTGAGAGGAATGGATAGGATAGGTATTATTAGCGAGGTAACCAAGGTTATTTCTGATGAATTAATGGTAAACATTCGAAAATTCCACATTGAGAGTCACGACGGTATTTTTGAAGGATTTATTGACCTTTATGTTCACGATGTTTCACACCTTAACAACTTAATCATGAATCTCATGAAAATTAAGGGAATGGACAACGTGAAGCGAATGGACAAGGTGGACGACTAAACAAAAACACAACTTTAATTGTTTTTCAAAAAACACTAATAAATTGTGTTGATATAAAACCTTTTGCTAAATTTGCTATTTAAAATAAGACTAAATAATCATGGTTTGCCACGACACTAAGAATGTAGTTAAACGAATACTTACCGATTATCTTGAACGTAAAGGTCATCGGAAAACACCAGAGCGCTTTGCTATACTCGACGAGATATACTCGCACGAGAGCCATTTCGATATTGAAACGCTCTATATTCAAATGAAAAACAAAAACTACCAGGTTAGTCGTGCAACTCTTTATAATACAATCGATTTACTACTTGAGTGCGGCTTGGTTGTTAAACATCAGTTTGGTAAAAATTTCTCACAATACGAAAAAGCTTACGAGTGCAAGCAACACGACCATCTTATATGTACCCGTTGCGGAAAGGTAATTGAGTTCTGTGACCCCCGTATTCAGGAAATACTAAACTCAGCACGCAAAAACTCAAACTTCAGCATATCGCACCACTCACTATACCTTTACGGGTTGTGCCAAAACTGCCAGAACGAGATTGACCAAATGCCAATGCCTGAGTAAAATAAACTGCAATAGTCAATCAAATGTTGATAAGTTTTCCCCAGCAACTCAGTTAAAGTTTGTAACTTTAGGAGGAATTTGCAATGCATTTTTAATGCATATTAACTGTGTACTAATTATATTGAAAACGTATTAAACCTATGGTTAAAGTTGATGTTTTGCTGGGCCTACAGTGGGGCGACGAAGGAAAAGGAAAAGTTGTTGATGTACTTACTCCAAGTTACGATGTAATTGCACGCTTTCAAGGTGGGCCAAATGCAGGCCACTCATTGGAGTTCAACAACATCAAACACGTTTTGCACACAATCCCTTCGGGAATATTTCACCCCAACTGCATCAATATTATTGGGAATGGAGTTGTAATCGACCCAATTATTTTTGCCAAGGAAATTGATGCGCTTGAAAAAATGGGTGTTAGCCTAAAGGAAACCCTTAAAGTATCCAAAAAAGCCCACTTAATACTCCCCTCGCACCGCGAACTCGATGCTGCATCGGAAGCAGCAAAGGGTAAAAGCAAAATTGGTTCAACCCTAAAAGGAATTGGCCCAACTTATATGGATAAAACAGGCCGTAACGGATTGCGCGTTGGGGATACACTTGCTCCCAACTTTGTTGAAAAGTACAATAACCTCAAGAATAAGCACAAAGACATCCTAAAGCAGTACAATTACGAAAGCAACATTGAACAACACGAACAGGATTGGTTTAAGGGAATTGAAGTGCTTAAAAGATTCGACCTCATTGATTCAGAATACGAAGTTTACGAGCATCTTCAGCAAAACAAAAAAATTCTTGCCGAAGGAGCACAGGGCTCATTATTAGATATCGATTTTGGCTCATACCCATTTGTAACATCATCCAACACCATTTGCGCTGGGGCTTGTACAGGTTTAGGTATATCGCCACAAAGTATTGGCGAAGTTTTTGGCATTATGAAGGCATACTGCACACGCGTTGGCTCAGGCCCATTCCCAACTGAACTAGAAGACGAAACAGGCGAAACACTACGTAAAATTGGTGCCGAATTTGGAGCCACAACTGGTCGTCCACGTCGCTGCGGATGGTTGGATTTGGTTGCACTTAAGTATGCCATTATGCTTAACGGGGTTACTCAAATTATAATGACCAAACCCGATGTAATGGACACTTTTGAAACCATTAAGGTTGCTGTTGCATACAAAGTTAACGGCAAGGAAACCAAAAGACTTCCGTTTGATATCGATACTCCTATTGAACCTGTATACAAAGAATTTAAAGGTTGGAAAGCGGATATTACAAAGTCTAAAACCGAAGCAGATTTGCCCAAAGAACTAATTGAATACATCAAGTTTATAGAGAAAGAAACAGGTGTACCAATAACAATAGTATCGGTAGGTCCCAATAGAGATGCTACAGTTTTTAGGAAATAGTTATTTCAGAGATATTTTAACCACGGGAGCAGTAACATTTGCCCCATTGAACTCACCTCCATTTGAGGTGAGTTTTTTTATAATCCACAAATAGTAGAAACCACCAGTATTTATATCCTTCTCTTGTTCCGCCTCCATATTTGAGTTGAATTCAAAATCGTTGGATTCTTCAAAATTTAATCTTAAGGATGTTTGGCCAATTGGACTACTTATAATACTTACTGCAGGCCACTCGTAAAAGCCCTTAGGCTTTACAACTAAGAGTTTATAATCGAGTTCGACTTTGAGTGTAGAGCCTCGTTCTGTGTACTTAGAAGCAAAAAATCGAGGGTTGAATTTTGAGAACTCTGAAATAGATGGCTTCTTGACTTTTTCTTTTTGAATCAAACTTCCCTCGCTATCATAAACCCTAACCGTATAGTTAGTTATCTTTAATTTTTCGGCACTAGGCACATTAAGTTCAAATACGCTCTGCCCATCGCTAATATCCACATAAAACAAAATATTAACAGAAATCTCCTTTGCATCTTCGTCTACCCTGCGAATATCGGTTACATAACGCTCAATTCTGCAAAAGTTTGCATCAGCAATTTCCTCGCTATGCAACATAGGTTGACTGTATGAAAATTGAAGTAAAGAACTAAGTATAATACACAATAGCAATCTTTTAACCATAAAAAAAGAATTATTTGATATAACTTATGTGTTTACGTTAAGTAGGCTAACAAGTTACAATGAAAAAAACGCCCCTAAAAAGGGGCGTTCAATATGTTATACCAAAATCTTTTACTTTTTAATATTTGGAAGTTCAAGGCCTAATCCCTGTTTTTTATCCACGCGCTTCAAAATTATTCCAATGAAGAACGCTGCGACGCCCAAACATGCTAGCATAACAAGTGGCCAAGTATAGTTGAATGTTGTAGGATCTGTTACTCCAGGATTGGTCTTATCCAAAACCTTACCAATAAGTAGAGGGAATAACCACAACCCAATATTCTGAACCCAGAATATAAGCGCATACGCTGAACCAATAATTTTAGAATCAACTAGTTTTGGTACACTAGGCCACAAAGATGCTGGAACCAATGAGAATGATGCACCCAATACTAAAATGGTAAGGTAAGCAATAACAACTCCGCCAACAGCATTACCCTGGAACATAGGTAAAATAAACGCAAAAGTAAGGTGGCAAGCTATCAACAACAACGAACCTATCATAAGCATAGAAGCGGCTTTTCCCTTATGGTCAACGTAATTACCCAAGATTGGGGTAATACCTACTGCCAACAATGGGAATACTGCGAACACAGTCTACTGACCGGCTACACGCAGGAAGAGAAGGTGAAGATCGCCGAAAAATATCTCAT
>ERZ795059.4664-NODE-4664-length-12778-cov-26.605046_pt1 | contig 12778 bp, 9 predicted proteins | sample MGYA00375143_ERZ795059 | MGnify/ENA primary metagenome ERZ795059 (study PRJEB30188, sample SAMN05720168) | activated sludge metagenome | isolation source: Anaerobic digester | place: USA | collected 2015-01-07 ... | reverse complement strand
GATAACGACGGGTTTTAACCCCGACGCATATTCTATTTTAACTCACAATTTTCACTTGCCCTCCAGGTACACACATCCCACAAACATCTTCATTTGCAACCGAGTTATAACTTGTTTACGAATTAAAAAATTGTGAGTTAAAACAAGAACCCTGCACACTGTCAACCGAACTACATTTGGTCTCCTCATTTCAAAATTGTGAGTTAAAACAAGAACCCTGCACACTGTCAACCGAGCTACAACAAACTCACGAATTCCACGGTCACGGAAAAAATATATATTCAGCCGCTCCAGAAATGTGGGGTAGGAATTGTTCAGAATTTGTGACTTCGGGGAATACTTTCGTTTTAACTCTAAACCGAGCTTCAGCTTTGAAAGTAGAAGGCAACGAACAAAATTTTCTGTTACCTCAGAATATAGTTGCAAACACAAAAGGGTCGGTTTAGAGTCAAAACTCCCCCCCTCTGCTTGTTTTGACTCACAATTTTCACTTGCCCTCCAGGTACACACATCCCACAAACATCTTCATTTGCAACCGAGTTATAACTTGTTTACGAATTAAAAAATTGTGAGTTAAAACAAGAACCCTGCACACTGTCAACCGAACTACATTTGGTCTCCTCATTTCAAAATTGTGAGTTAAAACAAGAACCCTGCACACTGTCAACCGAGCTACAACAAACTCACGAATTCCACGGTCACGGAAAAAATATATATTCAGCCGCTCCAGAAATGTGGGGTAGGAATTGTTCAGAATTTGTGACTTCGGGGAATACTTTCGTTTTAACTCTAAACCGAGCTTCAGCTTTGAAAGTAGAAGGCAACGAACAAAATTTTCTGTTACCTCAGAATATAGTTGCAAACACAAAAGGGTCGGTTTAGAGTCAAAACTCCCCCCCTCTGCTTGTTTTGACTCACAATTTTCACTTGCCCTCCAGGTACACACATCCCACAAACATCTTCATTTGCAACCGAGTTATAACTTGTTTACGAATTAAAAAATTGTGAGTTAAAACAAGAACCCTGCACACTGTCAACCGAACTACATTTGGTCTCCTCATTTCAAAATTGTGAGTTAAAACAAGAACCCTGCACACTGTCAACCGAACTACAACATTCCCTCAAATTCTACGGTCACGGAAAAAATATATATTCAGCCGCTCCAGAAATGTGGGGTAGGAATTGTTCAGAATTTGTGACTTCGGGGAATACTTTCGTTTTAACTCTAAACCGAGCTTCAGCTTTGAAAGTAGAAGGCAACGAACAAAATTTTCTGTTACCTCAGAATATAATTGCAAACACAAAAGGGTCGGTTTAGAGTCAAAACAAGAACCCACTATTTTGCAGTTTTACAATTTGATGTAGGAATTACCGCTGCTTTTAGCTATCAATCCTTTCAATTCCAAATTCAGCAGTAAAGTAGAAAGTTTTCCAAAACCGAGACCCGTTTTCAGCATAAATTCATCAAAAGTAAGTTCTTTTTGTGCAGAAGACAAAATATCATAGAGGGTCTGTTCTTCGGATGACAATTCCGGAATAAGTTCCATTTGTTCTTTTGGAGAAGGAACTAAGCCCAAATCCATTAAGAGGTCATTGGCAGAACTGATTAATGAAGCACCCTGTCTGATGAGCAAATTAGGACCTTGGGCATTGCGGTTATTGATATTTCCTGGCAAAGCATAGAGCGGTTTATTATGTTCAATGGCAAATTTGGCAGTGAGCATAGCTCCGCTATTTAAAGAGCCCTCAACAACTAAAACGGCATTGGCAAGAGCGCTTATTATTCTATTACGGGTAGGAAAATTCCAGCGTTCCAGTTTGCTTCCGGGTTCATATTCACTAACCAGAGCTCCGTTTTCGCATATATTTTCTGCAAGTGTTTTATTCATAGGGGGATAGATATTATCCAAGCCGGAGGCAAAAACGGCAATTGTTTTGGCTTTTGCTTTCAGAGCTGTCTGATGAGCAATGGTATCAATTCCCATAGCTAAGCCACTGACAACATTCACTCCTTTTGCGCATAAGGGAGAAAGGAGTTTACGACACATTTCCAGTCCGTAGGAAGTTGGTTTACGAGTTCCTACAACTGCGATACAAAGGTCTTTCAAGGTTCCCGTAAGGTCTCCTTGGTAATACAAAATCAAAGGTGGATCAAATATTTCTTTTAAGGCAGCAGGATAATCAGGATCGGTTAAACAGAGATATTGAAGCTGATGTTTTTCCATTAAAGTTAAAATTCGTTTGTTGTCTTCGGGCAGGGTAAATTCGCTTAAGTGCTTGATTGTGGGGGGTTTTAGTTTGCCATTTTGATAAAGCGGATGAGAGGGATTACCCACAAATTCTTGAGGATCAGGAAAACTCTGTAAAAGTTCCAGCGTTCCTTTTGTGCCTAAAAGGGGAGCTGATTTCAAGCAGAGCCATGCTTTATATCGTTCCATCTAACGGCTCTGCTGTAATATATTGTAAATTTTGTATTTAAGTTCATCTAAACCGTCTTTGCTGACTGCGGAAATGGCAAAAATTTCATCATTATATTCCTTTTTGAAGGCATTGCGTATTTCCGTCAATTTCTGCTTTAAGTCCTCGGGAGAAAGAGTATCTGTTTTGCTGATAACAATTAAATGGGGTTTTTTATCCATAAAGGAATCATAAAGATACAGCTCCGACCTCAAAGTTCTGTATGCTTCCAAAGGATCGGGAGTGGCAATATCAATTAAAAAAAGCAAGAGATGAGTTCGCTGAATATGACGCAAGAATTGATCTCCCAATCCCTTACCTAAATGCGCTCCTTTAATTATTCCCGGAATATCAGCCATCACAAAATTCTGATAATCACTAATATAAACAACCCCCAGCATCGGTTCCAAAGTGGTAAATTCATAGTCCGCTATTTTAGGACGAGCTGAAGATAACACACTTAAAAGAGTGGACTTACCTGCATTGGGAAAACCCACTAAACCCACATCAGCCATCAGTTTCAAAACCAGTTCCAGCTCCATCTCTTCTGTTTTAACACCTGGAGTTGCAATTCTTGGTGCCTGATTTGTGGGAGTGGCAAAATTATAATTTCCTTTTCCTCCGGAGCCACCTGCGGATAAAATAACCTTTTCTCCGGCTTGTGTTATATCAGCCAGTTTATATTTCTTGTTTTCTTCAAGCACATAAATTTCAGTGCCTAAAGGAAGACGCAGAATACAATTCGCACCTGAAGAACCGGTTTTTTTAGCTCCGGCACCTGGTTTTCCGTTTCCTGCCTTGAAGAATTTATGATAACGATAGTCCAAAAGAGTATTTAAATTGCTGTCTCCAACGGCAATAACATCTCCTCCCCTTCCTCCATCTCCTCCATCAGGACCACCTTTGGGAACATATTTTTCGCGTCTGAAACTAATTGTGCCATCACCTCCGTTTCCGGATTTGATTTTTATTCGTGCGTAGTCAATAAACATATCTGCTGTTACTTTGCCACCACAAATTTGCGCTTAAGCGTCTGTTTTGCGTTTTCTACTTTCATAAAATATACTCCTGAAGATAATTGTTTTCCGGAGGCCATTCCTTTCCAATTGATATTTAATTCGCCGTTTCCGGTTGGGGACTGATTTATTTCTGCCACTTTTTGTCCTTTGATATTATAAATTTCTATGCTTACAGGACAGTTACACAAGCCCTTCAAATTTATATTTACCGGCAAAGAATAAACCGGATTGGGCATAGTGCAGGATAATAAAGAGGGAATAAGGTAACCATCTTGATTTCCAACAAAATGAACAACATCCTGAACTATATCAAAACCGTTATCACTAAACCGCCAAATAAGGGAATCAACTTCTATGACAGGTAACTGTAAAGTGTAAGTTACAGGGAAAGAATAATCCAAACCTGTAGGCAAAAATTGCAATATTGTGCCATCCGGTAAGATAGCTTCACTTATTAGAGGAAAATCCGCATCCGCATCCCAATAATCAATCAGTAAAATTCCCGTTGAGGGATTGTAACCATTGAAAGTGCAAACAGGAAGTGTATTCTGGCTCACCTGATAATAATTATCCTGAAAGATAATAAAGGCAGGCGTGCTATAATCACCAAGCCCAATCTGTGGTTCCAAACTCGCTAAATCTATATCTACTTTCAGCGTAAGCCCTAACATCATTATAGCATCTGGTAAAGCACCAAAATTTGGATCGGCAGTTAAATCGCTAATATTACAAGCAAGATTTAATGCTCCTCCGGAAACCTGACTTTGAACATTGCCTAAACGCGTAAAAACAGGTTGCTGTGTGAAAGAATCATAACCAACTTTATACAACCCGCTGGAAATTAAACCGGGAATATTAAAACTATAGACCATCGCATAACCTACACTATCTATTAACGAGGTAATATTGCCCAACACGGCAAGATATACATTGTAACTGGTTAGTGAATTCATTATCGGAAAACTACCGCTGCAGTTCTTCATTGTAAAATATATTTTATCGGAACTAATTGCAGTGTAGGACTCCCGTAAATCCAGATTTTGAGAATATACAGTTACACTATCCCCTTCTGCATCTGTTCCAATATAAGCCAGATTATCTATTGAAGGAGGAAAAGAATTGCTATCCCAATAGGCAGAATGCATCATTGCTATGGTTTCACCCATTTCTTCAATGCTATAATGAAGTCGGTAACGCAATTTTTGATTAAAACAATAGGGTGCCAATGCTTCCTTTTCTCCTGCAGATATATCATAAATAGTTGAGTTCTGCCAGGGCGCATCATTGGCACTATAATAAAACTCCGGATTTAATGTCCCTTCGCTTAAGTCCTCCCAACGCAAATGAATATAGCCATTTTCATCTCTGGAACTATGACGAATGTTCCCAAAAGGCAATTCATACTGAGCCATTAGTAAAGTAGTTATACCTACTAAAATAACTGTTAAAATATGTTTCATCGCTACCTCACCTTCCTGAAACTGGCTAATACCATATATACTTGTAATTCCTGCTGTCCTCTGTCCTTACTGAAAAAGCGGGAAGACATTATCCTTCTTTGTGCAAATGCTTAAAGGTATTAAAATCACTTTACCTCTATTATTTATACCATTTATAATATAATACTGGAAAGCCCAGCTTATGTCAAGTATTTTTTGCTGTTCATTTTCTACAGGAAAGGTTCCTGACTAAAGATGATATCTTCAACAATAGGATTTTATAACAGATTTGCCCTAATCATCTTATTGAGTGAGTAATGAAGAGGTGGTAATTATCCAAGCATAGCTTTTAAAATCTGATTTGAGATCATATAGTGATTGTTTACTACTTTTGGCTAAAAGGATATTTCCCCAGTCATTCATAGCAGAATATTACAAGTATAGAGTTTCAATACAAGAAACGAAACAAGTAGATATTGATTAGTTTAGAATGAGAGCTGTATAATAGAATATTATTTATTAGTTCTCTGGCTTGGATAACCTGATAATAGGAAACTATCTGGTTTCAAAAAATAGCTTTGGGACAGAAAAATTCTAATTCCTAAAACATCTAAACAAGAACCAATTTTAAACCTAAATCACTTCATCAAAACATAAATTGTTCAAGCCGAATTGAGTTTTCTATTATATAGATATTGCTATTCCGAAAAGATCAATAAAACATAGGTTTTTTATTGTTGTACCAAGTGGAATTTCAAATCCTAAAAGTTTAATCTCCAAATGTTTTCCCTGGCAATCCATACAAGCCGCTGGTTACTCCAAAAACAGATGTCTTGCTCAGGATCCCCTCAATTATATTTTTTGGCTATTAGATCCAATAGATTCGGTTATCTGCCTCCTATTTCTTTTGCCACCGCAACAACAAGTTTTAACTCCAGCACTACAAACTAAGAACTTTTTGCTTAATGGCATCATAAATCCTCACTGCAGCAGATGCATTATAATTGTCAAAAAGTTCTTGACAATATAAATAGGATATTTATTAGTGTCTTTATGAAATGTGAAGGTTTCTGCCGAAATTATGGAAAAGCGATAAAGGACTGAAGAGAAAAGGAGTTTATGAAGATGAAAAATATCAGCTTCAAGTTAAATTCCTGCAAGAGGAATGGTTTTTTTGCCAGGCAAGAGAAGAACGATAGTTTGTTCTTGATGAAGAAATATAGATATATGTGGTTAGGAAGTGCGGTAAAAAGTTTATTCCTTATTTACCTACGATTATCAAAAGATGTTATTTCGGTTCCGCTCTTTTTGTTCAGAAAAAGGGAACATTATCACTGGGGCGGTGTATCAATAAAGCAATCAGGAAAACAATTTTTTACTACTACCTACTAATTAAGGAGGAAAGATGAAAAAATCACTTGTCGTTCTGCTTATTGTTTTGACAATGAGCGGTTTTCTCTTTGCCGCGGAGTATACCATTGTAGATGGTAGCTCCAATAGTTATCATATTCCCGTTAACGGAAATTCCCATTATGGATGGAGCCGATTTATATTTACGGCTACTGAAATGAATACTGCTGGAATAACCGGTTCATTTACTATTTATTCTATTGCTTTCAAAATTAACAATACTGTCTCCGATTATACTATGGATAATCAGAAGGTCTACTTTGGTTACAATTATAACAGTACTCTTTCTGGTTCAACAAGTTATCCCAATCCCGGTGGCGGTAGTTCATTTACCAAGGTCTATGATGGCAGTATAACTTTTAATGGACCCGGCTGGATGGAAATTATTTTAACCACGCCTTTCAATTTTACTTGGGACGGTTATGCGGGCTTAGATATTGTTTGGGAAAACTGGGATGGCAGTAGAATTACCAGCGGTTATCCCAAATTTTATTATGCTTCCAAAAGCAATATGGCAGTTTACAAAGAATCCGGAACCGGGACTTCTTTTCCAGCCAGTACTGGAACAACTTCCAATAATCATCCCAGTTTCAAAATTATTACTCCCCCTACAGAACTTCCCAATCCTGCAATAAATCCTGATCCTGTAAATGGTGCATCAGGAGTAGTAATTGATAAAGAACTGAAATGGGCAAGCGGAGGTGGTTCACCCATAAATTACATAGTCAATTTGGGAACCGATAATCCTCCAACCAATATTGCTTATAATGAAGTTGTTACTGCAACCAAATACACTCCTGCAAACAGATTTGATTATGGGACTATCTATTACTGGCAAGTGATACCTCATAATATTATTGGTGATGCACAGGATTGTCCAATTTGGAGTTTTACTACAATGGATGATCCTTCCATTGCCACTTTTCCTTATCAGGAGAGTTTTGATGGCACTTTTCCTCCCAATAGCGACTGGTTAATGAGAACAGGAGTTTTGCAAGACCCAATCACTTTAAGTCCTACAAGTATATGGGAACAGGATGACTGGCTGAATATTCCCGGAACCGATAAGGCAGCCAGAATCAATATCTGGGGGCCCCTTAATGCCTGGTTGATTACCCCCTTATTTAATATTCCGGATGATAGCTATTATCTTTCTTTTGATTTGGCAGTGCTAAAAAGTGATCAAACACCAACAGGAACACCTCCAGTTTATGCTCCTGATGATAGAATTGCCGTTTTAATTGGAGATGGATATAACTGGTCTACAGCCAATATAGTGCGTGAATGGAATAATACGGGTTCTCCTTATGTTTACAATGATATCAGAATCAGTGGAGAGAAAGTAGTTATTCCCTTAACCGGGCATAGTGGTCATTGTCGTTTTGCCTTTTATGCAGGTTCAACTGAATACAATGCCGATAATGATGTTATGTTTAACAATATGGAAGTTGCTGCTTTCAGTAATCTTCCCTTAGCTGCTCAAAATCCCATTCCTGAAAATAATGCTCAAGATGTACCTCTTAATGCTAAACTGTTTTGGGATGCGGGAGGCAATGCACCTGTTTCCTATAACTTATATTTGGGACAAACTCTTCCCGGAACACCTGTAGAATGTTTATCGCCACATTACACTCCTGCAGCTTTAGCTTATGGAACAACATATTCCTGGAAGGTTGTTCCTGTTAATCCAATAGGGGAAGCAATTGATTGTCCTGTTTGGAATTTTACTACCACTGGAACAGCCACGGTTGGTGCCGGTACAGTTACCATCAATGATGTTCCGATAAATCCCAGCGTAGAAATTTCCGGCTTGGAAGGTGAAACAGTAATAAGTGCCAGTGCCAGTTTTGCTCCGGAAGGTATTGGTTTACCTAATGCTGGTTTAGTAATTCAGTTAAGCAGTTCGGGAGTTAATCTTACAGGAAAACATATAACGATTAATCATTCGCTTGGCTTTATCCCTTCCCAGATTGCATATCGTATTTTACCCAGTGAAACATATCATATTATTTCCAATCCGGGAACCTGGACTGCTGAAACGGTTAGCTTTATTTTGGAAGCTAAAGCGGATGGGGATGTGGATATTGTTTTTCCGTTGGATGCAGAATCCACTTTACCAGTGGAGCTATCATATTTTAATGCCATATACACAGCGGAAGGTTATGTTACCATAAACTGGGTAAGCCAATCGGAAACAAATCATAGTGGTTATAATATTTTGCGTAGCGAAGATAGAATATTTGCCAATGCTATTCGTATAAATCCAGCTTTGATAGATAAAGGAACCGAACTTGGAACTCAGATTAAATATAAATTTATTGATTCTGAATTTGCACCTAATATGGTTTATTATTACTGGCTGGAAAGTATTTCCTTGAATGGTGAAACGCAATATTTTGGCCCTGTTTTTGTTATGACGGGAGAGAATGGTTCTGAGCCAGAAACTCCTGAATTGCCAATTATAACAAAATTGTATAATGCCTATCCTAATCCTTTTAATCCTAATACGGTTATAAGTTACAGTATATCTAAACCGGCAACTGTAACTTTGGAAATATATAATTCTAAAGGACAGAAAATCCGTTCGTTCATAAACAACCATAATTCAGCGGGAATTTACAGTATGAATTGGGATGGCAAAGATGATACAGGTAAAACAGTTAGCAGCGGCGTATATATCTATCGTATGAAAACCGATAATTTCCAACAAAGCAAAAAAATGCTACTGACAAAATAATTCGCTGAAAGCGGAAGTTAGTGTAAGAATCCCGGGTGAAAATGCCCGGGATTTTTTTAACTATTGAGAACACCGAAAACTTTTAAACTGCAGACAGACCTCTTGACTTCAAGAACTCTCGCCTTCGTGCTCTCCAGTCCTCAATGGCTTAAAAAATAAGTAAGCAAGCAAATAGAGAACTGCCCAACCAATAAGGAAACCGAGAATTCTGCCTGGTTGAAAAGGACTAAAAAACTGGAACAGGACAAACTGTTTGCTTTTTGCCTGATAATTTTGTATAAAAGGCGTGAAAACAGAATCCGGGGTAGCGGAATTTACTTCTTCCAAGAGCGCAACAAGTTCTAGGTGTTCACTGCGTTTGTTTTTATAGTGATATTTATCATCCAGTAAGTTTTTCTTTGCCAGTTCGGGCAGTTTTGCCTGGAGAGCAATAACGCCTTGTTGAAAAAGTTCCCAGGATAAGCTGTCGTCCACCAATTTATAGTATTCGGATAAATTTACGAGTGTTTTCAACATTCCGGAAAGGGAATAGGGTTCGGTAGGAAATTCCTGAAACCAAATGCCACCTTTTTTTTCATAAAAACTGAAATTGCCTTTTTCCGGTTGCAGGGTATAGAGCATTTTCCTGGCTTTAATAAATGTTTCGGGGCTACGCAGGTTGCCTGCTCTTTCTGTTAAAGCAAGCATTGTTGCACTATGACTGGCGGAACTGAACCAGGGTTTTTTTAAATGCGCTTTTGGGTAATCATAATTATGGGGAATATTGCCATTTTCATCCAGATGCTCTTCCAGCCATTTACTATACAGCAAAAAGGCATTTTTCCGCGGTTCCTCAATGCGGGTTTTATAAAAGCGGGAGGACTCATAAGCAATGAGTTCAGGATCATAAACCTTTCCGGCAGAGGGATAATAACGCATAGGAATGCCATTTTTATCCATTGTAGGCATTTCCACAAAAGAACTGCCAAAAATACTTAAACAGGTCTTACTCCAAAAATCGGCAATAAGGGTCTCTGCTATTTGCCAAATTGCTATGGCAAAAATAAGACCGATGAGCAAAGGTATCAGGTGATGTTTCAATTTATTCATATTTACCTTCTTTTAAGTTAAGAATCATTTACACTTCAAGTGAGGAGTCATTGGCGTCTTTATAACTTTTGTCCTTGTTGATAACCTTTGGACTCATCACGACGATAACAAAACCTCTCATAGGTTACACTTTCTAACACGGATAAAATAGGTAAGGGACTAACAGTGTCTTCCGGCTACACAAAACTTGCGGAGGAACGGCATCCTACTTCTACACAGAGAAAAGCAAAGAGAGAAAATAAAGGATTGCTTCAAATACAACAATACAAGCACCAGTAGGTAAATTCAGCAGAAAACTAAAATAAAATCCTATAAAAGCGGAAAAAACAGCTACCAGAACAGAGATAACTATTGCTTTGGAAAGCCGATGCACAAGATTAAAAGCGATTACTGCGGGCAAAATAAGTTGAGCCGTTACCAGAATAATTCCTGCGCTTTTCACATTGATAACAATATTAGCAGCCAAAAGCAGCATAAAAATCAAGTTCACCAGGTCTGTTTTAATCCGATAGACCTTAGCAATCACAGGATTATAGGTTAAATAAAAGAGTTCCTTATAAAAAAAGCAGACAAAGGCAATATTCAAAACGGATAAAACAGCCAGAGCAATTATTTCGTTTCTGGTAATCAGCAGAACATTGCCAAAAAGGTAGCTGGCAAGGTCAAAACTGTAATTTTTTGAAAGAGAAATTAGGATTATACCCAGTGCCATACTTAAGGATAAAAATATGGTTATTGTATTGGATTCCTGAATGTTATGCTTTTTGGCGAGCAATGTTATTCCCAAAGCAATCAGCATCACAAAAATCAGGGTAGTAACAGTTAAATTCAATCCTGCCAATATAGCCAGGGCAATTCCGGCAAAAGCAATATGGGAAAGTGCTTCACCCAAATAGGATATCCGCCTTAAGGTGACGAAAGGAGCAAAAACAGCTAAAGAAATTCCCGAAAGCAAAGCACCCAAAAAAGCGTAAACCAGAAACGAAAAGCTAAACATTTTTGCCTAATAATCCTTTTCAATAATCCGCAAACTATCACCAAAGGTTTTATGTATCACATCTGCATCTATAAGTTCCATCTGATTATGACAATGCAAACGGCGATTCAAGCAAACCAGAAAGCTGCAATATTTAGAGAGAGTAGTTAAATCGTGAGAAATAGTTATAATCGTTTTGCCTTTGCTATTGAGTTCTTTTAGCAGGGCAAAAAAACTTTCTACGGAAGGACGGTCTAAACTTGCCTCCGGTTCATCAAGGATAAGATATTTGCTTTCCGATACCAGGGCACGCGCTAAAAGGACTCTTTGAAATTCACCTCCGGAAAGTTTTCCAATCAGTTCTTTTGCCAGATGAGCAACTCCTGTTTGTTCCAATGCCTCCATTGCTTTTTGTTTATGGTTTTTATTAAAATGCGTTCCCAAAGGAAGTTGACCTGCCACACCCATTAAAACAATATCCAAAGCGGTTGCAGGAAAGGCATTATCAAATTCCTCATATTGGGGTAGATAGCCAATGGTATTATTTTTCAGCCAGTTATAGTGTTCCACACCATCTATAAAAATACTGCCTTCTTTCAATTCCAATAAACCGAGAATCAGTTTTACCAAAGTTGATTTACCTGCTCCGTTAGGACCTATAATAGCGGCAAATTCACCTTCGGCAAGTTCCAGAAAAATATCTTCCAGAATTATCTTGCCGTTTATTTTGTATTGGAGGTCTTTAATTTGAATCATTAGTATTGCTAAAATCCCGCTTTCATCTTTTGCCAGTTGCTATCTATCAATTCAGCAATGGTTTGTGCTTTGCCGTCACTACCTAAAGGATCAAGGGTAAGCAGTTTCAAGTTAAATTCTTTAGAGAGTGTTTCACCAGCTTTTCTATCCATTTGCGGCTCCAGAAAAATAGCTTGGACATTATGTTCTTTTATGATGTTGCCCAGGAGAGCAAGTTCTTTTGGAGTAGGTTCTTTACCAGGACTTTCCTGCACAAAGCCCAATTCCTCAATATCAAATTCCTGGAGGAAATAGTGGAAAGCATTATGATAGGTAATAATTGCCGGGTTTTTGTATTGAGCTCTTTCCGTTTTAATTTTATCAATTAAATTTTTTAGTTCCTGTTGCATTTGTTGAGCATTGTGTTTGAAGACAAAAGAAGAATTGGGAAAGCGAGTGCTAAGTTCTTTTTCCAGAAAACCAATGAGGCGAATCATTAAAGAGGGAGAGGTCCATAAATGAGGGTTTTGAGTGTGTTGATGGTAAAGTTCCATTGGTTCAGGAACTTCTTCTTCCGCAAGTAATTTCCTTTCCGGCAGAGGAATAATATCTTTCAGCAAAGTAGCTGCTTCCACATAAACATCTTTTCTTTCCGCAAAATTCTTTTCCAGATTTGCCTCCAATCCTAAACCATTGGCAAGAATGAAAGAAGCGGAACTAAAGTTTTTTAAATCGGCAGGACCGGGTGACCAGGTATGAGGTGAAGCATTTGAAGGAATAATACATTTAACCTCAAATTCATTTCCCGCAAGTTGTTTCAGAATAAGCTCGTAGGGATGAATTGAAGCAAGTAGCAAAGGACTTTGCTTTTCTTCCTGTTTTTGGCAGGAAAAAGCGAAGAGCAAAGTGATAAGCA
>ERZ795059.4663-NODE-4663-length-12779-cov-5.771534_pt1 | contig 12779 bp, 10 predicted proteins | sample MGYA00375143_ERZ795059 | MGnify/ENA primary metagenome ERZ795059 (study PRJEB30188, sample SAMN05720168) | activated sludge metagenome | isolation source: Anaerobic digester | place: USA | collected 2015-01-07 ... | reverse complement strand
CGATAGTATTCGCCGGGGACAGCCTTACGGACCGATGTGACTGGGCAGAGCTGCTGGGACGGTGCGATGTGCTTAACCGCGGCATTGACGGCGATACAACGAACGGACTCCTCGAACGGATCGGTGATATCACGCATATAAAGCCCGCAAAGATCTTCATCATGATCGGCGGCAATGACTTCGTTTTCGGGAATGACAAGACGGACATAGTGGACAATTACAGGAAGATAATCGCGCGCATACGCGCCGAGTCACCGGGGACGATGATCTACATCCAGAGCGTCCTGCCGACGGTGTACCGGATCGTACCCATTCGACGCTCCACCATAAAGGAATTGAACGCGGAGTTGAAGTCCATGGCTGACGGCAGGCAGGTCGTATATATCGATGTGTACAGCCGGCTCGTCGACCTGCGGGGCGATCTCAATCATTTTTATACTCTCGACGGCGCCCACCTTAACGGGCCCGGCTACCAGATTTGGAAAGAGACAATCCTGCCGTATCTGCAGTAGGGGGATATGCCGCACGTTATCTGCGCCATGGTAAACCATCATGAAGAAGCTTTCCCTTCTTTACAATTGTTTCCTCAATCGGATCAGGCCCGGTCTCTAAGGGCCGGGAATTCTCTCTTGACACCGCCCCGCAGTCGTCTATTATTGCATGGCCTGTTTGGATCGGGTGGCCCGGCCTGGATGCCGGAAGGAATGAGCATCCGCCCGCACTGTGCTTAATCGCGATGTCGGATAGTCATGAACCAATAAACAGACAGACACCCGTGATCCCGGGCAGGAAGTATTACCATAAAAAAGGAGAACCGCCTATGCTTACCAAATTCGACGAGATGACCTGCCACCAGGTTGTCTCCACATTCGATCATCCGGAAACGAGTGACCGCGCCTGGACCGAGAAGCTCTGGTGCAACGTTCACGATACGAAAGGAGAGCTGGTGCTGGCCACCGGCTTCGGCGTGTATCCCAACCGGAATGTGCTGGACGGGTACGGATGCGTCAATATCGGGAACCGCGAGCAGTACAACATGCGCATGTCGCGCGTGCTCCGGCCGCGTATTGACGAGATCGCGCTGGGCCCCCTTTCCTACGAGGTGGTGGAACCCTACCGGAAAGTGCGCATCGTGATGAATGAAAACAGCTACGGCTTAAGCTACGAGTTGGAGTTCCTCGGAACACTGACGCCCGGCGAGGAGGACCCCCAGTTCGGCCGGACGAGGGGCAGGGTCTACATGAACACCTGTCGCTACGCCCAGCTGGGCAGGGTCCGGGGGTGGGTGAAGGCCGGCGGCAAGCGTTATGATATAGACGATGACCGCTTCTACGCCCAGCGCGACCATTCCTGGGGCATCCGCATGGGGACCGGGCTTCCGGAACAGGGCGTGCAGTCCCCGGACATCGAGAAATTCACGGCCATGATGATAAACTGGCTTACCGCGCAGTTCAAGGACTGGGGCCTGTACTGCTACCTGATTGAGAAGGATGACGGAACGGTACAGTACCTGGGAGGGTCCGTGGTACGGGGCCTCGATTCCGGCGTACAGCCGGTGCCCATCACGGCAGTAGAACATTCGTTCGAGTACCATACAGGGAGCCAGCGGATGAAATCGGGCCGCATGGTGTTCACCTGCGCGGATGGAAAGAAGTATGACATTTTCATGAAGGAGCTCACCACCATGTATCTGCGCGGCGGAGCATACGTTGGGTACAAGGGGTACCGCCACGGTACCTACATGGGCGAGTACTGGGAGGACGGCGAGATGTGGAACGTGGGCGACGAGTCCGTGGCGAACGAGGTGCACGGCCTGGACGACACGGTGGTGGAGCTGCGCTGCGGAAGCGAGATCGGGTACGGCATCATCGAGAACATGCTGTTTGCTCCCTTCAGGAAATACAACGTCACGCAGTGGGGCTTCAAGCCCGCCTAGTACGCGCCGCGTCCCAGCCTGCCCAGCAGGCGGAAGAGGAAGGGACCGATCAGCGGCGTGCGAAGCGTGGCAACGAACAGGCGGTTCCCAAGCCCGGGGATGACAATTGCCTTGTCCCGGGCAAGGGCCGCCAGCGAAGCGTCCACGACCTCGCCAGGCTCCATCCATGCGAACCCGGGGACCGCGTCATAGCTGAAGTCCCGATATTCCTCCGTATGCATGAACCCGGTCCTGGTCAGGCCGGGGCAGAGGGCCTGTGCTTTCACACCTGTGCCCGAGAGCTCATCGCGCAGCCCCAGCGTGAACATGTTAATAAAGGCCTTGGTTGCCGAGTACATGACATAGTGGGACGTTGTGAAGAATGCGCCGAGGGAGGACACGTTGATCACGGCCCCGCGACCGCTCCCGATCATGCTGGGAAGGGCCGCGCGGGTAAGCCGCACTGTTGCCATGACATGCAGGCACGTCATCTTCTCTATCGTGTCCGGGTCGAGATTGCTGAAGTGGCCCCTTGTCCCGAAGCCCGCGCAGTTGACCAGCATCGCGATCGATCGGTCCTGCGCAATCGTCGCCTCGAGCCTGGCGATCCCCTCGTCCGTTGCCAGGTCGGCGGCGACAACCTTAGCACGTACCCCGCAGGCGCTTTCAAGCTCCCGCGCAAGCGCGGCAAGCCTGTCTTTCCTGCGCGCGGTCAGGATGAGCGCAAAGCCCTCTCCCGCAAGCCGGCACGCGAATGCCGCACCGATCCCGCTTGAGGCCCCGGTAATGACCGCGGTGCCGCAATCGTGCACTGTCCGAATGGTTCTGTTCATGGAATCTGCCTCCGGGCCAATTATCACAGCCTCCCGTCGGGCGTAAAGTAAAATGCGGGCGGGCAATGCCACGGAAATTGACGCCGGTAACTGATTGACAAAAATTCCCGCCCGATATAGATTCTCCGCGATAAAGTGATTGAACACCTCTACATAAGACATTCCGCCATCGAGGAATGACGGACTGTCTCTTGAGCATGTGTTCGCCTTGTTAAAAAAATATATAAAGACGAGGTCCTATGCTCACCAGGTATGATGAATTTCTGTGCCATCAGACGGTGGACACGTTTGACAACGTGCACACAAGCGCCCGGGAATGGACCGAGCGCGTATGGTTTTCCGTCCACGACACTGCGGGCGGGTGCCAGCTTGTAGCCGGCTTCGGCGTGTATCCGAACCGGAATATCATGGACGCCTTCGCCTGCTTCGTGGTGGAGGGCCGGACGCAGCATTGCGTCAGGGCGTCGCGCGAGCTGCGGCCCGGGATGGACGAGGTGCGGGTCGGACCCTTTTCCTACGAAGTGCTTGAACCGATGCGGCTCGTCCGTTTTTCCCTGGCAGAGAACGATTTCGGGCTCTCATTCCAGCTGGATATGCGGGGAATGGTCGTGCCGCATGAAGAAGACGCCCAGCTCGCCGTGTTCCGCGGCAGGGTGACGGAGAATGTCAAGCGTTACGTGCAGACGGGCAGGCCGTCGGGTTGGATCCAGGCTGCGGGGAGGTCGTTTCCGGTCGATGCGGCCGGATGGCGCTCGGAGCGCGATCATTCCTGGGGTATACGCCGCGGCGGCGGAGTGCCGGAGACCGGCGTGCAGCCGGGTGAGGTCCCGCAGGGTTATCTCTACAATTTCATGCTTGCGCAGTTCGACAACTGGGGCGTTACCTATCACACCCGCGAGGACTGGGACTCGCGCGTGCTTGCCTTTAGCGGCGGTATTCTCCGCCCGCCGGGCCACACCGGTACGGACAGGCGGTTCATTTCGGTGGAACACCGGTACACATTCAAGAAGGACGTGCGCCATATCACCGGCGGGACCCTCGTTTTCGATGCGGAGGGGGGCGAAAAACTCGAAATGACGGTGCGGCCGCTTTCAACCTGCTATATCAGGGCCGGCGGGTATTTCGGGTTCAGGGGCTTCACGCACGGACTCTGGATGGGCAAGAGCTTTCTCGACGGGTTCACGCTCGATCTGACTGACCCGGCGGTGCTCAGGGAAGTATCCTTCCTCGAAGACTTCATGTGCGAGGTGCGCTGCGGAGACGAGACCGGGTACGGTATCGTCGAGCTCGTGCTTATCGGGAAATACCCGAAATACGGATACCTGTCTTACTGAAATGATGCGGTATGTTTGAAGACAGGTCCGCAAACGCTTGCGGACCTGTCAGGATACACGGTACATATATAAGCTTTTCACATATGAGGTATTGCCATGAAAAAAGAAACCGACACCGCGGGCCGGATCATGACCCACCTGGTCCCATGGATCAGCGAAAAAATGCCGGGCGCGAAACATCTGGTCATTTCCGGTATCGAGAAGCCGGGCATGGGCCTTTCAAATGAAACGTATCTTTTCACGCTGAACTGGGAGGAGGCGGGGGAGAAAAAGACGCGGCAGATGGTGCTGCGGGCGTCACCCTCCGAGCGGGTCTTTCCCGATTACCATCTTGAGCACCAGTTCCTCGTCATGAAGGCGCTGAAGGGCACCGGAGTGCCGGTGCCGGAGATGTTCTGGATGGAAAAAGAGGCTGCGGTCATCGGCGCTCCGTTTTACCTGATGGAGCGTCTGAACGGCACTATGCCGAAGGATTACCCGTCGTACCACGGCTCAGGCATGTTCTTCGACCTTGCCGGGGAACGCCGTTCTGAAATATGGATCGACTCCGTGGACACGCTTGCTCGCATCAACATGATCGACTGGAAGGCGCGCGGGCTGGATTTCCTGGGAGTGCCCGGCCCCGGAACCGGGCCCATAGACCTGCAGCTTGCCTACTGGAAGCGCTACCTGGACTGGGTGAAATCCGATCCGGCGGAGGAGCACCCCGTTCTGGAAAGGGCTCTTGTATGGCTCGAGGAGAACCGGTATGAGCCGGACCGGGTCGGGCTCTGCTGGGGCGACGCACGGGTCGGCAACATCCTCTACAGTGAGCCCGGACATGACATCGTTGCGGTCCTCGACTGGGAAATGGCCTTCCTTGGCGACCCGGAAGCTGACCTCGCGTGGTTCATCTTCATCGACCGTTACCTGCACGAGGAGTACGGGCTGCCGCGCCTCGGTGGGCTTCCCACGGCCGGGGAGACCGTTACGCGTTATGAGAAGCTGACCGGTTGGAAGGTCAGGCATTTTAAATACAATGAAATGTTTGCAGCCCTCCGTTTCGGAATGATACTGGTGTCGGTCATAAAGAAGCTGATGAACCAGGGAATGCATAATTACAGCCATATGCTGCAGGGCAACTACTGCGTGCGGTTTCTCGCCGCGGAACTGGGCATGCCGGTACCGGGCGGCAATCAGGCGCAACAAACCCCGGCGGACGGCGGGCGGGTTACCATTCAGTTCGATTTTTCCGGCCCCGGCGGCGGTCACTGGTATATAGTCAATGAGGGCGGATCCTCCGCGCGTCACGAGGGCTCGGTTGAAAAGCCGTCCTGCCGGGTACGCGCATCGGCGGATGACTGGCGCGCCCTGCAGACCGGTGAGCTGAACCAGATCGAGGCGTGGAAGACCGGGAGGCTTGTTGTTGACGGCGATCTGAACGTGATGATCCGGCTGAAGGAGGACATCGCGCGCCTCCAGGGTTGATCACAGCGGATGCGACGGCTGCTAGCCGGAGTCGCGTTTGCCGTATAACTGTCATGCCGGTATTTTCTTGACAAAACGGTGCTTTGGCTTTGTACTGTTTCAGGCCGGGCCTTGCCGGCAGCCGCTTCTGAAAGGTTAACCCGGGATGGTTTCTTCATATAGAAAAAGGATGTTGGCTGACTTCATCGGCCCGGCATTTCTCGTGCTTGTGGCCGTGCTCACATGGGCGGCGGTCCAAGCCGCGGGGCAGGGTGATGCCGCCCCGGCAGACGCGGTGCCTGTCGCGCTGGAGGGGGCCTGGAAAATCTCCCTGGCCGACGACCCTGCCTTTGCTGCCGCCGGTTTCAATGATTCCTCATGGGATTCGGTCAGCCTGCCCGGCACACTCCTGCCGTATATTAAAAAAAAGGGGGGCCCAATACAAGGGTTCCTCTGGATCCGGAAAACCATTCACGTTGACGGGATAATGCCCCGCGGCGACCTGGGCCTCATCCTGGGCAGGATCGGCCATGCGGATGTAACTTATTTCAACGGCACGAGGATCGGCGCAACCGGGAAGTCAACTCCCGAACAGTTCTCCATGTGGAACCATCCGCGGCATTACATGGTGCCGCAGTCGATCATCCGCTTCGGCGGGACAAACGTTATAGCGGTCCGCATATGGTATTACAGTTTCTGCGAAGTGCAGGGCGATCTCGCTCTGGCCGCGCTTGCTGAATGGGCCAGGAGCCGCACGGTCTCGACAATTTTATTCGTTGCGCTCAACTACATAATCATCGCATTGGGCGTGCCTATTTTTTTCATATTCTTCTTTATATACCTCAGGAGGCGCTCGTCCCAGGAATACCTCTTCTACTGCCTTCAGCTCCTGTGCGGGATTGTGATCGTGCTCGAGGTGTGCAATTTCTGGGACAGCTATGGCTCGCACCTGGCCCGTCTCAAGCTGCTGGCGTATGCCTGGTTCGCCATCAATGTAGTACACCCGATATTCCTTCACCGCATATACAATCTCCAGAGAAAGAAGATCGAGCTTTTTCTCTGGGTGGCGCTGGCCGCGGCCGTATTCGTGGGGACCTTGTTCACGACCCCGGAGCGGGTCCCGGTCCACGGCCTTCTGGTCATCATCGTCCTGATCGGTGTCGGCTTTTACAACCTCTCATGCCACGTGACGGCCCTGTACAAGAAAAGTCCCTACGCGAAGCTTTTCAGCTTTTTCGGCACCACGGTTGTCATTGGCGCGATCCACGACGGGTTTACCTACATGTTCAAGTACATGGGAATCGATCCGGGCTGCGGTCCCCTGTTCACCGTCATGATCTTCCCGGCGTCGGCATTCGTCCTCTACATGGGGACCACTCTGGTCCTGGTGTCGCGCATCATCAGCATGGAGGACGAGATTCACGATCTCAACACCAGCCTGGAAAGCTTCGTTATAGAAAATGCCCTTCTGAGCGACAAGATCGAAGAGGCCTCCATGACCAGGAAGACCCAGCCGGTCAGCATAACCGGCGCCGCGGAGGAAAAGATCAAGAAGGTGATGGACTACATACACCAGAATTACACCTCGGACATCTCTCGGGAGGGGCTGGCAGCCTCGATCGATGTCCACCCCGACAACCTGGGCAAGCTCTTCCGTACCTACACCAGCCGCAAGCTGGGTGACTATATCTGCGAGCTGCGGGTGCGGGACGCCGCCAGGATGCTCGAGGAAACTGACGACACCGTGATCAACATAGCCTTCAACGTCGGGTTCGAGAGCCTGCGTACTTTCAACAGGATCTTCCCCAAGTACATGGGCACAACGCCGGAAAAATACCGCAGGCAGCGCCGGATTGAGGGCGCGGCTGTCAGGCAGAAAGAATCGAAATCTTGATCCGGAGGCTCTTAAGGTTGAACGAGGTGAGCTTGTCGGGACGCATCTTCATCATGTCCACGTCGATATAGGTGCTGTCGTCAACGTGTGGAGGTATCAGGACCTCGAGCTGGGAGGTCGTGTGGATCCGTCCGACGCCGTTGCAGACATGGCATTTCGCCGCGACCTTCGCGTGGCTTCCTCTGCAGAGGGGGCATATCATCCGCGACGGCAGCTCCACGTAGGCAACGGCGCCTCTGATAGCTTCCGCCGGCGTTATGAATATCTCGATATCCTGCCCGAAATTAAAGATGATGTCCTTCCTCTTCATCCCCTTCGGCATGAGGCGCGCCTTCAGCATCTCCCCCAGCGTTGCAGAGTATTTTATCCTTTTTTTCGAGATTATGGCATAGCCGCGGTGGTCGACCGCGCGGTCCGAGAAGAGCATCCGGTCGTACTCGATGCGCAGGTCGGCATCGCTCAGTATGCGGTACCCCCTGATGATCAGGTCAAGCTTCTCGGTCAGGTTGTCGGAACGGACGGAGGCGGTATCCGGATGGTAGCGCTTGATCAGGGCGCGGAAGGCGGACTTGATCTCGCCGTCATCCGCGGTCCGCGGGACGTTGAAGATCGCGTAAAAATCGATTATATTGCCGCTCCTGTCGCGGCAGGCGGGAAGCATCGGCGTCTCCTTGTACCGGAGTGTGCGGTAAAAAGGGCGTGCTGTCAAATATAAATTGCGCTGCCGGGTCCCTCTCAGCAGCAGGCCGGGCCGGGCGAATCGCGCAGGACGGTCCCGTAGGTCCGGTATCCGCCGGAGAGGTTGTAGACCTCCTCGAAGCCGCTCTGCCTGAGAATCCTGGCAGCCACATGGGCGCGCTGGCCCACCGCGCAGAAAACGACGATGGTTTTATCGCGAGGAACGGAAGCGATCCGGTCCCTCAGCTCGTCAACGGGGATATTGACTGAACCTTCTATGGTGCCGGCCCGGTGCTCGCCCGGCGTCCTCACATCCAGGATAAAGGTATTCGCCCGGTCCAGACCCGGGACCTGCCGCCAGTGCATAACCTTCATGACGCCGGTCAGTATGTTCTCCGCTACGAAGCCGGCAATATTGACCGGGTCTTTCGCGGACGAATAGGGCGGGGCATAGGCATGGTCGAACTCCATCAGATCGTACACGCTCCCCTTTTTGCCTATCAGTGCGGCGAACACGTCGATACGCCTGTCCACCCCGGAGGCGCCGACTATCTGCGCTCCCAGGAGTGTACAGCTGTCAGGGGAGAAGAGTATCTTTACCGACATCTGGGATGCACCCGGATAGTAGGTCGCGTGCGAGGCGCTGTGCGTGATAGACGCGACGCAGGGGATCCCCTCGGCCGCAAGGGTCTTTTCAGAGGCGCCGGTCGAAGCGACGGTGAGGTCGAACACCTTGGCTACTGCGGTCCCGATGGAGCCGCCGTAGATGCGGGTGTTGCCCGTAACAATATTGTCCGCCACGAGGCGGCCCTGCTTGTTCGCCGGGCCGGCGAGCAGGGTGATGACGCTCCGCCCCGTCACGGGATTGGCGAATTCTATGGCGTCGCCGATGGCATAGATGTCGGGGTCCGAGGAGCGGAGGTGCCTGTCGACCAGTATGCCGCCGCGTTTCCCGATATCCAGGCCCGCTTCTCGCGCGAGTTTCGTGTCCGGCCTTACCCCGATGGAGAGGATCACGATATCAGCCGCTATCGTGCGGCCGCTCGAGAGCACAACCTCGATGGAGCGCCCCTTGTCCCGGAAGGAAGCCACGCCGTCTTTCAGGAGCAGTGTGACGCCTTTTGCCCGGAGGTGGTGGTGCACTTCAGCCGCCATCTCGTAGTCGAGGTTTACCATGACCTGTTCGGCCATCTCGACCAGGGTTATTTCCATACCCGCTGCATGGAGGTTCTCCGCCATCTCGAGCCCGATAAAGCCCCCGCCCACGATGACGGCGGATTTCGGTTTTGTCGTGTCGCAGTGTTGTTTGATCCGGTCCGTATCCATCACGTTCCTGAGGGTGAAGATACCGGGAATGTCAATACCGGGTATCGGCGGTTTGAGCGGCTCGGCGCCGGGCGAGAGCACGAGTTTGTCGTAGGACTCGACCGTGATCGCGCCGTTCGCCAGGTCGCGAACCTCGACCTGCTTCCTCTCCCGCGCGATACTGACAACCTCGGTGCTGACTCTCACGTCGATGTTGAAGCGGTTCCTGAATCCGTCCGCGGTCTGGACGAACAGCCTGTCCCTGACCGGGATCACTCCACCTATGTAATAGGGAAGTCCGCAGTTGGCGTAGGAGACGTACTCGCCCCGCTCGAACATTATGATCTCCGCGCTCTCGTCAAGCCTTCTGAGACGCGCCGCGGCGGTCGCGCCGCCGGCAACTCCGCCGATGATGAGGTATCGTGCCATGTTTTGTACCGTTTATTCCTTAAAAAATTCCGAGATGATCTTCATGATTACCATGGGCTGCTCCTGGGGAAGGAGATGTCCGGCGTCCCTCACGAGCCGGTAGCGGCCGTTCGGGAGGAGGGATGCTATTTTCGGCAAGTCGATGAAGTGGCGGTTCTCGCTCGTTTCTCCTTCAAGCACCAGGACCGGGCATTTGATTTTCGGCAGGACCGGCCAGGGATCGAACTGGAGGCCGCCCATGAAGAGCGACGCCTCGCGCCGGGGATGGCAGGCAAGGGTCAGGCCTTCGGTGTCTTCGGACATACCGTACTTCAGGAACAGGTCCATCATTTCATCGTCCCAGCGTGCGTACAGGCTTTTCGATCTCAGGTAGTCGCGTGCCTCAGCCTCGGTGCTCCACGCGTTGCGTCGCTTGATGGAGCGGGAGGCAAGCGGGTGCTGCTCCACGCTCATGCCCCTGGAGTATATGGACTGTGGCAGAAATATCGGCTCGATGAGCACCATGCGCTCGGCCGGCATGCCATGCTCCGCGTATGCAATCGCCACGACAGTGGCGCCCATGGAATGGCCTACAATGAACGGCTTATCCAGGGAGAGACGCTTGCACACGTGCGCCAGGTCAGAGGCAAGCATCATCCAGTCAACGCCGCCCTCTTCCGGCTCGACCGCGCGGTGGTCGCAGAAATAGGGCGCGATGACCCGGTAACGGGACGCGAGCCGGCCGGCAATAGGATGCCACATCCAGGGCAGGAGGCCTGTGGCATGGAGCATCACCAGGGGGGGGCCGTCAGAGGGGTAATGAAGGTACTGGATGTCCACGTCCCCGATGTTCAGGGACAGGACTTCCGGTTGGACCATGTTCATGACTCGACCTGTCCTTTTTCCCCGTCGCCCGTAAGGGGGCGTACGCGGGTGACCTTGAAGTAAACCAGGAAACGGTCCTTCGGCGATGCGTCGTCCTGCTTCCCGTGTTTTTTAGTGCGTAGCTGCTCGATAAGGGGGCTGTTTTTCTCTTCTTTTAATTTTTCAAGATAAAGGCGGGTGCCACGGTAACCACCGCCGTCTTCCCGGAATAGAAACGCGGCCTTCGGGTTGGATTGTATGTTGCTGTGGCTAAGCCTGTCGGCCATGACGAACATGATAGTACCGTCGTCATTGACGTGGGGGCGCGAGTAGACCGCGACATCCACGTTGCCCCCGGAATCGGAAGTGGCCAGTATCCCTGTTCCCGTCGTCTTTTCGAAATATTCCTTGAGGTTCATCATGCCCTCCGCAGTTTAGTATTTTTTGCATTATTACGGTTGGTTGTCAAGTAAAATGAAGGGATTTACCGGAGATGGTACCGGGGACAACAGGGTTTGCTTGAAATCAATACGCTTCTCGTTCTCTGCGGCATCTGCGCTGAATATTTTTTACTTTGCTAGGATAAACCCGTTCACCTGTTCTGAAAAGTAATTGATAAAAACCGGTAATGGCAGTATACTGATAGTACAGAGGGGCAAGGAGGCTTCAGCAATGAAAGAGATCTTTTCAATTGACAGCGCCATCGCATATCAGGAGAAACACTGGAAACTCCGCAAAAAGACGGTCAGCATGACGGAGAAAGAATCGCTTCCGTTTATGACGATATCGAGGGAATACGGCTGTCTTGGTTACAACGTCGGGGTGGAGGTCGCGAGGCTATTGAATCAGAAATACCGTCCCGAAAATTCGTGGACAGTCTACGAGAGGCATCTGCTTGACCGGGTCATGGAAGACATGCATATCTCCCGCGAGCTGGCCGAGACCCTTACCGACAAGGGAAAAAGCTTCATGGCCGATTATTTCCGGACAACATTTTCAAGCTACCCGCCTGAGGCTGCCGTGTACAAAAAGCTCGTTGAAACGATCCGCATTCTCGCCGCGAACGGCCATGCCGTGATCATCGGCAGGGTGGGGAATGTCATTACGAAGGACATGCCGCGGGGCTACCACGTGCGGCTTATTGCCTCGGAAAACAGGAAAATCGAGAACATCAGCGAGCAGTTTAAAATATCGAAAAAAGATGCCAAAGAGGTGCTTGTTAAAAAGGGCGAGGCCCGCGAACAGTTCATTCTCAAGCGTCTCAAGGTGAACATGGCTGACCCTGCGCAATACAGCGTAGTCATTAATACGACCGACCTGACTATCGAATCGACCGCCCGGTTAGTCATCCGGGGCATGGAGCTGGCCGGTGTGGTCAAAACAGGGCAGTAGCAAGTTATTTTCCTCTATCCGGAAAATATTCTTGTCATAATGATTTCATTGCCGGAATAGTATACGTGATTGACAGGCGATACGGCCAATGATGATGACAAAGGTATATATGGTTGCAGCGGTCCTCTGCGGCGCAATGGTCGTATCCGTTCTGCCGGGAGGAGCAGCCGCTGACCGGAACCTGAAGGGCGTGCTGACGGTTGCCGGCATCAACCGGAGCTACGAGGTCCACGTTCCTGCCTCATATGGAGGGAGGGAACCTGTGCCCCTGCTGATGGTCCTTCACGGCTCAAGCGCCTCGGGCGCCGTGATGAGGTTATACAGCCGTTTCAACGAGTGCTCGGAACGCAATAATTTTATCGTGGCCTACCCCGATTCCCTGGGTCCCTACTGGAACGACGGCCGCGTGGACATGAATTCGGTTTCCTACAAGGCGAACATCGACGATGTAAGGTTCATATCGGGCCTGATCGACCAGCTTGTTTCCCGGTACAGCGTGGATGCAGGCAGGGTATACATTGCGGGCTTCTCGAACGGGGGGATGATGGCCCTGAGGCTCGGCATCGCCATTCCCGAAAAACTGGCGGCAATATCCTCGGTGAGCGGCCTGCTGCCGAAGCACCTTTCGTATCTTCGGCCGGCGCGGCCGCTGCCGGTCATGATTATACAGGGGACCGAGGACCCGATCGTTCCAAGCGAGGGCGGAAAGC
>ERZ795059.4661-NODE-4661-length-12781-cov-12.676725_pt1 | contig 12781 bp, 12 predicted proteins | sample MGYA00375143_ERZ795059 | MGnify/ENA primary metagenome ERZ795059 (study PRJEB30188, sample SAMN05720168) | activated sludge metagenome | isolation source: Anaerobic digester | place: USA | collected 2015-01-07 ... | reverse complement strand
CGTTCGTGAACTTCTTCGGCGCGAAAGACGGCCTCGTGCACGTCTCGCAACTCGCCGCGGAACGCGTTGAGTCCCCCTCGGCTGTCGTCAAGGAAGGCGACACCGTGAAGGTGAAACTCCTCGGCTTCGACGATCGCGGCAAAGTCCGTCTCTCGATGAAAGCCGTGAACCAGGAAACTGGCGAAGCGATCGAAGGCGTTGTGGATGATGGCCCGTCGGGCGACCGTCCGCCGCGCGGTGATCGTCCGCGTCGCGATGGCGATCGTGGTCGCGGTGGTCGTGGCGGCGGCGGCGGTCGTGACCGCGGCCCGCGTCGCGAAGGCGGCGGCGAAGGTGGCGACAAGCCCCAGACCGACGGCGAGTAATCGCTACACCAACCTGAAACCGAAACGGCCGCCGGATCACTCCGGCGGCCGTTTTGTTTGCGGGAATTGAGCCGACAACGGACATTCCGATCCAGAGAGCACGGAAACGGCGCCCCAGAGACGACATATTTGCGAGCTGACATTTCGGCTCGGTAAGCTGGGGAGGCGTGAATGATTTCACGATTGGTGGTTCTGCTTGCGATTTGCCTCGGCGTCTTCGCGGCGCCCGCCTTCGCAGATGACCTCGATGCGATCCTCTCCAAGGCTGCCGCAGGAAAGAAGGCCCCCGGGGCGGGGCTACTGATCATTCAGGACTACGGAATCGTCGACGAAGCCGTCTACGGGGTACGCAGCCTGAGCGACCCCACACCCGTTTCTCCAGGCGATGTCTGGAATATCGGCTCTGATGGCAAGGCGATGACGGCCGTGATGATCGCTCGGCTTGTGGACCGTGGCGTCCTCTCCTGGGAGTCAACGATCGACGGCGTCTTGCCCGATATGGCTGGCAACCTGCGGCCTGAGTATCGGGCGATTACACTGCTGCAATTGCTGACTCACACATCCGGTCTTCCGGAGAACATCAGAGACGAGAAAGCCCTCAATTCGCTCTTCTATGACGAAAGCTCAGCCAGCTTGTCCGAGCGGCGGAGGGCGTACATCGCTCGCGCGTTGCAGGACGCGCCCGTCGGACGCGCCGGCAGATTCAGCTATTCAAACACTGGGTTCCTGATCGCCGCTTTCATGGCCGAGACAGCAAGCAAGGAACCCTATGAATCCCTGATGCGAGATGAGGTGTTCACGCCCTTGGGAATGACCTCGGCTGGCTTTGGACGCCCCCCGATAGGACAGCCCGCTGGCCACAGGCAGGGAAGAATCGCAGTTCCTCGCGATGTGAACCCCGACTTTTTCGCGCCCGCGGGAAACATATATCTGTCTCTCGATGACTGGGCTCGCTTCTGCATAGATCAGTTGCAGGGCGCGAACGGCAAGGGCGCCCTGCTGAAACCCCAGACCTATTCAGTGACGCAATCACCTCCGCCTGGCGCCCCAGCTTCAATGGGCTGGTTCGTGCGCAATAGCATCGCCGGGCTTCCCGGCCCTGTATATTATCATGAAGGATCGGACGGGGCGTGGTTCGCGGTCGTTGCTCTGTTTCCTGCTTCAGGTTCCGGCGTGCTCGCCGTCACGAATGGAGGCAAGGACATGGGGGGCCAAGCGCTTGCCGTGGCCGCTGCAACGGATGCAGCAAAATTGATCGTCAACAAGAAGTAAGCTCGAGTGCCGGTCACCGGCCTATGAGTGGGCAGGGCGAATATGCGGCGAGGCAATTTTCCGTCGCGCGGCTCAAAGCGATCGGTATCTGATTCCGGGACTGGTCCAGACCGGCCCTTTTTCGCGCTGACTGGCAGTCATGCGCACTGCCAGCGCCTACCGCTCCACCGGGAAGGTCAGCTCGAACTTCACGCCACTATCGCGCGTAATCGCTTGCTTGCCTTGCAGTTGCGATGTCAGCCCGGCGATCAGGCGGGTGCCGAGGCCCATACCGCCTGATGGCGTCTCCGACATGCCGACGCCGTTGTCGGTGATGGCGAGCACGGCTTCGTTGCCCTTCAGCGGCCGCTCCAGCGTAACCGTCACGCGGCCCGCGCGACCATTCGGGAAGCCGTGCTTGAAGGCGTTGAGGATCACCTCATTCACAATGAGACCCAACGGCAGCGCTTCATCCGGCGAGAGCTGCAACGGCGCGAGGCGCCAGTCGAGATCCACCTTCGGCGGCGCACTCTCGCGCAGGCCCGCCAGCAGCTTGGCGAGATACGCCTCCGCATCCAGCACGCCGAACTGGTCGCTCTCATAGATATGCTGGTGCACCGCAGACATCGCAGCGATGCGGCGGGTGAGATCATCCTTCATCGCCTGCGGCGCCTGCTGCAGCTTCACCATGGCTGACACCTGCTGCAGGTTGTTCTTCACCCGGTGATGGATCTCCTGGAACAGCACCCTGTTCTGCTCCAGCGCCGCCTGCAGCTCCGCGCGCGACCGCTCGTGGCGCAGCAGCAGCATGATCGCCCAGCCGCACAGCGCGATCATCGCGATGAACACCGGCGCAGCAACCATCGCCGTCGATTGCACGCGATTCCAGAACGCCTCCGTCGTTTCAGACTTCGCGCGGCTCGCCGTCACGACGAGACCGAGATCCTTCAGCGAAACATACGCCACCGTGCGCGCAATCCCGTCGAGCGGAGACGCAGGCGATGAAAACGACCCCTCCGCCGCATTCGGCAGGTGCGTCGTGAACAACTCATTGGTCGACAGGTTCAAGCCTTGAGAGGGCACGGGATAGCGTGTGACGAGCCAGCCATCGTCCCTGACGACGGCGATCGTCGAATCCGCGCCAAGCGCAACCTCGCCCCACACATCCGAAAATTCGTCAGCGGGAATCAGCGCATTGATCGCCCCGGCAAACTGTCCGTTGCGCTCAAGACGGCGCGCAATGCCGAAGTAGCGCAAGCCGCCGGCCTGCCCCATCAGCGGCGTGATCGTCCACGGGTCGCCATTGGCCAGAGCAGCAAACGCTTCATTGTCGGCGATACTGGCGCCGCGGGCGCCGTCGCGCTGAATGGCCGCGCCGCCTGCATCATAAAGCTGGGTCAACCCCTCCCCCGGAGCGGCTGGCTGCGGCTCGAACAAGGCCGGGTCAGGCCCCAGCGCCTCGTCAATCCGACGCAACCGGTCGATCGTCGACTGAACCGTGTTGCGCACATCCGCGCTGACAATCCGCGCAGCGCCCGCCAGGCGGTCCTCAGCTGCACGCGCCAGGTCACGCTCGCTCAACCAGATCAGCGCTGCCGCAAACATCGGCACCAGAACGGGTATCAGCAGCAGCAGGGCAATCGCAGCCCTGATGCCCCCGGGGGGCGATATGCGCTGCTTGATAGAAGACGTCACCAAGCCTCCCGGTCGCCCAAGCGGGCCCAAATTCCCCAGCTACAATCTCGTGCTGCGTCGCCAACGGCAAGCGGTTAAACACGCGCGATGCAGAGAGATGCACGCCCGTACACGTGACCCGCGATTGGCGTTAACCAGCTTGACCGCCAAGGCGCGAATGCTACCCCGGATGACACGAGAACATGCCGGGGAAAGACGTGACAGCAGACGCCGGAGAACAGGGGCTCACGACCGACCCCGGCATCCGTCTGCTGACCAGGATTGGCGATTTCGTCGAACCGTTAACCCGCTTCGATCGCGGCCATCTGACCCTCGAAAGCAGCCATCACGCTAACATCGACGTCATCGCGCGACAGGTCTTCCGCGTCGTGTTCGAAACCACCCGCAGCGAAGGCAATGGCGGCCTCCCCGCCGGCGTCATCCTCACCACGGATGCTGCCGACACGCAGCGCAAGAGCGAGGCCCAGTTCGCCGCCTCACGCATCGCTGTTCCCGCGCGCCTCGCTGCCTGGGCAGCCGAACATGGCGAAACGCCCACCGCACGCCCCGCCGTCGCTGACTGCTTCACTCCGCCTCCGCCCGTCGGCCACATCGAAACATGCCAGCCCTGCCAGGGCGCCGGCCGGCTGGAATGCACGCTCTGCCACGCAGCCGGAACGCTGACCTGCGAAGCCTGCGAGGGACGCGGCACCAACCCCTGCAAGACCTGCAACGCCACCGGCGAGATCACCTGCGCTGCATGCAAGGGCATGCGTACAGTGATCCGGCACAAGGAGCGCCGGGTCCACGACGAAGACAACAACTCCCGCATCGAACACGTCCAGGAAACCGTCACCTGCAGCACGTGCAGCGGCGCAGGCGTCACCAAATGCGGCAAGTGCAATGGCCGCACGACCATCACCTGCGAGATCTGCCGCGGCCAGAAGACGATCTCCTGCACGCGCTGCCAGGGCTCAGGCTACACGCGCTGCGAAGCCTGCGGCGGCGAAGGCCGGCGGCATTTCATCGCGAGCATAAGCTGTACGATCAGGGATACGTTCGAAACCACCGCGCGAACCGCGGATGCAGAAGCCGCCGCCGTCTTCAAGGGCTTCAACAGTATCGAGCGCGTGCTTGCCATGGCCGAAAGCCATCGCGCCAGCGCAGAGATCAGCAACGACACGCTCCGCCGTGAAACCGTCGCCGTAACGCCCGTCACCACCGTGACCGTCATCGCCGGCGGCGCCCGCGCACAAATCCGCAGCTTCGGTCCGCAACAGGACGTGCTCGACTATCGCAACATCGCAGGCATGCTTCTGTCCGACGATCTCGTGGTGCTGGAAGACGCGCTCAAGACCACCCGCCTGATCCCGCCCCGTGTAAACGCGGCGCTCTACACCTCGCTATCCACCGCGCTCGCCTCCGAAGCCAACGTCGCCATCGCGGAGACCGCAGCAAGGAAGGACCAGGCCGAGATCACCGCCAGGTTCAAGGGCGTGGTCACGCAGGACTACATCACACGCGCTGGCGGCACGCTGAAGCAGGCTGTCAGCCGCGCCTATTGGGCGTCACTCGCAAAAGGACCCATCGCCGTTCTCGCAATCCCCGTACTCCAGCTCCCCATCGAACTGCTCGTCCGTGGCCAGGGTCAGGGCAGCCGCCTGATGACGCTGATAGGTGTGATGCTGATGACCTTCTTCGCAGCGCTCGCCGCTCACTACTGGGTGACACAGCAACTGCAGAAGCTGCTCGCTCCCGCCGGCGCGCCAAAAATCCCGCGCCTGATCGACAAGCTGAACCTCACGCGCAACTGGCTCGTCGCAGCCGGCACAGCAGCAGCCGTGCTGACGCTCGCTGTCGCCAGCCTGACCGGCATCCTGTTTCCGATGAATCCTGCGGTCCTGCCCTAGCCGAAAGCGGTGGAGGCAGACGCGGCGCAGGCGGGGGCGAGGCCCCCGCCCGCTGTACCGCGCCGGTCCTCAGCGCGCAGCGAGGCTGCGGGAGGAGTCGGCGGCAAAAACAGTGTCGCTTTGCGGGGAGGTGGTCTGACCCGCAGGTGCGAACGCGATAGCAGCAGCCATGGCGAGTGCAGCGACGGCGAGCAGTTTCTGGCTCACCCGTGGTTTGGCATTACGCTGCATCATCATCGGCCTGCCCCGTCTGTCGGGGCTTCTGTCGCCGCATTCGATGACAGTCGTCTGACAGTGGCTTCTCGATTCAGTGAAACAATCGAGGCGACGGTAAGGTCAACAAATCGGGCCGGCCCAATCCCAACCCGACCCCCACCTGACCTCCCCCTTTCAGGGGGGAGGAACCACGTTGGATGAACTTACCCATCGACGAAGAGCAGCGTTGCAGCAGGGTCCCTCCCCCTAAAAGGGGGAGGACAGGAGGGGGTCGGCCAGACCCACCCACTTCACGCTAACCCAAAAACCTACTGCCCAACCGGCGGCATAGCCGCGATCCACTCATGGATCAGCGCCACTGCCTTCTCGTCCACCACCGTCCGCCCCAGCTCGGGCATCAGAACGCCCGGCTCAACCGACTCCATGCGATGCAGCAGGATCGATTGCTCGGGATGTCCCGGCTCGATCACGAACAGGTTCTGGCCCGATCCGCGCCCCGCAGCCGTCGGCCGCTTGTGCACGCCCCACCCCGTCGGATCCGTCTCGTTCCACGCCAGGAAGAGCCCGGAGTTCGACGCGCCCCCGCCCGCCTTGTGACAGTGCGCACAATTGATATCGAGCCACGCCCGCGCCCGATCGCCCAGAGCCGCATCGCCATAGGCAAGCGGCGCAGCAGGCGCATCAACCGGCGCCCCCGTGAGAATGCCGTGCTCCGTCCAGCTCACCAGCTGGTTCACGCCCGCAGGCCCGACATGGTTGAGGTTGCGTGCGCTAGGTCCGATCGGCACGAAGTCCTTGCCCAGCGAATGGCACTCCTTGCACTGGTTCTGGTTCGGCACCGCATAGTCGATGCTCAACGCCTTACCCTCTGGCGACACCGTCTCGATCTGCTGACGCCCACCCACCGGCGAATAGACCGCCTCGGTCTGTTCCTTGTTCCAGATATACGGATACGCCACCCAGCCCTTGGCTTTGTGGATCAGCAGTCGCGTCTCGATGAACCGCTCGCCCTCGCCCGGCTTGCGCATGTCCGGCGCGAACGCGAACGTCTTGATCAGCACAGAGCCAACCGGAAAGTCGAACACCTTGTCCGGGTTATACGTCGCGCTCTGCCCTTTCGGCACATAGACCAGCCGATGCTTGCCCGCGTAGTCGCTGAACAGCGCGTTCACCAGATCATACGGCAGCACGCCCTCGGCCGGCGCCGCATGCGCCGCCGCCGAAGCAAAGAACCCATACTCAGACAACTTCTCCGCCGGCTTCTCCGCCGCGATAACGCTATCCCGCACGCCAGCAGGTCCACTGCAGGCGGCGAACATCAAAGCGAAAAGCGCCAAGGCCAGCTTCCCCCCTCCCCCTTGTGGGGAGGGGCGCAGGGGCGGGGGGCGTCTCAACGCTCTTCGTCCGAAGATCTTCGCAAAGAACGCGAAGCCGTCATCACCAACGCTACCGCCGGCTCGCCCGTGCCGAAGACGTAGCGATTGGGAATCCGGACGACGATAAAACCCTGCTGCTTGGCCCATAACTCTTTCACATCATCACGCTGCTGGACCTCAGGGAGATCGTGAATGCCGCCATCAACCTCGATGAGCATCCGCCGGCCCAAATCCGCAAAGTCGAATACGTAAGGCCCGACAGCGGCCTGCCTTCTGAAATGGAATCCTTCAAGCGATCTCAGCAGTTGCCATAACCGCTTCTCGGCAGGCGTCTGTATGCGCCTAAGTTTCTTGGCGCGTGCGTTCGCGGCCGTGAAGTCTCTCTGACGATCCGCCACCGGAACCGCCCCCCACCCCTGCACCCCTCCCCACAAGGGGGAGGGGAATTCACGCTCAAGCGCCTTCCTTCTTCGGCTTCGCACGCTCCGGCAGCACAACGGCCGGCGGCTCTTCAAGCGCCACGTCCGGCTGGCGCTCCGTCGACGGCTTGGCCTTCGTCAGATCCGGCGGCGTCGAGCCGAGGCCGAGATTGATGAAGCCCACTTCCGGCTTCTCGCGCACCACGATCTTCACGTCGCCCGTCACGTCGCCATACTTGGTTACGCCATCCCACACGATCGGCGGAAGCTTGCCGCCAATCGCGGGCGCCAGCGGCGCCAGACGTCCCTGCGGATCATTGCCGCCCTCGCCATAGGTGTTGTCGCGAATGACGAAGTCGCGCGGCAGTGGGTTGTAGGCCGTATCCTTGAACTCATTCGAATACGCAACGACCATCACATGCGTGGTCTTGTTCTTGTCGAACGTGTTGTTGAACACGTGCACGTTCTTGTTCGCCATCAGCAGAACGCCCGTGCCCGTCGGCACGCCCGCCACGATATTGCCCGGAGGCGCAAAGTTCGGCGTGTCGTTCTCGATGATCTGGTTGTTGAACACGCGCGTCGAATGCCCGTCCTTCTTCGGCAGGTCCGGCAGGTCGAACACCAGGATGCCGCCGGCATTCTTGGTGGCAACGTTGTCGTAGACATCCGCACGCGACGAGTTCTCGATCTCGATCCCCGCGACGTTGAACTCCGCACGGCTGTTGCGAACGATGATGTTGTCCGACTGGCCGACATAGATGCCCGCATCCGACGCGCCCGAAACCGTCACGCCATCGATCAGCACGTTCTTCGATTCCACCGGATAGACGCCATAGGCGCCATTCTCGGCCTTCGGCCCGCCCGTCCACTCGACCTTCAGGTCCTTGTAGATGATGTCGTCCGCGCCCTTCGACTTGATGCCGTCGCCCTTGGAGTCCTGCATCGTGAACCCGGTCAGCCGCACGCCATCCGACGTCACCAGCAGCCCCTCGCCCGCGCCCTTCTGGCCCTTGAACGACAGGATCGTCTTGTCGATGCCCGCGCCCTTGATGGTCACGTCATCCACCGTCAGCGACAGACCCTCGGTAAAATCGAACGTACCCGCGCCGATCTCGATCGTGTCACCCGGCTGCGCCTCGATCAGCAGCTTCTGCAGGTCGGCATTCGCCGTGGCGGAGGGAGCAAGCGCAACCGGCTTGGCTGGCTCCGTCGGGCCACAGGCCGCCGCAAGCGCCAGAACCGAAACAGCTGCGAAAATGCTGCGCATTTCGCTCTCCCCTTGTGTTTGTTGCTTTCCCGGAAGTGTCGGTTTCGACGTGACGATGTCAAGGCGCAGACGCGTTGGTTGCCGTAACGCAACCCCAAAACGAAATGCGGCCACCCCGGATAGAGGCGGCCGCTGCAACACGCGGAGAGAGAAACGCGGGTCGCGCTTAGTTCGCCAGCGCTTAGTTAGTCAGCGCCCAGAGCACGAGACCGGTCGCGGCGGCCACGAGCAGAATGTCGCCGCTGTTGCGATCCCGGTAGTAGTACTCGCCATGGCGCGGGGGCGGCAGGCGATAGCCGCGATAATCGTTCACGACCACATAGCTGCTGTAGCGGCGCGGCTCGAAATAGTGGCCACGGCTCCAGTAGTGGTGGTCGCCGCGATTGTCGTACCAGCCACGGCCATTGTAGCGGTCGCGGCGATCATCACGACGGTCATCCCGGCGATCCCAGCGGCGGTCATCGCGGCGGGCGTCACGGTAGCCATCGCGATAATCGCGATCATTCCAGTTACGGTCACGGCCGCGATCATTCCGATCATGGCCACGTTGGGCGAATGCCGGCGCAACAGCGCTAACTGCGATCAGACCGGCCATCAAAGAAGAAGCAATGAGACGCATGAGGCACTCCTTTCAGTCTCTACGCTCCATAAGAACGCGCAGCGCCTGAACAGAGCTGGACTCATTCGTTCATCTTCAAAAAAATCGAATACACGAACAAAAAGCACCGCATTTACAACCGCCTGCAAACGCAGATTCTTTCAGAAAATCTGCAGCGAGCATGGCGAAGATGCAGCGCCGTGTTCATTTGCGACACACAATGAACAGCCGTTGTCTGCCGTTCATCCCGACGGCGCGTGAAATCACGCCGCCGTACGGCTCTCGCAGATCACCAGCGCCGCCTCGATCCACGCCTTCACGCGCGCACGCTCGGGCAGCTTGCCGTCACGCACTGCCCGCTGGCCTTCGTTCGATTGCGCGAACAGCGTGATGGCGTCGATCAGGAAATCGACATCCGCCGCCGCGAGATCATCCACGCTGTAGATCCCTGCCCCGACCAGCAGCTGCGCATTCGTGCCGTTCAGCTCCGGCACCGAGCACGCCAGCAGCGCCTGCGCCTGCCAGTCCTTGATCACGCCGGCATTGATGTGGCTGGCCTTGATCCGCGCGGCCGCATCCTCCGGCGCCAGCGCCAGCAGGTCGCCCACCGTCTTCACGCCGATAATGTTCAGCCGCCCCGCCGTCTTCGGCCCGATCGAGGGCGCATCCACCACCTCGGACTCACGCGACAGCCGCATCCGCGAGATCACCGGCGGCGGCGCGGCAGGCTCTGCAGCAACGGCAGCAACTGCCGCTACAACCGGCTCTACCTTGGGCTCCGGCTGGATCTTCTCGGCTTTCACCGGCTTCGGCGCAGACGCAGGCAAAGGCGCAGGCTTCTCCGCCTTCACCTTCTCGACCTTCGGCTTCTCCACCCTGGCCGGCGTCTCCGCTTTCACAGCCTTCAGCTTCTTCGTCACGCGCTTCTCGGCGCCCTCGCCCGCCGCCGTACCCGCCTCACGCGGCCACTCGCAATCGAGCGTCGACAGCGAAACCTTCAGCACCTCTTCCGCGAACAGCTGGCGCACCGCCTTGTCGTCATCGCCCAGCGTCTCGCGCACCTTGCCCGTCTTGCGGAACTCGGTGAACTGCTTGCCCACCAGCTCGCCCTCGCGAACATCCGCCACGCGCTTGGCCACCACGCGCACCGGCGTGTTCGCCACGATCGCGACCGTATCCAGCACGAGGTTCACCTTCGGCGCTTCCGTCTTCGCCTCGGCAATCGCGCGATCCAGCATCCGCGCGAACATCACCGATGCATAGCCAAGCAGCCCGGCCACGCGATCCTTCATTTCCTGGTCGAGCCCCTCGACCGGCTTCTTCACGCCGACGGCAAAATCGTAGTGATCAATCAGCGTCTCGTAATGCTGCGTGGATTCCTTCGCCCCCGCGATCACCATCTGCTCAAGCCAGTCATCGCCCTCCGGCACAGCCACGTCGGGGAAGCCCTGGTCCTGCGTCAGGATCAGGAACATCTCCGGGAATGCCTTCGACAGCGACCACTCGACCGCGCGGTGGATCGTGTTCTCCACTTCCGTCTGGTGTGTGTGGAAGGGCTGCACCGGATCAGCCGCATAATGGCTCATCACGCCCGCGCAGTAAGCCGCGTGCTTCCAGTCCTGCTCGCGCATCGCGCGCACCGTGCGGTTGTACCATTCACGCGCTGCCTTCGGCGCGCCGCCCCAGTTCTTGTCGCGCACATGACAGACATGGTTCTTGAAGTCCTTGAAGACTTCATCCGGCGCCTTCGCGCCTTCCAGATACGCGTCGCGGTGCTTCAGGAACACGTCGCGCCACATCGCGGCGTCATCGCCTGTGAGATGCTCCAGCGCCATCACGGCGATGCGGTGGTGGTTGCTCCGGCAAACCGAATCCAGAACGAGCCGGTAACATGCCGACATCACGCGCTCTCCGTTGCAAGTATGTGATGAAGAGGGCGTTATTTTGGTTAGCGACTGGTTAAGCCCCCTGTCGCCATGCCGCTCTCTTGTGGAAAGAAGGGCGCTCTCCCTGGAGTTTCCAATGCGCCCACGCCTGATGATCGCTGGCCTCATGATCGCCGGCCTGACCCTTGCCAGCACGGCCCTCCTCGCAGCGTGCGGCGAGAAGGAAGAAGACATCGCCTGCTGCGCCATCGATCCCAAGGCCAGGTGTGACAGCGAATTGGCAGGCATCGGCATCACGCCCGCCGAAATGGCGCTCATCCGCTCCGGCGACCGCATCTGCCCGACCATGGACCTCACCGCCGAACGCATACGCGAGATCGACGCCCGATGGCCCGCCTCCTGCCGCGCGTCCGGCGCGATCAGCCCCGGCTACGCCATGGCCTCCGGCATGTGCCGCCCCGCTCCCGAAGCCAACCCCACGCCAACCGACCCGCCGATCCCCGGACCCGCGCTCGAACCCGCCCCAGCTCCGCCGCCGCAATAACGCGCTCGGAAGTCGGCGACTCGCCCCAACACCCAGCCAGGCAAATTTATTTGCAGCTCGCCTCTGGTGCGGCGGCCCGCCGCACCCACTTCCGGCCAACGGATGCGCCCACGCGCGTCCGGGGTTGGGGAACTAGCAGAAAAGGGGACCATGCATGCAGGCCTATATCCTTCTCGATAGATCCGGTTCGATGGAATCGCTCTGGAAAGAGGCCCTGTCCTCGGTGAACGCATACGCAAAGGAACTGGCAAACAAAAAAGACGGACCGGCAGTCGACAGCCACATCACGCTGGCTGTGTTCGACGAGCAGGCAGGACTTCAGTTCGACGTGCTGCGCCGGAAGCAGCTCGCAACGAGCTGGGAGAAGGTGACGGACGCAGACGCGACGCCGCGCGGGATGACTCCGCTGCTGGATTCGCTCATCCGCATCATCGCCCTCGCCGACGCCGACAAGCCGGACAAGGCCGTCATCGTCGTGATGACGGACGGGATGGAAAACGCATCGAAGGAAGTGACGCGCGATGGCGTCAAGGCCGCGCTCGATCGCGTGAAGGCGAAAGGCTGGGAAGTCATCTTCCTCGGCGCCAACTTCGACAATATCGGCGATGCGTCCTCGGTTGGCATCCAGGCCGGCCAGCAGATGGCGATGTCAGCTGGCACGATGGGCGAGTCGATGTCCCGCCTCGCCAAGAAGTCCCGCGCCTACGCCGCAGCGCCCGCCGGCGCCGCACCCATCGTCTTCGATTCTGAAGACCGTGAAGTGGCGAAAGAACAGAACATCAAGAACAAGAACTGATGTTCTGAAACACTGACACGAAACGGCGGCGCCCCAAACGCCGCCGTTTTTGTTTGCCCCACGCGCCGACCCGTAGGGTGCATCAAAGATGCACGACGCCCCAAGCACCACCCCCTCCACCGTCATTCCCGCAAAAGCGGGAACCCAGTGGCCCCAACCACACGTGCACATTGCTTGTCCCGCTCCTCCCGGCGAAAGCCGGGACCCAGAGCCACACCCACCAAGTAGGGTGCATCTTGATGCACCGCGACCGAACCCCGGTGCATCAAGATGCACCCTACGTCCCCACGCTGCGCGATCCGAAACTGGGGGATAGAGCTGCTCCAATTCCGTAGGACAACCAAATCCCATCTCGAACAATCTCAACGCCCTACGCGCTCAAACTGTAGGACGGAGCCCCGCAGAATCTACGGCGCCCCGACCCGAGCCTATACTACCCCCGCACCAACATGAGGGAGGTCCAGGAGACGTCCTTGCAC
>ERZ795059.4655-NODE-4655-length-12794-cov-7.375775_pt1 | contig 12794 bp, 11 predicted proteins | sample MGYA00375143_ERZ795059 | MGnify/ENA primary metagenome ERZ795059 (study PRJEB30188, sample SAMN05720168) | activated sludge metagenome | isolation source: Anaerobic digester | place: USA | collected 2015-01-07 ... | reverse complement strand
TACCGCAAAAAGACTTTTCAGTGTTCCGGAAAGAGCATTTTCCGCCAGAACCAGAGCGATGAATGCCGGCTCAACTGCTGATAAGGTTCAGGCGGAAAATGCTCTTTCCGGAACACTGAAAAGTCTTTTTGCGGTAGCGGAAAATTATCCTGAGCTTAAGGCCAATCAAAACTTTTTGGAATTGCAAAGGGAATTGACTGATACGGAAGATAAAATTATGTCAGCCAGACGCTTCTATAATGCTAATGTTCGCGACTTCAATACCAAAATTGAAGTTTTCCCAACTAACATTTTTGCCGGTATGCTCAATTTTACCAAACGTGAATTTTTTGAAGCAGCCGAAGGGGAAAAGGAAAATGTAAAAGTTCAGTTTTAATTATATAGTCCCGTCATTCTGAGTTATGATCGTGAAATCATAACGAAGAATCTACTTTAAGTTACTTCAGGCTTTGTTTATAGTAGTTAAACTAGAAATAACTACCAATAGATCCTTCCGTCGGTTTTTTGACCGACGTTCAGGATGACGACTTTTTAATTATGTCTACCCTATACACTCAATCAGACAAAAATACCCGCCTTACCTGGCTATATATAACTGGTTTTTTAGTGTTTGTGATTTTGGTCGGATATGTTTTTGCCGGAGCAATGAATAACAGCGCCATCCTTTATGGCGCCGTTATATTTTCTGTTGTTATGAGTTTCGGTTCCTACTGGTGGAGTGATAAAATTGTCTTGGCAATGAGCGGAGCTAAGGAAATAAGCCATGAAAATGGGCGGGAAGTTTATCATCTGGTGGAAAATTTATGCATTACGGCCGGACTGCCTGTTCCCAAAATTTATATTATCGAAGATACGGCTCTCAACGCTTTTGCTACCGGTCGTGATCCAAAACACGGAGTTATCTGCCTGACGACCGGAATAATTTCCAAACTGGAAAAATCAGAGCTGGAAGGCGTGATTGCCCATGAATTGTCGCATATAGGAAACAGGGACATTCTGCTTTCCACCGTTATTGTTGTTTTGGTCGGTTTTATTACGCTTATGGCAGATTGGTTTCGCCACTGGGCGTGGTTTGGTGGAAAATCAAGAGACAGCGAAGGCGGAGGGCAGATGAGGCTGATTTTGATAGTAGCGGCCCTTGTGCTGTCTATTCTGGCTCCTTTCGCCGCTATGCTAATGCAACTGGCCATTTCCAGAAAGCGGGAGTTTTTGGCGGATGCTGACGGAGCTCTTCTCACCAGATACCCGGAAGGGTTAGCCCGGGCGCTTGAAAAAATATCTAATGATACGGAACCACTGGAAGCGGCCAATCGGGCGACAGCCCATCTCTATATCGCCAATCCGTTTAAAGGCAAAAAAATTTCTAAATTTTTTATGACCCATCCGCCAATCGAGGAAAGAATAAAAGCTTTGCAGGATATGATTGTTTGATTAATTTCCAATTTTAATTGATGACTCAAATAGGACCCAAAAACACGGAAAAATATTTTTGGACTGAACACGTAAAGTTCAAAATGAAATATTATGGCCTTAGTCCCCAGAAAGTTCTGGGGATTATTTCTAAACCCAAAAGAAAAGAAGAAGGAATTGTGGAAAAAACCATTGCCGTTATGAAACCGGTTTCTTCCAAGAAAGTGGATGGAAAAGAAATATGGAAACAGGAAATTTGGGCCATGTATCAAAGAAAAATTAAAGGCAAAGGCAAAGTTAAAAATTTTGGAAAGGGACAGATTAAAATTATTAGTGCCTGGCGATATCCGGGAGTAAGTCCCCAAAAAAATCCTATTCCGGAAAATATTTTGGAAGACATTTTGAATATAAAAGACTAATTTGTGTTAACGGTGATATATGTTACTATAGAAATAGTAAATATAAAGATTAAAAATAGAAAGGAAGGTGACTTATGGAAGAACAAAATCAAAATCCAAATCCGGCACCGGTAGCTCCGCAAGGAAACAGTTCGGATGCGGAAAAAAACAAGGGAATGGCTATTTTAGCTTACATTATCTTTTTTATTCCGTTACTTGCCGCTAAAGATTCCAAATTTGCCATGTATCATGCCAATCAGGGGTTAGTATTATTTCTAGCTTCTATTATTATCTGGATCGTGAGTGGTATCATCCCATTTATTGGCTGGTTTATTATCGGTCCGTTGGGTTCTCTGGCTATTATCATTCTGGCTATTATAGGTATCATCAATGCCGCTAAGGGAGAAATGAAACCTTTGCCGCTTATTGGCGGATTTACCATTTTGAAATAAATCCCTTTTTGTTATCAGTTAGAAACAGGCAACTTCTTAGGTTGCCTGTTTTGATTTAATGTGAGAATATATAGTTATAAAATTTATAATTTAACCAATAAATTAGAGAAAAAATAAAACGTTATGGAAATGAAGAAAAGAACTAAAATTGTGGCGACAATCGGTCCCGCTTCCAATTCGGAACGGGTGCTCAAAAAAATGATAGAAAGCGGAATGAACGTGGCGAGGATTAACTTTTCCCATGGCAGTTATGAATCCAATGAAAAATTGATAAACAATATTAGAAAAATAGCCAAGAAAAAAGGAATTTCCGTGGGCATAATGGCTGATCTTCAGGGGCCCAGGATAAGGATTGCTCTGGAAAATGATTTGCCGGTAAAAGTCGGAGAATATGTTAATGTCAGCGATACTTCTTCCCCAAAAGACAATGGCGGAAAATCAATAAAGCTTGATTGGAAAGGAATTATAAAAAATATAGCGGTCGGCAATGAAATACTCATTGAAGACGGGCTGATCAAAATAAAAGTTACGGAAAAAAAGAAAAATTTTTTAATTACCAAAGTGATTGACGGGGGAACGATAAAAAATCATAAGGGAGTGAATGTTCCGGATGCCAGATTGGCTGTTGGAGCGGTAACCAAAAAAGATGAAGAAGATCTAAAATTCGCTCTTGATCGTGATGTTGATTTTGTTGCCCTTTCCTTTGTTAGCAATGGAAAAGAAATAACAAAGGTAAAAAATAAAATTAAGAGAATTTTAGGCCGAAACCATAATTTGCCACAGATAATTTCCAAAATAGAAAGAAAAGAAGCGATCAAAAACATCGACGAAATAATTGTTGCTTCCGACGCCATTATGGTAGCCAGGGGCGATCTGGGAATTGAAATAGAGGAAAGCAAGGTGGTAATTTTTCAAAAAGATCTGGTGGCCAGAAGCCTAAAAGCCGGAAAACCGGTGATTGTCGCGACGCAGATGCTGAACAGTATGATTGAAAATCCTCGACCAACGAGGGCAGAAGTGAGTGATGTTTCCAACGCCGTCATCGATCATGCCGATGCCGTAATGCTTAGCGGTGAAACGGCTAATGGAAAATATCCGGTAGAATCGGTAAAAACCATGACGGAGATAATTCAGAGGACGGAAGAATCTCCTTTTGATGATTTGGAACACGGATTTCTTTCGGATAATAAAGCTTCTGTTTCGGCAGCCATCGCCCACAGTGCCCATGAGCTTTCAAAAGACAGCGGAGCCAAGGCTATTGTCGTGGCCAGCATCAGCGGTTCGGCGGCCAGGATGCTGTCTCGGCATCGTCCCAAACAGCCGATTTTTGTGATGACCAACAATGAAAAAACCCACAGCCAGGTTTCTCTTCTGTGGGGAACGGAAAGTTTTGTGCTGTCTGATTGTCATAATCTGGAAGAATTGATTACAAAATCAATGAATGCCCTGCTTAAAAACAAAGTGCTGAATAAAAAAGATAAGGTGGTGATTGTAGCCGGTCGTCCGGGAGCTAAGCGGGAACATATGAGTTTTGTGAAAGTGGAGGAATTAAAATAATTTTTCCTTAGTCTTTGCATAAAAATATTAAAATAAAAAACAAAAAGTATGCCAGTTAAAAAAATATCCGCCAATGGCGGAAAAGGCAAGAAACTAGTTCTTTGGTTTTCTGAAATGGGCATTGGAGATGTTGAATTCGGCGGAGGAAAAAATGCCTCGCTTGGAGAAATGTATTCCAAGCTCCGACCCAAAGGAATAAATATTCCTAATGGTTTTGCCGTTACTTCTTATGCTTTCCGGTATTTTATTTCCAAAAATAAACTGGACGGGAAAATCAGGGAGATTATCAAAGGTCTGGACACTTCCAATATGGTCAATCTTTCCCAGAGGGGATATCGGGTTCGCCAAGCCATCTTGGCTGCGGAATTTCCAGGCGATCTCAGAAACGAAATCATCACTGCTTACGCTAAATTAACCAAAGAATATTCCAGATATAAACACTTTAAAGTTACTTGGGATAAAGACGATCATACCAATCATTTTGCCGGTGGAGTGGATGTGGCAGTGCGTTCCAGTGCAACCGCTGAAGATTTGGCGGATGCTTCATTTGCCGGCCAGCAGGAATCCTATCTTAATGTCAGCGGCGAATATCAGATTTTGGAATCGGTCAAAAAATGCTTCGCTTCCCTTTTCACCGACCGGGCCATTTCCTATCGGGTGGACCGGGGCTTTGATCATTTTTCTATCGCTCTTTCAGTGGGAGTGCAAAAGATGATTCGTTCCGACGAGGCATCAAGCGGAGTTATGTTTACCATTGATACGGAATCAGGATTTAAAGACGCCGTTGTTATCAACGGTTCCTGGGGACTGGGAGAAAATATCGTAAAAGGCAAGGTAACTCCGGATGAATTTATCATTCACAAGCCGACTCTTGGAAAGGGGTTTAAGCCGATTGTCGGAAAAAAATTGGGGTCAAAGGAAAATAAATTAATTTATTCTGTCGGCGGAAACACCACCACTCAAAATGTAGCGGTGCCGGAAGAGGACAGGAGAAAATTTTGTCTAAGCGAAAAAGAAGTGTTGAAACTGGCTCAATGGGCGGTAAAGATTGAAGAGCATTATCAGAAAGCGATGGATATCGAATGGGCAAAAGACGGAAGAACAAACGAACTTTTTATCGTCCAAGCCAGACCGGAAACAGTGGAATCGCAGAAGGATAAAAAAGTTTTGGAAGAATATATTATTGATCAGAAAGGCAAAGTGCTTACCACTGGTTCGGCGGTAGGCAACAAAATCGGTCAGGGCCCGGCTAATGTTATAAAAGATGTGGCGAAAATCGCCCAATTTAAAAAAGGGGAAGTGCTGGTCACGGAAATGACCGATCCGGATTGGGAGCCTATTATGAAAATAGCTTCAGCCATTGTTACCAACAGCGGCGGCAGGACCTCTCACGCCGCCATCGTCAGTCGGGAACTGGGCATTCCCTGCATTGTCGGAACGAGCAATGCCACTCATGCTATAAAAGATAGAAAACAGATAACGATAAGTTGCGCGGAGGGAGAGGAAGGAAAAATTTATGAAGGGCTGCTGAAATTTCATATTAAAAAAACCGATCTCAAGAGTGTTCGGGAAACCAAGACAAAAATAATGATGAATGTCGGCAATCCGGAACAGGCCTTTGAACTTTCTTTCATTCCCAATAGCGGAGTGGGTTTGGCCCGGGAAGAATTCATCATCACTGAATACATAAAAATTCACCCGATGGCTCTAAGGAATTTTGAGAAAGTAAAAGACAAAGAAGAGAAGAAAAAAATCGAGGAATTAACCCATGGTTATAAAAACAAGGAAGAATTCTTTGTTGATAAGCTGGCGGAAGGAATCGGCAGAATTGCGGCGGCTTTTTATCCCAAAGATGTCATTGTCAGAATGTCGGATTTTAAAACCAACGAATACGCGACATTGATTGGCGGAAAATATTTTGAACCGCACGAAGAGAACCCTATGATTGGCTGGCGGGGAGCCTCCAGATATTATGATCCGGAATATGTTGATGGCTTCGCTTTGGAATGCCAGGCTTTCAAAAAAGTGCGGGATGTGATGGGAATGAAAAACGTAAAAATTATGATTCCTTTCTGCCGAACAGTCGCGGAAGGCAAAAAGGTTTTGGCGAGGATGGAAATGTATGGTCTCCGGCGCGGAGTAAATGATCTGGAAGTTTATGTTATGTGTGAAATTCCTTCCAATGTTATCTTGGCTCATGATTTTGCAGAAATTTTTGACGGATTTTCCATTGGCTCTAATGATCTTACGCAGTTAATTTTGGGAGTTGATCGGGATAGCGCTAAAGTGGCTCACATTTATGATGAAAGAAATGAGGCAGTGAAAGAGTTAATCCGTCAGGTAATTCAAAAAGCGCATAAGGCACATCGAAAAGTGGGCATTTGCGGGCAAGCGCCGTCTGATTTTCTCGATTTTGCCAAATTTCTGGTGGAAGAAGGCATTGATTCCATTTCTCTGAACCCGGATACGGTTATAAAAACAACGCTGGAAATTTCTAGAATAGAAAGGTAATTCGGTTGATAAATTTAAAAATACTTGTTACAGTATAGGCGATCCTGGCTTTCTCCGGGGTCGCTTTAAATAGTGGAGGCGTCGCATAGTGGACTAGTGCACCACCTTGGAAAGGTGGCATATCTTAACGGGTATCGTGAGTTCGAATCTCACCGCCTCCGCCAAATTTTACATTCAGCGAAATTGAAAGATGTTGCCTCGGCGCAAAGTTTATCCGCCGAATTGGAGGACGCCTCGGTTGGAAGATTGGTCAGGATTTTTCAAGCGTTTTTTTGAAATCCAATGTTAGTGTCTAAAGAAATAGGGGAAGTACAAAAAAAGAAGAGTTGAAAGGAAATATCAAAAAGCTAAAAATATAAGTTTTTTGCAATATTTTGCGCTATCAGGCGTATTATAGTAGGATGAATTTAATATGAATTCAGATCTTGAGGAGATAAAATCCAGGCTTAATATTGTTGATGTTTTGGGCGAATACATTCGCCTTGAGAAGGCAGGGAGCAATTATCGGGCTCTCTGTCCTTTTCATAATGAAAAAAGCCCGTCCTTTATGGTTAGTGAAGAAAAGCAGATCTGGCATTGCTTTGGCTGCCAGAAAGGCGGGGATATTTTCGGTTTCGTAATGGAAATAGAAGGATTGGAGTTTCGGGAAGCTTTGAAAATGCTTGCTGAAAAAGCCGGAGTAAAACTGGCTGGTTTTGATCCGAAAAAGGCGGAAGTGAAAAATAGGACGCTGGAAATTTTGGAACTGGCCACCAAATGGTATGAACACCAACTTTGGGAGGGGCCGGGGAAGGTAAAAATTTTGGATTATCTTCATAAGCGGGGACTAAAAGACGAAACTATCAGGGAATTTCGTCTGGGTTATGCTCCCAAGGGTTGGAGAAATATCCTCCAATTTTTGGAGAAAAGAGGGTATAAAATAGACGAGATAAAGAAGACAGGATTATTGGTAGAAAAAAACAGTAATTCGGATAAAGACATAAATTGCTACGATAGGTTTCGTGAAAGAATCATGTTTCCCATCGCTGATTATTCCGGAAAAGTTTTAGGTTATAGCGCCAGAGTTGCTCCAGGCGGAGATGAGACACAAGCCAAATATGTGAATACTCCGGAAACGGAAGTATATCACAAAAGCCGGGTTCTTTACGGGGCGGATAAGGCCAAGAGCGAAATAAAGCAAAAGGATTTTGTTCTTCTAGTTGAAGGCAATATGGATGTGGTGGCAGCCAGCCAGGCGGGAATAAAAAATGTGGTAGCCGTTTCCGGAACAGCTCTTACCTCCGAACAGATTGCCATCATCAAAAGATACACGCCAAAAGTAAAAATGTTTTTTGATATGGATAGCGCCGGTTATGAAGCAACTAAAAAGAGCATAAAGTTATGTTTGAACAACGATATGAACGTGGAAGTGGTCAGCATAAAAGATGGAAAAGACGCGGCCGATATAGCTCGGGAAAATCCGGAAGAATTGAAAAGAGCGGTAGAAACTTCCAAAAATGCCGTCCAATATATATTGGAGGATAGCTTGAAAAGATTTGATAAAAATAAAGTGGAAGATAAAAGAAAAATATCGGATCTGCTGGTGGATATATTAGAAAGTATCTCCGGTTCCATCGAAAAAAGTCATTGGATAAAAAAAATTGCCCAGAATTTGGAAATTTCAGAAGTCGCATTGACGGATAGTTTGAAAAAGGCTAATCTTAAAAATAGGAATAATACAACTTCAAATAAAATCGGGGAAGATGTCAATCCCTTGCCAAGGAAAAAGATAGAAATTATGTTGGATGAAATGATCGGCCTCGCTTTTGTACAAGCGGATATTTGGAAGAAAGTGGCAGAAAAAGGAGCCTTGGAGCCCTTTTTCAAAAAGGATGGTCTTTTAAATACAATGATAGAAAGGGGAAAAGAATGCCATTTTAGCTTGGAAAAATTTTCTGCCATTTTGAAAAAAGAGGAAAAAGAACGGGCGGAAAGTCTGTATTTTAAGAAAAAATTTCGCTTGGGGCTGAACAATGAATTGGAAGAAGTGGAAATACTAAATCCCGAAAGGGAATTTCAAAATATTTATCAAGAGATTAAAAAGGAAATAAAAAAAGAAAAGCTGGAAAAAATCGCCGGCGATCTTGAGGTTGCTGAATCAAAAGGAGACAAGGAGGCAGTAAAATTTCTTCAGATGGAATTTAAGAATATTTTAGAGGAAATAAGTATTTAGACTAAAGTCGCTGACAAGAATAACTTGTTAGTGCCGTTTATTATTATCTTAATTATGGCCAAGAAAAAAAAGAAGAAAAAATCTTCTCCGAAAAAAAGCGCTAAAAAAAGGAAGGCAAAAAAGAAGGCGATAAAGAAATCTGGAAAAAAAGCCGTCAAAAAAGTGAAGATAAAAAAAGCCGCAAAAAAGCCAAAAAAGAAAGAGAAGAAAAAGATTAAAAAATCCAAAGCCAAGCCGGCAAAAAACCAGATTCAGGAAAAAGGGGAAAGGGACAATTTGGAAGATCTGCTTTATCGTGGAAAACAAAGGGGTTTTGTGACGGAAGATGAAATTCTTCATGCCATTCCTGATGCCGAAAAAGACATTGAAAAACTGGAGGAGCTATATGAAAAATTGGAGAACACCAATATCCGGGTTTTGAGTTCCGATGAAATGATCAAGATGGAAACGGACAAGATTTCCGAAGATATGGAAAAGGAAAAAAATTCCGGAAAGCGTTCCAAAAAAAATCCGGCAGAAATCAGGGTTCCGGAAGATGCCTCTTCTGATTTGGTGCAGATGTATCTAAGAGAAATCGGCCGGGTGTCTTTGCTTACCACTGAAGAAGAAATATCACTGGCCAAAAGGATAGAAAAATGCGATTTGGCAGCCAAACAAAAACTGACAGAAGCTAATTTAAGACTGGTAGTGAGCATAGCCAAGAAATATGTCGGGAGATCGCACAATCTTTCTCTTTTGGATTTAATCCAAGAGGGGAACATCGGGCTTTTTAGGGCGGTGGAAAAATTTGATTACCGGAAGGGCTATAAATTCTCCACTTATGCCACTTGGTGGATCAGACAAGCTGTCACTCGAGCGCTGGCCGATCAGTCGAGAACTATCCGTATTCCGGTTCATATGGTAGAGACTATTAACAAATACACCCAAATAACCAGAAGGTTGGTGCAGGATTTGGGGAGAGAGCCTTTGCCGGAAGAAATTGCCGTGGAAATGGGAATAGAAGTGGATAAAATCAGGCATATCCAGAAAATTTCACAAGAAACCGTATCTTTGGAAACTTCGGTTGGTGATTCAGACGATGAATCGGTTTTAGGAGATTTTATCGAAGACACGGAAACGGTTATGCCCAATCAAATTGCTTCGCGCAAAATGCTCAAAGAACATATCAATGAAATTTTAAGCGATCTTACTCCCCGGGAACAAAAAATTCTAAAAATTCGCTTTGGTCTGGAAGACGGTGTTACTCATACTTTAGAAGAAGTGGGCCAGGAATTCGGGGTAACAAGAGAAAGAATCCGACAAATTGAAGCCAAGGCCCTGGAAAAGATCAGGGATCACCAAACCATCAAAAAACTCAAGGATTATTAATTTTTCTCGTTTTTTTGGTGCATTATTGACAAAAATTTTTTAAACTGCTAAATTGATAGGGCAGTATAAAAATATGGCTAATTCTAGAAACCAAAACCTATACAGCTTTTATTACTTTTTCTTCTGGTTTTTTAACCAGGCCGGTTTTGGTTTCGAGAAAATTAAAGCATAACGCTTAAAAACAATTTCCGAAAAACCAAAGCTGGCCTCAAAGGCCGGTTTTTTAGTTCTTTAAAAAATCAAAAATAACAAGGAGGAAGAAAAGTGAGTTCAAACATTTTTCGGCTTATCAATTTTGTCGGAGGGGGAAATTTGGCAAAAGCCAAAGCAATTTATGAAAAAACCGATCCGGGAGATGAAAAGGACATTATGAGAGCGGCTCTTTCCACAGCTTTTTATAATGTTCGCCTTGACCAAGAAACAAAGAATTGGATTTCTGGTTTAATCGAAATTGGTGGGTAATTAGTATTGTTGGAAAAAATGAATCAGAAAAGAAGGAGACTATTTTATGAATAAATCTATCAACCTTGAACTTGACGTCAAAAATGGCATGACTGGCAGAGGTTATGAGGAACATTTCATGCAGGATGTCGGTCGGAAATTTCCGGGAAGAAATGTTATTGTTACTTTTATGTCTCCCGGAAGGATAAGAATGGCAATTCCTCTTGAAAGCGGCGATAACATTGCTGATTTGAGGGGAAAGGCTGGCAAACTTCCAAATGTTTCCAGAACTTGCTGGTTGTAATCTGAAGGGAGGCGGTATGTTCGTAAATAGAAAAAAAGAAAAAAATCCTGAAGTTGACTTTTATGGCTCTCGCCATCTCGATCCTAAACTTGAATGGCCGCCTTCGGGACATTCCATCCCCCAACTTCGCAGATATAAGGACACTACCCGAAAGCCAAAAAGGAGTCTTGTAATAAAAGATTCCGACACTATTATCTCTGAACCTTAAAGATGATAGAAAAGAGGACAGATGCAAATTTGCACCTGTCCTCTTTAAATTGCAAATTTTTTATTTTAAAGAAGTAGCCAAAAAAAGCCGGTAAAGGGTCCGCATTCCCACATTAGCGTTCCAATCTGCCTGCCAGGTTTTCTTGTTTTTTGAAGCCGGAGCGACCTCGGAAAGATCGAAACCAATGATTTTTCGGCCGCTCTTTTTTATTTGTTTTATCAGGTAAAAAGCTTCTTCAAATTCCAGTCCGCCGGGAACAGGAGTGCCGGTATGGGGGCAAAGTTTGGGATCTAGTCCGTCGATATCAAAACTGACATAAACATTCGAAGGCAAATTTTTTATTATTTTCCAGCTTATTTTATGCCAGTCAACGCCCTTAAATTTTTCTTCTTTCAAATAACGATCAGAAAAAACAAGGTGCCTAGTTGAATTTTTTTTGGTAAAATTTATTTCTTCTTCGCAAAAATCCCGAACACCCAAATGAATGAATTTTTTAATTTCCGGAAAAAGAGAAGCGTTTCTCATAACGGAAGCGTGAGAATAGGCGAATCCTTCATAAGCCTTTCTCAGGTCTAAATGGGCATCGATATGCAAAATACCGAAAGAGTCGTATGTTTTAGACAGAGCCGACAAAAGTCCAAGCGGTGCGCTATGGTCTCCGCCCAAAACAGCCGCTATTTTTTTGTCTTTAATTATTTTTAAAGATTCTTTTTCAATTTTTTTGTTCAATTCTTCGCTTTTCTGGTTTATTTCTTCAAAGTTTTTTTTAATTTTCGAATTATCGGAAAAATTATCGTTTTTTTCCAAATAATTTATGCAAACATCGGCCTGTTTTTTTAGTTTACTGTTCAGCTTTTTTATTTCCAGAGAAACAGGTTTCATAAAAATTCCTTTTTTCCACTTTTCGGGAAAATCGGCATCATAAAAATCAAGCTGAATAGAGGCTTCCATGATAGCTTCCGGGCCATTGGCTGTTCCGGAGCCAAAAGAAGCGGTTACTTCCCAAGGGACGGGAAGAATGATTACTTCCGATTCTTCATAGGAAAAAGGCAAACCAAAAATATTTCCATTAGGCTGGCCGATACCGTTTATATCAAAACTGGTCGATTTATTTTTTGATTGGTTGCCTTTTTTCATATCTTCGATAGTAAACAAAAAACAAAGCTTTGGCAAGCTTTGTTTTGTTTTTTATAAAATATTTTTTCTATTGTTTTTTATTATTAAAATTATTTAAATTTTTTGCCAAATATACTTTTTGTCATACTGACAAATTGGCGCCAATACATCAGGATATGGATAATGATGAGAATTATTAGCAGAACGCCCGTAACAGTGTGCATTTTTCGGTTAAAATTCACAGTGTAAAAAAGATTGACGGCGAAAACAATCAACAAGCAAATATCTACTATGTAATTTAATCTTATTTTTTTATTCATATCTTAAAGCTTCAATCGGACTTAAATTAGCAGCTCTGCGGGCGGGATAAAATCCGAAAATAATGCCCACGCTCGCGGATACTCCAAAAGCCAGAAGAACCGCAGAAAGAGAAATGCTTGTTGTTATAGTGCTTACAAAATGAGTGATAGTAATGGAAGCAATCCAACCGAGGATTACGCCGATAATTCCGCCAAGAAGAGTCAATAGCACCGCTTCAGAGAGAAACTGCAAATTAATGTTGACTTTCTTTATTCCTACTGCTTTTCTAAGACCGATCTCTCTGGTTCTTTCAGTTACGGTGGTGAGCATCATATTCATAATGCCGATACCACCGACCAGAAGCGATATTCCGGCAATTGAGGAAAGAAGAATGGTAAAAGTGCTGGTAATGCTGGAGGCAGTGGAGAGAATATCATTTTGATTCATCAGGCTGAAATCTGCCTTATCCAAATCGGAAATCTTATGGCGCTTGAGAAGCAGATTGGTGATATCTTCC
>ERZ795059.4648-NODE-4648-length-12802-cov-6.319526_pt1 | contig 12802 bp, 12 predicted proteins | sample MGYA00375143_ERZ795059 | MGnify/ENA primary metagenome ERZ795059 (study PRJEB30188, sample SAMN05720168) | activated sludge metagenome | isolation source: Anaerobic digester | place: USA | collected 2015-01-07 ... | reverse complement strand
CTCGGAGGTGATCGACTGCTGGTACGACAGCGGGGCCATGCCCTTCGCCCAGTGCGGATATCCCCACTGGGCGAAGGGCATCGAGCCGGAGTCGTACCAGCAGTCGATCACCTCCGAGACGCGCTGCATGCGGCCGGCGGGGTCGAACGGCGACTGGTAGGTGACCGCGTCGATGTACGGCTTGTGTACCCGCAGGTCGTCGGGCAACTGCGGCTTGGCAGCCTTGGCTTTTTCCCACACGTCCGCGCCCTGCACGCCGGGCTTGGCCAGCAGTTCGGCGTAGCTGGCGACCGCCTCCATTTTTCCCGTCCGGCTGCAGACCCAGATCGGCAGCGGGGTACCCCAGTAGCGTTCGCGGGACAAGGCCCAGTCGACGTTGGTCTCCAGGAAGTTGCCGAAGCGGCCCTCGCGGATGTGCTCCGGCAGCCAGTTGACCTGGGCGTTGTTGGCCAGCATGCGATCCTTGAAAGCCGTGGTGCGGATGAACCAACTCTGCCGCGGGTACTGGATCAGCGGATCGTCGTCGGCCCGCCAGCAGAACGGGTAATCGTGCAGGTACTGTTCGACGTGCAACAGCAGTCCGCGCGCCCGCAACTCGCGGTTGATGTCCTTGTCGGTGTCCTTGACCCAGCGGCCGGAATAGCCCGTCGCCTCGGCCGTGAACTTGCCGTCCGGACCCACGGAGCAAATCAGCGTCGGTCCTTCGCCCGCGACGAAGCGCGCCTGCTCGTCCAGCAGCACGTCATAGTCCACTTCGCCGAACGCCGGCGCCTGATGCACCACGCCGGTGCCGCTGTCGGTGGTCACGAAGTTGGCCGCGACCACCCGCCAGGCGAGATGTTCCGTCCCGCCGCCGGCCAGCCGGCCTTGCTTGTCGCCCAACGTCCGGTAGTAGTCGTCGAACGGCGGCACGTAGCGCCGGCCGACCAGTTGGTCGCCTCGGCACGTGGCCAGGACCTGCAGTTCACGCTTCAGTTTCGCCGCGATTGCGTCGACCAGCGCCGCGGCGACGATCAGCCGCTGGCCGGTCTGCGGATCGGCCACGGTGGCATAGTCCAGTTCAGGGTGGACGGCGGCGAACTGGTTGCTGGGCAAGGTCCAAGGCGTGGTGGTCCAGACCAACAGCGACGTCTGCGGATCGTCCACCAGCGGAAAGCGGACGTAGACGCTGGGGTCAGCCACTTCGCGGTAGCCCTGGCCCACCTCGCCGGCGCTGAGCGCCGTGCCGCCCTGGGCCCACCACCAGACGATCTTGTGCCCGCGGTACAGCAGGCCGCGATCGAACAAGTTTTTCAGCGACCACCAGACGCTTTCCACGTAGCTCTGATGGTAGGTCACGTAGGCTTCGTCCAGATGGATCCAGAAGCCGAGCCGCTCCGTCAGCCGCTCCCACTCTTTCATGTACCGCCAGACGCTTTCCTGGCAGCGGTGGATGAACGGCTCGACGCCGAAGGCTTCGATCTCTTCCTTGGCATGGATGCCCAGTTCTTTGCAGACTTCGACCTCGACCGGCAAGCCGTGCGTGTCCCAGCCGGCCTTGCGCTCGCAGCGGTAGCCGCGCATGGTGCGGTAGCGGGGAAACAAGTCCTTGATGGCCCGCGTCAAGCAGTGGCCGGGGTGCGGCATCCCGTTGGCCGTGGGCGGACCCTCGTAGAACACGAAACGCGGGGCACGGGACCGCCGCTGGAGCGATTGCTCGTAGATCCGCCGCGCGTTCCAGAACGCCAGGATCTGTTCTTCCAACGCGGGAAAACTAACGCTGCTGGGAACCGGCTGAAACATTACGGCTCGTCCTCTAATTCCTCGAACTCGTCGTCCTCATCGGCTTCCTCGTCCTCTAGTTCGTCCTCTTCGTCGCCCGGTTCCGTGCCGTCCGGGAACTCGTCCAGGTCGCCTTCGAATTCGGGTTCCGCGTCGTCCTTGCCTTCTTCCTCGCCCTCGTCGCCGAAGGACTCGTCGTCGAAGTTGTATTCGTCTTCCGCCTCCTCCTCGAAGTCGTCATCGAAATCGTCGTCGAAATCGTCGAAGTCGTCATCGTCGAAATCGTCCTGGTCCGACATTTCGGCCACGATCACAGCGGTTTCGGGGGCAGCGTCATCCGTCCCATCCGGCGGGGCCGGGGGCAAGGGCAGTTCCAACTCTCCGATCATAACGGAATCTCGTAACTTCAGGGTTCGGCGGGGATTTCGTGGCGCAAGGGCTTGCCACACAACGTGAAACGAGAACAACTAGCTCAGCGTGCGGGTTTTGTCAACACGTGTCGCGGGTACTTCAGGCACGCGACAAGAATTCGCCCGTCCGCGTGTCCACTTTGACGATTTCGCCCTCCTTCAGGTACTCCGGCACCTGGACGAGCAGGCCCGTTTCCAGCGTGGCGGGCTTGGTCCGGCCGGTGGCCGAATTGCCGCGAACGGCAGGATCACAGCGGGTAATCTTCAATTCCACGGCCGCCGGCAGTTGCACCCCGACGCATTGGCCGTTGTAAATCAACGCCATCATGCCCTCCAGGGCTTCCGTGATATAGGGCAGATCGTCCGCCACGCTCTCCCGCGACAGGGAATACTGGTTGAAGTCGGTCTGGTCCAGCAGGTGCACCTGATCTGCGTCGGAGTACATCAGCGTCACCGCCCGCTTGTGAAAATCGGCCGGCGGCAGCGAGTCGGTGCCTTTGAGCACGAAGTCCGTTTTCTGTCGAGTCACCAGGTTGCGGCCGCGGAACTTGTACAACGTGGCCGCGCCGCGCGCCGAGGGACTCTGCACGTTGATGCTCTCGATGCGCACGGGGGCGCCTTCGTAATTCATGATGGCGCCGGGTTTGATTTCTTTCGCCAGCATACTCGTCCTTACATCAAAGCTCCTGTTTGCGGATCGATCCCCACGCCGCGGCACAATTGGGCCAGGCACTTGAGCACGGTGATCAGGGACCCCGGATCCATGAACTCATCTTCGTCGTCGGAATCATCGCCGACCACTTGTTGAAAATGGAAGACATCGAAGCGGGCATCGCACTCGGAGAGCCGCTGCAATTTCTCCTGCTCCTTCTTGCTCACCGCCTTCTTCCTGCGTTCCGCCTTCAGCTGTTCAATCTGCTCCCGCACTTCCTCGCCGGAGACGTACGACAGGTCCATGCCGGCAAAGTCGGCGGGAGCCAGCAGGGTCATCGCTTCGACGTGGCCGTCGGGGCCCGACGTGACGTCGGTCACCCGATACCCCTCGCCCAGCCCTTCCAGCGTCTTGCGGAGCTGCCGGGCCGACGGCCGGTCGGCTTCCCGGAACAACACGGAGTAGGTCTCCCGCCAGCGGTACTGGTCACTTGCAAACAACGACATCAGTCTGCTCCTCGAAGCTCGAGGTAAAGCGCAGGCCGGAGACGCGTCCGCCGCAGCAGCGTCAAGGCCAATGATCTTCGTTCTCCGGTCCGCCGGCCCAAGCTTCCAATGCGCCCAAGACCTCGTCTCGCTCTTCCCGGTTCGCCCACACGGACTCATCCATTTCGAGCCGGATCTCGTACCGGCCTTCGCACGCACAATCTTCGTTGCCGCAAAAGTGCGGCAGGTCGGAAACCCACAGGATCCGGTACAGCGGGACGTGCTTGTCGTCAACCACACAAAACACGGATGCCATCGCCGTCAACCTCTCCATGTACCCTGCTACTTGGTCGCGGGTGACAATTCCGCGGACCGTTTCGCCGCCGCCTGGACGGCAGCCATCAGCGCCGCCCGCAAGCCGCGTTCCTCCAACGCCTGCAGCCCGGCGATCGTCGTCCCGCCCGGACTGGCCACGCGATCTCTCAACACGCCCGGATGCTCGCCGCTGGTCAACACCATCTGCGCGGCGCCCAGCACGGTCTGAGCCGCCAACTGCGTCGCCACGGCCCGCGGCAGTCCCATCCGCACACCGCCGTCGCTGAGCGCCTCGATCATCGTATACACAAAGGCCGGCCCGGAACCGGACAACCCCGTCACCGCGTCCAGCAAGGACTCGTCGACCTCCAGCGCCATCCCGACGGCGCCCAGCAGTTCGCTGACCAGCCGGGCGTCCTGCCGAGTCGCACCCGGCCCCAGGGCATAAGCCGACGCGCCCGCGCCGACCAGGCAAGGCGTGTTGGGCATCACCCGCACCACCCGCTGCGTGCCGAAGCCCGCGCACAGCCGCGCCAGCGGCGTGCCCGCCAGGATCGACACCAACAACTTGCCGGAAACGCAGTCGCCGCGCACTTCCTCCATCACGGCGCCGGCCTGCGGTGGCTTCACCGCCAAGACGATCACGTCGGCCTCTGCCATCACCGCCCGATTATCGGCCAGCAGCCGAGCGCCGGCAACCTGTGCGGTGAACTCCGCGCGGGCCGACTCGGCGGGGTCAAACACCAACAGCCGCTCGCCAGACGTCAAGCCGCCGCGGACCAAACCGCCAGCCAGGGCCCGCGCCATCTGACCTCCGCCGATAAAACCAATCGTCTGCTGGATCATGCGTCCTCCCCAAACCGCCGTCGACTCCCGTAGCATGGCTCTCCGAGCCGTGCGGCACGGCTCGGAGAGCCATGCTACTTGCTTTACAAACTTCGCTCCGCCCATTCCGCAATCCGCAGGTTGCGGAACGAGATGTTCGTCGTCGGGTCGTGCCCCTGAATCATGATCGTCCCCGGTTCCAGACGCAATCCCTTGCGCGGGTTTTCGTGGGCCGGCCGGTCGTCCGTCCAATCACTGACCTGGTAGCCGTTGACCCAGGCTGCCATGTGCGGGCCGTCGGCGATCAACGTCATGTGAAACCACTTCAAGTCGTCCGCGACCACGCGCCGGGCGTTCTGCCGCCGGAAAAAACCGCCGGTGCCGCAATCCTGCGGTTGGGTCCGGTCGTCGTTCTGGAAGCCGTTGTGAATCTGACACTCGTAACCATTCATGTCCTCGCCCGGAATGCAGCGGAAGAAGACCCCTGAGTTCAGACGCGGCGCGTGCGTCTGACACTCCAACTGCAACGCGAAATCGCCGTAACTGCCCTCGCTCTCCAGTTGACCGCGCCCGTTCTCGACGTGCAACTCGCCGGCCTCCGTCACCGTGAATTTGCTGGGCATCTTCGGATACGTCTTCCAACCCTTCAAGTCGCGGCCGTTGAACAAGCTGGTCAGGCCCAGCGGCTTGAGCCGAATGTTGCGAAACGCGATCCGGCCCGAATTGAGCTGCAGGCCGATGTGCCCCCGCCGCAACGGCTTGGGGTCGGTGTAATCCAGCACCTGCTGACCATCGAGTTTCACCAGAACGCGATCGCCATCCACGGTGACTTCATACGAATGCCATTGGCCGCTGGTGACCTCGGCCTCGGCTTTCTGCCGTTCGACCAGACTGCCGGTTGGAAAGGGATTATCGGCCTGTGCGATGTTCAATTCGTAACAGTCGCTGGCCGGCTCCTGCTTTTTCGGCGGCGTGTGCAAAAAGATGCCGCTGTTGGTTCCTTGTTCGGCGCGAAAATCCACCTTCAGCACGTAATTGCAGAATTGCGTCGTCGTGTACAGCAGCCCTTTTTCGCCGGAGCTGACAACGATCGTGCCCTCTTCGACCCGCCAGTCGGCCTGGCTGTCTGCTTTCCAGCCGAACAGCGTTTGGCCATCGAACAGCGAGATCCAGCCCTCAGCAAGTTCCTCCGAGCCGAGCAACACCGGGTCCGGATCGGGCTTGGACGCCGGTTTGGCCTCGGGCGTGGGGGCGACGGACGGAGCCGGTGCCGCCGCGGCAGGCTGATTTGCCGCAGCTTGGGGATGCTGTGCCGCAGGGCTGCAGCCGAACAGCCCCACCGCAAGACAAAGTCCCAGAATTCCGAACGCGGTCCGGAAAAATGACCCCAAAAACCCGGCTCTTCTAAAAGAACGGGGCTTCTGAACGGCAAACGCCAAGTAATTGCGACACAACAACATCGGATGCTCCCTCTGCTGCAACAAGCATCCTGCTTGTCGTCCAGACTCATTTCTGCAACCATTTCTGGCGAACGGCGGGCGTTAGCCCAACTATTCATGAATTTACCACCTCCACGGGTCTTGCAAAAGGGCGAGAGGGCGATGAGCGAATATCCGTCCTACAGCAGAGTCCTGCTGACCTTTGCGCGGAACAGACTGATCCGCGACATGACGTTCCGCACCAACTTCCTGCTGGAGTGCGTTTCGTCGGTTTCCTGGACCTTGATGAACGTCGGCTTTTATCTGATCGTTTTCAGCCACGCCCCGTGCATCGGTCCGGAGTCGGGGTGGGGAAAATACGAATTCTTTGTGTTTCTGGGTACGACATGGCTGATCAACAGCCTCGTCCAGTCATTTTGCATGCCCAACGCGGACGAATTCAGCGAACTGATCCGCACCGGCAATCTGGACTTCGCCCTGTTGAAACCTATCGATACCCAGTTCTTGATCTCGTTCCAACGCGTCGAGTGGTCGTCGCTGGTCAACGTCGTTACGGCGTTGGTCCTGCTGAGCGTCAGCTTGTGGCAACTCACGACCCGCCCGGAGAATCCGCTGCTGCTCGACTGGCTGGTCGTGCTGCTGTACCCCATCTACGTGCTGATGGGGGCGACCATTCTGTACAGTCTGACGATCTCGCTGGCCGCGACCAGCATCTGGTTGGGCCGCAATCAATCGCTGTACGACTTCTGGTTCTACATCACCAATTTCGCCCGCTACCCGATGGAGATCTATCGTCGCGGGTGGGGCCTGCCGCTGTGGGGCTTTTTCACCTTCGTCGTTCCGGTATTGGTCGTCGTCAACGTGCCGGCCCGCCTGCTGGCCCAACCGCTCCACCCGCGCGCCTGGTGGGAGTGGCCGCTGGCCGGCTTCGCCCTGCTGGCGACGGTCCTGAGCCTGGCGGGATCGCGCTGGGTGTTCAAACGGGCGCTGCTCAGCTATCGTAGCGCGAGCAGCTGACGGGTACCTTCTGCCGCTGGCGTGAGAGGAGAGGGACGATGCAACAAGCGTCCAGACTTGGTGCGATGGTCGTGCTGGCGGCAGTGATCTTCTTCGTTGCCGGAACATGCGCGACGGCGCCGGCACAGGTGCCGGGGAAGCGTCCGAACATCGTCATCGTCCTGGCCGACGACATGGGGTTTTCCGACGCGGGATGCTACGGAGGCGAGATCCATACGCCGAACTTGGACCGACTGGCCGCGGAGGGTTTGCGATTTACGCGGTTCTACAACACCGCTCGCTGCTGGCCGACGCGGAGCGCGATCATGACGGGCTACTACCCGCAGCAGATCCGCATGGACCCGCCGCGGGGAAGATTGCCTGGCTGGGCAAGTCTGGTGCCGCACCATCTGCGGCCGCTGGGCTATCGCTGCTACCACGTCGGCAAATGGCACGTGACCGGCGCGCCCAAGCCGGTGGCAGACGGCGGTTTCGACCGCTCGTACTGGTTCCAGGACTGGGACCGGTACTTCTCGCCCAGCAAACACTTCGCGGACGACGTCCAACTGCCGCCCGTGTCGCCGGACAGCGGCTACTACGCCACGACGGCCTTTGCCGATCGCGCGATTGGGTACCTGAAAGATCATGCCAAACAACACGCAGCGCAGCCATTCTTCTTGTATTTGGCCTTCATCTCGCCGCACTTTCCGCTGCACGCGCCGCCGGAGGACATCGCCCGGTACCGCGACCGGTACTTGGAGGGTTGGGACGTGATCCGGCGCCGGCGCTGGCAGCGGCTGCGCGAGATGGGCATGGTCAACTGCGAGCCTGCTCCGCTGGATACGAAGCTACGGCCGCGTTATTTCAAACCGGATGTTCTCCAGACGCTCGGTCCGGGTGAAATCGAACACGCGGTCGCATGGAACGAACTGGACGAGCAACAGCAACGGTTCCAGGCGACCAAGATGGCGGTCCACGCGGCGATGGTCGACCGCATGGACCGCGAGATCGGACGGGTTCTCGATCAACTGCGGGCCATGCAAGCGTACGAAGACACGGTGATCTTCTTTCTGTCCGACAACGGCGCGGACGCCACGCTGCTGGTGCGCGGCGAAGGGCACGACCGAGTCGCCGAGCCGGGTTCGTGGCGGTCGTTTCTGTGCCTGGGTCCGGGCTGGGCCAGTGCCTGCAACGCGCCGTTCCGGCGGCACAAGGTCTGGGTCCACGAGGGCGGCATCTCGACGCCGCTGATCGTGCATTGGCCAGCCGGCACGATCAGCGGCGTCGAGATGCCGCCCTCGTGGACCCAGACCTTGAGGGCGGCATCTCGACGCCGCTGATCGTGCATTGGCCAGCCGGCTTGCCAGCACGCGGCGAACTGCGGCACGACGTGGGGCACGTGATCGACTTTGTGCCCACGATCTTGGAACTGGCCGGCGGCCGTGTTCCGGACACCCGCGACGGCGTCCCCGTCCCGCCGCTGCCGGGCCGGAGCCTGGTGCCCGCGCTGACGCGTGGCGGTGCGGTCGAACGCGAGTTGCTGTACTTTCACCACGAAGGCAACCGGGCGTTGCGCATGGGAGACTGGAAACTCGTGTCGGCCCGTGAGGACCAGGACGTGTGGGAACTGTTCGACCTGAGTACCGACCGTTGCGAACGGAAGGATCTGGCCGCGCAGCAACCTGATCGAGTGCGCCAGATGGAGTCGCGCTGGAAAGAACTGGACGCCGAGTTCCGACGTCTGGCCGAGTCGCCGTGAAGCAGATTTCGAATGTTAGATTTCAGATTTGAGACCTGAAATCTGAGATCTGAGATTTGAGATCTGAGATTTGAGATTTCAAATTTGAGACCTGAGATTTGAGATTTGAGATTTCAAATCTGAGATTTCGGATTTCACATTTGAGATTTTGAATCTGAGATCTGAGATCTGAGATCTCAGATCACAGATTTCGGATTTGATCTCAGATTACAGATTGGAGATTGGAGATTTCGGATCTCACATCTCCCATTTCAGAAATCGAGTTCGAAACTTGAGGCTTCCGATTTCGACTCTCGTGTTCTTCGTTTCGCGTGTCGCGCTCACCGCATGGCTTCGATGGCGGCGCGGAGTTCGACCAGCGCCGCGTCTGGCTTCGACGCGTCCAATTGCAGCATCGGTCCGCGTCCACGCTGAAAGACCAAGCGGCGCAATTCTGTGCGCAAGGCTTCCCAGCGTTTCGGGACGACCGGCGGGGCCAGCAGCACCAGCAGCTTGGGCTGGACAACCTCCGCATCGGAAATCCCGCAGCCTGCTGCCAAATCGGCTCCTGGCTGGTCGCCCTGCCACAGTCGGCTGTAGGCCCACGATTGCCCCAGCCAGAAATCGCTGATGGCGGCTGAGCTTTCCGCGGTCCAGCGGCGGCGTGAGAGCATCGCGGCTCGCTGACACCATCGCGATTGTTCGGTCGCAAGAGCTTGACACAACGAGACTTCCGGCGGCGGACTTGCCTCCGCTGGATCCGCAATAAAGCGGCTGGCCGTTTCTGCGGCGACTCGTTGTGCCAGTTTGGTTTTTCCGACGCCTGGCAGGCCCGTGAGAGCCACGTAATCAGCAGCCGTGTTCAGGTGGTTGAGCAACTGCCCGATCGTCCAGCCGATCACTGGGTGCATCATGTCGGCGGCGACGTCCGCTGCGGGTTCCAGGACGAATCGTCGAAAGGCCATGCGCGGATGTGGCAGTTCCAATTCCTCGGACTTGAGGACCAGATCGTCAAACAACAACAGGTCCAGATCCACGCTACGAGCGGCCCAGCGCTCACGCCGTTGGCGGCCCAGCGATGTTTCGACGTCGCGCACCAGTGCTAGCAGTTGGTACGGCGACAGGCTCGTCTCGGCGCGCACGGCGGCGTTGACGAACTGTCCCTGGCCCGCGGGCCCGCCGATTGGCGCGGTGCTGAACCAGTGGCTGCGCGCCACGACGCGGGTGGATGGCGCGCCGTCCAACAACTCCATCGCGCGCCGAAGATTGTCTCGGCGCTGGCCGAGATTCGCACCCAGCGCAATCAGGGTCGTCGCCATGATGGTGAGCCGGCGGCTGAGAGCAGAAAAAAACGGCGACAGCCTTGGGGTCGCGCTGCCGCCGTACGCCAACGAACTCCGTCCGCTAAGCAAACGCACCGGCCGCCATGCACGGGCGAGTTGACCAAACGCCTTGGAGGGGACCTCCGAGCCACGACCGAGGGCCGCCGAACGTCGCATCCGTCAGTCGTCGCCCCCCAAGGAGTTCGTTTAGCGGCTTGGAGTTCAATAAGGCCCACATTGTGAGCAGTCCGAAAGAATTGTCAAGCAAGGTTAGCGCAACTTTTTGGTTTTTCTTTTCCGCGCGTTGCGGAACGGTTTTCGCAGTCGCGCGGCGACTTGCCAACGCTCCTCGATTTATCGTAGGATGATGATCTTTCCGTCAGGAGCAAGCCTGGCAGAAACCCGACACGCAAGACATTGGGTTGCGCGCAAGCGACTGGGCACGCGGTGAACGATGAAGACCAATCCGGTCAAAGAAAAACTGAAACGTGGCGAGCCGACGTTCGGCACTTGGCTTTCTCTCGGCAATCTTTATGCCGCGCGGATACTGGCGCGCATGGGCTGGGACTGGCTAACGCTGGACCTGGAGCATTCGCCGATCGATCTGGAGCAAGCGGCCGCAGTTTTCGGCGCGATCGCCGATGCGGGCGCCGTGCCGCTGGTCCGCGTGCCGGAAGGCAATCATTTCTGGATCAAACGCGTGCTGGACGCCGGCGCGATGGGCATCGTGGTGCCGATGGTCGACACGGTGGAGCAAGCGCAAGCGGTGATCGCGGCCGCAAAATATCCGCCGCAAGGCAACCGCAGCGCGGGCGGCGGGTTGGCGGCGATGAACTTCGCCGCCTCGTCGGAAGAGTATTTTTCCGGGGCCAACGAGCAAATCCTGGTCGTGCTGCAAACCGAGAGCCCGCGCGGCGTGGAAAACGCCGAAGCCATCTACCGTCTGCCGGGCTGCGACGCGATTTTCATCGGTCCCGTCGATCTGCGTTTCCAGATGCGCGCCCCCGATGGGACTTTTCCCTCGCCCGACGAACATGAAGCCCTGGTCCAGCGGGTCATCGCCGCAGGCCGCAAGGTCGGCACCCCCACCGGCATGCACACGATGGACCCCCAGTCCGCGCGGCAGCGAGCCGAACAAGGCATGCAGTTCCTGGCCGTCGGCAGCGACCTGCGAATGATGACGGAGCAAGCCAAAGCCGCCCTGGATTTTTTGTTCCCGGAGAGAAGCCGGCGCGAGGTGGTGCGGTACTGAAATCGGCACGCCGCCGAGTGGCGAAGCCCGGATCGTGCCCCTCCTCAACTCATGCGCACGGATGATCCCTGCGATATCGGATCGCGACTTCGAGACTTCTGGCAACGAGTGATTTCTTCCATGAATTCCGGCAAACCGCGATCCGTCCTGCTGTTCGTCTTCGTCCTCCTAACGGTCGTCGCCTGGGTATTCTTGATACTGTGGGAAATCGTGATGCGGGGACTTCAGCGGAATCCCTAATACGGGCCGCTATCCGCATTTGTTCTTGGGTTTGGTCCACGTTCACGCATGCATCACCTGCCCGCCGTCGACGTTGACCGTTTGGCCGGTGATGTTTTCGGCGCGGCGGGAGGCCAGGAAGACGGCCACGGCGGCCACGTCTTCGGGCGTTTGCCAGCGGCCCAGCGGGGCGACGCGGCGGGCTTTTTCGCCAGCCCACTCCTCGTACGACAGTCGCTTGTCCTCCGGTTGTTGGTTGTACCAGGCTTGCCAGACCGAGCGATTCAGCGGCGTGCGGATCATGCCGGGACTGATGGCGTTGACCCGGACATTGTACGGCGCAAGGTCTTTGGCGGCACACTGGGTAAAGTTGATCACCGCGGCTTTGGCGGCGCTGTACGGCGGATCGGTCTGCGAACCGATCTGGCCTGCGATGGACGTAAAGAACAGGAAAGTTCCTCGCCGCGCGGCAATCATCGGCGGCGAAAACGCATGGGCGGCGTGGACCGGTCCGAGGATGTTCACCCGCAGCACGCGGTCCCAATCGGCGGGCTCCAGATTCCAAAACGGAAATCCGAACTTCCCGGAACCGATACCGGCCGGGACGATCACGTGATCGCAGCGGCCGGAATCCGAGATCACGGTGGCGGCGATCTGTTGCAGCGCGGGATAATCCGTCACGTCGGCGATGAAAGCGCGAGCGGGCCGCTGCTGATCGCGCTGGATCTCGGCCGCCAGCGATTCGACCGACGAAGCGAGGTCGACCAGCACGAGGCTGGCGCCTTCACGGGCGAATTCCAGCGCAATCGCCCGGCCCAGGCCACTAGCCGCGCCGATCACCACGGCGACTTCGCCGGCAAGCTGCAAGTCCATGTGCCGTCACCTCCGGAACTGCGCCGAACTTGCCCCAGGGTCGTGGCGGCTTCCGCACCAGTCTCGTCGGACCAGTGCAGAAGCCGTTGAACCACCTGCACCCCAAGGGTACCCGGCCCGGTGGCGAAAAAAGGTGCTACTTGTCCGTACGGAACGGCGAGGCGGGCAGGCCCGCCTTGTTGGACAAGTTGGGTTCCGCCTCTTGTGTCCAGCCGAAACGCACCGCCACGGGCTTGGCGATGGAATCGGCGGACACCACCACCGTGTCGCCGTCGATCTCGGCTTTGGCTTCCACAAAGTTCTTGTCCTCGCCCGCGATCGTGAACCAGCTGAGCGGTTTGCCGTCCCGCGAGACCAGGCCGCCGCCCACGTGGTCGAACGACAGGCGAATCTTGTTGCCCTCGACCTTCATCGACTTGTACAGCGGACCCGAATAGACGATGTCCGGCTTGCCGTACAGTTGGGCCATGGCCCACAGCCCCAGCCGCTTGCCCACGTCCTGCTTGTTCTTCGGG
>ERZ795059.4644-NODE-4644-length-12813-cov-5.770419_pt1 | contig 12813 bp, 12 predicted proteins | sample MGYA00375143_ERZ795059 | MGnify/ENA primary metagenome ERZ795059 (study PRJEB30188, sample SAMN05720168) | activated sludge metagenome | isolation source: Anaerobic digester | place: USA | collected 2015-01-07 ... | reverse complement strand
AGAGCGGAGAGCGGAGAGCGAAGGGCGAAGAGCGAAGGGCGAAGAGCGAAGGGCGGAGGGCGAAGGGCGAAGAGCGAAGGGCGAAGGGCGAAGAGCGAAGAGCGAAGGGCGAAGGGCGAAGGGCGAAGGGCGGAGGGCGGAGGGCGGAGGACATAATTTCAAATCTGAAATTTCAAATTTCGAATCTGAAATCTGAAATTTGAAATCCAAAGTGTGAAATCTCAAATCCAGAATCTCAAATGCAAAATGTGAAATCTCAAATCTCAAGTCCCAACCGGAGCCACTCATGGATTACACCTACGAACAGATCGCCAAGATGATCGACCACTCGCTGCTCAATCCGGCGCTGACCGACGCCGATTTGGACGAGGGCTGCGGCATCGCCCTGCAGTACAACGTCGCTTCGGTCTGCATCAAGCCGTACTATCTCCGCCGCTGCGCCGGACGGTTGGCCGGCAGTACCGTCGCGCCCAGCACGGTGATCGGATTCCCGCACGGCGGAAATGCCACGGCGATCAAGTTGGCCGAGGCCGAACAGGCGCTGGCCGACGGCGGCATCGAGTTGGACATGGTCGTCAACGTGGGCAAGGTCCTCAGCGGCGACTGGGACTATGTGCGCCGCGATATCGGGGCCGTCGTCCAACGGGCTCATGGGGCCGGGGCCAAAGTGAAAGTGATCTTCGAGAACTGCTACCTGCAGGACGAGCACAAGATTCGCCTGTGCCAGATTTGCGGCGAGGTGAACGCCGACTGGGTCAAGACGTCGACCGGGTTCGGCACCGGCGGCGCGACGCTGGACGACCTGCGTCTGATGCGCCGGCACGCGCCGCCGCACGTCCAGGTGAAGGCGGCCGGCGGGATCCGCACCTTCGCCGCCCTGCTGGAAGTCCGCGCTGCGGGCGTCACGCGCTGCGGAGCCACGCGGACCGTGGAGATGCTGGACGAGTGCAAACGGCTGCTGGGACAAGGCGGGTGAGGGAGGGGCGGTCAACTGCCGAGTTGGAGCGACTGCGTATGAATCCCGTCCGCTGGTTTCAGCGTCTGTTGCCGTTCCTGCCGCGGTTCTGGCCGCGCCCCACATCGCTGGGCCGCCGCGGCGAAGCGGCGGCGGCCCGATTTCTGAAAAAGAAGGGCTACCTGATTGTCGCCCGGTCCGACCGCATGCGATTGGGCGAGATCGACCTGGTGGCCGTCGACGGCCGCACCGTGGTGTTTGTCGAAGTCAAAACCCGCCGCTCGCACGATGCCGGACATCCGGCCGAGGCGGTGGACGAGGACAAGCAGCGCCGCTTGACCCGCCTGGCGCTAACCTATCTGAAACGCCACAGCCTGCTGGAGTACCCCGCCCGCTTCGACGTGGTGGCCGTTACCTGGGCCGACGACCGCCGGCAACCGGCCATCGAGCACTTCCCAAACGCCTTCCAAGCCGTCGGCCAGTGGCAGCTTTTCGGCTGAGATGCCAGCACCGCATGCATCGAATTCCTCTCGCCTCCCAGCGTCCAAATCTGTAACCTTCCGCCAGCGTCCCGGATCTACCCTGAAACAGCTCTGTCGCTTGCGAGTTTTGGAGTGCGGTGCCTTGTCACCGCTTTGGACAGCGGCCTGGAGCATGGCGGCTGATTGGGTTCAGGAGACACAGCACGGCGCCGGAACACAAACCGCCGGTCGTGGCGTCGCCATCGAGCCAAAGCGACGACAAGGCGCCGCACTCCAAAACAAGCGCAGGAAAACAAGAACTTGGACAATAACAGTTCGTCGGCGTGCGGTACAAAACGCCACGAACTTGTGCATCAAGGAGTCGTTAATGACCAGGAGGCCTGTAACAGCTATCATCATCTTGAGCCTCGCAGCGCTGCTGTCCGTCGCTGGCGCCGGTTGCTCGAATATGAACAAAACTCCCCTCGAATCAACCGCCGCGGCGCTGCCACCGCCGCCTACGGCGCTGACCCCGTCGCTCGCGCCCGACGACCAGACGGCCTTCGGCCCGCGGATTCCCGACCCGGTCGCCGGCGACTGGCCCCCTGCGGACTTCCACCTGGAACCCCCTCCAGCGGCTTTGGCGGACCCGAAATCCGGACCGGCGGCTGAGCCCGTCAGCATCGTGGTGTCCGACACGTCCGTTTTGCCGCGGACCGTGGGGCATGTCAAGACGGCGACGTTTGACGCCGAAGTTCTGCAATCCGACGTGCCGGTGCTCGTCGACTTCTACGCCGACTGGTGCGGGCCGTGCAAGAAACTCGCGCCGCTGCTGGATCAACTCGCCTACCAGACGCCGGACGCCAGAATCGTCAAAGTGAACATCGACGACAGCCCGGAATTGGCGATCCGCTACGGCGTCAAGGGCATCCCGCACCTGAAAGTCTTCAAAGACGGCAAAGCCGTCGCCCAGCACGTCGGCCTGGCCAACCAGCAACAGCTGACCGCCCTGCTGTCGCTGTGAGCATTTCGAGGAATTCCGGAAAACGCATTCGCTGTCTCCTTCAATTCGCTGTCGAACCAGCACTTGACAGCGAATGAAAAGAGACAGCGAATCCTCGTCCGCCGATCTCCGCCAGTTTCCAAGGCCCAAAATCTGAGATCTCAAATCTGAAATCTCAAATTCGACATCCCGCATCCCGCAACCCGCATCCCGCACCTAACCCATCTCCCACACGCGCACCCCCTGGGGACTGAGATGGATCGGGATGCTCCGGGTCGCTGGAACCTGGGTGGCGATCGCGCGCAGCATTTCCCGGTTGGCCGCCGCCTTGGGACCGCCCAGGATCGTGACCGACCCGCCGTCGCCTCCCGCGCCGTTGACCTTCCAGCCCAGCGCGCCGTGCTCCCGCGCCACTCCGATCACCGCCTGATGCGTAGGGCTCACCAGGTCCGGGTGCAACTGGGCCTGGGCTTCCGTATTGTCGATCATCGTCCGGCCTAGTTCGACGAAATCGCCCGCGTACAACGCATCCCGGGCGCGCACGGGAATCTGCCTCAGCGGCCGCAGCTTCTCGGCGTCCGGACCGGCGTCCTCCAGTTCGGCAATCACCAGCTCGTGGACCTTCGACGAACTGTGCGATTGGCCCAGGAAGATCAGCGACAGCCGCTCCTCCAACTCCCACTCGACCACCTGCGGCAGCCGCAGCGGACTGACGATGGCCCGCGGGTAATCCAGGATCTCGATAAAATTGATCCCGCCAAAGGCCGAGGCCAGCTGGTCCTGGACCCCGCACTGCTGCTTGAGCCGCTCGGTCTCGATCCGGTGCGCCGCGTGGGCCACCTCGTGCGGGGTGAGCCGGCCTGGGGTCAGCAAGTCCAGCGCGCCGATCAGCGCCACGCTGACCGCCGCGCTGGTGCCCGTCGAGGCGCCGGCCGGAGCCTCGCTGAAGATGTCGATCTCCAGGGCCAGTTCCCGCGGCAGGCCCATGAAATCGACGGCGGCCTCCAGCAGCGGATGCCGGTCGTAGGTCCCGCCCACGCTGTCCAGCGTGTACCGCTCGCCGTAGTTCTCCGCATAAATCGTCACCGGCGGCCGGTCGCTGCCGCGGGCAAAGACCCGCATCTGCACCTCGGCCAACGGGTGGACAGCGATATTCAGCACCCTGCCGAACTTGGCAAACCACGTGTCCGTCCACCCGCCGAAATCGGCGATCCGGATCGGTGCCACGCTGGAAATCGTCCGCAACGGCTTCTCGTCTTGCTTCATAGTCAGGGGTCAGGGGTCAGGGGGCCGCCGTAGCATGGCTCTCCGAGCCGTGCCCGCGTTGAATCCACGTAGCATGGCTCTCCGAGCCGTGCCCGCGATCGCCAAACACCGAGCGAGAACACCACGGAGCCGATCGCGGCAACGTTGAGCTTACCCTCGCGGCAAGAAAAAGTCTACTGCGTGCCGTGCGCAGGTCGCGAGTTGGACGATTTGCGGGGTTCCGGGACCATCGAGTTTCGTGCTTCGGATTTCGTATTTTCAACATTCACGCACGCCACACGCATCGCACCGACGAAGACCCTACGGCGCCCCGTACGCCGGCAGTGGCAGCGGATAACGAGGACGCTGCCGTAGCTGCCCCGCGTGATCGTGCCGTCCGGACCCACCAGGTGGCCGCCCGCGACTTGGTGCAATCCGCCGATCTGGACCAACGAGACCGTCGCCGCCGGCTCTTTCCAGTCCTTGCGCAAATACTGCGTGACCGCCGCCTGGGCTTCCTCCACCGGCATGCCGGCCAGCGTGATGGCGCCGTACGTCGGGCCCAGATCGAGGACGCATTCCCGACAAAGCTGCTTGCTGGGTGTAATCGGCTAATCCGATGCGGCGCTCGTCCACCTCTAGCCAACGCGATCGTCAACTTTGAGCCGACAGATGAGGGAGCCGACCGTTCGTCTTACGACGGGCAAACCGACGAGTCGGGTCATGACGTGATCCACGCCACCGCCTCCCAAGAGGGGGCGGAACCAGGTGACTACACAGTCCATGTGACCTTGCCAATGTTGGGAGCCGACGATCCCAATACGAAGACCGCAGTCAACATTCCGGCCAAGTACAATACGCGGTCGGAACTGAGGGCCACCGTCAAGGACGGCGACAATACGTTTGACTGGAAACTGACGAGCAATTAGGCCTACGCTGGAGCTATGCGACGCGAGCTGTCCAGTCGATCCCTGACAGCGAGGCCAAGGCCAAGTGCAACGCGTGAGTTCCGCGCCGGCCGCCGCCTTGCGCTTGCACGGCCAGGTACAGCTGTTTGGCAAGGGCAAGTCCGGGCAGAACCAGCCCCATCCGATCCGCTTCGTCCAAGGCGATGCGCATGTCTTTGATGAAGTGCTCGACGAAGAAGCCGGGATCGAAATTGTTCTGGATGATCCGCGGACCGAGGTTGGACAGCGACCAGCTGCCCGCCGCTCCGGACGCGACGGATTCCAGGACGCGGTTCAGATCCAAGCCGGCTCGGTAGGCGTATAGGAGGGCTTCACACACGCCGACCATGTTGCTGGCGATCAGCGTCTGGTTGACCATTTTCGTGTGTTGCCCCGCGCCGGGGCCGCCTTGATGGACAAAGGTCTTGCCCATCGCCTCCCAGCACGGGCGCAGGGCTTCGACCGCCTCTGCGTCGCCGCCGATCATGATCGAGAGCCGCGCCTCGCGAGCGCCCACGTCGCCGCCGGACACCGGCGCGTCGATGCTGACGACGCCCTTCTCCTGCGCCGCCGCCGCGATTTCGATGGCCAGCGACGGTTCGCTGGTCGTCATGTCGACCAACAGGTTACCCGGCTTCGAGCCGGCCAGAGTGCCGTCGGATCCGAGAACCACTTGGCGGACATCGCGCGGGAACCCGACGATCGTGAAAACGACGTCGCTGCGTTCGGCCACGGCCCGCGGGCTGTCGGCCCACGCGGCTCCCTGGGTCAACAGCCGATCCGCCTTGGCCGGCGTGCGGTTGTAGACGGTGGCCGAGAAGCCGCGGGCGATCAGGTGCCCGCACATGCTGGCCCCCATCACGCCCGTGCCGATCCAGCCGATGCGGGTCTGGCCGGGTTCGATCTGCATGAATGTCGTTCTTTCTACGAGTCTTGCGGAGCCCTTGCTGATGCTGGCTGACATCACGCGGAGCGTGATGGCCACTCTACCATCGCTGTTCGGGACGATTGATGATCTCGTTCAGGATGAACGCTTGTTGAATCGACTGGGGACTGCGGAACAACTCGACGATTCGAGCGGCAAAGGCGGCGCCGGCTGCCGCGCCTGCTTTGTCCTCGGGATCGCTGATTCGACTCAAGTCGTGATCGAACTTCTGGTGCAGGTGAGCTTCGACTTTCTCGTCGGCCTGGCCGATTTCCGCGCCCAGTTGTGCGGCGTGGACGGTGACATCGCTGGTGTCCAGGTGCTTCTCGACGTGCTGGGCGACGGCGGCGCGTCGCCGCACCGGCGCCGCGTCGACGATTTCTGCGTCCAGGACCTCCGCGTCCACCGGAGCGGAGCGAGAAGCCAGCGGACGCTGCGGCGCGGGCCTGGGCTGCGGAGCCCGTTGCGCGGCGGGGCGCGGCGGAGCAGGCCGTGGGGGGGCGGGCCGCGGCTGGCCCTGCTGTTGCTCCGCGATTTCCCGCAACAGATTTTCCAAGTCGCGCATGATGCTCATGACGGACGGCCTCCGGCGGCGGCGCTGGTGGCGATCGACTTCCGCATCTCCGTATCCGCCTGGACGTTCCGCAATTTGAAGTAATCCAGCACGCTCAGCTTGGCGGTGCGGAACGCCTCGGCCATGGCCTTGGGCACTTCCGCCTCGGCGTCGACCACCTTGGCGCGGCTGTCCTCGATGGCGGCCGTCATTTCCTGCTCGCGGGCTACGGCCGCCGCCCGGCGGCCTTCGGCTTGCGCCCGCGCGACGCGCGTGTCGGCCTCGGCCTGATCGGCCTGCAGCCGAGCGCCGATGTTTTCGCCCACGTCGATGTCGGCGATGTCGATCGAGACGATCTTAAAGGCCGTCTGCGAGTCCAGCTTGCGGGCCAGCACGGCCTTGGAGATCATATCCGGGTTCTCCAAGACCTGGGCATGCGTTTCCGCCGATCCGATGGCGCTGACGATGCCCTCGCCCACGCGGGCCACGATCGTCTCCTCCGTGGCGCCGCCGATCAACTGCTGCAGATTCGCCCGCACGGTGACGCGGGCGCGGACCTTGAGTTGAATGCCGTTCTTGGCCATGGCGTCCAAGGAGGGCTTGCCCGAGGCACGCGGCGGACAGTCGATCACTTTCGGATAGACGCTGGTCTGGACGGCTTCCAGCACGTTGCGTCCCGCCAGGTCGCTGGCCGTGGCTTCGCGGAACGACAAGTCGACAATTTTCGCTTTCTGCGCCGCGATCAGCGCCCGGACCACCAGCGGCACATTCCCGCCAGCCAGATAGTGGGCTTCCAACGCCCGGCTGGTCAGGCCCATCTCGTCCGTAATGCCCGCCTGGACCGCCATGATCTTGCTGCGCACAATCACCGTGGGATTGACTTTGCGGAAAGTCATGCCCAACAAGTCCCAGATCGTGATCCCGGCCTTGGTCAGCACGCATTGAATCCACAACCGGAAGTAACGGGCGAACACGCCGAAGATCACCATCAGGATAATCAAGATCACGACGGCGATCCCGATGCCCACCAGCGTGGTCGGGTCGATTTCTTGTTGGGCAAAGATGCGCATCAGAGTAACCTCCGCAAGAATGGTCACGGCCGCAAACAATCAGGCTCAGCCAACAATTCCCCTTTTTACACCGAGCGGCGCTCGGGTGCAATTGTCAGGCTTCGGGTCTGTCCACGGATTTTTCTGCAACCGCTTGAGGAAAGCCCCTTTTCGTGCTCCGAACTCCCAAGCTTCCGGCGAAGTCTGGTTGCGGCCAGAAACCGCGTCGCTTAACTCGTCGGCGGTTCGAACGATTCCAACCCCAAGTTGCGCGCCGGCTGGGCGAGCACGTCGGCCGTTTCCGACAGCAATTCGCGGGGACTGTCCTCCAGCACCACCACGACGCGATTGGTCCGCACCGCCGTCACGCGAACCGACTGGCCGGGATCGATGGCCATCCCCTCGCCAATCGCATCATACACCCGCCCGTCAATCACGACCGCGCCGCTGGGCAACATTTTCGTCTTGGCCGTGCCGCGCTTCCCGATCAGGTCCTTCAGCTTCCGATGCTCCGGCGTGTCCGGCAACACTTCTTCCTCGTTCTGCGGCGCCTCCAACAAGATCATCCGGCCGATCGGCGTCCGCGGCCAATAGTGGATCGCTGCCGCCAGGGCCACGGGCAGGATCAGCATCGTCGCGACCAGCATGCTGACGCCCGTCACCCACCCGCCACTGAAAGCTACGGCGATGGAAGCGATGATGGCCAGCGCCGCCAAGACGCCAAGCACGCCGCCGGAGGGGACAAACAACTCCAGTGCGATCAGCCCCAAGCCCAACGCCAGCAACAGGATCGACCACAACAATGCGTCGGTCACAAACGTATCTCCCAACACGATCCGATGGCTGCAACCAATCTGGGAACCCAGTTTACCCGATTTCCACGGCTCGGACCAGCACCTCGTTGCCTCTGACCTCCACCACGACCACGTCCGTCCCGCACGGGACCACTTCGCCGTCGCTGATCACGTCCACCCGCGCGTCGCCAAAGCGGGCCTTGCCGGACGGAGTCAATTGCGTGATCGTCACGCCCCGCTTGCCCACCAAGTAATCCCAGTGCACCAGCGCTTCCTGGCGGCGAATCTGCTCCCGCTGTTGGCCGTCAGGGGTGTCCAAGGACACACGGCGGAAGAGCGGAGCCTCGGTCATCAAGCGCCGCGCGACGACCATCGCGGCAAAGGCCCCGCCGCCCGCGGCTGCCAGCATGAACAACGAACTGGGCAGCTGGCTCCATTCGTAAGCATTGGAGGGAATCAAAAAGGTCTGGCTCGCCAACAGAATCGATACGACGATCAGCAGCCCGCCGCCGATGCCAAAGGCGCCCACGCCGGGCAGCACAAAAATCTCCAGGACCAGGCATGCAACTCCCGTCGCGAACAACATGATCTCCAGCCAGCCCGCGGTGCCGTGCAGAAAATTCGCCCAGAAAAACAACACAAAACACACCGCCGACGCGAAGCCGGCCAGTCCAACTCCCGGCGTCGAAAACTCGATCATCAGCGTGAACCAGGCGGCAAACAGCAGCGTCCCGGCGACTCGCGGCGAAGCCAGGAATTCGACCGCCGTATGCGCCCAGTTCCGCTGGACCATCCCCAACTCGGCCTCGAAATGGTAGGTCCTTTTCACGTCCTCCCAGTCGGCCACATTGAACCGCGCCAGCCGCAACTCGACGGCCTCGCTGCCCCGCAATCCGTTCCGCGTCTGGATGTCGCCTTCCGCCCGCCAGTCCTGCGGATGTTCCTGCTCGGCCAGTTCCTGCTCGCAGAAATACCGCACTTCACCGGTCCCCGGCCGCTGGTAACGCCGCACGGCCAAATCGGCGTCGATCATGGCCGCCGGCAGCGACCAATTCATGCTCTTGGACTTGGCCAGCTCGCGGACGGCGATCCGCAACGCCTCCGACTTGCGAGAACTAATGCGCCGAGCGCCGGGGCCGCCCAACACGGCCGTGTCCGTCATCAGCAGCTGATCGCAGGCCAGGGCGACCAGCGCCGCGTCGGACCGCGCCTCGGAGGCGACAAAGGCCACCGTGCGCACCTGGCTGGCATCCAAACCGGACAAGTACCCGGCCAGCCGCACGCTGTCCTCCGGCGATCCGCCGGGGCTGTCGATCACCAGACAAACGAAATTGACCTGCTCCTGCTCGACCTTCTCCCGGATCCCGCGTTCGACCCAGTTCACCGTGTCCGGCTTGATCGGGCCCGTCAAGTCCACGCGGACGGCCCGCCGGCCCACGGCCAGCGTCGGGTCTTCTTCCACGCCTCCGGCGGGCAACTGCAGGGCCGAGGCCAATTGCAGACGATCCCTGGCCAGGTGGCTCACCAATCCGTACTTCAACCGCAACTCGGTGCCGGTAAAGTTACCCAGTTGCCCAGCGGGGATCACCTGCTCGACCGAACGCACCGCGGATTGCTTCTGCAGTTCATCCAACTCGTCGGACAAGACAAACCGCACGCCGTCCTGTGTCTGCACGCGAGAAACCGCCAACTGCGGATCGAGCATCCCCAGCACCACCGCCTTGGGAACGGTCCGGCGTCGCTCCGCGATTTCGACGTACCCGCTGCGGACCGTGGGGTCCCGCGCGTCGTCCGCCAATCCCGCTCGCCCCAATTCGGCATCCGGATGCGAGATGATCTGCTCGCAAGCCAATACCGGCAGGACGGCGTGTCCGTGCACGGGTCCGTTCAAATAGGCGACGGTGCGAACGCGGCCCAAGTCTTCCCCCGCCAAGTAACGAGCCAGCGACAGGGCACGCTCAAACTGGCTGGCCCGCTGCGCGGCCTCGTCACCACCGCCGAACTCCAGGATCAACGTAGGGCGTCCGCTGGCGTCCTGCCAACGCACCAGCAACTCGCCGATCATCGCCTTCAAACGCGTATCGACTTCTCCCGCAATCGGCGTCGGGACACGGATCAGCTGCGCGGCGCTCGTCCTGGCCGGTTCAGGCTGCTTGGCGCCGGCAGGCTTCTTGCGCGCACCGCCATCGTCCCCGGCGGCCGCCAGAAGGCTGACGCCGCAGACCAGGATCAACAGTCGCGCGGTCGCTGCAACGAACGCGCGTTGGCGGACAATTCCTCGGTTCATGTTCCTTCCTGCAGGCGAACCAACGTTGGCCCATTCCGACTGATTATACGCCCGCCCGGCACGCGAGCAAAACCTGCCCGCCCGCGACGCGAGTGCAATTCTTCGTGGCACGGCTCTTCCAGCCGTGCCGGTATCGACTTGTAGCATGGCTCTCCGAGCCGTGCCGGTATGTCCGAAATTCCAGGAGAATCTGCACGGCTCGGAGAGCCATGCTACGGGGAACCGAAAACGCCGCAGATTCGACGCGGAGCCACAACGGTTTGCGGTTTCGAGCGCAGACCAACTCGGTTTGACGACAGTTCTTGTGGCCTCGCCGGACCTGCTGTCCGCCAAGATCAATCGCAAGTCGTTATGATTAAACGAGTTAGTATCGCTGGCAATTCTCTTTGGCACGCCGTTTGTGTGTCTTGTTCGTGGTTTCCCGCGGCCCATCGCCACGTGTAGTTCGGAAATCGGGGGCTGATCTTGGGGGCAATGCAGGAGTCAGACCGATGTCGGCAAGTGCTGTCCTGGCTTTGGGTTTTGCCTTGGCGTTCCTAACGTCGCTGCATCCTCTGCGACCGATTGGGCGGTGGTGAGTTCGAGGCTGCCTCGTTGATCGCGCCCTGGCTGAATACCGGGCTGGGCGTACACGGCCGCTATGAACCATCACATCACGGCTGACTTCTGGGACTGTTGCGGACGGCTGCCCGAGGCCGCGCAGCGGCAGGTGCAAGCGGCAGAGGATTCTGATATACTGGGATGGTGATCGTTGACCAGCATCGACACCTTGGTGCGTGCCGAATGTCATCGCGCGGCTTCCAGACGAGTTCGCTCCCGGCGCGTGACCCCGCCCGACTTCACCGACAAGCACTCTTGTTTCCGTTTCCCAAGAAGGATTCCAACCCATGTCAGATTCTCACCAGACAACACGTCGTCGATTTCTCCAGAGCGTCGCCGCCACAGGGGCCGCGAGCGTGATGCTGCCCTGGACCAACCGAGCCCTCGGCCGCCAGTCGCCTAATGACCGTCCTGTCTTGGCGACGATCGGCCTTCGAAATCAAGGCTGGGCCATCACCCAGAAAACCTTCCAGTTCGCCGATTTCGCAGCACTGGCCGACGTGGACTCGAAAGTACTCGCAATCAACGTCGAGAAGACGGAACAGAAACAAGGCAAGAAACCAGATGCTTACAAAGACTATCGGCAAGTCCTCGATCGAAAAGACATCGACGCGGTCATGATCGCCACGCCCGACCACTGGCACACGAAGATTGCGGTCGAAGCCATGCTCGCGGGGAAAGACGTCTACTGTGAAAAGCCGCTCACGCTGACCATTGACGAAGGAAAGCTACTCGAAAAGGTCGTCAAAGAGACGGGACGCGTCTTCCAGGTCGGCACCATGCAGCGTACCGAAAGCGGGCATCGCTTTTTGCAGGCCATCGCCCTGGTGAAACACGGACGCATCGGCACCGTCAAGAAGGTGACGTGCGGCATCGGCGGCATGCCGGCTTCGCCAGTCATTCCCGTTGCTCCCGTTCCCGAAGAACTCGATTGGGAATTCTGGCTCGGACCAGCACCGAAAGTTCCGTACCGAGCGCTACCGGAAATGCGAACAGGCTACGGCGGCGGCGTACCGCTGTACAGCAACGCGCACTACTCTTTCCGCAACTGGCACGAATACTCGGGCGGAAAACTCACGGACTGGGGCGCCCACCACGTCGACATCGCATGCTGGGCGATGGGCGCCGGCGGTACGGGGCCCAGTAAAGTGACGCCGTTGGAATACACTTTGGCTTGCGAGTACAAGGACGGATATCCCGTGGTCGACGATCGCTACAACGTCGCGACCAGCTTCACGATCCAGGCCGCAATGCCCAACAACGTCGAGATGCTGATTGCCAGCGAAGGCGACAACGGCATTCTCTTCGAGGGCACGGAAGGGCGGTTCTTCGTCAACCGCGGCCGGATCGCCGGGAAGCCGGTCGACGACCTGAAAGACAATCCGCTGCCGGAGGGAGCGCTCGAAGAGGTTTATGGTGGAACGATCAGCGAGAACCATAGCGCCAATTTCATCGAGTGCATGAAGTCTCGAAAGCAACCGATCTCCGACGTCTGGTCGCATAACCGCATGCTCGAAATATGCCACCTTGCAAACATCGCCATGCGTCTGGGTCGAGAAGTCAACTGGGATCCCGTCCAGCGTGAGATCGCCGGCGACGCCGCTGCGAACGCCTTTCTCGCACGCGAGAGCCGCAAGGGTTACGAAATCGACATGTAGCGTCGTGAGACATCCGGGCCGGCTGGAAGGTTCGCGGCCACACGTCAGGTCGCGGTAGCCGGATTGCCCCAGGAGAACGAACCCCTTTTGCATTTTCGGCCTTGGGAAGTTATCGTAGTCTTGACGAGGGAGGACCAAAACTTGAAACGCCTGACCAGAACCGTCTTGGCCGCTTGGCTCGTGGCGTCGTTCGCGGTGCCGCCCGTCTACGGGCAAACCGAGTTGGGGACCGTGCTCAAGAAGCACTACAAGCTCCGTTTCGTGTCGTGCAATGCGTGCCACATCAAGGAGGCAGACGAGGAAGCGGAGATGACCAGAGACAAGTTGACGCCGTTC
>ERZ795059.4638-NODE-4638-length-12825-cov-10.102506_pt1 | contig 12825 bp, 4 predicted proteins | sample MGYA00375143_ERZ795059 | MGnify/ENA primary metagenome ERZ795059 (study PRJEB30188, sample SAMN05720168) | activated sludge metagenome | isolation source: Anaerobic digester | place: USA | collected 2015-01-07 ... | reverse complement strand
TGAATTCTATGTTTGTCACGTTTGACGGAGTCGTGGATAATTGTATCGCTATCGTGTCGGTCTGCGTATCCGTTCCGGTTCCGTTTACCGCAGATATGGAAATTATTGTTCCGGTTAATTCCGCTTTTATATATTTCAATGATTCGTCGGAATACGGTTTTATTTCAAACGTTCCCCTGTATTTTCCCGAGTTTGACGAGGTTTCAGTCAATATTATTCTGATTCCCGAAGCGTCTTCGCCGGATGTTACAAAACAAATCATAGTGTCTATCGTCAGATTGTTTCCGTCGCTTCCTATCGCTTCAGCGGACATAACGCTGTTCGGAACTATGCTGCCTGCGAGTTCGGATGCATATCCCGAATTCATATACCGCAGAGATTCAAGCGTTGCGCAGGTTTTCGGAACCGTTATATTCACAGTGTCGGATTTGGTTCCGGCTATTACGGTTATAACGTCGCCGTAATTTGCCTTCAACGTTCCGCTGGTTTTGTTTGTCAGTTCTCCGAGTTTTATCTGCGCCGCGTTTCTGAAACGTCCCGAATTGCCGTTCGTTTCTACAAGCGTTACGCTTATCGAGCAGGAACTGTTTGTATTCGGAATATTGTTGTTTACGATATACGCGGTTAAAGTATCGGACGTGTTCGGATTCATATCTACCGCTATCGCTTCCACATAAAGATTCGCGGATGGCAGTATGTCGTTTGTTATTGAAGTCGTATAATTCGATTCCTTGAATTCTATGTTTGTCACGTTTGACGGAGTCGTGGATAATTGTATCGCTATCGTATCGGTCTGCGTATCCGTTCCGGTTTTTCCGGCAGCTTCCATAGTTATAACGGTTCCGGATTTTTCAGCTAATAAAAATCTTTGAAGTTCGTCGGAATAATTTGATAATTTTAAATTGCCTCTGTATTTCCCTGAATTTTCTAATGTTTCGTTTAAAATCAAAAAAATTCCGGAATTATCTTCAGACGAATATATTTTACATATCAATGTATCAGGAGTTAATGAATTCCCGTCTTTTCCATTAGCTTCAATATATAAAAAAGAATTAATGCCGATATTTCCCGACAATTCTGAAGAATAATCGGAATTCATAAAACGTATATTATCTAATGTAAGAGGAACGGAAGGAACTGTAATATTTAAAGTGTCTGATTTGTTAAAACTTGCAACTGTTATGCTATCGCCGAAATTTGCCTGAAGCGTTGCCAATGTTTTATTTGTAGCGCCTCCGAGTTGAGCCGAACCTCGAAATTTGCCGGAATTCCCGTTAGTTTCAAATAAAACTACGGGGATTGAACAATTAGTATTATTTGCCGGTATGGAATTATTTATTATATAAGCCTGTAAGGTATCAGAAGTGTTCGGATTTAAATCAAGCGCGACAGCTTCGATGTAAACTTTAGACGACGGCAAAAATTCGCCTTCAAACTTCAAGGAATAATCGGACGTTCTGAATTCTATATTCGCGACTTGATTCGGAGATTGCGAATACTGAATAGAAAGTTTGTTTGTCAAGGTTTCAGAACCGTCGTGATTTAAAGCGAAAACCGTTATTTCAGAACCTTGAGAATAAGCGCATAAATAATCGAAAAAATCGTCGCTGAATGTCGAAAGTTTGAAAACTCCTCTGAATCTTCCGGTATTATTCGAGGTTTCGGTTAAATTTATATTAATGCCCGCCGGATCTTCGTTTGAAACGGCTTTGCATACAAGCGTGTCAATTGTCAATTTATTAGCGTCTAACGCGTTTATTTCAATATAAATCTCAGAGTTCGGGCTAATATGTCCAATTAGTTCTTCAGAATAATTTTGATTCATAAATCTTATATTATCAATGAAAGTTTCCGGCGGACGCGGAACCGTAACATAAGCAATTCCGTATTTATCCGAAACTGAAACGGTAAGACTATCGCCATAATCCGCTTTTAAAATTCCAACGGTTTTATTTGTCGCTTCTCCAAGTTTAGCCGTATTTCTAAAAATACCGTCTCCGCTGTTAGTCTCGATTAAAATTACCGGAATCGAACAGGAAGCGTTTGTGGAAAGCATTGTATTATTTATAAGATAGACAAGCATAGTATCGACTGTGTTAGGATTTAAATCTACGGCTGCGGCTTCTAAATAAACTATTGAATTCGGAATTAATTCCTCGGATAAAGCGGCGGAGTAATCTGATTTTTTAAATTCAATATTATTTATTATCACTGGCGAAGTGGGCAGTTGAATTACCACATCGTCGGTTTTAGTATCTTCGCCTGAAGCGTTAACGGCGGTTATGACAACCGAACATCCTGAGACTGTAGCTTTTAAAAATTTTCTGACGTCGTCGGAAAAATTCATTAACTTGAAATATCCTCTGTATTGACCGCTGTTTTTTTCAGTTTCAATTAATTCGACTGATATGCCTTGAGTATCTTCGTTAGAGGAAGCTTTGCAAGACATTGTATCTATGGTTAATTCGCTTCCGTCGGCTCCTCTCGCTTCAATATAAAGAGTATATTCGAGCGGAACGCTGCCGGTAAGTTCAGCCGAGTAATCAGGTTTCATAAATCTCAAACTGTTAAGATTTGCCGGTTGTTTAATTGCAGCCACTTTGATATATCTTGGATAGGGGTTCATTAGCGTCGTGTCGCAGTTTAAATCGTTTAAAACAATTCTTATCGAATCGCCGGGAGCTACGCCAATTTCTCCGCGCGTCATATTGGTAAATTCTTCAAGCCGGAAATTCCCATAATACTTGCCTGTATTAATGCCTGATTCGGTAAGAGTAAGTATAATATATTCCGAAGGGAATTTTGTTATATTCTCAATTTTTACGGAAGTAGTATCCGCTATCGCGCTGTTTCCGTAATCTCCGATAGCTTCAAGATATATAGTTGAATTATTTTCTATATCCCCGAAATTTTGAAGCGGCGATGATTGCCCCGAAGATTTATATGCGTTTAAAGCGTATAAAAAATCCGGCGATTTCGGCGTTCCCACCGTAGCCGACGCTCTGACCAAAGTATCATTGTATAATGTCAGAGAAATTATGTCTCCGGGAGAACCCAGAATATAATTGTTTCCGTTATCCGTAAAATAATATATTTTCGGCTGAGCAGTTAATCCGCCGACTTTATATATTTCGCTGCCGACGGCTGTTTCAGTTAGCATAACGGTTATGCTGTCGCTTGAGATTCCGGTAACGGGATTCAAATTCCTGTGTATCGTTATATATTTTGTGTCAATAAGTATTGCGGCGGACGCGTTTTCAGCCGCTAATAATTTTATATATAAATTGTCGCCTGAAACCAAATCGCTGCTTAGTTCAACGTCCGCCGACGAATTTGTATAAAATCTTAAACTTAAAACATATTGGTCTTCCGGCTGTTTATAATTCTCAACGTATAATTTTACGAGCGAACTGTCGCCTGAAACTATTCCATAAACCTGTATTGTATCGGGACGCGTCGCTTCGAGTTCCGCCCTGCCTTCGTATTTGTTCACAACAATTTGTTTAATAACCGGTATGGTTATCCAATTTCTAAAAATATTGCTGTTCGCAGCGGTTTCAATCAAAGTTACTGTTATGGAATCGTTTGTCGATTCTGACTTCAAACATATATTCGCGGTATCGCGAAGCATATCGTTTGCGTATGGATTCGTATCGGATATTGCCTGCAAATCATATGCTTCGGCTTCTATATATAAAAAACTATAAGCGGCTTCAAAAGATATTTTAGAATTTGAAATTGCATTCGAATATGCCGCGTCTCTAAAAAGTTTTATGGATTTCAAACGGTCAGGAGTAATCTCGTATGCGACCTCGCGTTTTATTTCGGTTCCGGGAGGCGACGCAGTCGGAAGTTTGGTATAAGGATCCAATACCTTTGCTTCTATCCAGTCCCTCTTTGCGGCTTCAATTCTTCCGGCTATCTGAATTCCGGCTTCGTTAGCGTCAATAACGTATATTGAAGTTCTATATATTCCGGTATGATTTCCTGTTTCGATAAGTTCGTAAATCGTGTCTTGCGCGGATTCATTCTTTTCAGTGGAACTTTGAACGCTGATCAAAACGGTATCAGGAAGCAGATTGCTGCTTGTTGTTATATCAGCGGTTATTTCCAGATACAAATAACTGCCTAAATTTATAGGAGAAAATTTCGTTTGAGAATAACTTGACGATTCTTTCAGGCTAACCGATAAAAAAGTTGTCGGAGGCATATAAATAGCGGTCGATACCGTGTCCGCTCCCGAACCTATCAAATAATTATATTCGGCTGGAGTTATGTTGTAATATTTAGTATCGCCGAACGATAAAACCAATTTTGACGCCGGAGTGAGTTTCATTTTATTTTCTGCTATGGATGTGATTTCGCTTAGCGACAAAATATTTCTGAAAACGCCCGTATGTTTGCCCGTTTCATACAAAGTCAAATTAAATAAATACGATTGAGAATCGCCGAAATACGTGTCTCCGGAATTATTGACTGTGAATATAATTACTCCGCAAGTGTCGGCGGTTAATTCGTTTAAATCTGTCGCTGTCAGAGAAACATACAAATTATCTCCGTAAGTTACCTGCTTATATGAAAGCCAATTATCAATATAATTTGATTGTTTAAAACGAAGTTCATTGTAAGCAAAGGGAGATTTCGGAACCGTCATTTTAACCGTTATCGTGTCATTGGCGTCGGTTGAATTTTTTACGGTAATATAAATTGTGTCGCCGTAATTCGATTTCAGTTCGTCTATTGTATCGTTGGATAAAACGGTGATTTTAAATTTTCCCTGAAATCTGCCGCTGTTTGACGATGTTTCGGTTAAAACAAAATTAATCGCGTCTGAAACATTTGACGAAGCGTATGACTGCATTTCAAGAATGTCCGCGGTCAGCGTATTATTATCGTCCGCTATAACTTCTACATAAACATAATCGTCAACCGAATAATCGCTCGTTTTATTTATTAAAAATGTCTGGTCTGTCTTGACGTTTATGCTGATTATATTTGAAGGTTGAACCGCGTTGAATACGGTTATAGTATCCCATTTATCTGAAACGTTTATGACAATTGTGTCTCCGGTCTGATACGCTTTAATATAATTCATTGATTGATACGAAAAATTATTCAGCTCTACGTATCCTCTGAAAATTCCCGAATTTTTCTGGGTTTCATTGAGAATTATAAATATTGAATCATATGTGGAAAAACAAATTATCCGCAATGTGTCGGCATAATAAGCGTTTCTGTCCGTCGCCGTAACTTCGATATACAGCTTGCTGTAAGCTGACGCAGAATCTCCTGAGTCTGTCAAATAATTCGAATTCTTAAAATTTATGGATTGAATATTTGCAGGAGTTTTCGGAACTGTTACATAAACCGTATCTTCAATCGAAGGCGTTATATTCTGAGTAATAACTATCGAATCTCCAAAACCGCATTTTAATATGTTTAACGTTTGATTTGAGTTTTCTCCGAGTTTTGCCGAAACTCTGAATTTGCCCGAATTTGAATTTGTTTCCGCAAATGTCAATATTATGCTGTCGTTAGTTGTCCGGTTGAATAATATTGCAGAAAAAGTATCGGCAGTCAACGGATTTCCGTCGGTTGCAACAGCTTCAATATACAAATATTCGTCGGGTAAAATTTCTCTGTTTATTGAAGAAACGTAGAGCGGTTCTTTAAAGTCTAAGCTTAATACCGTCAATGGATCTGAAACGTTCCGAATGATTACGCTGTCTCCGTAATTCTGCGAAATATTATTTGAAATGTAAATTATATCGCCGGTTTCAACGGCTTTTATATATTTCAACGCAGTGTCTGAAAACGACGAAAGAGTTGCCGAACCCCTGTATTTTCCTGTGTTTGAACCGGTTTCTTCGAGAATTAATGTTATGCCGTTGTTATCCGCCGTCGACGAGCAAAAACAAATCATCGTATCTATTGTAAGAGAATTTCCGTCAAGCCCGTTTGCCTCGATATACAATACTGAATTGAGCGAAGCGTTTCCTGAAAATATTTCCGTATAACCGGAATTCATAAATTGCAGATTGTTTAATGAAACAGGCGGCGCCGGAACCGTTATATTTATCGTGTCCGAAACTGCGGGCGTTATTTGAGAATAAATTATGACGGTATCGCCGTAACTCGTTTTTATTTTGTTTAAAGTCTGATTTGTCAACGGCGCAAATTCTACTGAACCCCTGTATTTTCCGGAATTAGAATTGGTTTCAAATAAATAAACGCCGATGCTGTCGCCGGAAACAGCGTTTTCTACAATTAAAATGAAACTGTCCGCGGTCGATGGATTTGCATCCGCCGCATTAGCTTCAATATAAATGATTTCATTCGGCAACGCGTTTCTTGCAAGCTGACTTCCGTATCCTGCGTTCATAAAATCTACCGATAAAACCGACGAGGGTTGAACGGAATTTGAAATTATTATGCCGTCGGATAATGGCAATCCATAATTTGAGGTTATATATATTATGTCTCCGGTCGAATAAGCTTTTATATATTTTAAACCAGTATCGCTGAATTCGGATAGCTGAACCGAACCCCTGTATTTTCCGGTATTATTTCCCGTTTCGAGCAATTCTATCGATATGCCCGAAATATCGCGGGTTGAAGTGCAATAGCTCAGCATAGTATCGATTGTTATATTATTTCCGTCAGTCCCGTTAGCTTCAATATAAAGTTTTGACCCCGTAATTACATTTCCCGTTAAAATTGACGAATAATCAGAACTCATAAAATTTATATTGTTCAAAAACGAAGGCGGCAGGGATATTGATACTATTAAGGAATCAAATTCGATGGAATTATAATAAAAACTTATGGTTTCTCCTGAACTCGTTTTTATTCCTATTTGATTTAATTGACTGTTTGATAAACCTTCGCCTGTTAAAGTGATGATTTCGCTTTTATAAAGTTTTGAATCCGAAACATCTTGAGTCATTTTTATAAAAACCGTATCAAAAGGGTTTGAACTGTGAATAACCTGCGCGTAAAAAATATCAGCCGGATTGGTTTGAGGATTTGGAGAATCTGTGTCTGCAAGAAGATAAAATGTCGAGCCTTTTGCAACTTCTACGATAGACGAATCGGAAAACGATAAAGTCTTATATACGGTTAAAGAATTTATATTCGAAGGACCGGCTTGAACCGAACGCAAAAATCCTAAAAATATCACTATTATTAATAAAATATTTTTTTTCATAATTATTGAATATTATACTTTTTTTTAAATAAAAAATCAAACTTTTTTTTAATATTTGGACGCTAATTTGTATGCTTCAAGGTTTGGTAATTTTTCGATTGTTTCAGAACGCGGTAAAACTAAATCGTTTATCACTTTTTTTACTCCGTCAGCCCAGCCCGTATCGTGAAAAACAATTATTGCATTTTCAGTTAAAAATTTTGAAAATACAGTCCAGTCTTCAAGGCATCCTTTGTAGGAATGGTCGCCGTCGATAAATAAAAAATCTATAGACCCCGCATTTTTTTCTATATAAAATCCGGACTCCGAGCTTTTTTGCCTCACGGGAATAATAATGTTTTTATAAAGTTTTGTGTTATTAATAAATTCCGAATATGTTTCTTTTTTTCCTTCGCTCATCGCGTCGTTTTCCCACGTATCTATGCAAAAACATTTCGCGGACGCGCCTGATTGTTTTATCCCTTCGGCTATGAAACAGGACGAAGCTCCGAGATAAGAACCGATTTCAACCGCATTTTTCCGTATTTTTTTTGATAAATTAAGCAAAACTTTTTTTTCATTCTCCGTAAGATGCGTAAAAATCCGGTTGATTTGCCTGTATTTAATCTTAAAAAAAATATTTTTAAATAACATATAATATAATCGCGCCTTAAAAAAATATTTAAACGCAGTTATTACTATTCAGTTTATTCATAAAAAAACAACTGAATAGCAACTACATACAACGATTAAATAAGCAAATTTAATTATACCGTTGCATATATCGGCTGCCTTTATGCGGCGAAAATTATTCCGCTAATTGTAAAAATTGGGATAATCTGATTTAATTAAACCCATTTAATACAGTGAAAAAAATGAAGTTTTTCAAAACATAGATGTTTTATTATTAAAACTTCTAAAAACCCAAAATCGCGCTCGCCTTCAAATAAGAAGAACATTTTTTTGCATATGAAAAATTGCTGAAAATCAATAATTTACAATACTTTTAGCAATTTTTCAAAATACAATTGCAGTTTTTGGGTGAAAGATTGTCAAATCCCCCGTCGCCGTTGATTTATGTCTAAAATTTTATTGTAAAATCATACTATATTATATCATTGGATTTATCAACACTTTTCTTTTGCGGTTTTATTTTGGCGCAAGTTCGCCATAAAGGAAAAAACAACCTCCGCCAAATTTTTTTGCGTTAAAATTCAAAAGTCGCTTTTCCGATTATTTTACGCCCTTCGGTTTTAGTTAAAATAATACTTGAAATATTTCTGACCGGTTCTTCGCGTTTTGAATCAAATACGTCTTTAACTGCGACGGCAAAAGAAAAACCATTGTATTTTTTTGCCGTTTTAATATTAAAATCAACAAGAGTATTTGATTTTGTTTTATCAGGATATTCTTCGCCGATACTATAATCAAGCCCTGATGATTGAGCGAGTTTTCGCGAACTAATATATTTAGCTATAACTCCATAATTAAAAAGCCCGTATTCAAAATTTATCCCTCCGTTTAAACTTACCGATGGAGAATTGAACAATTTATCCTCGATTGACGCCTTCTCGACAGTTACGGAATCAGAATATGTTTCTATCGAACCTTTTTGATTATTTTTAGCAAGTAAAATATTCAAAAAATAATTTATTGTATTATGTTTGCCGTTAAGACCGATTTCTACGCCGTAGTTGGTTATATCGAAAGGATTCTGATACTGGCTCCGCGTAACATTTTGATTATTATCATAGCTTGCGGCGTCGTTTTTAATAATTAAATCGTCAAATTTACTGTAAAACAAATCAATGGTCAACGTAAAATTCTTAAATATAAAATTTGAAATTAAATCGCCGGAATATATTATTTCAGGTTTAAGTCCGGAGTTTTCTGTTAAATCGCCGTCGTCGTATTTGTATTCCTTATATCCTGGAGTTCTAAAAGCTTTTCCTAAAATAAATTTATAATTCATCTTATCTTTTGGTTTATAGATTAATGCTATTCTTGGAGAAAGTTCTCCGGTGAAATCTGTAATTTTATCATACCTCAATCCTGCAAGTCCTTCAAGATTATTTGAAAATTTATAATTTAATTCTTCGAATACCGCAAAAGATTGCGAAGTTTTTTTTTGCCAATCGAGATTCAATCCGGGAAAATCGGCGATTTCGCCAAAATAGTTATATGAATGATAGCAACTTTTATTTGAGTTTTTAACGTATTCAAATCCGTAAATGGTATTGATTTTACCCTCTAAAAAAACTTTTTCCATTTTCAATTCTATGCCTTGCCCTAAAGATTTTGATTTATCCACCCAATTAGAACCGTTGATAATGCCGAGGTTTTCATAACCGTCTATATATGTAACGTTGCCGTTTGTATCGTCCAATTCATGATAATACAATTTATCTTCGTAGTCATATATATTGGCGTATGCGCGAATGGAATACGAAGACTTATCGGAAATTTTGTCAGAATATGCAAGTTCGAAAAATCCGGATTTATCTTGTTCGAATTTGTCGTTATTCGTAAAAATTTGCAGCCAATCGGCAAGCGGCATTCCTTCTCTCGAATACGAGAATTTGCCAAGCAAATCGAGTTTGCCGATTTTATAGGACGTTATTAAGGAATACATTTTGTCAAAATCAACGTCGCCGACTTTAGTTCCTTTTGTCAGAGTGTTGCCGGACGGAGAAGTATAAGGGTCTTCGTATGTGGCGAGACTCGTGCTGTTCCAACGATAATTATAAAACGCTTCCGCGTCAGAGCCTTTGTTTGTTCGGCATTGAAGACTTATAAACAAATTATTTTTTGGTTTGTTAATTACCGCGTCTAACGCATAAAGTTGATTATCGCCGGCGCTTAAATCGATGCGATTAAAATTTTTTTCGGTTGATTGCTTATTTTTTAATATTATATTGATAACTCCGAAAAAAGCGTTCGAACCATACATAATCGATCCTGCGCCGCGCATAACTTCTATTCGATGAATTGCGCTCATTGGGACGCCAAGCTCAAAACCAAGCGGACATTCCATTGTCATTCCGTTATTTAAAGTATGTCCGTTTAATAAAACCAAAATGCGTTTTTGATTATCGTCGGATAAATGTATGCCTCTGATTATTCCGTAATCGTTACTGCGGTCGGTGGATTGATATAAACCGGGAACCTGAGTTAGAGCTTCAGCGACAGTTTTATAATCGTATTTTTCAATATCTTCGGCAGTTATCACGCTAATAGCCGCCGGGGCGTCGGAAATTTTTTGCGCTTTTTTCGAGGCTGAAACCACTACTTGCTCTTGCATTGCAAAAAATTCTTCTTCGGCGGCATATTTGTCGCCGAATACTATGGAGATTGGCAATATGAATAAAAACATAAAAACAAATATACTCGTTTTAAAAAAAACTCCGCTCATTTTCAACGCCTCCTGAATTAAAATTTGATAACGGGGAATAATAAATTATTCGTAAACCTTATTGAACATTTTCAATAAAAATTCGTCGAATTTTAAATTAATCATTTCTGCGGTTTTTAAGTTTAAAACATTAATTGTTCCAATCGGCGTTTCTACGGGCATATCCTGTATTTTTTGTCCGTTCAATATATTTTGCGTCATATTAGCGCTTTGAGAACCGATTGTTTTATAATCCGGCGCGACCGCGAACAACATTCCGAACAACTCTACGAATTTCTCGGTGACCGCTAATGTGGCGATTTTATTTTTTTTTGATTCCTCGGTAATGAACTTAAAATTATCTTTGTCTTGAGTTAATACGGGGTCGGCAATAAGCCATAAGGCGTCGATTCTATCATTAATCAATTCTTTATACGCCTTTTTTAATTTTGAAGGCGAAGAAATATTTCGCAGGTATAATTTGAGTTCATAATTCTGTATTTCTTTATCAATAGCCGACACAACGTCTTTAGAATTGCTTTCATTATATATTATTCCGATTTTTTTTACATTCGGAGCTATCATTTTAAATAATGTCAACGAAACATTTGCGGGAATTTCAAATTCAATTCCAGTGACGTTTGGCTGCCGCAGAGCCGAATAATTTTTCCAGTTTAAAACGTAAGAAAAAAGAATGGGTTTGTGTTTGATTTCCGATGCTATCATTTCGCTTGCCCGAGCGCCCAATGTTACAATTATTTTTACTTCGTCGTCGTTTTTTAATTGTTTAACTATATCTTCTGCAATTTTATCGTCTCCTTTCATATCCAGAATTTCTAAAGAATTGCCGATGGAAGACGATGCCGTTATTGTCTCTTTAAATCCTTCAATCGCTTCGTCGTAAGACGATAATGCTCTGCTTTTTACAATAACAATTTTATCAGCGGCAGACTGCGATACAAATATAATAAGAGTAAAAATAAATATCGTTAAAAAGCGTTTCATTTTAAAACCCCTTTTTTAGAATTTTAATAAAAGTTATTGTATGTCCACCCATTTGTCATAATTTAATATTTTCAATATTTTTTTGCCGGTTTCAGACGAATGCATATCTAAAAACATTTTTTTCATTTCTTCTTTGGTTTTATCGTCAATTTTTGTTTTCAAACAAAGCAAAACAACCTCTGGAATATCTTTTGATTCTTTTAAAATTTTAAATTCCGAAATTAACTGAGCTTGCGTTTTTTTTGTTTCGTTATACGTCTTATCGCTGATTATAGACGCTTGCGATTGATTAAATTTCAGAGCGAGTATCGCGTCCATATCTTTATTTGTCCAAACAAAATTAATTTTTTTTAAATCCAAACTGTTTTGAAATAAAAATTCCGCTAAAAAATCTACGCTTTGAAGACCTACGGAAGTAGAAGCGACTTTTCCTGATATGGAATTAATATCGTCTATGCCGGCATTATTTTTTACCACAAGAATTTTTTTGTAGCAGACGTTTGAATTTGCCATTGGAGTAAGTATTCCTTCAAGTCCTAACGGATTAAAGGATTTGTCTTTCAGAAGCAATTGATAATTCCAATATGGAATTATTAGAAATCCCGGTTCTTTAGTTAAAGTCATATTAATCATTGTTTCAATGTTGATGAAGGGTTGAAGCTTAAAATTTGGAATAACCGGTTTAAAGTAATCGGTAAACGATTTAATAAGTAGTTCGGCATTCTGAATATTCGCGTCGGGATTGTAAAAATAAATCGACATTGGTTCGGCGGCGTTGATGTTTGGCTGGAAATATAAAAATAAAAAAGAAATTATAAACAACAAAAAAAACAAATGACTCGAAAAAAAAAAACGATTTTGTCTTCTTTTTAATTTACAGAAAAAAAGATAACGTTTCTCGAAAAAAAGTCGGATCATTTGCATTGCAAATACCTCCTCAATTATTTATAAAAGAGAAACACCTTAAATATTCTTGTAAATTATTGCATATTATTTTCTTTATATTTTATTGAATTTTTATTTCGTGTCAATATTTATTTTTTAATTTTTACGATTGCCCAAAATCGACGAGTAAAATAAAAGTCCGATAAAAACAAAGCTGCGGATAAAAAAAAGTCGGCCGCAAAAGTCGGAAATATTAAAAAAAATGTAAAAAAATCAAAAAACAGAAATTTTATTAAAAGTTGTAACTCTAAAAATTCAGAAAAAAAAGACAAAAATCCCCGGCAAAAATCAAAAGGAA
>ERZ795059.4637-NODE-4637-length-12826-cov-5.054029_pt1 | contig 12826 bp, 7 predicted proteins | sample MGYA00375143_ERZ795059 | MGnify/ENA primary metagenome ERZ795059 (study PRJEB30188, sample SAMN05720168) | activated sludge metagenome | isolation source: Anaerobic digester | place: USA | collected 2015-01-07 ... | reverse complement strand
CGTGGTCCGCCATATCAAGCTGAAAGGCGAGACTGAACTGCAGGAGCACGTGGCGCCCTTTGCTGCCGGGCTGCTCGAACTGGGCCTGAGGCGAGGCGACCGGATAGGACTCATCTCCGACAACCGCCGCGAGTGGCTGATCAGCGACCTAGCCATCATCGGGCTCGGCGCGGCCGATGTACCGCGCGGTTGCGACGCGACCGACCAGGAGCTGGCCTACATCCTGTCGTGGAGCGAGTGCGCCGTGGCCATCGTGGAGAACGATAAGCAGCTGGCCAAGCTGGTGGCCAGGAAGCGGGAAATGCCGCTCCTGTCGACGGTCGTATCGTTCGACCCTCCGTCGGATGGCGCCGCTGCTGCGGCCAAGGGCGCGGGCTTCACGAACGTCGATATCGACTCGGACGGCGTGCGTAGGCGCATCAAGCTGGTCGACTTCCACGACGGCAAGCCCTACCTACAGCTGTCCCTGGCGCCCCTCCTCGACAGGCTCGGTAAGCCCGGCCTCGTCTACGGCCGGCGCGAGCTGCGGCTGATCGGCGCGAAGTACCCGGACGGCGTACGCGACGTACGCATCCCGCTGGCCATGGACGGCACGATGCTGATCCGCTGGCCCAAGAAGACGTATATCGACAGCTTCGACCACATCGCGTTCCACGACCTGCTGACCTACCGCGATGAAGCCGGGGCGTTCGCCGACGCCGTCAGGCTGCTCAGGGCCAACCAGGGCTGGACCCTCGGGCCGGGCTATGCGCCGGTCGACGCGTGCCTGGCGGCCTGGGACGAGAGCGAAGCCTACCGCGAGACCGCACTCGACAGCGGGTCGGCCGAGGACCGCGAGGCCTGGCTGGCCTCCAGGCGGGAATACTGGCTGACGGTCGGGGAGTTCGTCGGTATGGACTACGGCGACAGCGTCCCCGCCCTGTACGACGCGGCCCGGGACGCCGACGACCCGGCCTACGCGGAGCTGTACGATCAGATGCGCGACGACTTCTCCCTCCTCTGGAACCGGGCCTCGGAATCCTACGCCAGGCACCTGCGCTACGACGAGCACCTGCGCGGCAAGCTCGAAGGCGCGTTCTGCATCGTCGGCTGGACCAGTACCGGCTCGACCGATTTCGGCGTCAATCCCTTCGACTCGGAATACGAGAACGTCGGGACGCATGCCGCGGTCGCCAACACGATACTGCAGCGCGACTTCCTACGGGAGGCGCCGCTGTGGATATCGTCGCTATTATCGCTCGCCCTCGCGGCCGCGGTATTGCTGGTTATCGGCAGGCTCGGCACACGGGCGCAGCTGCTGGTCGGCTTGGGCATGACGGTCGCCGTCGCCCTGGCCGACTACGCCGTATTCCATTTTACGGGCGTCTACGTCGCCGTCCTGTCGCCACTCCTAGCCACCCTGGTGTCGTTCATCGCCTACTCCCTGCTATCGTTCCTCCTTTCCGAGCGGGAGAAAAGCTTCCTACGCAAGGCTTTCAGCACCTACCTGTCCGGCGACGTGATCAACGAGATCATCTCCGACCCGTCGATGCTCAAGCTCGGCGGCCAGAAAAAATGGATTACCGCGATGTTCACCGACATCCGCGGCTTCTCGACCATTTCCGAGGCCTTGGACGCCGAGCAGCTCGTCAAGCTGCTCAATATCTACCTGTCCGGCATGAGCGACATCATCCTCGAGAACCGGGGCACTATAGACAAGTACGAGGGCGACGCGATCATCTCGTTCTTCGGCGCCCCGCTCGGCTACCAGGAACACGCCAGGCTCGCCTGCCGTTCCGCGGTGCTGATGAAGCGCAAGGAAGCGGAGCTGAACGAGCGCCTGCTCGCCGACGGCATGACGCCCAACCCGCTCCTGACCCGCATCGGGCTGAACACCGGCGACATGGTCGTCGGCAACATGGGCACCGAGCGCAAGATGGACTACACTATCATGGGCAACGCGGTGAACCTCGCCGCCAGGCTCGAGGGCGTCAACAAGCAGTACGGCAGCTGGATACTGATGTCAGACGCGACCTACCAGGAGGCCGGAGAGGAGTTCCTGGCCAGGCGCCTCGATCGGGTCAGGGTGGTCGGCATCAATACGCCGGTCCAGCTCTGGGAGCTGGTCGGCCTCAAGGCCGATACGGACGAAGGGACGCTCGACTTCCTGGCCCGCTTCGAGGAAGCGCACAAAACCTTCGACGGGCGAGACTGGAAGAAGGCCGCGAGGTTGCTGTCGGCCCTGGCCGCCGAGCGCCCGGACGACGGTCCGACGAAGTCGTATATAAAGAAGTGCGAAGTCTTCACCCTGAAGCCTCCGGCGTCCGACTGGGACGGGGTGTTCAGCTTGACGGAAAAATAAGCGATCGCTGACGAGCTCGCGCTCCGGCGGCGCCGGATCGCGTACTCGCAGCGAAAGCCGCCTGAAATTGAAGCGGTCGTGCGCGGTAGCGCTCGCCGCATACTTTCGGGGCGGGTGGCGAGGATGCTTATACGGCTTCGTTGAGGAGTGAGGTACATCATGCATGACTATCGGGCAGTTCGCTTAATTCGAGGGGCCAAGGCGGTCGTCGAGGGCGCGGGAGTACGCCTCTATAGAGCCGTCGGGCTGGGCGATCCTGAGGAGTGTGATCCGTTCCTCTTGCTCGACGATTTCCGCTCGGACGATCCGAGGGACTATAGCAGGGGGTTTCCGTGGCACCCGCATAGGGGCATAGAGACGATAACGTACGTGCTCAAGGGCACCGTGGAGCACGAGGACAGTATCGGCAATAAGGGCGTGATCGGGCCAGGCGATGTCCAATGGATGACCGCGGGGAGCGGCATCTTCCATCAGGAGATGCCGCGCGGTGACGGCGATGGCTCGATGCACGGCTTCCAGCTATGGGCTAACTTGCCGGCGAGCGATAAGATGAAAGAGCCGAGGTACAGGGGCATACGCGGCGAGGATATCCCGAAGGTAACGACTCCTAACGGCGTGGTCGTCAAGATTATCGCCGGCGCTATCGACGGCACGACCGGGCCAATCGTCGATGTCGTCAACTTACCGGAATACTACGATGTACGCCTTCCGGAGAATGTCGAGTATGCGCATCGGACGACACTCGGGAGTACCGTCCTTATCTACGTGTACGAGGGCTCGGGCTCCATCGAGGGCTCGGGCTCCATCGTGGGCTCGGGGGCGAGCGGCGGCTCGGGTGGGCTCGAGATAGGGAACCGTTCGCTCATCCTCTTCGAGGACGGGCGGGATATTGCGATCAAGAGCGGGGCGGCCGGGCTCAAGTACCTGTACGTTTCCGGTGCGCCGCTCCGCGAACCCATCGCGTGGAGGGGCCCGATAGTCATGAACACCAGGGAAGAGCTACGGCTCGCGTACGAGGAGCTAGATAACGGGACGTTCATCAAGACCAACACGAGGAATCGGCACTAGGGAGGAAGCTTCGCTATGGATTTAGATCGGGCCAGGGAGTATCGTAGCGTTTATAGGGTATCGTTCTACGCTACGATCGTCATGTTGATAATTATTCCGGTGCAGATACTGGTCTTCGTCGTTACGAAGATCCCGGCTACGACGATAGCTTGGTTCGAACTGTTCAGAGATAGCGTCGTGCTAGGGATGTTCCACGCGGATCTCTTCATCCTGATCAACAACGTTTTGATAGCGGTCATCTACCTGGCCTTCTACCATAGCCTCAAGGACGTGGACAAGGGCATGTTGCAGATCGGCATCATGATCGGGCTCATCGGAATAGCCGCCTACATCTCCTCGAACAAGACCTTCGAGCTGATGGCCCTATCGCGGCAGTACTTCCTCGCGGCAGAAGGCGACGCCAAGCTGGCGATCGAGGCGGCTGGCAAGGCGTCCTTGGCGGGCTGGCAAGGGACGGCGTTCGACGCGTACTACGTGCTCAACGGAATAGCCCTGTTCGTCATATCGATCCTGATGTACAGGAGCGATGTCTATACCAAGGCTACCGCGACCTGGGGCCTGCTCGCGGCAATCTTCATGATCATCCCCTCGACCGCTGGCACCCTGGGCTTGGTATGCTCGTTGGCCTCGCTCGTCCCTTGGTACGTCTTCGGCGTTCGCTTCGCCAAGGTCTTCCGTGCGCTAGGAAGGCCCTAGGGCTACGCCGAGCTCGGCCCGCGCCGAAAAGCTCGGCCGAGAAAGAGGAAGCGGGTAAAACCGGCAACTTCGGTAGCGGGCCGATACCATCATCGCTCGACCGTATCCACGAGCTTCTTGACCGCTTCGCCGGCCTCCTCGAACAAGGAGCCGGTCTCCTTCTTGACGGTGTCCCAGGTAGCGCCGACGGCCTTGCCTAGGCCGGCCTGGAAGGCGTTGTCCACGGCGCGATAGCGTTCCTCGCGCTCCTCTTTATCGGGGAAGAGCTTGGCCCAGGCCTTGGCGTCGTCGGCGTACTGGAGCTCGCCCGCGACTACCCGGTCGAGGTACTCGTTGAAATGCTCGTCCAGCTCCGCGCGCATGGAGCGTCCGTAGTCCTCGGCCTTCATCGAGCCTAGCTTGGAGCCATGCTTGGCGAGCAGCGCGAAGTAGCGTTTGGCGTAGGCCCCGGTCCCGGCGTCGACCTTGGCGTAGTATAGACCGAGCTCGCGCTCGATCTCCGCCGCTGCCTTGAACGGCTGGGCCGAGGCCAGGTAGAGGCCTCCGGTGGCCAGGACGCAGGCCGCTATAAGGCCACCGATCAAGGCCCGCCCGCGCCTACGTCTGCGAAGGGCGTCTCGCTCCTCCCGAACAGAAGCCAAGCGACGCTTGAAGGCGGCTACCATCTCGCGCCGCTCCGAGTCGGATAGGTCGCGGGCGTCCAAATCACGCTCGAAAAGTTCGGCGTACGCTTCGACGTGGTCGGCCAGGCGCTTCTCCTGCTCGAGGCCGCCTACCCGCGCCAGGGCGTCCCGATACGCCTCCGTGAAGAGCCTATCGAGGACGGGATCGTCCATGACCCGTGACCTGGTCTCTTTCGTCTTCATGGCACTACTATACCGACAAGGCGCCGCCGCGCCAACGCGGCCGGCCTACAGCTCGTAGGCTCCTATGGTCCAGGGTTCGCTCCGGGCCTTGCCGACGATGTCGACGGCGGCGTCGCCCGTTAGGGCCTTGCCGGCGGGCATGGCGGCCGAGGCCGGCGTCGCGTAGCCATCCGTGGCGCTCAGGGAGAACGACGCGACGATGCAGCCCGCGGCCTTAGGCTTGGCCAGGGCCTTGCCGTCGGCGTCCACGGGGACTCCGGACGCATCGACGGCGGTATACGCGCGTTTTGAGTCGGCGTCGTAGTAGACGCCGCCCGAGCAGCCAATGAAGGCCACGGACTCGAGGCGCGACGGGGCGGACGAGCCATAGTTATCGAAAATGCCGTAGGACTTGGCGCTCCCGTAGGAGCCAATGATACAGTTGACGATGGAGGGATCGGAGGCGGAGATGAAGACGCCAGCCGAGTCCTTGCCGGAGCCGCCGACGACGGTACTGGATTCGAGCGCCGAGTCCCTGCAATTGTAGAACGCGGCGCCGTAGCTGACATTGGCAGGGCTGCCGGCCAGCACCGAGCTGGCGACGCGAATGACGGCGTCGGTGGCTGACAGGCCGTAGCCACCGACGGCACCCGAGCCGGCGAGCAGGAACGATCCGGCCGCGACCGCCTTGGCCGAGTCGACCGATAGGCCGTAGGAGGTGGCGCCGTCGCCGCCCGACAGGCGGCACGAGTCGAAGCGCGGGGCGGCCCCGCCGACTACGGCCGCGCCGTAACCATAGCTTCCGTCGCCTCCCGAGGCCTTGCAGTCGCTGAAGACCGGCGCCGCGCCCCCGTCGACGACAATGCCCGCCGAATAGGAGCCGGCTCCGCCGCGGAACTCGACGCGCTCGATCCGTACGCCCGCGTCGGCCGCTTTTCCCGAGATCCGAATGGCGTAGGCTGGAGCTTTCTTGGACGACGAGTCCGACTCGAGGCCGATAACGACGGCATAGCCGCCCGAGCGCGAAGAAAAGCCCTTCGCCCAGCCGCCGGAGAGGGTTATGGGCGCGTCAAGGCTCACGGACTCCATGAACGAGGCTCCAGCGGCCAGCTTGACGAGCCCTATGCCGAGCGACCTGGCCTTGGTAACGGCCTCGGAGACGCTTCCGAACGGGGCGCCGCGACGTCCATCGCCCCTGCCTCCGGGAGCGGCGCAGACCTCGCCTATCGCGTACTCGAGCGATACGATGCTCGAGGTATTGCCCCCTGGCACATAGGCCGCGAAGCGTACGGTCGCGCTCTTCGCTATCTCGAGCGGCTTCGTATAGGGCGTACCGTTCCGGCCGCTCGGGGTCGATCCGTCGAGCGTGTAGACGAGCCTGGCCTCGGGTAGCGCCACGGACGCGGACACCGTCACGGCCACCGCGTAAACGCCCTCGGCCGGACCGGAGACTACAGGCGCTGGCACGGCTATCGCCGCGATCCGCGCGGCCTCCGCCTGCCCGACGGCTGCCGTCTCCGACGCTTCCAAGGCCGCGGCCTTTGCCGCCTCCGCGGCCGCTATCGCCGCGGCCTCCGCCGCTTCCGCCGCCGCGGCATCCTCGGTGGCCGTATCGGCCGAGGATGATGAAGCCACGGCCCCAGCGGCCGCCACCGGCTTCGATCGACCGCAGGATACGGCGGTCAGCGCGACGAGCATACACGTCATGCATAGGATGAGGGCCGGAAGCGCTCGGCATTCCGACGATACGAAGGCTCCATCGTTTTTCATACGCTCTCCACGATACCGCCGCCGCTAAAAAGTACCGCCTTGACCGTACAAGGATAGGTCAAGGCGGCTCCGCGACGCGACGATGCATATAGAAATATAACACTTGGCAATACTATTTTCACGCAATCGCTGAAATGACTATATTCATATCGATAGAGTTTGACTAGGGCGCGACTGGTGTCGTACCGCTGGAACTGACGCGCCGCTTTATGGCATAATCGGCAGTCACATCGTCCCGGAGGAGCATCAATGTACGAGCCTGTAGATCCGAAAGCCAGTTTCCCGTCGATGGAGGAGTCCGTCCTCGCGTTCTGGAACGATCGCGACGTCTTCAAGCGGTCCATCTCCGAGCGGGATGGCTCTCCCGAATACGTATTCTATGACGGCCCGCCCTTCGCCACCGGCCTCCCCCACTTCGGCCATTTCGTTCCGGGCACGATCAAGGATGTCATCCCCCGCTACAAGACGATGAAAGGCTTCAAGGTCGAGCGCCGCTTCGGCTGGGACTGCCACGGTCTGCCGGTCGAGAACCTCATTGAGAAGGAGCTCGGCCTCGACTCCAAGACCGACATCGAGCGCTTCGGCGTGGCCAACTTCAATGAAGCCTGCCGAGCCTCGGTACAGCGCTACGTCAAGGAATGGCGCACCATCATGACCCGCGCCGGACGATGGGTCGACTTCGACAACGATTATAAGACGATGGATCCCGACTATATGGAATCGATCTGGTGGGTCGTCAAGAATCTCTGGGACCAGGGCCTCGTCTACGAGGGTCACTATATCCTACCGTACTGCCCCCGTTGCTCGACGGTGCTGTCGAACCACGAGCTGGCGCTCGGCGGTTACAAGGACGTGCACGACCCCGCCATCACGATCAAGTTCAAGGTCCTCGAGGCGCCGGCCGGGCTCGAAGGGCTCGCCGACGGCTCTACCTACCTCCTCGCGTGGACGACGACTCCATGGACCCTGCCGTCGAACCTGGCGCTCTGCCTCGGCCCGGACATCGACTACGTGCTCGTCCGGGACGGCGCCGAGCGCTACCTGCTCGCCGAGAGCCGCCTCGGCGCGTATTACAAGGAAGGCCAGCAGCCCGAGATACTCTGGCGCAAAAAGGGCTCCGAGCTGGTCGGCATACGCTACGAGCCGCTGTTCCCCTACTTCGCCGAACTCGCGGCCCAGAAGGCCTTCCGCACCTGGACCGGCGGCCACGTAACCACCGAGGACGGCACCGGCATCGTGCATACCGCGCCAGGCTTCGGCGAGGAGGATCATGCGGTGCTCAAGGGCACCGGCGTGCCGACGGTCTGCCCCATTGACGCCGAGTGCAAGTTCACGCCGGAGGTATCGGACTACGCCGGGCGCTTCGTCAAGGACTGCGACAAGGACATCATGGAGCGGCTCAAGGCCGAGGGCAAGCTGGCCAAGCGCGACCAGATCCTGCACGCCTACCCGCACTGCTGGCGTTGCGACCATCCGCTCATCTACCGCGCGGTGTCGAGCTGGTTCGTCAAGATAGACCCGATAAAGCCAAAATTCGTAGCGACGAACCAGCAGATCCACTGGGAGCCGGAGCATATCAAGAACGGCCGCTTCGGCAAGTGGCTCGACGGCGCCCGCGACTGGGCCATATCGCGCAGCCGCTACTGGGGCAACCCCTTACCGATCTGGAAATGCCCCGACTGCGGCAAGACCATCTGTATCGGCTCGCGCGACGAGCTGGAGAAACGTTCCGGCGTCAGGCTGAGTGACCTGCACAAGCACTTCGTCGACGAGGTGACCATGCCCTGCTCCTGCGGGGCGACGATGAGCCGTATCCCCGACGTGCTCGACTGCTGGTTCGAGTCCGGCTCGATGCCCTACGCGCAGGTCCACTACCCCTTCGAGAATAAGGAACATTTCGAGAGCCACTTCCCGGCAGACTTCATCTCCGAGAGCCTCGACCAGACGCGCGGCTGGTTCTACTCCCTGACCGTGCTCGCGGCCGCCCTGTTCGACCGCCCGGCCTACCAGAACTGCATCGTCTCCGGCATGGTGCTCGCGGCCGACGGCAAGAAGATGTCCAAGAGCCAGCGCAACTACACCGACCCGATGGAAGCTATCGACAAGTTCGGAGCGGACGCGCTCAGGCTCTACCTGATGGCCTCGCCAGTGCTCAAGGCCGACGACCTGTGCTTCACCGACGACGGCGTCCGCGACGTGGTCAAGAGCATACTCCTACCGCTATGGAGCGCCTACGGCTTCTTCGTCACCTACGCGAACATCGACGGCATCGAGCCAGGCGAGGCGCCGATCGCGGCCGCGAACCCGATGGACCGCTGGATCCTATCCAAGTGCGAGACGATGGTGCGCGACGTCGGGGCCGGGCTCGAGGCCTACACCATGCAGGCCGCCATCGCGCCGATGCTCGACTTCATCGACGCCCTGAACAACTGGTACATCCGCCGCTCGCGCCGCCGCTTCTGGCGCTCCGAGAACGACGGCGACAAGGTCGAGGCCTACTCGACCCTGTACCGCGCGCTCAAGCGTCTGGCCCTGTGCATGGCGCCGTTCACGCCCTTCATCACCGAGACTATGTGGCGCAACCTGCGCCGCGAAGGCGAGCCGGAAAGCGTCCACCTGGCCCCCTACCCCGAGTACGACGATCGCTACCGCGACGAGGACCTCGAGTGGAAGATGGCCGCGGTGCGCAAGGCCGTGACGATGGGCCGATCCCTGCGCTACCAGCACAACCTCAAAATACGGCAGCCGCTCGCGGCGGTGCACCTCGTCACCAAGGACGCCCGCGAGCGGGCGGTGCTCCTCGAGATGGAGGACATCGTCCGCGACGAGCTCAACGTCAAGGAGGTCGTCTTCCGCGAGGACGAGGAGGAGCTGGTCGAGTACCAGGCCAAGGCCAACTTCCGGGCGCTCGGCAAGGAGCTCGGCAAGGACATGAAGGAAGGAGCCGCCCTGGTCGAGCGGCTCGAGCCCAGGCAGATCGCCAGCCTCCTGGCCGGGTCGTCGCTCGTCGTCGACATAGCCGGCAGGCAGGTCGAGCTGACGCGCGACAAGGTCGACGTACGCCGCGTCGAGAAGGCCAGCCTACGCGTCGTCAACGAGGGTACGTTGACGGTCGCCCTCGATGCCGAGATCACCCAGGCCCTGCTCGACGAGGGCAACGCCCGCGACCTCGTCCGCGGCGTCCAGACGCTCAGGAAGGACTCCGGTTTGTCGGTCACCGACCGCATCGAGCTGTCCGTCCACGGCAGCGAGGCGCTCAGGCGCTCGTTCGAGGCCTTCGGCGACTTCGTCTCCGGCGAGACCCTCGCCGTCGCGCTGCGCTGGGAGGAGACGCCGGGCATGGTCGACGTGGAGGCGGGCGACGATACTTGGAAGATAGCGATCAAGAAGGCGTAAGCACGCTTCGAGCCGTGAATCGCCGTATCCGGCCGCCCCGAGGGGCGGCCTTTTATTTGATTGGGGCTTATATGGTTTGCCCTAAAACCCCAGACGTGCTACTGTTATACTACCATAGAGTCTTGACCATCCATCGCAAGGCGATACGATCCGTACCGTTCTCAGTCGATCGCCGACATCCCGTCCGCATAATGGAGGTACCAATGAAAATACGTTCGCTACCGCTCATCGGCCTTGCCGCGGCGCTGCTGCTCGGGGCTTGCGCCTCGAAACCGCCCGCTACGCCGGAGCCTGAACCGCAAATCGTCGAGCCGGTTCCAGAGCCGGCCAAGGAACCCGAGATATCGCTCGAGGAGCTAGCGGCTCTCCACGCGCGCGTCGTAGCGCTCAGGAAGGACGCCTTCGAGCTAGGGCTCAAGGACGTGATGCCGTCCGAATACGCAGACGCCGAGGCCCGCTACGTGGCCGGCAAGACGGCGCTCGACGCCGACGACAGGCCGGCGGCCAAGGCGGAGCTCGAGGCCGCCGAGCCGCTATTCGCAAGGCTCGTGGCCGAGGGCGGCCTCAAGGTCGCCGAGGGCCGCAAGGCCGACGCCCTGGCGGCCCGCGACCGCGCCCTGTGGGCCGACGCCGAGACGCTGTCGCCCGAGGCCCTGGCCGCGGCCGACGCCGCGAACGCCGACGCCGACGCCGCGCTCGCCGCGGGCGACGCGAAGGCGGCCATCGCCGCGTACCGCGCCGCCATACTCGCCTACGACGCCGCCGAGAAGCGTTCGACCGCGCTGTCGGTCAAGTCGACCGTCGACGAGCTCGAGTACGGCCCGATGGACCCGGGCAACTACGAGCTAGCCGGGCAGAAGCTGGCCGCTATCGACTCGCTCCTGGCGACCGACGGCGAGGCCGCCCGAGACGCCGCCGAGGAGGCGCTGCTGCGCTATAGGCTCGTACTTGCCAAGGGCTGGGAACTGACGGCGGGTAAGCGGCGCGAGGCGGCCGAGCGCTACAAGCTCGACGCCGAGGCCATCAAGGCCCAGGTCGCCGTCAAGTCCGAGTACGCCGAGGCCAAGGCCGTCTGGGACTCGGCCGTCGCGGCCTCCTCGGCCGGCGACAACGAGTCGGCGGCCCCGCTGTACGAGCAGTCAGAGTACATGTTCGAGGCCGTATACCAGAAGGCCGCAGAGAAGCGCGCGGCCGCCGAGGCGGCCATCCAGGCCGCCCGGGAGAAGAACGAGCGCAGCGCCTCCGTAGCCCAGCGGTGCGACGAACAGCTCGGCGTCGAACCCGCGGCGCAAGCCGAGAGTCAGGCGACGGATGAGGCCGCGAGCGCCGATGGCACGTCTACAGCAGGCGAGGAGGAGTAACGACATGAAGAGATTCGTCATCAGCTTCATAGCCCTCGCCATGATGGCGGCCTCGGTCCAGGCCCAGAGCCTGGCCGATAACTCCTACTACCGCAAGAGCGTCGAGCTCGAGGCTGCGGCCCGCGCCGCCTTCGACGAGGGCGAGTACGACGAGGCCGCCGAGCTGGCGGCGCTGGCCCAGGAGAATGCCAGGCTATCCGACGAGTACGTCGCCATGATCCTGGCGATGCGCAAGGCCAAGACCGCGATCGAATCGGCCCAGGCGCGCTACGACTGGGCGACCGGCGTCCGCGCCGAGCTGCGCTTCGCAGCGGATTACGCCGGCGCCACGACCGAGCTCGCCGCCGCCCGCGCCGCCTTCCAGGCCGAAGCCTACGCCGAGGCTCTCGTCCATGCGTATACCGTAGACGCCTACCTGGCGGGCATTACCGACGAGGAAGCCCTACCCGCCTACTTCGTGGTACGCGAGCTCTCCAGGCGCGCGGACTGCCTGTGGCGTATAGCCGGCCTACCCTTCGTCTACAACGACCCGTACAAGTGGCCCGTGCTCTACGAGGCCAATAAGCGCTCTCTGCCCGATCCGGCCAACCCCGACCTGATCCTGCCAGGCATGACCCTGGTCATACCGGCGATAGCGAACGAGCTACGGGATGGCGTCTGGATCGACGGCAAGGAGTATCCGATCTTCGGAACCGAATAGTATTCGTTCGTCAGCGATACGGTCGCCTGGATGACACAAGGGCCGCCCGATCGGGCGGCCCTTGTGTAGCGCCTCGTCGAACGGACCTAGCAATCCGCGATCGAAGGCCCGATTGCGTAGAAACGGCCGAGGGCGGCTATCATATGGTCGTGGTCGTAGGCGCCGGCCGTCTCGCGGGCCGAGTGCATCGCGAGCATCGGCACGCCGACGTCGACGGTGCGTACGCCGAGCAGGGCCGAGCTGATAGGTCCTATCGTCGTCCCAGGCGATAGGTCGGCGCGCATCCTGAAACGCTGGCACGGGACGCCCGCGGCCTCGCAGCAAGCCCTGAAGGCGGCTTCGCCGATCGCGTCGGTGGCGTAGCGGACGTTGGCGTTGGCCTTTATGGCCGGGCCGCCGTTCAATACGGGCGCGAAATCCTCGTCGAAACGATCGGCGTAGGCGGGATGCCAGGCCTGCGCGCCGTCGACCGACACGCTGAACGACCTGGCGAGCGCCCTATGGGCGGCCTCGGGGCCGGAATCGTCGGTCAGCGCCACGATGCGCTCGATAATATCCCGCAGGAACGACGAATCGGCGCCGCGCGGCGTGGCCGAGCCTATCTCCTCGTTATCGAAGAGGGCCGCGATCTGACCGTGCCCGCCAGTCG
>ERZ795059.4634-NODE-4634-length-12834-cov-5.345097_pt1 | contig 12834 bp, 6 predicted proteins | sample MGYA00375143_ERZ795059 | MGnify/ENA primary metagenome ERZ795059 (study PRJEB30188, sample SAMN05720168) | activated sludge metagenome | isolation source: Anaerobic digester | place: USA | collected 2015-01-07 ... | reverse complement strand
CCCTTCCAATAGGTGGTCTATTTCGTCTTTTAGTTCCGAGCCAACGAAGCGGTCGATGTCCTCCGCCGTGCAGAGCCATTCCTTGTAAGCCTCGTTGACCGATGCGCCTTCGGCCCCGATTCCGGCAACGACCTGGTTGATTTGCCGGAGGATCGTGCCGGCTTTTTCGGACGCCACTTGGGCGAGTTGGCTGTACAGCTCGAACATGGTCAGGCAGCGTTGCAGATTGCTGAGCAGCTCTTCGTCGCTCTGATCGGCAATCGGTGGGTTGGTCAAGCCATCGAGGATCGCCGTGGCCTTTTCCAGCATCTGCTTGTTGGCGGGACTGTACTCAAAGGGGGCCAGCGTCTTCCTGATCTCATCGCCGTCGGCGACATAGTGACGAAGCTGGGTTTTGAGGACCGCTCGCCCCGCTTCGTCCGTCGTTGTTTTTTTGTTGGCCGTCGAGAGCAGCACGTCGCGTCCACCGATGCGGACTTTGTACTCGGTTGGTCCTTTGGGCGGCGGCAGTTCCACAAGATCCGGGTGTTTCGTGAGCGCTTTCAAGAACCGGTTTTGCGCCTCCTCGAACCTTTGACTGATGCTTTCATTTTTTTGCAGCGGCGCCAAGAATGCCTTTTGAATCGCAGCCCGCTCTTCGCTTATCTGGCCGAGCGCAGTTCTGTACTTGCCCTGTCGATCTTCTCCTTTGGCAACTTTGTTGCGCAGGTCGGAGTCGAGCCGCTCATAAGACAGGCCGAGATCTCGATATGTCGCGTTGGCGGAAATAGCTTTCGTCGTTCCGGCCTCGAGAAATGCTTCCAGGACGTCCTGGGCGTCGCGGAGTGCTTCGTCCGCCTTTTTCTGCGCGTTGGCTGCCTGCACTTGGACCGACTGGCCCTTGGCTTGGATGGTTTGGGCCGCCAGGAGTACGTTGCGCTGCGCGACCTTTCTTTTGTCCACGGCTTGGCTCAGCTTCCGTTTGGCATCGTCCTCCAGGTTCTTGGCGTCTTCCAGTTCCTTCTGACGATTTCCCAATCGCTCCTCGATGACCGACCGCTCCATGATGCGCTGCTTCAGTTCCATTTCCACGATCAAGCGGCTCTTGAAGATTTGGGCCAAGCGGACGAACTCCCGCTGGATCGGCGTCATCGTATCGTCGGCCGCGATTTCGGCGTCGAACAGGCCGCGGATCGACTGGAAGCGGGCGTTGGCGGAGAGCAGTTGGAAGTCGTCGCGTTTACAGAACCCATCGAACAGCCTGTGCTTGCCGTCGCACGTCAACCCCGCTTCAAAGTAGTTCTGCTCGGCCAGCGGCAGTTCGCCGGCCATCATGCCGTCGAACGTCTGCAGAATCTCCAAGCGGGTTGTGTTCTTGGCCAGCGCCATGATGAACATGGCCGACGCGAGGCTGGTCGAGTCCATCGAGTGGAGCGACAGCAGTTTGTTGCCGGTCTGCAAGAACTCCGAGTCCATGACCTCCAACTCGCGGATGAAATCATCGCCGAAGAAGGAGTACAAGTACTTGCGGTCGCGTTCTTCCTGGGTCATGCCGGGCAGTTCTCCCAGTTCCATGGCCCGCTGGGCGGCGACCGTCACGATCGCCTTGCGAAGCATCTCGGCAGACTGCAGCGTCAGGAATCGCGAATGGTCGATGAAGCGTTGGATTCTGCCGGCGACGCGTTCCATCCGATCGCCCTTTTCGCCGTTGATTTGCACGGTGTGGACGGCGATGCGAACTTGTCCCACCGGGGCGTCGATCTGGTTGATCATCGTGCGGATGACGTTGATGCCCTTGATGGGGCCGCGCAACTGGATCAACCCTTCGCCGATGACCGAGACCGACACTTGCCGCACGGGATCCTCCGATTCCGGCTTGCCGGGGGCATAGGTGTCCGGGTCGGCGTGGGCCGCCGCGACTTCGCGGCGGAATTGTTCTTCCCTCGCGCGGTCTTCGGCGGCCAGGGAAGCCTGCCATTGTTCGTTGGCCGCGGATTCCTGTTCGCGGAGCGCCTGGACTTTGGCGTAAGCGGACGCGGCGCGGTTGCGGGCCGATTCGGCGACGCGTTCCAGCTGGGCGACGACGTTGTTCAGGTTCTCGACGCGCTTTTCCAGATCGGCCTGTTCTTGGTCCGTGCGTTCGGCCGGCCGATTCCGCATCGCCGCGTCGGCCCGTTGCTGGTCGACGGCCGCACTGGCCGCTTGATTGGCCGTGTTCGCCGCGAGTGCTTCCGCCTCTTGCAGTTCACGTTCGGCTTCCCGCGTCTTCTTCGCCGCCTCGACGGCCCCCCGTTCCTTCTCGCGACGCTGGTCCGTCGCCTGCTCGGCAATTTGTCGCGCTTTGTCCGCCAACTGCTGCTGCATGTCGACCGCGGCGCGGTTGTACGATTTGACGTCGCGATTGATAATCTGGGCCACGCGATGTGCATCGCGGAAGTAGTAGAGGCGGGAGACCCGCGTCTCGACATGGTCGGACGGATTGAACCCGTCGATGATCGGTCGAGGTTTCGTGTATTCGGGAAACGACACGTTCGGCCCCGTGGGACCGGTGATCCCCCGCGAGATCACAGGCTCTTCGGCGCCGATGGGCCGGAAGAGTTTCTCCGCGTAGTCCTTCGCCATCGTTCTCCCAAAGAGGTCGCTGATCAAGCCTGCCTTCACCGTAAACGTGTAAACATCCGGCGGGACGTCCTGGTACGCCAGGGTGACGGAATTGTCGGACGGATCGAATTTCGGCAGCGAGGCCGCCGCCGTTTGGGGATCGATGCTGGGCTTGTTGCTGCTGTTCACCAGCAGAAACGCCTTGCCCAGATCCGCTGCGGCTGGCACGTTGATTTCGTCGTCGAAAGTCACCTTGATCCCCTCGAAAGCCGCGTTCGTCGGGCTGACCGAGAGGACACTGGGGCCCGTCGTGCGCACGCGGACCGTAGCTGCCGGCGATTTCGTGCCGAAGATCTGCCTCCCCAGAACGGTCCAAGCCTCGACTGTGTATTTGCTGTCGGTGTCGACCTCAATCGGAGAGAACCACCTGTTCTTTGCGGCTGGATTGATTCCGATGCCTTTGATGCCCAGCGGAACACCGTTCAGGGAAATGACGATGCGGCTGTCCTCCAACAGACTTGCATCCCCTCCGTCCGCAACCCCGCTGACAACAAAACGCCTGTCCTTGGAGAGATAAACGTCGCCTTTTTTCGGCAAGTCCTCCGTATCGTCGCCTTTCCGTATCAGGGGGGCGGCCGAGATCTTCAACTTGGTGCTGATTGGTGCCGCCTGGAAGTTGACACGGGTTGCGGAGTAGCGGTGCAAACCGCCCGTTGCTGAAAAGGCCATCGCGAGCACGAACCCCGGAGCAGGGGCCATCTCCGGGGGCAATGGCATATCCAGTTCGGCCTCCCAGCTGGCATCCTCTCGAGGAACCACCGGGGCGGATGGAACGGTAAGGCCGAGAAACCTGCCCCTGTTTGCCGAATTGTCGAACACGGCAAACTGAAGTTGCGTGCCGCTTCGCACGCGCAGGCCCGCCAGTTTCAGATAGCCGCCGTAGACGCGTACCTCGCTCAAGTCGACAGGTTCTTTGTACGCATTGTTGGATACTTTGGAGATGATGGGCTCCAGAATCCGCGTGTCGTCGGCGCTTGGCGCAAGCACGCTAATCCAGTGCTGGGGTGGATTCGGGCCGACGCCTTTGGTGACGACGATCTTGTGTTCCCCCACGGCTTCTATCGGGACTGTCGCCTTCCACGAGCCTTGCTTCTCCGTGGGTTTGGCGTCGACAGGGTCTTTCTCGCCTACTTTGACTTTGATGTCGATTGGCTCCGCGGCGCCCGTGCCTGTCAGCGTCACGTCCCCGGCCGCAAACAACCGCACTTCGTCGCCGTCTCGCTGGATGGGCCAAGTGATCGTCGGTGTGCCTTGCGACAACTCGGTGATCGCGAATGCGCCGTCGGCTGCCATTGCTGCTTGGGCGAGAAACAGCGATTGTGTGAGCACTGAAGCCGGACGGACCTGCGGATCGATGTGCTCCGACTCGCCGAGCGGATCGTCTGAGAAGCGTGGCAGGAGTCGGGCACCGCTGACACACCCTGCGTCGATCCGTTCCGGGGCGGTAAACTGCGATCTCTCGGCCGCATTCCTCTCGCCCCAAAGCGTGGGGATGTACCAGCAGGCGATCCCGATACAGACCGCGTAGAAGATCGCTTTGCGCAGGCTCGGCATCGGATCATTCCTTGTACGAAAGCAGGGTCAGCCTGGCACCCGATCAAGGCCATGAACGCAGCAGTCAGAATAGGGTGTCATCCGTCAGCCCCCGCGTGACCGTTTCCTTTGGTAAGATCGGATCTTCCTGTCTTGGACTCAAGTTTTGCGGCAAAAGTGGCTTACTCCCACACTGGCCAAGTGGATTGGTCTCGCAGAATAGGCAAACCGGGCAGACGATTCAGCCGGACGAGCCGACGAAGAGGACATGGCGACCCGAATGACGTGCCGCGTGAAATCGCGTTCTGGCATTCCTGCCATGCACAAGCAGCCTGCACGGCGTGAACACCATCGTTTGACAGCGGGGGCGAACGGCCTACAATTGGCGTTCCAGTCTGAATTTGGTTAGAAACAGGCGGCAGTGATTCACTCTATAGGGTGGGGTATGATTGGGGGGGTGTGAGATGAGCGATCCAAACGAAATCGACGGGTTCAAGAAGAACGACTGCGTCCTGGTCAAGGAGGACGCTTGGTGCTGCCGAGGCCGCAAGGGGAGAGTGAAAAGAGTCCGCGACCCAAGCGAAGGACGCCCGATCATTGTCGCCGTCGCCTTGCCGGACGATTCGGGGCCCTCGGGCGCGATCATCGGACTGGAGTCCGCGGAACTCGAAAAGAAGACTGCCACTCGGGATTGGCCCATTCCCAAGTTTCCGTGACGCGGCGAGTGTTCACGGCACGTCTACCCCGAAGCCGAATCTCGCCGTGCCCGTGCGGCGGATGGTCGCATCCCGGCCCATCTCGCCATAGCAGCGGCGGAGAATTTCGCTGTGGCCCCGGCAGACGCATTCCCGCACGGGGCCGCAGCAGGACGGTTCCGGCGGGGCGGAGCAGTCGCCGGCCGTTGTGCATTTCCGCTTGGCCGCGTCGGCGTCCGGGTACTTGAATTCCATGGGAGCCAGGGTGACCGTGTACCACGGGCCTCCGCGGCAGGGCTGGATCTGGAACTGCAATTGGACGGTGACGGGCATGTCCGGCATGGTGGCTCGGAAGCGGACCTTGTAGTCTCCGTCGCGGTCGAAGTGGAATTCCATGTCTTCGTAGATGATCAAGCCTCCGCGATCGATCATCTCGCCGCGCGTTCCGTAACTTGGCAATGGAAAATGGGCCGCGGACGCGAAATAGAAGGGGCTCGGCGATCCCTGGACGGCGCGGGCTCGTTCGATGCGGGCTTGCGCCGCCGCTGCTCGAATCCTCGCGTTTGCTTGCGTCTCTTCATCGTTCGCCAGTTTCTCGGCTTGTTCGGCCCATACGGCCCAGCAGTCGTCTTTTGGCAATTCGTCGTCTGCTTCGTCGGTCGCCTCGGCGGCTAGGCGACGATTTGGGGCAACGTCAGAAGGGGGCGTTTCGGCTTCGGCCGGCTGCTCCTCTGCGACAGTCTCGCCTCGGGCCGACTTCGCGATCTCCTTGTGCGCCGCGGCCGAGCGTGCGTGCTGGGCGGCGAGATCGCGTTGCTTGAGGGCCTCGTTGGCGGCCGCGCCGGCGGCGGCGTGCGCCGCTTCGAGCCGCACGCGGGCCGCTTCGGCTCCGGCGCCGTTGCCGTTGGTCACGTGCTGCTGGATCTCTTTGACCAAAATCCGGGCTTGTCCTAACGCCAGTTCGGCAGCGGTCCGCGCCGCCAGAGCCGCTTCGCGAGCCTGGACTGCGTCAGCCGCTCGCGCTTTGGCCGCAGCGGCATTGTCGCGGGCGGTCTTGGCGCAATCGACCGCGCGAGTAGCGGCTGTTGTGGCGCCGGCAGCTTTAGCCGCCCGGCTCGCACCTGGGAACTTCTTGTTCGCGGCAACGGCTGCATCGCGGCGTGCCAGGGCTTGGTCCAACTGGGTGCCGGCTTGCTCCGCCGCCCCGGACGCTGCGCGGGCATGACTGGACGCTTCATCGGCCGCCGCGCTGGCAGCCGCTGCGACCGCTGCGGCGGAGTCGCAGAAATCCACGGCACTCTCCAGCAGTTGCTGAGCTGCAGTGCGATAATCGGCTTGCAGAAGCGCCACCAGTGCGATCAGAGAATTCGCCGGATCGCGGTCCGCGGTACCCGGTGACGGTCGAAAGACCGTCTGCTGAATCGGGACGCTCGTACGCATCGCTTCCTGGCTACGTTCCGTGGCAGCGGGTGCCTCTGCCGGAACGGACTCGGGCGACGCGGCGGGTTGCGGAGTTTTCTCGCTCTCCGCCGGCGCGGCTGAGCCATTCAGCGAGGGCTGAGGCAAGACGCATTCAGGACTGCCGTCCACAGGGGGACATCGACTGCAGCAGTTCCTGCCCGGTCTCAGCAGGTACACGTCCTCGTCGTAGTAGTGGAAGACCACCTTGTTGGACGGCTCGCTGGTGATGCTGCAGGGACCTGACGAGTGGACCGCCCGAACTGTGAGCGTGTGAATTCCCGGCGTGATCGAGCCTTCCAGTTTGACGGCTCGGCAGCATCCTGTCTTGGCTTCTTCTCTCTGCCAGCTGCGCATGATCCGTCTGCAACCGCATTCTCCCGCGGCGGCTGGTCGTACGGGTTTCCCGTCGAGATAGGCGATCACTGTCGCGGTGGCGGGCAAATTCGCCAAGTGGATTCGGATCAAGGGCGAAGTGACGGAGATCAGGCCGTCTTTTTCGACCGGGCGAGGGGTGTCTTCAAAATCCGACAGGGCGACAATCCGCGGCGGAGCGGGTAGGCGGACGTCGAAACGTAACGGATTGGACAGGCGGCTCCATAAGCCGATCGTCTTATACTGGGCCTGAACGATGTGTCTGCCGGGCGCGGGGCAAGGGAATTTGAAGGCATAACGCGGGACGAATTGGTCATCGGCGGGGGACGGCGGTATTAGTGACGGGTCCACCGAGTAGCGGATGTTCTCGACGGGTTTGCCGTCCAGCAGGAGCGTCACGTACTCGACCGCCGTGGGGTCTGCCCCGGCCAAGGGAATCTCCACGACCACGACCAGCGGACCGAAGGGAACGGCGGTCCAGTAGGGCGGCTGATCGGACGATGCGAGCAACGTCTGCGGCTCGGTGGCCAGGAGGGGCAGCGAGCGCAGGACAACCCGCGGAGCTGGAGGTTCGAATGCTTGGGTCAGCACGAGTTCGCCGGCGACGGTCAGATCTCCGTCGTCATCGCTCCAGCCATCTGCGGCGTCCAGCGACGACGCGAGCTGTCGCCCGACGAGCGGCAGGTGGTGCGGGGGAAAGCAGCCTCCGGTACAATCGCCCGGTGGCAACGCGAGCAGGCAAAACGCGATAACGGTACTCATGGACATGGCCGAAGTCTCCAGAAAGCCGCGACGATACGCGAAGAAGGTCCGCCGATTCCCTCCGGTCGGCGGCTGCACCGACCGCATCGTTCGACTATAGTTGCGAGGCACATGGGCCAGAATGACGCGGTTGCGATCCCGCCGCAAAACGAGCGAGGGCGAAATGGAGTTTTCGGCACGATCCGAATAACCGGCCCAGAAGGCTCAATGGGGAGACGCCAGAGAGAAGGGGAAACGGGGAGGTTGTTTCGACCTCCGTTGCTACCGGCGCTGGGCTGGCATCAGCATCTGTGGCTCGACCGCTTGGACTCCGGCCAGTTGCCTCAGGTTCGGGAAGCGTTCCAGCGCGTCGGCGATCCGGCCGGACTGCGGCGCGACCCAGCCGGCGTGCGGCGCGTAGGACAACGACTGCTGGATCACAAACCCGGCGCGTTGGATCTCCTCCCGGCGCGAGGACAGCGACGTGGGCTGCTCGAACCGCACGAACACTCTGCCGGTGGGAACCGCCAACGGGCCCCGCTGGCCGATGCGATAAACGGGCGTCGAGCCGCCGGACGCGTCACTCGCGGGTTCGCTGCCCGGCACCCCTCGGCAAACGCACAGGCCGTCGTCCTCCAGGCGGAACTCGATGTCCAGGTTCGCCGCCGTGGCCACCGAATCCGGGACCGCGAAATAGCCGTCGGCCAACACATAACGCGTCGGACCGGGCGAGGTTGCGACGGAGAATTCTGGGGGAAATCCGGTCATGGGTGCTTCTCCCGCGAAGGGACGCCACGTAGATTGTGGGTGGGTCGGCCGATGCTCGTCAAGTGCCCGGTTTTTCTTCTTCACGAAAGGGCTCGCACATGTACACCCTGCGTTACGGCGGCAAGAAAGGACAGAAGATCTCGTTGGCGCTGAGTGACGATCTGGTGGTCACTCGAACCCAGGAAGCCCGCCCGCTGGCGTCCGCCCTCTCGACGCGGGCCGGCGTCGAAGCGATCAATCGCAGCCAGTTGGTGGCCAGTTTTCTGGACGTGGGCGTCGACGTCCATCGAGTCCTAGCGCCCAAGGCCATCAAAGCCAGCCGGGACGCCGTGCGCAAGGACTTGAAGGCGGACCCGGCGTTGCGATTTGCGGGCCGAGCGCTCGTCGATCCCCAGTCGAAACGTCCCGTCGTCTACACCGAGAATCTGTTTGTCAAGTTCCGCGATGATGCTGCGGCCAGCAAGTGCCGGGCGATCCTGAAATCGTTGGGACTGACGGCGAAACGGGAGCTTGCCTACGCCGGCAACGCGTACTTCGTTTCCGCCCCGGAGGGGGCCGGACTGGAGGTCTTCGACGTCGCCGCCGCGCTGTTGAACGAGGACCTGGTCGAACTGTGCCATCCGGAGTTGATCCGGGAAGTCCGCCGGCGGGGTGCTTTTCCTCAGCAGTGGCACTTGAAGAAGACGACCATCAGCGGCACGGTTGTCGATCAGCACGCCAACATCGAATCCGCCTGGGAATTGAGTCAGGGCGAAGGCGTGACGATCGCGGTGATCGACGACGGCGTGGATATCGACCATGAGGAGTTCGGCGGAGACGGAAAGATCGTCAGTCCCCGCGACGTCACCAGGAAGACGGACAACCCGCGTCCCGGACCGGGCAACGATCATGGGACCGCGTGCGCCGGCGTGGCCTGCGGCAATGGACTGCGCGGCGCATCGGGCGTGGCTCCCAAGGCTCGCCTGATGCCCATCCGGCTCGCTTCCGGCCTCGGTTCCCAGGCCGAGGCCGATGCCTTTGTCTGGGCGGCGGACCACGGGGCAAGCGTCATTTCGTGCAGCTGGGGCCCGGTCGACGGCGATTGGTCAGATCCGGACGACCCGGTTCACGACCAGGTTGTGCCCCTGCCGGACGGTACGCGACTGGCCATCGAACATGCACTCACCAACGGGCGCAACGGGAAGGGCTGTGTGATCTGCTGGGCCGCAGGCAACGGCAACGAAAGCGTGGACCACGACGGGTACGCCAGCTACGGCAAGGTCATCGCGGTGGCCGCTTGCAGCGACCGCGGCCAGAAGAGCGTCTACAGCGACGTGGGCCAGGCCAACTGGTGTTGTTTCCCGAGCAACAACTTTGGTCCTCCCGCGCCGCTCACCCGCGGCATCTGGACAACGGACCGCTCCGGCGCGGCCGGCTACAATCCGAAACCCTCGCCCGCAGGCAACTACACCGACAGCTTCGGGGGCACGTCCAGCGCCTGTCCGGGCGCTGCGGGAATCGCGGCCCTGGTGCTGGCGCGGAATCCCCATCTGCGATGGGACGAGGTGAAGGACATCCTCAAGCGATGTTGCGATCCGATCGACAAGGCCGGCGGCGACTACGATGCGAACGGGCACAGCCCGAATTACGGCTTTGGCCGGCTGAACGGACGCAAGGCCGTGGAACTTGCGGCGCCTCCCGTCGCGGCATACAAGGCGATTCACACCGCCGTTCAAACGGTCGAAATCAAGGACCTGCAGTCCTCCCGTCTTGCCGCTCACGTCGGGGACAAGGCCGCGGTGAAAAGCGTCAAGATCTCGGTGGCCATCGTACACACGTACATCGGGGATCTGGTGGTACAACTCGTTCCGCCCGCCGGCACCGGAGTGGGCCCGATCGTGCTGCACAACCGCGAGGGCGCCTCCACCCAGAACATCAGCCGGACCTATGACCCGCTGACCACCAGTGCCCTGACCCAGCTGATTGGCAAGTCACCCGAAGGGACCTGGACCCTGCAGGTCGAAGACAAGGAGCGGCAGGACGTGGGCAAGATCGAACGCTTTACGGTTGAATTGGAGCTATAGCCCGCCGCACGCAGCGGAAGCCGATCAAGCCGTGAACGTCGCGGGCGAAGCAGATGTCGCGGTAGACGGGTTCCTCGTACAAGCGGTAGGCGGACCGGCATTCGTCGGACTTGCTGTTCCAACTGCCGCCGCGCAGCACGCGAGTCGTTCCCGTCGTAGGACCGCGCGGATCCTGCTCCGGGCTGTGCTGGTAGTACTCCTCCTCGTACCAATCGTGGCACCATTCGCAGACGTTGCCGTACAGGTCGTACAGCCCCCAGGCGTTGGGTTCCTTTTGGCCGACGGGCGAGGGCCGCCGCAACGGGCTGTTGCCTTTGAACCAGGCGTAGCGTTTCAACTCGGCGGGGTCGTCGCCGAAGCTGTACTCGGTCGTCGAGCCCGCGCGCGCGGCGTACTCCCATTCGGCCTCTGTGGGCAACCGGTAGCCCGTCGCGTCGAAATTGCACTCGCCGGTCGCCAGGTTGTAGGCCGGCTCCAAGCCTTCCTCTTGCGAGCGGGCGTTGCAGTAGGCGATGGCGTTGGGCCAGCGGATCTGTTCCACCGGATTCTGCGGCCCTTTCCAGCGGGACGGGTTTTCGCCCATCAACCGCTCATACTGCTCCTGCGTGACTTCGTAGCGGTCCATCCAAAAAGAACGGACGGAGACCTGGTGAGGCGTTTCGTCCAATTCGCCCTGCGGGCTGCCCATGACGAACGACCCGCCCTGGACGAGGACCATCTCGGCTCCGCTGACAGTCTTGTCCCGCTGTTCAGCGGCACCGCCCGCCACGGACGGATCGCGATGCTGGCACGCAGCCAGGAGCAGGGCCGGGGCGAGGACGGAGAAGGTGAGGAGGCGCGTGTGGGGACACGAACTCCGTACGGAAGTGGGCCGATTAGGCGGCGATATCCGATCCTCACGCGGAGAGGTTGGGAGTGGTTTGATTTCCCGTAGCATGGCTCTCCTGAGCCGTGGCGATTTTGCGGAGTTCTTGGGCACAAAGGCACGGCTCGGAGAGCCATGCTACAAAGACGGCGGTCACTCCTCGGCCGGCGGCAGCCAGTCGTAGTCCCAGTGATGGCCGGCCCAGCCCGGCGGGCTGATGGTGATCGTGGCGTGATCGGCCAGGCGGACGATGCAGATCGGGCTGTGTACCCGCCAGCTTCCCTGGTGCGGAATCTTCGTATAGGCGATGTAGCGGCCGCAGTGGGACCAGCGCCCGCAGGGGTCCTGGCCAATCAATTCCTTGGGCATCGTGACGATCTTCCCGTCCGTGCCGTCGGGCAGCGAGGGATCGAATCTGCGGATCGCCAGACTCTGACCGCCGTTCCAGCACATCCATTTCCCGTCAGGCGAGAAAGCCGGATGACACTCGCCCGCCGTCACCGGGTGATTGGGCATCTTGCGGATTTCGCCCCCGGTGGCCGAGAAGAAGTCGATCGAGTACCGAGACCCCAGGAAATCGCGGATCTCGAACAGGAACCACTGGCCATCGTGCGACATGTCGGCCAGGCTGATGTCGCGGGGCGTGCGGACCAGCGTCCGCTTCTGGCCGGTGTCGATGTCGGTCAACACGATCCGGCCCTTGACGCAGCGGGCCGTGTGCCGGCTGTCGGGAGTCCAGACGTAGTCGCCTTCGATCTGTCGCTTCTGGAACGTCTTGGCATCGACCAGCCAGTCGCCGAAGTTGTACGTAAACTTGGTGCCGTCGGGCGAGGTCCGAGGCATCGTTTCTTCCTGATCCGGCGTGTCGGTCAACTGCTTCAGCCCGCTGCCGTCCGCATTGACCAGGTACAGGTCTCGCGGCGGGTACTTCTCTGAACCCGCAGGCGACTCGGGATGAATGGCGATGACCAGCCGATAGCCGGTCTCGTGAAGTTCCTGTTTCAAGTCCTGGATCCGCGGGGGATCGAAGGGAGTGCAGCGCGGCGGCATGTCCCACCTGGCGCGGATCGCTGCGGGATCGGCCGACCAGCCGACAGCCGCCGGACCCAGGGCGAGCAGCAAGGCAAGAAATCCGAGCAGACCAGTTTTCGCTGGAGAAGAAGCTCGGCTTCTCCGAAAAAGCCGGGCTCTTGCTTCCGGTGCGATCCCAACACCCACGCCTAGTGGCCTACAGCACCGCCTGCAGCTGCGCATGTCCCAATTCTCCACTCGTGATCCCAGAATTCATGGCAAGACTCGACTTGGCCTTTTCTGGGTATCAGGGTGGCGGAATGGCACGATCGCGTCAATCGGGGGTCCGCTGCGCAGACGGTTTTGTCGCTGTTCTTGCTATCGACTCAAGCGATTGCCGTTGCCGGATTGGCCGTTGCGTTGACGATTCTGCATCATTTGCCCTGCCGCCCCGGTCTGTCCCGAACCGACCTGTCCGCCACAGGAGCCGTCCCGGAGGCGTTGCTGCTGCATGGCGCCGTTTTGTCCGAGGCCTCCAGCCTGAAGCCCTCCTTGCACGGCCTGTTGCCTTCCGGCGTTCATTTGACCAGCTTGCGCCCCGTTCATGCGCCCCGCCTGCTGCATATTCCCGTTCGCCAAGCCGAGTTGGGACTGCATCATGCGGTAGCGGTTCTGGATCATCTGT
>ERZ795059.4632-NODE-4632-length-12835-cov-28.586072_pt1 | contig 12835 bp, 9 predicted proteins | sample MGYA00375143_ERZ795059 | MGnify/ENA primary metagenome ERZ795059 (study PRJEB30188, sample SAMN05720168) | activated sludge metagenome | isolation source: Anaerobic digester | place: USA | collected 2015-01-07 ... | reverse complement strand
GGTGCGGGGGGGCCTGTGGGTTGTCGGGAGTGCGGTGCTGTGAGAGGGCATGGGGTCGGCCGCGGCGTGCTTCCATTTCCTGCAGGCCGCGTGCCCTCACGCGGCGCTCGGGGGCCGTTCGCCCGGCGGCTGAGAAAAACATCTGCGCGTCCGCCTGGATTGCCTGCGGGAAAACCTGCTCGCCTTGGAGGGCGATCTTACTTCCACTGTTCCCAATAGCCCAAGCCCTGGGCGGCACGGCCAGACATCCTCTCCGAAGCGCGTAATCCCGTCTCCCCCGCAGCCTCAACCTTCTCAACTTATGCGCTGAAAAATCAAAGGCCCTGCGGCCGAAAACCGGCGGCGGCGGAATGGAATTGTCACCGCCGGCAGTTTTTGGTGGAATGCGGTCTCCATGTCCACAACAAGCCAGCCTGCCGCCCACCCGTGGCGCCGGAAGGTCCGGCGCCATCGCGCCTGGCTGCTGGTGGGGTTGGCGCTGCTGCTGGTGGCGGGGGTCCGGATGCGGCTCTGCGAGCTGCCGCTGGAGCGCGACGAGGGCGAATACGCCTACGCGGGCCAGCTTCTGCTGCAAGGCATCGCGCCCTATCGCGAAGTTTATGCCATGAAGCTGCCGGGGACGTATGCCGCCTACGCTTTGATGATGGGCGGGTTCGGCCAAAGCGCCACCGGCATCCACCTCGGCCTGGCGCTGGTCAACCTTGCTTCCATTGTCATGGTGTTTCTGGTGGGCCGGAAGCTGATGGGGGAGGCGGCCGGGGTCGCCGCGGCGGTGGTCTTTGCGCTGCTTTCGTTAAGCCCGTCCGTGCTGGGGTTATCGGCGCACGCGACCCATTTTGTCATGCTGGCCGCCCTGGGCGGAACGCTGGCGCTCTTGCGGACCGGCCGGGAGGAGGGTGGCGGGGACGCCGCCAATGGGCCGGGCTCGTCCGCCGGCGAACGCTCGCGCGCTCCGGCTCTCCGGCGTTCGGCTTTCGCCCCGCGCCCGTTCGTGGCCGGCTTGCTTTTTGGGCTGGCTTTCCTGATGAAGCAGCATGGGGCGTTCTTCGGCCTGTTTGGGGCGCTGTATCTTCTGTGGGTGCGGGGGAGCCAATGGCGGGCGGCGGCCCGGGTCACCGCCGCGTATGCGGGCGGGCGGAGTTCGCGCGCGCAGGACGGGTTTGATTTCCGCCGCCCGGCGGCGCGCGCCAGCCGGAACCGGCTCGCGCGGGACCTGGGGCTGTATGTGCTGGGCTGGCTGCTGCCGGGCGGGGTGACGGTCGTTGTGCTGGGATGCGCCGGGGTGCTCCGGCCGTTTTTGTTCTGGACAATTTCCTATGCCAGCCAATACGCCGCGGCGATCCCGATTGTGCGGGGGCCGGACGTGCTGCGCGCGAGCCTGCGCGCGGTCGCCAGTCCCAATCTGTTGCTCTGGATACTCCCCTGGTTTGGCGTGCTGGTCATGTGGTGGGAACGCCGCCTGGATGAGGAAAGCGCGCGCGCCGCCGACCGAAGGCCAGGCGCCGCCGCCCGCGGGCCGGCTTCCGCGCCGCCCCCGGCCCAGGACCGCTCGCGGATTGCCCATCCCCGCAGCTTCCTCATGCTGTGGCTGTTTTGCTCGGCTGCCTCGGCCAGTGTGGGATTCTACTTTCGCGAGCACTACTTCATCCTGGTGCTGCCGGCGCTGGCCTGGCTGAGCGGCGTGGCGGTCAGCCGCGGTTTGTATCTGCTCAAGCACGACCGGACGATCGAGCTGTTCCTGGCCATTCCCATGCTGGGCCTGTTCACCCTTGGCCTGGGGGCGGCGCTTATCGGACATGGCGCGGTCTGGTTCACGTTGCCGGTGGATCAGGCCATGCGCAGCATCTTTGGCTCGACCCTCTTTGCGGAAACGGCCCGGGTGGCGGATTACCTCAAGACCCATGCTCCGAGCGACGCGCGCATCGCCGTCCTGGGTTCCGAGCCGGAGATTTATTTTCAGGCGCGCCGCCGCGCCGCCACCGGGCATATCTACATGTATCCCCTGACGGAAGCGACCCCCTACGCGCTAAAGCTGCAAGAGGACCTGATTGCTGAAATCGAACGCGTCCGGCCCGCCTATGTTGTTTACGTGGATAACCCCTTCTCGTGGCTGGCCCGGCCGGATTCGCCCCAACGGATATTCGAGTGGTGGCGGGATTATTGGGCGGCGAACCTGGACCTGGTCCTGACGGTGCCGGTCGAGGAGGGCTTGGCGCGCGGGTCGGATATGAACCAGCCCGCGCCGGGAACCGCCACCGGCAATCATATCCTCGTATTCAAACGCCGTCCCTGATCCGCGCGGGCGAACCCCGCCGCGCGCGGGCGATGAAACCGTTGCCAAACGCGGAGGAATTGATTTACCCTGCCGCCTGATGAAACGGTTTTCAGTGATCTTAGCCCTGCTCGTGGCCATTCTGGGCGCGCGAGCCGAGGGGCCGGATGATCAATACATCGGCATCTATAATCTTATCCAGGAGGCCGACAAATTGAACAACGGCGGCCAGCCGCGCGAGGCGCTGCCCAAGTACCTGCAGGCTCAATCCGCGCTGCAGCGGTTTCAAAAAGGCTACCCGGACTGGAATACCCGGATTGTCAGCTTCCGCCTGAACTACCTGTCGGACAAAATCTCCGCGCTGTCCGCATGGGCGCCCCCCGCCGCCTCTGCCGCCCCCCCGGGCTCGAGCCCGGCCGCCTCACCGGCGGCGCCGAGCGACTGGGAGCATCAACTCCGCGCGCTTCAGGACCAGGTGAGCCGGTTGCAAGCCGACAAAACCGTGCTCGAGGCGAAACTCAAAGAAGCGCTGTCCGTTCAGCCCGCGGCCATGGACCCGCGCGAACTGGCCCGGGCGGAGGCGCAAATCAGCGACCTGCAAAAAGAGAATGACCTGCTCAAGGTGAGCCTGGCCCAGGAGAAAAACAAGCCGGTTGCGGCCCCGGACACGCAGGCATTGGACGAAGCCCGCCAGTCGCTTGAAGAGGCCAACCGCAAGCTCGCCGAACAGGCCCGCCTGGCCGAGACGCTGACGTCCGAAAAAGCCGCCTTGCAAAGCAAACTCGACAGCCTGGCCGCCCAAACGGTCAATACGGCTGAGTTGGCAACCGCGCGACAGGCTCTCGAAGAGGCCAACCGCAAGCTCGCCGAGCAGACTCGCCTGGCCGAGACGCTGACGTCTGAAAAGGCTGCCTTGCAAAGCAAACTCGACAGCCTGGCCGCCCAAACGGTTAACACGGCTGAGTTGGCAACCGCGCGACAGGCTCTCGAAGAGGCCAACCGCAAGCTCGCCGAGCAGACTCGCCTGGCCGAGACGCTGACGTCTGAAAAGGCTGCCTTGCAAAGCAAACTCGACAGCCTGGCCGCCCAAACGGTTAACACGGCTGAGTTGGAAACCGCGCGGCAGGCCCTCGAAGAGGCCAACCGCAAGCTCGCCGAGCAGACCCGCCTGGCCGAGGCGCTGGCGTCCGAAAAGGCCGCCTTGCAAAGCAAGCTCGATAACCTGCCCGCCCAGCCGGCCAACACGGCTGAGTTGGAAACCGCGCGGCAGGCCCTCGAAGAGGCCAACCGCAAGCTCGCCGAACAGACCCGCCTGGCGGAGGCGCTGACCGGGGAGAAAGAATCCCTCCAGGCTCGCGTGACGGCCTTGCGCACCGATGCCGAGGCCGCTGCCGCGCTGCGCGCTGAAAACCAGTTGCTCAAGAAACAGGTCGCGGATCTGCAAGCCGCCCCCGCGCCCGCTTCCCCGGCTGAAGAACTTAATCGGCAGTTGGCCCAGGCCCAGGCGCAGATTGCCGCCTTGCAGTCGGACACTGAAATCCTGCGGCTGGAGAAGTCGGCCCTGGCGGACCGGGTGAAGCAGCTTTCTGATGCCCCCGCCGCCACCGCCGTCACCACCCGGGCTGCCGACGCCGCGCGCATCAAGGAACTGGAGCGCGAGCGGGACGACTTGCGGCGCTCCCTGGCGGTTGCCAACAAGGAGCTTTACAGCCGCAAAGGCAGGGCTGCCGCCGCGCGCCTGGCGGGCTTGGAACAGCAGTTGGCCACGCTGCGCGCCCGGCTCCAGGTCTATGAAGCGCGCCAGGTGCCCTATACCGCGGAAGAACTGGCCCTCTTCCGGCGGCCGGAACCCCGGTTGGAACAACCCGTCAAGCGCGCCAGCCGGGCCTCGGCCCAGGAATTGCCGGCCGGCACCGTGGCCCTCGTGGCCGAAGCCCAGCGCCTCCATGCCAATCGTGAATACGCCAAGGCCGAGGAAAAATACTTGCAGGTGCTGCAGCAGGACCGAAACAACGCTCCCACCCTGGCCAACCTTGCCGCCATCGAGCTGGATCAGAATCATCTGGCCGCGGCGGAGACCAATATCATGCAGGCCATCGCCCTGGCTCCGGAGGATGCGTTCAGCCAGTTCGTGCTGGGCCGGTTGCGCTTCGTCCAGGCGAACTATGATGAAGCCCTCGACGCCTTGAGCCGCGCGGCCAGGCTGGATCCCCAGGACGCCCAAATCCAGAACTTCCTCGGCTTGACCCTCAGTGAAAAGGGTCTGCGCGGCCCCGCTGAAACCGCCCTGCGCAAAGCCATTCAACTGGACCCCGGCTACGGCAACGCTCACCACAACCTGGCGGTGATCTATTTGACCCAGCAGCCGCCGCTGGCCGAACTGGCCCGGTGGCACTACCAAAAGGCCCTCGCCGCCGGCCATTCCCGCAACGCGAACCTGGAAAAGATGATTGAAGCCAGGTCGGCCGCCCCCGCCCCATGAGCGCCCGCCGCGCCGTCAACCGCCGCCCGCGGCCAACTTTCCAGGCCCGGCGACAAGGGACTGTCCCCGGATGAGGCAGGTCCTGCACGAAATCAAGATCCCCACGCGCGGGCGCGGCCTTTATGAGTTCACGGACACGGTGACCGCCTGGGTCGCGCAGCACGGTTTCCAGAGCGGCCTGGTCACCCTGCTCCTCCGCCATACTTCCGCCTCGCTGCTGATTCAGGAAAACGCCGACCCGGACGTGCGCGGCGACCTGGAACGATTCTTTGCCCGGCTGGTGCCGGACGGTGATCCGATTTACACCCACACCCTGGAAGGCGACGATGATATGCCCGCGCACGTGCGCGCCGCCCTTACGGCGGTCAACCTCAGCATTCCCGTCAGCCGCGGACGCCTGGCCCTGGGCACCTGGCAGGGCCTCTACCTCTGGGAACACCGTCGCGCACCGCACGCCCGCACGATTGCCGCGCACTTCATTGGCGACTAAACGAGCTGAAACGGCCCGCTGATAATCCCGGGGAGGCCCGGTGGTTGGGATTGGCCGAGGGGGGCCGTGTCGTTTTCAAAGCCCGGCGAAACACGGCGGCCCGCCGGAACCCCTGCCGCGGCGGAAGAGGCCAGCTTGCCTCCCGGCCAGGTTCAGGCTACTCTGGGAACGCGCGCACATAAGCTGTTGAGCCGACCAGATACGACCATGTTCAAAAAACCATGAATACGCCGGATACGACCCTGATGAAAACCCGCGGCTATGCCGCCCACGACAAGCATTCGCCGCTGGTGCCGTTCACCTTTGAACGCCGGGAACCCGGCCCGCGTGATGTGCAAATTGAAATCCTTTACTGCGGCATCTGCCACAGCGACCTCCACCAAGTCCGCGATGACTGGGGCGGCTCGCTCTACCCGATGGTGCCGGGCCATGAGATTGTGGGGCGCGTCACCCGCGTCGGCGCGGAGGTAAAAAAGCTCAAGGTTGACGATTTGGCGGGGGTCGGCTGCATGGTGGATTCGTGCCGCCATTGTCCGGCTTGCCATGAGGGACTGGAGCAGTATTGCGCCGAGGGCCCGACCTGGACTTACAACGCCCGGGAACGCGGCCGTGAGCAGTTGACCTTCGGCGGGTATTCGGAGCGGATTGTGGTGGAGGAGCGGTTCGTGGTGAAGATTCCCCCCAGCCTCGATCTGAAGACCGCCGCGCCGCTGCTCTGTGCCGGCATCACGACGTATTCGCCGTTGCGCCACTGGAAGGTGGGCAAGGGCCAGCGGGTCGGCGTGATCGGCCTGGGCGGCCTGGGCCACATGGGGGTCAAATTCGCCCGCGCCTTCGGGGCCGAGGTGGTGATGATTACAACTTCGCCGGCCAAGGCCAGGGACGCGGCGCGGCTTGGCGCCCACGAGGTCCTCATCTCCCGGGATTCGGCGGCGATGGCCAAACAGGCTGGCCGCTTTCATTTCCTGCTCAACACCATTCCCAATCCGCATGACGTCAACCCCTACCTGGCGCTGCTGAAACGCGACGCCACGATGGTGCTGGTCGGATTGCTGACCGCATTCGAGCCGTCGCTCCAGGGCGGCAGCTTGATCAGCGGCCGGCGGAGCCTGGCCGGATCCGTAATCGGCGGCCTGCCGGAGACCCAGGAGATGATTGACTTCTGCGCGGCGCATAAGATCGGCAGCGACGTCGAGATGATTCCCATCCAGTCCGTCAACGAGGCCTATGAGCGGCTGCTGAAAAACGATGTCCGCTACCGTTTCGTAATAGACATGGCCTCGCTGAAAGAGGCGGCTCAACCCTGAAACCCTGTGCGGCATGCGCCCTGCGTGAAGACGATTTCGCGGCTTAGCAGCGGACCGGGCCGGGCCTTGATTGGGGCCGTCAGCCTGGGGTTGGCGATCAACAGCCTGGCTGCGGCGGCCGATCGCTTTGGCTTTAGCGGGCGGGAGATCTTTCCCATCGAAAACCAGATCAGCCAACTGCATGTGGCAGACCTGGACGGCGACGGGTTGAACGATATTGTCGTGGCCAACAATGCCCGCGCCAAGCTCACCCTGCTCTATAACCAGACGGGCAAAACCAACCTGGCTTCGAAGCCCGGGCCTGGCGGACGGCGCGAGATCAACGAGTTGCCCCCGGACGCGCGTTTTCGCCTCGCGTCCCTGGCCTCTGAAAAGCGCATCACCGCGCTGGCCGTCGCCGATCTCAACAGCGACGGCCGCCCCGACTTGGCCTACTACGGCGACCCCGCGGAGTTGGTGGTGCTCTATAACGAAGGTTCCACCAACTGGAGCGTCCCCCGGCGCTGGCCGCTGGATGACGGCCAGCTCACGCAGAACGCCCTGGCCACCGGGGACCTGAACGGCGATGGCCGCACCGACGTGGCCCTGTTATCCGAAAACTGCGTCTATATCCTGTTCCAGCAGGCGGATCAGACGTTGGGCGAGCCGCAGAAGCTTCCCATTTCAGGCGCGCCTCGATCCATCCAGATCGTGGATGTGGATGGCGATGGCCGCAGCGATCTTTTGCTGGTGGAATGGGGGGATCGCAACCCGTTTCGCTTCCGCCGGCAAACGCCCGACGGCGGGCTGGGGCCGGAAATCTACTTTGCCTCGGCTCCCATCCGCTCCTACTGGGCGGACCGCCTTGATGCGAGGCGGCAGATCCAGGTAATCACCATTGCCCAATACTCCGGTCGGGCCAGGATTTCCGAGTTTACCCGCCAGCCCGCCAAGACGCTCGCCGGCTCTTTCCGGCAGGGCCAGTTCCAGGTCTGGCCGCTCTCGCGGACCGACAAAGCCCGCCGCGGCCAGCTTTGGGCCGATATCAATGGCGACGGCCGGCCCGACCTGCTCATCGCCGAACCGGAAAGCGGCCAGGTCTCCCTCAGCCTGCAGCAGCCCGACGGCTCGCAGGCGGTTCCGATCATTTTCCCCACGCTGGCGGGCATCAGCGACCTGGCGGTTGCGGACGCCGCCGACAGGGGCCCGCCGGAAATCTTCATGCTCAGCGCCGATGAACGACAGGTGGGCGTCACCCGGTTGGACGAAAAACAACGGTTGCCTTTCCCGACGCTCATCCCGCTGCCGGGCCGGCCCCTCGCGCTGGCCACAGGCCAACTCCGCCCCGGCGCCGCGCCCGTCCTGGCGGTGCTGGCCGAGTCGGAAGCCAAAGAGGGCCCGGAAACGCAGCGCCTGCTGGTTCTGCGCTCCGCGGACGGCCGGATCCGGACGCAGAAGCTGAGCGCAAGTTTCAAGGCCAATCCCGCCGTCCTGGCCTTCCACGACGCCGATCAGGACGGACTCGTTGATCTCGTGGCTCTGACGCCCTACGAGAAGGTCAAGATTCTCCGCCAGGTCCCGGACCGGGACTTCGAGGAATTGGACGTGGCCCCTCCCGGCGGCGCGCGGGAATTGGCCCAGCCATGGCTGGGCGCCGCGGACATTGATGGCGACGGCCGGCGCGAATTGCTGCTCGCCCAGAAGAACTTCCTCCGCACCGTCGTCCTGGCGCGGGAAGCGCCGGCAGCGGCGGCCACCAATCAGGGCGCCTGGGCTTTCACGGTTCGGGAACAAATCAATGGCGCGGACCGCAATTCGCGCCTGGCCGGCGCCGCCGCCATCCCGAACGGCACCAACGTCATTGCCTCGCTCTTCCTGTTGGATGCGGAACGCAAGGCGCTCACCCTGTGCGAGCGCGACTCCGCCGGGGTCTGGCAGGTGGTGCGTAATGTGCCGCTGCCCGTCGCTGAATTCACCCGCTTGCAGCCCCTGACCCTCGGCGCCGACCGGACCAACGCCGTCGCCCTGCTCGGCTTGAATGCGGTCGCCTGCCTGCCGCTGGACGGCCAGGTTTGGGAGCTGACTGACCTTGACAGCTACGAAACGCCCATTAAAGACGGCTTCCTCACGGACGTCGTCAGCGGTGACCTGGACCAGGATGGCCGCAAAGACCTGGTCTTTCTGGAGACGGCCAGAAACTACCTCGATCTGGTGTTGTTCAGCGCCCAGCGCAAGCTGGTCCCAGCCAATCGCTGGCAGGTCTTCGAGGAACGCACCTACCGCGGGCGGCGCGGCGACTCCCGCGAACCGCGCGAAGCTGCCATCGCTGACGTGACCGGGGACGGCAAGAACGACCTCATCATCATCGTCCATGACCGCGTCATCGTTTATCCGCAGGAATAATCCGCCCCGCGCTGGCGCCGGGGGCGGGCGCGCCTACAAACGCGGCGTCTTTTTCTAATCGCAAGCGGTCCGCGGCGAGGGCACACTGGGGGTTGATGAATCATTCAACGGTGAAACTGGCGCGTTTGAGAAACGTGTGGCAGGCGTCGGGCTCCGGGCTCGCGGCCGCCCACGGAGGTTCCCGGGCATGAGAAAATACCTTTTGCTGGCCATTGTGCTCGTTATGGCGGGTGGGAGTTGGCGCCCACCGGCCGCTTGGGCCGCCGCTCCCGCGGCTGCAGCGGCGTCCACCAACGCCGTGCCGCCCGGCGTGGAGTTGGCGCGCGCAATCTCCGAAATCACCGGCGTGGCGATTTCGCCGCTGCTGGGCGTTAGCGCCGTGGGCGCGTGGAAGTATTTCCACGCCCGGACACCGCAACAACGCGCGCGCCTGCCCTGGTTTGCGCAGCCGTGGTTCTGGATTCCCGCCCTGGTGCTGGTGGCCGCCTGCGTCTTTAAAGACACGGTGGGCGCGGCCGCGCCGCGGGCGTTAAAGAAACCGCTCGATCTGGCCGATGCCATCGAGCATAAGATCAGCGGGTTGGTGGCCGCCGGCGCTTTTGTGCCGCTGGTCATCGCCGTCTTTCCCTCCCCGCCAGACGAGGCGTTCCGGTTGGGCACAACCGGGTTCCTGGCGGCGATAGACCTCTCATGGCTGGGCAACGGCCTGTTGGTGCCCGTGGCGATGCTGGCGTTCTTCTTCGTTTTCCTCGCCTCCAATGCCATCAACATCCTGATCCTGCTCAGCCCCTTTGCCGTGGTGGATGCTGCGCTCAAGGGCTTCCGGCTGCTGGTGCTGGCGACCCTCCCGGCAACGGCCTTTATCAATCCCTGGCTGGGCGCCGGCTGGGCGCTGCTGATCATTGTTCTGGCCTACTTGATCGCCGGCTGGTCGTTCCGGCTGTCGCACTTCGGCCTGGTGTTCATCTGGGACATCGTCACGCTGCGAAGCCGCCGCTTCCGGCCCGCGCCGGCGGCCAACCGCATGCTGCTGGCCCGCACGATCAACCAGGTTCCCGCGCGCACTTACGGCACGCTGCGCCGGGACGACGCCGGGCGCCTGCGCCTGGAATACCGGCCCTGGCTGGTGCTGCCCCAACGCGTGCTGCCGCTGCCCGAAGGCCGTTACCACCTCGCCCGAGGGCTGTTCTATTCGCAGATCCTGCGGGCGGAAGGCCGGGGCAGCACCGCAGTGCTGCTGCTGCCCCCGCGCTACCGCGGCCACGAAGCGGAATTGGTTGCTATCTACGGCCTGACGGACGCGCGGGACGCGGGCCTGCGCGCCGCGTTTCGCTGGCTGAAGGATACGCTGGGGTTCAAAGGCTCGTCTGCGGCCGCCGCGCCGGCGTAGCAGGCAGACGAACGGGCGGACGTCCGAGCGAGCCCAAAGGCTTTCCCCCTTCCCCCGGGGGCGAAACTCGTGCGGACAGTTTAGCGCTCCGCGGCGGCGGCGCGGGCGAGTCGGACTTTGGCCGTCGGCACGTAGCTGGCCGCAAAGGCGCGGCGGTATTCGGCGAACGTGCCTGCCGCAATCGCGGCCCGCACTTCCTCCATCGTCCGCAAATACATGCGCGTGTTGTGGACGCTCAACATGCGCAGCCCCAGGATTTCGCCGACGTTGAGCAGGTGGCGCAGGTAGGCCCGCGTAAAATGCTGGCAGGCGAAACAGTCGCAGCCCTCCTCAATGGGCCGGAAGTCCGCTTTGCACGCTCCGGCCTTGATGCTGAGGCTGCCGCGGCGCGTGAAAGCGGTGCCGTTGCGCGCCACCCGCGTCGGCAGGACGCAGTCGAACATATCCACCCCGCGCGCGACCAGTTCGACCATTTGCGCCGGCGTGCCCAGCCCCATCGCGTAGCGCGGCTGGCGGTCGGGCAGGAACGGCACGGTCATCTCGACGGCCCGCATCATCTCCGGCTCCGGCTCGCCCACGCTGACGCCGCCGATGGCATAGCCGTCGAACTCAAGCGCGACCAGGGCGCGGGCGCACTCCTCGCGCAGCGCGGCGTTGGCGCCGCCCTGCACGATGCCAAAGACCATCTGGCCCGGCGCGCGCGGCTGCTGGCGGCATTCGGCGGCCCAGCGCAGGGTGCGCTCCACCGCGGCGCGCAATTCGCGGGGCGTGCTGGTGTGCGGCGGGCAATCATCAAAGGCCATCGCGATATCCGCGCCCAGCGCCGCTTGAATGGCCATGGCTTCCCGCGGCCCGAGAAAAAGCAGCGAACCGTCCAGGTGCGATCGAAACTCCACCCCATGCGCCTGGATTTTGCGGATGGTAGCCAGGCTGAACACCTGGAACCCGCCGCTGTCGGTCAGGATCGGCCCCGGCCAGTTGATGAACCGGTGCAAACCGCCCGCGGCGCGGATGATGTCCAGGCCGGGCCGGAGGTTCAGGTGGTAGGTGTTGCCCAGGATGATTTGCGTGCCCATCTCGCGCAGCTCGCGGGGATCAAGGGCCTTGACACTGCCCTGCGTGCCGACGGACATAAAAACCGGCGTATCCACAACGCCATGCGGCGTGGTCAGCCGGCCCCGGCGCGCCTGGGAGGAGGCATCGGTCTGGAGCAATTCAAACATGGCGCCGAGCTTCAACTACCCCGTGAAATCGGGCAACCGGAAAGTGACCCCGGCCGCGGGGCGGCTTGCGGGATTGACCGCGGCGGCGGCGGTCTGCTACAGGTAAGCGCCATTAACGAGAATGCTCCAGCCCGGACGAGCCCGCCCGCTCCGGTCCCCAGCGACCGCGAGCTGGTCGCGCGTGCCCAAGCCGGGGAAATGGATGCCTTTGAGGAGCTGACCAACCGCTATGAACGTCGGGTTTATTCGCTGGCGCTGCGCCTGCTCCGGCACGAGCAGGACGCCGAGGATGTGACGCAGCAGACATTCCTGAACGCGCTTGAGGGCCTGGAAAACTTCCGCGGCGAGGCATCCTTTGCCACCTGGCTCCTGCGCATCGCCACCCACGCGGCCCTCAAGGTCATCCGCAAACGCAAGGGCCTGGACACCGTCTCGCTGGAGGAGGCCACCGAGGAAACCGACCGCTACGACACCATTCCCCACCCGGAATACATCGCGGATTGGCGGCAGTCGCCGGAAGAGCTGGTGCATCAGCGCGAAGTCCAGCGCCTGCTGGAGGCCGCGCTGGCCCGGTTGGACGACCGGCACCGGCCCGTCTTCCTGTTGCGGGACGTCGAAGGATTGTCCGTGAGGGAAACCGCCGAGGCGCTCGGGTTGAGCGAGGCGAACACCAAGGTGCGATTGCTCCGCGCCCGGCTGCAGCTCCGTGAAGAATTGACGCGAACCCTGGGCAACCCCGCCCGGCGCGTGATACGGGGCGCGCATAACCATTGAAACGGCAACGAAAGAACCTGATTGCCCTCGCCCGGCCGAGAAAACAACCGCGCCCGGGTGTAACCTTTTGCCGGCTGGCGGCTCAGTCCCTGCAAATGGCCTGATATGAAGTGCGCGGAATTATTGGCGGCATTGAACGAATACGTGGACGGCACCGTGGACCCGGCCATCTGCGAGGAGTTCGAGCAGCACATGGCGGGATGCAACCCCTGCCAGGTGGTGGTGGACAACCTGCGCCAGACCATCACGCTTTACAAGGGCGGCAAACCCATCGAATTGCCCGCGCCATTCCGCCTGCGGCTGCACGCCGCGCTCCGCCAGCACTGGAAAAAGACGCACCGCTCAAAAGGCTGAACCCCGGCCTTCAATCTATCCCGCCTCCAGCCATTGCTGCGCCAGGACACAGCTATTCTCTTCCACCAACCCCGGGAAAAAGAATGGCGGGAGCGGCGGGGCTCGAACCCGTAACCTCTGCCGTGACAGGGCAGCGCTCTAACCAATTGAGCTACGCCCCC
>ERZ795059.4631-NODE-4631-length-12836-cov-8.494875_pt1 | contig 12836 bp, 10 predicted proteins | sample MGYA00375143_ERZ795059 | MGnify/ENA primary metagenome ERZ795059 (study PRJEB30188, sample SAMN05720168) | activated sludge metagenome | isolation source: Anaerobic digester | place: USA | collected 2015-01-07 ... | reverse complement strand
CGCAAGTAGGGCGGAGATTCGTTGAGGATCTCAGCACCTATGTAGGTGAGGAGCTTAAACTGAAGGTCCGCGAAGTCGAGCGGCTCCGCTCCAACGTGGTGCTATCGCAGCGCGACTTCCTTGAGGAACAGGAGAAGCTTGCCCGGGAGCACATGTTTGAGACCCTCGAGCGCGGTCAGGTGATCCTCGGCACTGTGACTCGGCTTGCGGTGTTCGGCGCGTTTGTCGACATCGGCGACGGAGTCGAAGGCTTGCTTCACATCTCCGACATCTCCTGGTCGAGGATAAAGCATCCGGGTGAGGTGCTGGCGGAGAATCAGCAGGTAGAGGTCATAATACTCAACGTCGACCGTGAGCGACAGAGGATTTCCCTTGGCTACAAGCAACTCCAGCCCGACCCGTGGGAGAACGTATCAAAGACGTTCCCGGTAGGTTCTGTCGTGAGCGGGACTGTAACCAAGCTAGTGGAATTCGGGGCATTTGTGAGCCTCGCTGAAGGCATAGAAGGGTTGGTTCACATCTCGCAGCTCGCCGACAGGCGCGTCGCGAGGCCCGACGAGGTTGTTTCGGTGGGCGACACAGTCACAGTCAAGGTAATAGGCCTGAGAGAGCAGGAACACCGGATTAGCCTCTCCATCCGGCAGGCGCTGGAGGAAGGGGAGCGGAACGAGTACCGCAAGTACATGAAAGACAACCGGGCCGACGACGGCGTTACCATCGGCGACCGAATAGCCTATGACCCCAGCAAGTTCAAGGGCGGTGCCGAGGAACACGACGAGTAGTCCCTCATAAAGGCTTCTAGATGGTGTTTCGTTGACACTCATATTACCATGTGCTAGACTAGCTCTGGCCGTCTGCCCCCGGAACTTGCCGAGGGCAGGCGTCGTTAAGTCTAGGTAAGGTGCCATTCGGGACGGAGTTGCAAAGGGGGATGCCAAAGCATGTCTAGGCGCAAAAACGAACTCATTCCAGTCATCGCAGTGGTGGCAGCTCTGGCTGTTATCGCAATAGTGTGGGTTGTCGTCACTAATGCGACGGCTGTTGCCATCGTCAATGGCAAGAGAATCACCCGCCGCGAATTCGTCAGCAGGCTTGAGCAGGTAACAGGCGAACAGGTTCTGTCGGATCTCATCAACGAACAGCTGATAGGGCAAGCGGCGAAGAAGGCCAAGGTGTCTGTTACTCCCGCTGAAGTCGACGAGGAAGTGGAGAAGCTACGCGAGCAGATAGGGCCCAGTTTCGATTCAGTGTTGGCCCAGTATGGGATGACCATTGAAGACCTCCGAAAGAACATGGAACTTAATCTTCTGGTTTACAAAGTATCCACCAAGGACATCAACGTCACCGAGGATGCCCTGAGGGCGCACTTCGAAGAGAACAAGTCCGACTACGACCAGCCTGAGATGGTGAGAGCCAGCCACATACTTGTCGAAACCGAAGCGAAGGCGAAGGAGATCCAGAAGAAGCTGGCCGAAGGGGCTGACTTCGCTGAACTGGCAAGCAGCGAATCCACCGATCCGATGTCGGCGGCCGAAGGCGGCGACCTCGGGTTCTTCTCGCGCGGGCGCATGGTAGCGGAGTTTGAGAAGGCGGCTTTCTCGATGTCGCCCGGCCAGACCAGTGCACCGATTAAGTCCGAGTACGGATACCACATCATTCGCGTCACCGATAGGAAAGAAGCGCATGAGGCCACATTCGAAGAGGTGAAGGACGACATCGAGCGAACGATCAAGGGGAGTCAGGCAAAGAGCGCTCAGACTCTCGCTTCCGAATTGAGGCTTGAGGCCGATGTCACTGTCACTGACTCGAAGTACAAGGATCTTTCCACATCCGGTAACTAGCTGACGAGAGCAGGGAGGGGGGAGCCTGGCTCTCCTCTCCGTTTTCATTTCTCGGGGAGGTTTCGGCGGCACATGTCTGTATATGCTGTGATCGCCCGCGTGGAGCCGGGCAGCCGTGCGGCGCTGGCCGGCATCGCTTCAGGCGATACGCTGGTTTCCATAAACGGGCACCCGGTGCGCGACATCATCGACTATCAATACCTCACCGCCTCTTCCCGTGTTCGTCTCTGCCTTGGCAGGCCAGATGGCTCCAAGTTCCACGTGGTCATAGATAACGACTTCGATACTCGGCTAGGCATTCACTTTGATGAGCTCGCGTTTGACGGCGAGAGGCACTGCGCCAACAAGTGCGTGTTCTGCTTCATCGACCAGTTGCCTGCGGGAATGCGCAGGAGCCTGTATTTCAAAGACGACGACTACCGGCTCTCGTTTCTGCAGGGTAATTTCGTCACCCTTACCAACCTCGCCGATTCCGACATTGAACGGATTGTCCGCCTCCGCCTGTCGCCTCTGTACGTTTCGGTACACAGCACTCGCGAAGAGACTAGGTGCGCGCTGCTCGGGCGGGCAAACACTGCCACCCGGGCAATCATGCCAACGCTGAAGCGGCTGAGCGAGGGTCGGATCGAGTTCCACGCGCAGGTGGTGCTGGTTCCCGGCCTGAATGACGGAGCGGTGCTCGAGCAGACTATTGACGACCTTGCGAGCCTCTGGCCTTCCTGCGCCTCGCTGGGAATAGTGCCTGTCGGGCTCACCAGGCATCGGGAAGGCCTTCCCGGGCTTAGGCCGGTCGATCCCGAGCTCGGCAGGCAGGTAATACGCATTGTGCGTGCTGCCCAGCGCCGCTCGCTTGACGTTTCGGGAGCGCGGTTTGTGTTCGCTGCGGACGAGTTCTACTATCTAGCGGGCCGAAAGATCCCCAGCGGTGATGAGTACGAGGGCTACCCGCAACTGGAAAATGGAATCGGCTTGTCGCGTCTGTTCTCAGATGAATTCGGGGAAGCATTGGGCAGCCTGCCGGAGCGGCGGGTCGCTCCCGCAAACTTCACGGCAGTCACAGGTGTTCTGGGCGCCCGTGCGATAGCACACGCCTGCGCCGCGCTCAGCAGTGTGGCGGGCGTCCGCGTTCATCTGCTTCCGGTGGCCAACAGATTCTTCGGCGAAGGCGTTACCGTGTCCGGCCTAGTGGTGGGAGCAGACATAATAGACGCGCTGAACGAGGCGAAATCGTTGCCAGAGGCGGATGCCGGGTTTCCCGGCGATTTCGTGGCCATTCCAGATGTCATGCTCAGGCGAGGCGGCGATTGCTTCCTTGACGACATGACGCCGGAAGACATTGAACGAGCCACAGGGATGCCTGTGAGAGTCGTAAATGCGTCCGCCCGCGGGCTTCTTGAATGCATCATGTAGCAGGGTGGGCCTGATGGGAGGCGGGTAAGGTGGCGAGACCGCTCGTAGCGATTGTTGGGCGGCCCAACGTGGGCAAGTCAGCCCTCTTCAACAGAATATCCCGGGCCAGGGTGTCCATTGTGGACGACATGCCCGGCATCACGCGGGACCGGGTTTACGCACAGGCTGAATGGTGTGGGCGGACCTTCACGCTAGTCGACACGGGAGGCATAGAAGCGTACCCCGGCGACAGCATTGCAGCTCAAACTCGCAAGCAGGCCCAAATGGCCATTGAGCAGGCTGATGTGGTGCTGTTCGTAATAGATGCGCGCGTGGGCATAACGAGCGAAGATGACGATGTGGCGGATATCCTGCGCAAGTCGGGTAAGCCTGTGATAGTAGTGGCCAGCAAGGTCGACGATCCATCCCACATGGACTACAGCTTGCACTCCTTGGGCCTAGGCGACGTCATCGCCACCTCGGCGGTTCACGGCAGTGGAATCGGTGATCTGCTCGACATGGTGGTGCAGTCGCTACCTGATAGCGAGGATCAGCCCGATCCCGACGATGAGGCGATACGCGTAGCCGTCATAGGCAGGCCTAACGTGGGGAAGTCGTCACTGGTCAACCGCATACTCGGCCAAGAGCGTTCGATCGTAAGTGAAGTGCCCGGAACCACGAGGGACGCAGTGGACGCAGTTCTTGAATTCGAAGGCGATAGATACATAATAGTAGACACAGCCGGCATTCGGCGCAAAGGGCGAATCGATGTAGGCATCGAGAAATACAGCGTCCTCAGGGCACTTGGCGCCATTGAAAGGTGCGATGTGGCAATAACCGTAGTTGACGGAACCGAGCAGCCATCCGCTCAGGATACGAGAATAGCCGGGTACGCCCACGAGGCGGGAAAGGCCGCTGTGATAGCGGTCAACAAATGGGACATTGTCGAACGGGACGACACGACTGCGAGGGAGTTTGAGAGGGCTCTCAGAACTTATCTGGACTTCATGCCCTATGCTCCGGTGGTTTTCGTGTCGGCGCTGACGGGAAGACGGGTTGGCAAGCTGCTCGAGACCGTCAAGTCCAGCGCTGCCCAGCACAGGCGGAGAGTGCAGACCGCCATGGTCAACAGGGTGGTGCAGGATGCAGTGCTGCGCAACCCGCCCCCTCCGGATGGGGCCAAGGAGGTACGGGTGTACTATGCCACACAGGTGTCGACAAAGCCGCCGCGGTTCGGAGTGTGGGTCAGCCGCCCTGAAAGCGTCCACTTTTCGTACAGGCGCTACCTCGAGAACGCATTGCGCGATGCTTTCGATTTCTCGGGCACACCCATTGAAGTCCTGCTGAGGCAGAGGGAATGACATTGGCGGGTGGTGTGAAGATGGCGAATCTCCATCCATTGCTCGTTGTGCTCCTATCCTATATGGCCGGTTCGATTCCGTTCGGGGTGATTCTGGGAAGCCGTCTTGGGGGCCTGGACGTCCGAAAGCACGGGAGCGGCAATATCGGCGCCACCAACGTCCTGAGAACACTGGGCCTCGGATTTGCCGTATGTACTTTCTTGCTCGATACGGCGAAAGGCGCCTTTGCGCTGTGGTTGGCGCGCTCTTCAGGCCTTGGCCCGGCCTGGATCGCTGCGGCCGGGGCCGCTGTAGTGGTCGGGCACAATTGGCCGGTGTGGCTGGCTTTTAGGGGCGGCAAAGGAATCGCCACTACGTTCGGGTTTCTGCTATTCGCCATGCCTTCGGTGGGGATCGTGGTCGCCGTAGTATGGGTCGCTGTCATAGTCGCATTCCGCTACGCCTCGGTAGCCTCAATGGTGGCCATTGCGTCTTCCCCAATCGCGGCATTTCTGGCCGGATACCCTCGTGAATACACATTAGTGTGTCTGCTTTTCGCGTTGAGTGCCGTAATCAGGCACATCTCCAACATCCGGCGTCTGCTGTCAGGCACAGAGAACAAGTTCGTCCTGAAGCTCAGATAGTTGAGAGCAGGAATCATCTGCGCCTCCGTCGAATTACTGTGCAATTTGCCCCGAGTAGTTAGCGTTCCCCGGGGGTGCGTTGGTTGTACTCAACATGCGATGAATGCGGGCGCATTCGCGCTCTCATTGAACAGTTAGGCGCGATTGAGAGCGATCTGGCTCGCGTAGACCCCGAGCACAAGGAGACGGCGATCGAGCAGATGGCCAACCTCAAAGGGCAGCTGCTCGATGTTCTTTGTGACGCCCTGTCGAGCGGTGATGGGCCGATACGGCGCGCTGCTGCATACGGCCTCTCCAAGCTACAGGATGTGCAGGCAGTGCCGCTGCTCGCTCGCGCTCTCAGCGATTCCGACGAGGCTGTGCGGGGATGGGCCGTTGAGGCCCTGGCCAAGTGCAGCAGTTCGCTCGTAGTCGATCCCCTCGTGAGTGCCCTGGGCGATGAAAGCGTATATGTGTATTACAGCGCATGCAATGCGCTGAGATCGATCCGTGTTGAAGACGTCCGGCCTGCCCTTGAGCGAGAGCTGCTCTCGCCTGAGCCGACGGTGAGGAAACGCGCGGCGAAGCTCCTCGGCGACATGGGCGAGAGTGAGGCGGTGCCTCACCTAGTCAGCCTGACCACCGATGCCGATGCGGGGGTCAGGTACGAAGCAGTGGAGGCACTGAGGAAGATAGGCGACAACAGGGCAGTGGATGCACTGATAGGCTGTCTTGACGATGAGTCGCATGAAGTGCGCCTGGGCGCAGTTCAGGCCCTGCGGTGGGCCGGCGACCGACGTGCAGTGGAACCTCTTGTGGCAGTGTGCTTGGAAAATGAAGAACTTCGCCTGTTGGCAATACAGGCGCTGCGCGAGATCGCAGGGGATGATGCCATCGGGCCGGTAGTCATGGCCCTTCGGGAATCTCGTGAACTGGTGCGCACCACTGCCGCCAAGATACTCGGCTCGTCACAACGCTCGCACAAGATCGGCGTCAGCTAAACCAAACCACGGAGGGGTAATGAGCGATGGTCTTATTCTTGCGTAATATGGGACTGCTAGTCATCGCCACCTTGCTAGGTGCAGTTATAGGGCTCGAACGTGAAAGGCAGGGCAAGTCGGCCGGGCTGCGTACCCACTCTCTGGTCTGCCTTGGATCCGCGCTGATCACAATGGTCGGAATACACGGGTTTGGGCCCGCCGGCGGCGGACTCCGCGACCCGGCAAGAGTGGCTGCTCAGATTGTGAGCGGCATCGGCTTCTTGGGCGCCGGAACGATAATGCACGAGGGCCTCACAATCAAGGGGCTTACCACAGCAGCCAGCCTTTGGACTACGGCGGGCATCGGACTCGCTGCAGGCACAGGTCTGGTTTGGCCGGCCATTGGCGCCACTGCTCTGGTCGAATTCGTACTGGTCTTCCTCAACCGGCTGGAGGAGCGGTACTTCCCGCACAAAGATGTCGTGCTGCGGGTCACTGCAATCGATAGGCCTGGCCTGCTCGGCGAAATCGCGACCATCGTCGGCGAGCTGCGCATGAACATCGTCGCTAGCGACATAAACCTGGAACGCGGCGAATCCATGGTCCGGATAGAAATCGTCATGGGGCACAACACGGCCTCCGTCGGAAATCGCGCAACCCATGCCGACCTTCTGCAAAGGGTTCTGGCTCTGTCGGGTGTTCTTAGGGCTGAAGTCGACAACTGGTGACGCTAAGGGGGTAAGCGTATCATACGAATCCTGGTCTCCAACGACGACGGCATAGCGGCGCCTGGGCTGGCGGCTCTAGTCGAATCTGTGTGCGGCATTGCAAGCGAGGTGTGGGTATGCGCGCCGGATCGGGAGCGCAGCGCCATCAGCCACGCGCTGACTATGCGGGCCCCTCTCAGAGTCCGCCGCGCGGAGCCATTCTGGCCGTCGGCGATGGCCTGGGCTGTAGACGGGAGTCCTGCTGACTGCGTCAAGCTTGCCCTGGAAGAGCTCATGCCCGAGCGTCCGCACGTAGTTGTGGCAGGCGTGAACCGCGGGCCCAACCTCGGAACTGATATCCTCTACTCCGGCACGGTGGCCGCCGCCGCCGAAGGGGCGCTGGCCGGGATACCGGCGATTGCGGTATCCACGGCCTCTTACGACCCATCTGATTACAGGCAGGCATCCGAGGTAGGGGCGGCTTTGGCGCGACTTGTGGCGTCCCGCGGGCTCCCGCCGGGAGTGGTGCTGAACGTCAATGTTCCTGATAACGCAGAATTGGGCAGAATAGTCGTTACCAAGATGGGCATTCAGCGCTACTCCAACATCTTCGAACGTCGCGTCGATCCACGCGGCGAGGTCTACTACTGGATGTGCGGTAACCCCGAAGCGCCGATGCCCGGCGATGATCTCGACACGGACGCGGTGCGATCGGGCGCCATCTCGGTAACGCCCGTGAAGTTCGACATGACCGACCATGCAGCTTACGACATCTTGAGCGGCTGGGACATTCGCATATAGCCCTGCATACGATAGACCGGTGATGCGTTGTGGGGCTCTACTTGGTTGTCTCATCGGCACTGGCAGTGGCGATCATTGCGGCGGTGGTCTGGGCCAAGTCGGCAAGAGCCGACGACCCCGGGTGGCGGCACGCCGCCTTGGCGCGCGGGTTCCTGCTCGTTGCCGGAATGGTCTACGCGCTTCTGGCCTACCGCGCCACGGTCACCGTCTTCAGAGAAGTATTCCGGCAGTGGCCTAGATGATATCGAAGCAAATTCTGGTGGTGAATTCATTGACACATAGGAAAATGAAAGTGGCTCTGCTCATGGGCGGTTCATCGAGTGAACGCGCGATCTCGCTCATGTCGGGGGCACAGGTCGAATCAGCTCTGCGCCGCCTCGGGCACGACGTGATCGTGGTTGATCCGGACGCTGACAGCGTGGCAGCGCTCGCCCAGTCCAGGCCGGACGCGGCCTTCATAGCGCTCCACGGGCGGTACGGAGAGGACGGCTGTATTCAGGGGACCCTGGAGATGCTGGGGATTCCGTACACGGGCTCGCGCGTGCTGGCCAGCGCAGTCGCGATGGACAAAATCGTCTCGAAAATACTGTTTGCAGCGGCCAAGATTCCCACTCCGCCCTACGTCACAGTGAACCGGAGCGATGCGTCGGAGCCTGCGCTTGCGCGCGCTCGTAGCCTGGGGTTCCCCTGCGTTGTCAAGCCTTCATCGCAGGGGTCGACGGTCGGCATCACGATAGTGAAGGAGGGCGCAGCTCTCGCCGATGCGCTGGAGCTGGCTTTCAGAAGCGATCCGGATGCACTGATCGAAAAATACATCGCAGGCACTGAGGTCACCGTGGGCGTCCTGGGCACGCGCACTCCTCGAGCTCTTCCCGCTTTGGAGATCGTTCCGAAAAACGAGTTCTACGATTGGGACTCCAAGTACACGCCCGGCAAGTCGGAGCATGTAGTGCCCGCGAGAATCCCCGAAACCTCGCGTGCAGAATGTGAACGGCTTGCAGTCGAAGCTCATATCGCTCTGAGGTGTCGTGGCTACTCCAGGGTCGACATGATTGTCGAACCGTCTGGTCAGGTGTGGGTGCTTGAGGCCAACACGTTGCCGGGGCTCACACCGGTGAGCTTGCTGCCTGATGCCGCGAAAGCAGAAGGCATCTCATTCGACCAGCTCATACAGGCTATCCTGGACAGCGCCTTCGACGAGTAGCCCTCTGCGATACAGTCGCCGGCAGCCGGGGTCACTCTCAAGTGGAGTGGGCCCGGCTGTCAATTGTCGGCCATGTACGATATAATCTGGACAGGTGCCCACACTTGGGCGCACAGCGTCGTCTCTTGGGAGGTGAATGCCGGTGCGTGAACCAGTGATCGACCTCGAGCACCTGAGCGCAGACCTCAGAGTGGTCCTAGACTCCATCAATGAAGGCGTACACATAGTTGATACCAGCGGCATCACCGTGTTCTACAACAAGGTGGCTGCAGATCTGGACAACCTCAACCCGACGGAAGTCGTCAGCCGTCATATTCTATCCGTGTTTCCATCCCTCTCCGAGGATACCAGCACTCTGCTGTCCGTCTTGCGCACAGGTCGGCCTGCGCCCGTGCGCCAGCAAACATTCCGAAACTTCAAAGGCGACACAATCACCACTGTCAACTCATCGCTCCCCATTTACAGCGGCGCGAGGCTTGTGGGGGCCATTGAGATCTCACGAGACGTCACGCTCGTAAAGGCACTGGCCGAAAGGGTCGTCGACCTCCAAGCCCAGCTGCTCTCGGAAGACGTTCACGAGGGGCAGCTGCACCTGCCGAAAGCGGGCACGGCCCGATACCGATTCGGCGATGTGGTGGCCGCAAGTGAGTCCATGTTGCACGTAATCGAGTGCGCAAGGCGTGCTGCCGTCAGCAGTTCCTCGATCATCGTGGCAGGGGAGACCGGAACGGGCAAGGAAGTTATTGTCCAGTCTATTCACAATTCCGGATCCAGAGCGAACCGACCGTTTATCGCGCAGAACTGCGCGGCGCTTCCCGATACTCTGTTGGAGGGAATCCTGTTTGGAACCGCCAAAGGCGCATTTACAGGCGCGCAGAACCGCCTGGGTCTGTTCGAAGTGGCCAACCGCGGCACCATTTTCCTCGATGAAGTGGATGCTATGCCGCTGTCGCTCCAGGCCAAGCTGCTCCGGGTGCTGCAGGAAGGCACGCTCAGGCGGATAGGGGAGTCCAGTGAGCGGCATATCGACGTCAGGGTGATCTCAGCCATATCCTGCAGCCCATCTCGGGCCGTAGAACGAGGTCTGCTCCGTCGCGATCTCTTCCATAGGCTTGGAGTGATCATAATAGAGATACCGCCGCTCAGGGAGCGCAGAGAGGACATCCCAGCGCTCACTCACCATTTCGTGAGGAAGTACAGCACGCAGTTCGGTGTGGGCGTTCGAGGCGTTTCTCGACAGGTAATGGAAGTCTTCATGGAGCATGCCTGGCCCGGCAATGTCCGCGAACTGCAGCATGCTGTGGAAGCAGCCGTTCAGATGTCGCAGGGACCGCTCATCGGCGTCGAGCATTTGCCGCCCCATATCGGGCATTTCGGTGAACATGCCTGGAGCCATCCAGCCGCGCCGGGCGGCATTGGAGTTGGCGTTGACAAGGATTCGGAAGCAGAGGCCGGCAGCGCCGGGCTCATTCCCACATTGCAGCAGATGGAAGAGAACATGCTCCGTTTCGCGATGAACTCGTGCGGAGGCAACGTCTCAGCCGCAGCGCGCCAGCTGGGCATCCCACGCCAAACACTTCAGCACAAGCTGAAACGCTACAACATCACTTCCTCCACCGTATGACGTCTCCGACATGCCCATAGCTGGGCATGTGCCCAATTCACGGCACGCCCCGATGTTCCGCAACCCACGCAGAGCAGGGCTTCGCGCTGGCGCGCATCTTGCATAGCTCATTATGCGAAAGCCATGATGGGAGGTTCGTGAAATGCCCACAGGGTGCAAGTATGGAACACATCGAGTGATCGAACCCGCCGGCGTAATGCCGCAGGCAGCGTGGAAAATCGACAACACTATGGAGATCCGCGACAATGAGATCCTGATTCGTGTGCAAACCCTCAATATCGACGCCGCAAGTTTCACCCAGATAAAGAAGGAGGCGGAGTACGACGATGCCCGGATCGGCGAGATCATGATGGGCATCGTAGCCAACCGGGGCAAGCATCACAACCCGGTAACCGGGTCGGGCGGCATGCTCATCGGCACCGTGGAGCAAGTCGGCCCTGCGCTGGCCGCCAAGACGGATCTGGTGGCGGGCGATCGCATCGCAACGTTGGTGTCGCTGTCGCTCACGCCCCTTGTGATCAACAGGATTCTCAAGGTTCATCAAGACACTGACCAGGTAGATATCGAAGGGCACGCCATCTTGTTTGAGAGCGGAATATATGCCAAGTTGCCTGACGACATGCCCGATAGCCTCTCGCTGGCCGTTCTGGACGTGGCCGGCGCGCCGGCTCAAACGGCCAAGCTAGTCAAGCCAGGCGACACAGTGCTCATTATCGGCGCCGGCGGCAAGTCGGGGTTGCTATGCATGTATGAGGCGCGTAAGCGCGCCGGAGTCACCGGGAAGGTGATAGCCATGGCTCACTCAGCCGCCAGCCGTGCCAGGGCCGAGTCGCTGGGATACGCAGATCTGGTGCTCGCGGGAGACGCCACCCGTCCACTGGATATCTTGCACATGATCGAGGACGCCACCGATGGGAGACTGGCGGATGTTACGATCAACTGCGTGAACATTCCGGGAACCGAGATGTCCTCAATCCTGTGCACCAAAGAGGGCGGGCTGGTCTACTTCTTCAGCATGGCAACGAGTTTCACAGCGGCCGCACTGGGCGCCGAGGGCGTGGGTCATGACGTGACGATGCTAGTTGGAAACGGATATACGCGCGGGCACGCGCAGATAGCCCTGGAGACCCTGCGGGAAAGCCCCAAGCTGCGCCGGCTCTTCGAAGAGCTGTATGCCAGATAGATGCGGAGGTCTTGAGCATGTGGGAGAATGTCACAAGCGAGGAGTGGCAGGACTGGCGATGGCAGCTCAAGAACAGGATCACAGACCTTGACCAGCTGAGACGCGTACTCGCGCTCACTTCCGAAGAGGAAGAGGGAGTCGCGAAATGCCTGACTAGGCTGCGCATGGCGATAACGCCGTACTACGCAAGTCTCATCGATCCTGACGATCCCAACTGCCCCGTGAGAAAACAGGCCATTCCGGTGGTTCAAGAACTCCACCTGGGCGAGGCCGACATGGACGACCCGCTTCATGAGGATGTCGATTCTCCGGTGCCTCACGTGACACACAGATATCCTGACCGCGTTCTGTTTCTGGTGACTTCTGTCTGTTCGATGTACTGCCGCCATTGCACTAGGCGAAGGTTCGCAGGCCATACCGACAGAGCGATATCGCGAGACGAGATTATGGAGGGCATCCGCTACATACGGAATACGCCCGAGGTACGAGATGTTCTTATTTCAGGCGGAGACCCATTGACTTTGACAGACGACGCATTGGAGTTCATAATCCGCGAGCTTCGCGCCATACCCCATGTGGAGATCATCAGGATCGGAACAAGGACGCCGGTGGTGATGCCGCAGCGAATCACCGACGAGCTCTGCGCCATGCTCAAGAAGTATCACCCGATCTGGCTCAATACGCACTTCAATCATCCCAAAGAGATCACCCTCGAGTCGCGCCGCGCATGCGAGACGCTGGTTGACGCGGGCATACCCGTAGGGAACCAGAGCGTCCTGCTGAAGGGTGTCAACGACTGCCCGCACATTATGAAAAAGCTAGTGCACGAGCTGGTCAAGATGAGAGTGCGTCCGTACTACATCTATCAATGCGACCTGTCCATGGGGATCGAGCATTTCAGGACGTCCGTGGGCAAAGGCATCGAGATCATCGAGAATCTCAGAGGCTACACCTCGGGGTTTGCCGTACCCACTTACGTAATCGACGCGCCCGGAGGCGGCGGCAAGATACCTGTGGCGCCGCAGTACCTGATATCGCAGACCGATACCCAGGTCATTCTGCGCAACTACGAAGGAGTAATCACCGCCTGTGCAGATGCCGCACTCATGGCACTTGCTGATCTTGTCGTGCGGCTCGGCATAGG
>ERZ795059.4630-NODE-4630-length-12839-cov-7.038720_pt1 | contig 12839 bp, 6 predicted proteins | sample MGYA00375143_ERZ795059 | MGnify/ENA primary metagenome ERZ795059 (study PRJEB30188, sample SAMN05720168) | activated sludge metagenome | isolation source: Anaerobic digester | place: USA | collected 2015-01-07 ... | reverse complement strand
TGTCCAAAGTCCAGTGTTTGTGGTATCTTCTGCTCGTACACGCCAGTAATAAGTTTTAAACGATGTTGGGAGTACTAACAGCTTATTAGTGGTTTTACTTGTGTCATTAAGGATTATACGGGTAAAAGAAGCAGTATCGGAAACCTGAATTCTGTAACCCACTGCTCCAACAACTGCAGTCCATGTAAAAGTATTTGCTAACGGAACGCAATCTTCAAGGACTGTTGGCGTTAATAAAGTAGGTGCATCAAATTCAGTTTTGAATTTTCTTACTTCAGACCAATTGCTTGGGCAGGTATTGTAATAGCCCTGAACTCTCCAGTAGTAATTTTGATTATATGCAGTTATTAATGGATTTACATTGAAAAAAGTATCTTGAAGAAAAATATCTTCGAACAGGACTGTAAAGTTTTGGTCTGCAGCAATTTGCAACTTAAATGAGTCCGGGACAACAACTTTGGTCCATCTTAATTGCACATCTAATGGCTGGGCTTTTGCATTGTTTACCGGGAATAGCAAGATTGGCTCATGATGTTTTACGTAGAATGAAAAAACATCTGAGCTAACTGTTGTTGTTGGATAAATAGCAATTACTTTCCAAAAATAAGTACTGTTATTATATGGAAGGTTTGCATTTACTGTTGTGTCAGTTAAATTTGACGTATTGAAGACAACAGCATTAAAATCTTGAGTTAATGAAACTAAGATAGTATAGGAAAGAGCGGTTGGCTGAGTAGCCCAAATAAAGCCAACTTGCTTATTAACACAATTAGCTTGGTTGGCTGGAAAGATTAATTGCGGTGCCTGAGCTGATGCGCTATTTTGCAATATCAGCAATAATAAAGCAGTTAGCGAATACAAAATTAATCCTTTGACTTTTTTCATTATAAACTCCTTTTATGAAACATTTATTTTAATAATATATTTCTTTTATAATTTATATTTATAATAACACATAATATTAGAAAATATCTCAAAAATAATGAATTTATTTGAAAAAAAATGAAAAAAATACGATTTCACTATAATTTAAAATAGGTTATAGATGATTTTTTGTTTTAATTGCTTTTTTTTTGTGTAAAAAAGAAAAATGTGTTAAAAAAAATTAACAGAAATAATTTATTATTCAGTTATCATTCGTATTTTCCAATTGAAAAGGGCAGAGCTGTTAGGTTCTTATGCCAAACCGTCATCAAATAATGCAAAATTAAATTGTCATTCCAAGACGATGCGATGAATCTCAAAATCTGTGGGAACAATGACTTGTGTAATTCCTCGCTTCGCTCTGGATTACAATTTTTAGAACTTTTCTTAAATAAAGCACTTGCATAATTTTAAATTCTGAATAAAAATATTTGGTAACAAACTTAAATCTTTGAATAATAGGACTTAATAAACAATTGCCGCATTGCAAGTTCAACAGCTAAAGCACTTTCAATTTTGTTATATTTATCAAAACCAACAACATAAGGTAAATTTCCGCAAGTAAAGTTTTTAAAAGAAGTAAAAACTGGAATTTTTAAATATAATGAAAGCAAACTGAAACCAATATCAAGTCGTTTTAGCATATTTTCAGCAATCCAGCCATTAATTATTGGATAAGGGTCGCATTTTAACATATGGAATTTCTCGAACCTCTTCTGAAATGTAGCTACAAATCCTTCCAAACGATTTGCATATTTATTCTGAAAATTTTCTTCAAACCTTTTCTCTAATAAATCGGTTAATCCATCACAGAAAAATTCCAAATTCTTTTGTGGCAGCTTTTGCAAATAATTACTATTATTATATATTTCCAGATAGTTATAAGAATTTATTGCTTCATTACAAAACTTGTCATTTATTTTTATATAATAATTGTAACTATCCTGCTCTATATCCTGAATAAATCTGTTAATAAAAATTTTAACAGTAGATTTGGGGTATATTGAATTAATCGCTTCTTCAGTAATTTTGGAGCCATTAGTGAGAAAAGAAGGAGCTAAAATCTTTCGTCTCTTCATCCTGTTAAGCAATTTTGCCCAAATATTATACTCTTCATCACCTCCGATTTCAAAGCCGAGGACAACAGAGGAAACGGCATCAATAGCAAAAGCTAAAAACATTGAATTTGAATGATGATGATTGCAGTTACATGCAAACTTTTTACCAAGTAAAAAGATTATTCGCTGATTATGATTCCTTACAGAAATATCTAAGTATTCTTCCCAGTTTGGCAGATTTTGAAGGAAATTTCTGATTTTCTGATTAATTCTTAAAGGGGAGCTATGATAAAGTGACACTAATTCACGACAGGTGCTGCCTTCTATATATTTTTCAACTATTTGACAAAAATCAGGACGAATATAATCATTCTTTTCAATAACCCAAGTCTTATTGCAGGTACGACATCGTAACCTATGTTTACCCTTTGATGTAGTTCCATGTTTAATTACATTAGAGCTGTAGCAATAAATGCAATTTGTTTTGTTCCCTTTTCCCACTATCCTATTTTTTAATTAATTAAATATGAGTATATATTGCAGTTTTTTTTCAATTTCAATAAAAAATTAATAAATAATACAAATTTTTTTTTATTACGATTTAATGTCATTGGCAATCCTAAGATAAAGAAAGACCTTTATTGAAATAGAGATGACATCTGTTTACCTTTGTCATTCCGAAACACTGCTTTTCAGTTATACTATTAGCAAACTGATAACATTACAAGAGATAAGTCATGCTATCAACTTGTTGATAGTATGACTTGCTTCACCTTTCGTTCATTTTCTCAAAAGTAAACGGCTTGTTTATATTCGCCTCTAAATGACAATTTTTAAAACTTCACTATATTAAAAAATTATCTCAATATTGCATAAACTCCAAATATCATCAATCTTTTATGTCTAATAATAAAAATAAACACGATCCTAAAAAAATACAATTTATAAAAATACTTTATGGTTACAAAAATTTTTTTTATATTTATTATTATTTTTTTACATAATTGGAATTGATTATGAAATATTTAACAATTATTATGGTATATTTAATTTTATGTCATAATTTATATTCTCAGGGAACTCAAGACGAACCATTAAATCAGGAATATATTGATTACTTACTTTTAAAATCTGAAGGAAAATGGCAAGAAACAACCAGAGATGGACATAGATTAGGATATATACCGCCAGCACACAAACCACGTACTTCCTTAATTCAAAGGAAGAAAGGTGATAAATTACTTTGGGATCCACCACCAAGTTACGATTTGCGAACACTTGATTTACTTACATCAGTGAAAGACCAAGGCGATTGTGGGTCGTGCTGGGCTTTTACAACAAATTCAACAATAGAATCCAACTGGTTAAAGCAAGGATTAAGCAGCTATAATTTATCTGAACAAAATATAAAGAATTGCCATGGTTTTCTTTGGGAGCATTGTGATGGCGGAAATGCTGAACTTGCCTCATCTTATATGTCAAGACAAGCAGGTCCTATTCTTGAATCGGAAAATGGATATAATGTAAATATTAGCACCTGTGTAACCACTTATTCACCAACTGCATTTATTACAGATGCATATTATCTTCCAACCCGCCTTGATGCAAATTTTCAATATGAATTAAAATGGTGGCTTTACAACAATGGTGCATTGTATTCAAATATGCACTGGGATGATGATTCATATAATTCAATATATTCTACTTATTATTATTCAGGAGATGAACCATCTAATCACGCTGTTACGCTTGTTGGCTGGGATGATAATTATGTAGTTGCAGGCGCTCCCGCCAACGGCGCTTGGATTATTAAAAACAGTTGGGGGACTTACTGGGGACAAAGTGGTTATTTCTATATTTCTTATTATGATTCAAGGGTTCATAGCGAAACCGCCGTATTCCCAAATCGTTTGGACTTTAATGAAAACAGCGATTTATTCTTTTATGATGAAATTGGTGGTATCTCCGGCTATGGTTATTCCTCAACTAATGCTTATGGTGCAATTAAATTTACAACTATAGGAAGTTTCTCATTACAAAAAGTAGCTACATGGATGAGAGCACCAGGAACAGTTAGTTTTTATATTTACAGTAATTTCAACGGTTCTGCTTTTAGTGGATTGTTAGCATCTTTAACAAACCAAACAGTTGAAAATCCCGGCTATCATACCTTTAATTTAAGTTCAGCCATAGATTTAGCAGCTAACGCAAATTTCTTTATAAAAGTTTACTACTCCACTCCCGGTTATTATTGGCCCCTGCCGATGGAGGTTGCTATAACGAATTACTGCTCTCCATCAATTGCTACTGCAAAATGCTGGATTAGCTCAAATAATTCTACATGGACTCAAATCGGGACTAACACTACAAACCTTCGCGACCTTGGAGTCCGTGCTTTTGGAGAAAATATAGTTGTTCCAGCTTCTCCAGTGCTAAGCTCCCCAGCAAACAACAGCAGCAACATTAACATAAATCCAACTTTATCTTGGAACTCTTCGCTTGCTGCAACATCATATCAATTACAGGTTTCGACCCAATCGAATTTTTCTTCAACTGTATTTGACCAATCAAATATAACGACTACTTCTCAGCAACTGACTAATTTAACACAGGGAACACCCCACTATTGGAGAGTAAGAGCAGCAAATGCAAATGGAACAAGCCCCTGGTCTGATTCCTGGAATTTTACTACACAAATACTTCTGCAGCAACCTGTTTTGCTTAATCCGGAGGATAATGCTGTAAATATTTCAGTTACTCCTAATTTTACATGGCAAGCTGTTCCTACTGCAACAATTTATCAATTACAGGTCTCAGGAAATTCAACTTTCACTTATCTCTATATAAATCAAACTGGTATATCTACTAATTCTTATTTATCTACCTATCAGTTTCCAAACAACCTACAACTTTGGTGGCGAGTAAAAGCTAGTAACAATCAGTCTTCCAGTCCTTGGTCTGCAGCTTTTTCATTTACTACTATTCCGCCGGTTTTGCCTGTTACTCATAATATTGAACTTACAAGCGGTTGGAATATTATTTCAAGTTATGTTCAACCTGAGAATTTAGATATGGTAGCAGTATTCGAAGAAATTGAAGACGATGTAGTGCTTGTGAAAAACGGTGCTGGTCAGGTCTATGCTCCTGCCTGGGAATTTAATGCGATTGGTAACTGGAATGTTAATCATGGATATAAGGTTTATATGTCCTCACCTGCCACTCTTTCAATCAATGGATTCGCTTTAATTCCTGAAGAAAATCCAATTCCTTTAAATCAGAACTGGAATTTAATTTCATACATCCGCAATAGCTCAATGCCAATTTCTACTACATTAGCAAGCATTAGCTCTAATCTACAAATTGTAAAAAACGGATACGGGCAGATATATTTCCCTGCTTGGGGTATTAATCAAATAGGAGATATGCAGATTGGAAATGGCTATCTGTTGAAAATGAGTGGCGCCTCTTCGCTTATTTATCCAGAGAATTCTTCAAGAAACCTGATTAAATCAAATTCCACTTTTGACAATTTGGAATATTTTAAAATTGAAAAAGAAAATTATAAGGAGCAAAACTCTTCAAAATAGAAAAAAAATCACGCTTTTTAATAAATGGCTAATATGTTCTCTTATAGCCATAAGAATTGCTAGTGTTGTAAATTGTAAAAAAACTTATTATATTATGTCATTCTGAACGAAGTGAAGAATCTCAAGTTCCGTGTTAATAAATAGTTGTGAGATTCCTCACTTCGTTTGCCAATGACATCTTTACATTTGTCTGTCATTCTGAGGCGAATATAAACGAAGACGTTTACTTTTGTGAAAATTAATTAATTTAAAAGAAAGTCATACTATCAACAAGTTGATAGCATGACAAAAATATTCTTTCTGACTTCAAAGAATAGATATTCCATATCTGGTAGATATGGAATATCTACCAGCGTAAATATTTGTTATACATATAGTAACGTGTTATAAAAGCCAAAGTGGTTCATTAGGAGTGTAGCGAAGAATCTCAAACTCTGTAACAACAAGTAGTTGTGAGATTCTTCGCTACGCTTCAGAATGACAAGATTATTATATTCATTTTATGTGGTCAAGCAATAGATGCTTAACTTTGATGTGAATATTAATTAGAACTTTTTACATTCTCCTCGGAATATAAATATTTAGAACTTCCCTTTTATATTACTCCCTTTCATCATACAATTCCTGGAAAGGAGAGCGTCCAAGTTTATAAAAACTTAATACCTGTGGGAAACCATAATCTTTTATAACATCAGATATTACGTTTGCTTTTTTACCATAGTCTTTGATGTATTCCAACATACCTTGCTGCTGCCATAAAAAATTTTGGGGAATATTTTGAAATTTTCTGTTTAATAGTCCGTATTTGCTCAACGCCGGAGTTGACCAAAACCAAAGGAATAATGAAATCCTTGACTCATCGTTTGCTAAGCACATTGCAACAGGAAGAACACAATTAAGAATAAGTTCACGTCTGAAAGAAGCTCCTTCGCTTGCTATCTGAGCTTTTAAAAGAAATTGCATTCTGTCCGGTATTGGAACTTCATAGCCATCTTCGAGCTCTTTTAAAAATTCATAAATTTGTGTTTCCGGTAAGTTACTAATGATACCTAAAAAATCTTCTTTGTTATAAACTGGTCTTCTTCGCCGGCTGTTGTAGCGATTGATGAAAGCACAAAAAAGTCCAAAAAGTGTTTCTTTTAAACCTTTTTCATTTAATAACATTTTAGCTTCAGAGGTTTTTCTTAGAAGACGCAGTAAAGCATAATGCTGTAAATCTTCCAAAGATTTTAAATCAATTTCACTTTTATTCTTGCTTTCGAGTTCAATGAATTTAGTTTCTATAGTATCTTTATTTAATATAAGAGTTTCGAGCTTTTCATCAAGAGGTGGATAATTGCTTTCAGTGCAGATGTGCAAAATAACTGATTTAAAGTTGCTGTTTGTATGGTGAGAATGGTCTAACCATTGCGAACTTTTAAAATGAAATTCTGCATCTCCTATTATCACATCTCCTTGCAAAAGCATAGCTACATCAAGGAAATCCGGTCCTTCGTCCAAATTAATTCTACCTGGCGAAAGAATCTGCAATCGTTTCCCGCTTATTGTGTTTCTAACAACTGAAGGGTCTGATAATAGATGATGAACTGCTTTTTGTAAATGTCGCTCGTTTATCCTTAAGTTACTCATAATATTTATCTTTTTTTTCACTAATTTAAGAAAACATTTACTTTTTATCAATAATTATTTTATTTTTTTTCAATTATCTAACATAATTAATATTATAAATGGAATAAGTACTTTTTTAACGCCATAATATCAATAGGTTGATAGTTAGCTGCAGCTTAACCACATAAATTTTAAAAATTTTGAGTTTTGTTCAGAACTCCCTTATAAAGCAATGCCTTTATCCAAATAGAAATGACATTGCATAATACTGTCATTCTCCGCTTCAGAATGACAGGGTAAAAATATATCATCTCCATTATAATGAAGTATTTACTTTATCAGATGGTAACCAATAACATCGTTTCTCAGTCATGCTATCAGCTTGCTGCTCGTAATACTTTAAAAAGAAGTTGAAACAATTAGATTTCTTTTCATTATTAATTAATTTATTTTAATAATTCCTAAAATTAAAAACTTATTTATGAAATTATCGTAATATTAAATATTTTTGTAAAATAGTAAGTTATATAAAAAAAATAAGGAAAAAATATGAACTTCAAACAATTAAAGTTGTACATTGCAGCGATATTATTACTTGCAATATATACAACAGCATTTGCCCAAGCCAAACTTGATTTTTCCAATCCAAAAGCAAAACTTCCTAGCGACCCAAAAGTTAAAATTGGAACTTTAAGCAATGGATTAAAGTATTACATTCGTGAGAACAAGAAACCTGAAAAAAGAATGGAACTTCGCCTTGCAATCAATGCCGGTGCAATCCTTGAAGATGATGACCAGGACGGGTTAGCTCACTTTTGTGAACATATGTGTTTTAATGGGTCGAAAAATTTTCCAAAAAATGATTTAGTTCATTATCTTCAATCAATTGGTATGAGATTTGGTGCGGATTTGAACGCTTATACAAGCTGGGACCAAACTGTTTATATGCTCCAAGTTCCTACTGACGATAAAGAGCTTATGAGAAAAGGTTTCTTGGTTCTTGAGGACTGGTCATCAAGACTATTATTTGATGATGAAGAAGTTGACAAAGAACGCGGAGTTATTACAGAAGAATGGAGATTAGGAAAAGGTCCTGAAGACAGAATACAGAAAAAACAATTACCTGTTCTGTTCCACAACTCAAAATATGCTGTTCGTGACGTTATTGGCGATACAAACGTAATTAAATATTTTAAATATGAAACATTAAAAAGATTTTACCGTGACTGGTATCGTCCAAATTTAATGGCAGTAGTTGCAGTCGGCGATTTCGATGCCAATGAAATTGAAAAAATGATAAAAGATGGCTTCGGTACTTTGACAAACCCAGCTAAAGAAAAGAAACGTGAAGAATTTTTAATTCCCGAGCATAAAGAAATATTAGCTTCTGTTGATACTGATAAAGAATTATCAATGCCTTCAGTAGAAGTAATATTTAAGCATAAAGGCAAACAATCAAGCACTTACGAAAATTATCGTTATAATCTGCTTTCAAATATGATGAGTACTATGCTCAATAAAAGATTAACAGAAATACAGCGTAAACCCAATCCTCCTTACATTTATGCTTATGCTTTTGAATCTCAGTATTTAAGTGATTTAAGGGTCTTTGGCTTAACAGCAGCCCCTAAAGGAGAAAGTATTCTTGAAGGTTATGAAACAATTTTAACAGAATTATTCAGAGCAAATCAGCACGGATTCAATTCTTCCGAACTTGAAAGAGCAAAGAAAGATATGATGAAATTTATGGAAAGTGCTTATGCTGAAAGAGATAAAACAGAATCTGCAGCTTTGGCACGGGAATATGTTGCAAATTTTACTGATGATGAAAGTATGCCCGGTATCGAAGCAGAATTAGAAATCTATAAAAAATATCTTCCGGAAATAAAAATTGATGAAGTAAATAATTTAGTTAAAAAATTAATTAGAGAAGAAAATGTTGTTCTTTTCGTTTCTGCACCTGAAAAAGCAGAGTTTAAAGTTCCTTCAAAAGATGAAGTCATTTCAAAATTTAAAGAGTACAGCAAAAAACAATTTGAACCATACAAAGATGAAGTATCAGACAAACCATTATTCAGTAAAAAATTAACTCCGGGCAAAGTTGTTTCGGAGAAAAAACTTACTAAAATTGATGCTGTTGAATGGACACTTTCCAATGGTGCAAAAGTAGTAGTAAAATCAACAGATTTCAAAAATGATGAAATTTTATTTGAAGCATACAGTTTCGGTGGTTCTTCTCTTGCTAAAGACGAAGATTATATTTCTGCAAATTATTCTTCAAGTTTATTCAACCAAAGCGGTATTTCGACATTCAACCAAACTCAACTAGAAAAAATGCTCTCAGGAAAGAAAGTTCGTGTTAATAGTTCTGTTTCAAGTAATGACCAAAGAGTAAGCGGAAGCTCTACTCCAGATGATTTGGAAACATTTATGCAGCTTATTAATTTAAAGTTTACTGAAACCCGCAAAGATAATGATGCCTATTTATCTTTAATGGAAAGATTTAAATCGCAGATTAAGAGTGCTGAAAACAACCCAGATGAAATATTTAGTGATTCAGTGAATTATTTTATATCTAATTATAATTTCCGTTCACGTCCTTTAACAGAAAAAGTATTAAATGAATTCGATGTAGAAAAAGCATATAAATTTTATACAGAACGCTTTGCAAACCCCGGCGAATTTACTTATTTTTTCGTTGGAAATTTAGATTTAGAAAAATTTAAACCATTAGTTGAATTATATATTGCAAGCTTACCAGCAGCAAAACAAAAGCAGACTTTCAAAGATTTGAAAATAAAACCTCCAAGTGGAAAACTTGTAAAAGAGGTTAAAAAAGGTATTGAATATAAAAGCACAGTATATATGTTTTTCCATGGTAACAAGCCAGTCAATCCGGAATCCAAATTCAACTTTAAAGCTATGCTTGATGTACTTGATATGATACTAACCGATTCTATCCGCGAAGCTGAAAGCGGAACTTACGGCGTTGGTTCTTATGGATATCAAACCAAATATCCAACTGAAGAAAATAAAACTTTTATTTATTTCGGCACCGACCCGGATAGAGTTGAAGAACTTACCAATGCTACTTTAAGAATTATAAAAAATTTACAAAACAATGTTGTTGACCCCAGTTACTTTACTAAACTCATTGAAACATTAAAACGCACAAGAGAAGTTCAGGTTAAGAAAAATAATTTCTGGCTTTCTAATTTATCTTCAGCTTACTATAATTCTGAAGATGCTGAAGCAATTAATAATTACGATGAACGCCTTAAGAACTTAAAACCGGAAGACCTTAAAAAAGCATTTAACGATTATTACGATTTCAATAATTACATTAGATTCCTACTTAATCCTGAAGTTTCTAAAAAATAGCAGACTTTTATTCAAAAAATGCCCTTTTAAAAGGGCATTTTTTTTCCAGTAATACGAGCAACAAGTTGATAGCATGACTTATATTCAACTTTCACAAAGTTTCTTTGGCTTTGTAACTGATTAAGTGATTTTTAAGAAATATGTCATACTATCAAAAAGTAGATAGTATGGCTTAATTCTTGACAATCTTAAAGATTTAGATGTCCTACATCTCCGAGATGTAGGACATCTAAATCTTAGTGGTAGCAACAGCTTGTGAGATTCCACACTTCGGTACCAATGACAACTTTGTTTGTCATCTTGATTATAATAAAGCATTTGTATCATTTTGCGCTTCGAAATGACACTTTAATTGTATCAATTAATGCAACTTGGTATGATAACTAATAAAATATTATTTGCTAACTGAGTAATTGTTCTTTACGAGTAAAATCTCCTAACTCCTTTATTTTAGCTTACAGGTAAAAAGTTCTGAAATTAACTGCCACTCTATCAATTCTAGATTATATCTCTTTTATATCATTATATCATCTCTATTAAAATCTAAATAACTTCTAAAATTAAATTTTTAATTTTTAAATTTATTTGTATTTTAGAAAATAAAAATAATAAATAGTTATTATTTTATAAATAATATTGAGGTTCTTATGAGTTTATTGAAAGAATTTAGAGAATTTGCTGTAAAAGGAAATGTAGTGGATATGGCAATCGGTGTAATTATTGGAATGGCTTTTGGTAAAATAGTCAGTTCAATAGTTGCAGATGTGATTATGCCGCCAATAGGCCTTTTGCTCGGTGGAATGGATTTTGCTTCATTGGCTATAGTTCTAAAAGAAGGTCCTGAACCGGTTCTGATGAAATATGGCATATTTATCAATACTGTAATTGATTTTCTTATTATCGCTTTTGTTCTGTTTATTGCGGTTAAGGGAATTAATAAATTCAAGAAGAAGGAAGAAGCAGCACCTGCAGCAGCACCAGAACCAAGCACTGAAGAAAAGCTATTAACAGAAATAAGGGATATTTTAAAATCAAAATAGTAAAATATAATTTTCCATAAGCTCATTCGTTTATACCAAAATAATAAATAGAAAAAGGACTTATGGATTTAAATACATATTTTAATGAGAATGTAGTTACGTTATTAATCATACCCCTGTTAATTTTTTGCGCCAGAATAGTTGACGTTAGTTTAGGAACTATTAGAATTATTATGGTTAGCAAAGGTTATAGAACAATGTCATCTTTATTTGGATTTTTTGAGGCATTTATCTGGGTAACAGCTGCTTCGCAGGTAATGCAAAATTTGAATAATTTTTATTACTACGTTGTTTGGGGACTTGGTTACGCATCTGGAACTTATATAGGAATACTTTTTGAACAGAAGCTTTCTCTTGGACAGGTAATTGTTCGGGTAATTACAAATAAAGATGCTAACGATTTGGTTGCAGATTTGAAAGAAAGAAAATACCATCTTACTGCTGTTGATGCTGAAGGTATCCACGGACCAGTGAAACTAATATTTATGGTACTTAAACGAATAGATATGAAAGAAGTCATTGGAATTATTAAAACTTTTAATCCCAATGCCTTTTATTCTGTTGAAGATGTTCGCTCTGTTAGCGGTAGCTACTTTAAAAAGAATGACATTATGGAAACGCCAAGACGTTTTTTGAATTTGGAAAAATTCACATTAAACAGAAAATAGTTTTTTTGAATTGTTTTTTTTGTTATTTTAGAAATTAATAAAGGAGAGTTATTTACTTTCTAATTTGTTTTAATTAAAAAGATTAGTTTAACTATTTTATTTTATAAATTTAAAAAGGAGATATTATGAAATATCTAAAATCAAACTTATTTGCAGTAATTTTTTTAATATCAGCAATGATATTTGCAGGTTGCGAAAGCAGCACCGACCCCGTTAAGCCAAATGTAAAAGATGTAAATGCCCCAACAAATCTGATGGCAAATGCAAAAGATGACTCAACTATCGTAATTAAGTTCACTCCTTCCACTTCAAAAGACAGTTCTTTCTTCAAAGACTATGTACTTTATATTAATCCAGGTATGAGCGAGAAGAAAGTTGTTGACAAATCAAGTAATATGATTACTATAACTGGATTACAATCAGGAACTCGCTATACTTTTCAATTAGCCGCAAGAAATACCGAAGAAAAAGAAAGTGCTAAAATAAGTGTATCATGGGCAACCGCTACACGCTTTACTGGTATTAAATTGTATGAGACTAATTCTTCATTTGCAAGTGGCTTAGAATTATTCA
>ERZ795059.4626-NODE-4626-length-12845-cov-13.051368_pt1 | contig 12845 bp, 11 predicted proteins | sample MGYA00375143_ERZ795059 | MGnify/ENA primary metagenome ERZ795059 (study PRJEB30188, sample SAMN05720168) | activated sludge metagenome | isolation source: Anaerobic digester | place: USA | collected 2015-01-07 ... | reverse complement strand
TACCTGAAGACGCAAGGCCGAAAGCTCCTGTCAGAACCATCACAGGACTTGCAAAAGCTTTCAGTGAAGCTTCCTGTAGGGGCGAAACACCGTTTTCGCACAGTCCAGCGAGTCCTGCAAGTCAGACCAGTCAGACCAGTCAGAACTCTACTGAGTCAGAAAAAAAAAACGAATTTGATATCGAATTAGATTCAGAAAAACCTTCTGAGTGGTCTCTTTTTACAAGAAACTGGGAATTTGTCCGTCCGGATGATCTGAAAAAATTCAATTGTGAAAATGTTCTTGTCATTGCTGAAAAAAAAGAACATGCGTCAGATTTAAAGAACGGATTAAAAAAACTTGGAATTGACTGTTCTATTAAAATACCCGCCGATTTTCTGAAAAAAGATCCGGAAAAATCACAAAAACTTCTGAGAGATTGTGATACTATTGTTTATCTGGCCCATTACGATCTGGTAAGCGCAGAAAGAAACAATGAAAATGACAAGGTCTTCTATCAGACGACAAAAGAGCTTTTTGAGCTTTTTAAGATGTTTTACGGAACAATTTCTGAAAATTCCAAAAGGGTCATTGTCCCTGTCGCAAAAAACAGCGCTTTTGAAAGTGTTCCATTAAATGGTCAATTTTATTCGGCTTTCCCGACAGGATTTTTCAGAAGCATGAAAAACGAACTTCCGGGTTCGCAGGTAATGATAATCAATTCAGATCCTGAAAACTGGAACGGAACAATTATTGATAACATCAATGTCTGTTTTTCGGGATTTGATATGGGATTCATAAACAACTCGCCTGTAAAAGGTGCTCTGTCAAAAGTAATTAACTCAAAAAAGCTCGATTATCAGCTCGACAAGGATGATTCAGTTCTTGTAACGGGTGGTGCAAGAGGAATCGTTTTTGAATGCGTTGCGGCGTTATCAGCAAAAACGGGGTGCCGGCTTATTCTTACAGGAAGAACGACTAAACCGGGCTCAGAAATAGAAGGATTGTCTTTTGACCGTGACAATATGACGGCTTCGATAAGAGAACTGGAAATGAAACTTGTGAAGGAAAGAAAACTCTCTTTGAAAGATGCAAAAAAAGAGGCGTTGTCCTTAAAAAGTGCGTGGGAAGTTAGTGAAAATCTCAGAAGACTTAGTGACAGCGGTATAAACGCACGGTACGAAAAGTGTGATGTTTCCAACCCTGAAGAATTAAAAAAGCTTGTATCGAAGCTGAAAAAGGAAAATGTTGTAATAACCGGAGTAGTTCACGGCGCCGGTGTACAGAGATCGAAAATGCTTCCCGATCTTGAAATGGATGATATAATCAGAACGATTGAAACAAAAATAAACCCTCTTTTTGCAATGCTTGAGATCCTTGACTGGAAAAAGATCAGGTTTTTCAACGCATTCACTTCGATCGCCGGACTTTTCGGAAATGCCGGACAGACTGATTACGCTTTTGCAAACGATATTCTTGCCGAAATGACCGTTTCAATAAAGGTTCGATACCCGCATATCCAGGTTTCATCAATTGACTGGACGGCCTGGAGCGGAACAGGCATGGTATCAAAAGAGGAGGCGAAAAGATTTAAAGAGTCAGGGCTTATCCCGGTTGACATCGAAAACGGTGTAAAAATGTTTTTAAAGGCGGCTGGAGATCCGACTCATATCAGATTTGCCGTTTTCAATGAAGGAGCTGCTTTTGCAGGAGATGCCGTAACTAAATATTCGCTTTCGTCAAACCCGTTTAGGACTCTTTCTGAAACTCATTCCGAACCGATGAAAGTGAATTTCTCCTTAAAAAGAGATATCTACCTTCATCAGCATGTAGTTAACGGTGCTCCAGTCGTTCCCGGGACATTCGTTTCTGAAATATTTGCAGAGAACCTCCTTTCAAAAGGAAGTTCGATTAGCGGTCTAAAATTCAGACGACCTCTTGCGGTTAACAGTGATCACTTCAATGTCGAACTTGTAAAAAGCGGAGACCGGACATTCATAGTTCCGCTTGACAGACCGGTACTTGAAGGGAAAGGATTGGAAAATCTCAGTTTTTCTTCTTGTGACACAAAAACTTCATCAAAACCGAAAAAACCGGACTGGATAAATTTCGACATTGACGAAATAGATAAAAAATTCAGATCTAAAAGCGAAAAGAACTACTTTTATCAGTATCTTGATGAAAAATTCTCTCATGCATTGAAAACAGGGCCTATCTTCAGGGGAATAGTTTCGACATTTGAAGAAGACGGAATATATTACAGTACAGTGGCGCTCACGAAAGATGCAGTAGCTTCATTTGCAATCCCGGGGGAATTTAAATTCAACCCCGTACTTGCCGATATGGCGGTTCAGGTTGCAAGTGCCTGGAACATGAAAAAGCAGGATGTCATGGCCATTCCGGCAGAGATAGAATCTTTCAATGTTTTTGAAAAAACATCTTCTACTGATTCTGTCGTCGTCTGCAGAATGGTTGACATGACACCGGCTCAGGCAACCTTTGATGTCGCTGTATTTGAAAGGGACGGAAAGCTGATATTCACTATGGAAAAGCTTCTTCTTAAAACTATTGCGGGATTGGAGAAATAATGAAATACGATATAACTATTATAGGGTCGGGGATCGGCGGACTTACCTGTGCTCTTGAACTTGCAAGGAACGGATATTCAGTCTGTGTAATTGAAAAACACAATCAGCCCGGTGGCTATGCTCACAGCTTTAAAAGAGCAGGGTTTGAGTTTGATGTCTCTTTACACCATATCGGAGGATTGTCTAAAGGCAAATCAATACACGGGGTACTTAAAACTCTCGGAATTCTTGATAAGATCGGTTTCACTAAGAAAAAAAACATCTTAAGTGTCCGGTTTCCGGACGGAGAAAAGACTGTTCCGAATAGACCCGGAGCATTTGAGAATTTTCTCATCAATGAATTTCCTCAGGAAAAGGAAAACATTATAGCATTGATCTCCCACCTTAAAGACTTGCGGTGGCATATTATCGGCGGATGGATCGATCCCGATTTTGACGTTCCGATGGAAAAGCTTCTTACAAAAGATTATCTCGACAAAACATTTCATGAACTGCTTACAAAATTTGTGCATGATGAAAAGCTCATAGCATATCTCAGTCAGTTCTGGATACTGATAGGCCTTCCTCCCAAACTTGTCAATGCCACTTTTGCCACATGTGTATTCAACAGTCATTTTCTTGAAGAGACATATGATATTGACGGAGGTGGAGCGGCACTGTCAAAAGCATTTGTTTCAAGAATGGAGGAACTGGGCTCAAAAGTCATGCTCAACTCAGAAGTTTCAAAAATAACCGTTGAGAACGGAAGGGCGACCGGCGTCGTACTTAACAACGGAACAGTAATTAACAGCGAAATAGTCATATCAAATGTTGATCCTTATCAGACTTTTACTAAACTTGTTGCAAAAGAATTCACAAGCGACCTTTTTAGATTCCGTCTTGAAAAAATGGAAAAATCCGTATCTCTTTACAGTCTATATCTAGGACTTGACTGCAAACCCTCAGAGCTGGGGGTTCCGGATACAACATTTTTTTACAACCATTCTTATGAACCGCTTAAAGGTTATGCAAACATTCTTAAAGGAAACAGCGAATCTACTGACTGGTGTTGTACAAATTATGAAAACTCCCTGATAAATAAAGCTCCAAAAGGAAATTATGTGTTGACTTTTGTTGAAGTGACACCAACGGCAGACTGGCTTACACTGGATAAAGAATCCTATAAGATCAGAAAGCAGGAAATTCTCAACACTCTTTTAAATAAGTACAACAAATGCTTCCCCGGACTTAAGGATCATATAAAAGTAATGGAATTCGCAACTCCCAGAACAATGAACCGTTACACTTCAAATTGCGGAGGAAGCGTATACGGACTGGCACAGACAGTTGAACAATCCGCAAGCAAGCGGCTTAGAAACATAACACCGGTTGAAAATCTTTTTCTTACCGGTGCATGGACATGGTCAGGCGGCGGCTATGAAGGAGCAATTATGTCAGGCATTCAGACATCAGCTTCGATCAAGAAAAAATGGGGTTCAAAAAATGATGCCCTTCCGATAAAAGTCAAGATGGATATAGGAAAACCTTCATCAAGAACATACAACAAGTTTGTAAGGATATACAACAAAGATGTAAGTGCCGGCGGAATTGCAGACATGAACTGCTTTTTGCGACTTATGGACAGAGGCCGGGTCGATAGCGGTGAAGAGCTTTTCAATATAGCTGAAACTGAATCGCTTTTCACCCATTACAACATTCAGGTCTATTCAATAACTGTAAAAAAACACCGTGATAATTTCTCAGGCGATAAACTCAATGTTACAAGCAGGTACTTCAGAAGAACTTCTATCAGAATGGTCTGTCATCAGCAACTGATCAACAGCGTGACCGGAAAAGAGACGATCGATGCCATAGTTGAGCTGGTTCAGCTCGATGACAATGGAAAACTCATTGATATTCCTGCTGAAATAAACGATCCTACTGATCCCCCTGTAATTTGCGACATATCAAAATATGCCGTCTCTCTGAAGAAAAAATCTTCTCATTTTTTTCATAAAATAAGGGTCTACACTGAAGATACCGACCTTCAGGGCGTTACATTCCATGCAAGTTATTTAAGATTTTGTGAAGAAACACTTTTTGAATTTCTTGACAAGGTCTGCAGGTCTACAAAGAATTTTACCCACTGGGTCTATCCTGAATTCAACATTCGGTTTTTTAATTCAGCAAGAGTTGGAGAAATTCTTGATATAAATCTTACTGCTGACCTGACCTCTGACGGACGGCTTGTATTTTTTGAGACAATGGGTATCGAAGGGACGGACAAAATAGGTGTCCAGATCTGTTTTGATCTTGAGCTCAGGAACGATAAAAATGAAAAAGTGCCCTTCCCTGCTGAACTTAGAGAATTTATAGGGAGAGGATGAAATTGAGCGTAGGAAAATTTCTTTTAAACAAGGAAAATCTTAATTTTGTGGCAAAAAATTCTTTTAAATTCAGTAAATCCTACATTGTTGATGAGACAATGAGATATTTTGAAAAGAACGAGAAAGAAGTTCAGAAAATCGCAGAAAATCTTGAATATATGGGGCTTTCGTCAACTGGAGAAGGTCTCGACCATGCTCTAAAAGGGATTGCTGTCCATTATTTTGAAAAACTTTTCGTTCTGACAAAAAATTATGAAATGTTCTGGATAGCTAAAAACAAAATAGAGACCGGCTCCAGTCTTGAAATTATAAAAGAAGCACAGGATTCGAAAAAAGCAGTATTTGCAGCCCAGAGCCATTTCGGTGCATCGTATTTCATGAGCATAACATTCATGGTGAACGGTTTTAACATCGCTTCTGTCGGAAAATTCCCGGAACCTGTGGGTTCAATGATAAAGAACGGTTCGGAAACAATAGCCCAAAAATACGGAACAGGAAAAACAAAACTGATAAACATTGCAGATCCTGACTGTGATGTGGCTTATGAAATGTTCAGCACTCTTTTAAGAGGCGGAATACTTTCGAATGTGTTTGACGAGAACAATCAATTCTCCAATGAAGTCAAATTGTTAGGCAAAAAAGTGATGGGCGGATCAGGGATGGACATAATTCTGCAGAAATGGAATGATGAAAAGCTGATCGTTGTAACACCTTTCATTATAAGGACCGGCGACGACACATACCGGCTTGAACTTGACAGACATTATCTGAACAAAGGGAACATCATTCAGAGTTTTTATGATTCACTCGGAAAAAGGGTGGCTACACATCCTGATCAGTGGTATTTCATCCACGAACTTCACGAAGCAATACCTGAGTGATCTGTTTGAAATAATTTTTTCAATATCTCCCCTCTTGACTCATAAAAAATCGTGCATATAAAAAAATCCGTGAGCGAAAAAGCTCTTTAACACCTTGTTATTACTGGGCTTTATTAACTTTTGAAATGGAGGTTAATTATGAAGATCGTTCGTTACAGGGAACCGAACAGATTAGTTCCCGGATCATTTAACAACTGGATGGAAGATCTTTTCAGTGAGTTCTTCAACAACAATCTGGAAAGGATTCCCGCTGCTTCGATCTATCCGAAAGTTGACATCGAGGAAAATGAAAACTCCTATGTTTTCAAAGCCGAACTTCCCGGTGTGAGAAAAGAGGATGTTTCCATTGAGATCGACAACAGGGTTCTTACAATAAGCGGGGAAAAGAAAGAGGAAAGAGAGGAAAAAAGCGGAAATGTTTATCGGAAAGAGTCTTACAGCGGCTCATTTTCAAGGTCGTTCACTCTGCCTGAACATGTAAATCCTGACGATGCCGATGCAAAATATGAAAACGGCATCCTTTTCCTTTCAATTCCGAAAAGTGAAGACAAGGCAAAAAAGAAGATCGACATCAAATGACATCAGTGAAAATCCAGTTCATGAACCCGGTCAAATTGGCCGGGTTTTTTATTTAAAAATGAAAAATCCGGCTAAGGCGGCAAAATAGGCAATTATGATCATTCCGGCATACTGAACTGTCGGCCAGAACCATGAATCTGTCTCAACTTTTACGACTGCAAATGTTGCAACGCAAGGAGCGGAAAGAAGAATAAAAAGAATGATCGCTATGGCTGTAGCAAGGGAATATCCCTCTTTGAACTTATTCTGCAATGCAGCTGAATTTTCATCTTCATTTCCCATTGCGTGAAGTATCGACATCTGAGAAACAAACAGCTCTTTTGCTGCCAGACTTGCAAGGAATGAACTCGCAACTTTCCAATCAGCGTCCATTATCTTAAATGCCGGCTCTATCGCTTTTCCGATTCTGCCTGAAAAAGAGTTTTCCGCTTTTAACAGAGCTGCATCATTTTCACTCATACCCGTCAGTTCCTCAGTATCAATGCGCGGAAAAGTGTTCAGCACCCAAAGAACAATGCTCGCAAAAAGAATTATTGTTCCCGCTTTTTCAAGAAAGTGTTTTCCCCTGTGCCAAGTAAGCATCCAGACCGATTTTAAAGATGGTGTCGAATACTTGGGCAGTTCAATTATTAAAGGATTTTCTTCACCTTTAAAAATTGTAAGCCGGAGAATTTTTGCACTGACCGCCGCAAAAAAAACACCGGTCGCATATACAAGAAGCAATACTACCGCCTGAAATTTCAAAGGAACAAAAGCTGATATTATTAAAAGATAGACTGGAAGCCGTGCTCCGCAACTCATAAAAGGGATAACCATTATTGTCGCAAGCCGTTCAAATTTATTCTCAATTATCCTGGCACCCATAACAGCCGGAACAGTGCATCCGAAGCCAAGTATCATCGGCATGAAACTTTTACCGCTTAAACCTATCTTGCCCATCCACTTATCCATTATTACAGCAACCCTGGACATATAACCTGAATCTTCAAGCAGCGATATTGTCATAAAAACAAGAAATATATACGGCGTAAAGACCAGTATCCCTCCGACTCCGCCGATAATTCCTTCAACAATAAGATTCTTTAAAAGCGAATCAGCTCCCTGCGGCCATAGCGATGCGGCGAAGTTGCCCAGTTGATCGAAAACTAACGCCAACAAGTTTTCAATCGGCTCTCCAAGTGTGAAAACAACTTGAAAAAGTGAAAACAGCATAAATAAAAATATAGGCATCGACCAGATGCGATGAAGAACCAGCTTGTCAATCTTATCGGTAACATCTTCTTTTTGAACGCAAGACACACACATTGAGGCATTAACGATATTTTTAATTAGATGGTATCTTTCCTGAACCATGACCATGGAATGGATCCTGTGACCTGTTTCATTCATAAGATCCTGTATTATTTCATGAATTTTATCAAGGACTTCACTGCTGTGATATTTTCTTTCTACAAGACTTCCTTCAATAAACCGTATCGCTCTCCAGTCTTTTGCAATTTCCGGTGATTCCAGCTCAATAGCTTTCTTTATCCTTGAAATATACCTGCCAACCATTTCAGAATAAGGAACAACAGCCAGAGGAGGTTTTTTCTCATATATTTCAATACATTTTTCAAGAACTTCGTTTATTCCGGTCCCTTTTTTTGCTATTCCTTCAATAACCGGTGTCTCGACCTCTTTTTCAAGGATCTCCCTTGAAATACCTATCCCCTTCACTTCAGCCGAATCAAGCATGTTCAAAAAAAGGACAACCGGGACTTTCATTTCCAATATCTGCAGTGTAAGATACAGATTCTTTTCAAGATTTGAAGCATCAACAATATTAATTATAACATCAGGTCTTTCTTCCGCAATATAATTTCTGGTAACGATCTCTTCCGGAGAAAAAGCGTTCATTGAGTATATTCCGGGCAGATCTATAACCGTCAGCTCATAATCTTTGAAACTGACTCTACCCTCCTTCCTTTCAACTGTAACACCGGGGTAGTTGCCTACATGCTGGTCGCTTCCCGCTATTTTATTGAAAAGTGTACTTTTCCCCACATTGGGATTTCCTGCTATAGCTATTCTAATAGATTTCATAATTTTTCAGATACAACTATTTTCTGAGCCATACCTCTGCCAATAGCGTATCTACTCCCTTCGACATCAATGACAACCGGACCTTCACCGCTGTTTTTAACCACCTTCAACTCCCTCCCTTCACTAATACCCATTGAAGCAAGTCGGTTAAAAAGACGAAGACCGGATTCAATAGATACCACAACACCGGCCTCACCACTTTTCAGATCAGAAAGAAACATGACAAACCCCATAAATTAACTATGGGGAATATAGTTAGCTTTGGCTAATTTGTCAATAAGATAGTATAAAAAAATTCACAGTTTTCTGCAGAACCAGACTATTTTGCCGACACATTCTACAGATGAATCAAATATTCTGCTGCTGTTTTTTATTGTAGGATTGTCATTTACAATATGTTTCTGTGGAAAAAAGAGAAGTCTGCCTAAAAACTTTCTCGATTCAATTCTGAAAAGATACACACCTTCCATATCACATAAATTCTCAGAAGTATCAACAAGAACGATATCATTCTTTTTTATCGCGGGCTCCATGTTGTCAGAATCCGCTATGTAAAAGTTAAGCATATCTGCATTAATGCCGACAGTATCCTGAAGATATTGTTTCAAAACAGGAAAATTGTATAACGGTGCTTTCTCATTGACCTCTGCAGATCTAATGTAGCAGATATCATTACAGTCCAAAAATTCAGGTCCGGTTCCATCCATCAACCACGAACAGCTTACATGGAAGTTGTTTACAAGTTTTATTATCGTGTTCCCGTTGGGCCGCTTAGCACCCCTTTCAATCGCGCAAAGATAAGACTGTGAAATTCCGAGTTCTTCTGCCATTAACTTCTGATTCTTTTTAAGAATAATGCGAATTTCCCTGATCCTTTTTCCACAAATCATCATACTCTCCTGTAGGATATAAACAACATTCTTATTTGTATATAATCTGTTCTTGCAGTTTTAATTAACATTAACACGCGAAACTAACACTTAGAAATGAAAAAATCAAGAGAAAAATATTTAATTTCAGAGCGTAAATGAAAAATCTTTCACTATGATCCCCGGAAGATGTGAACTTTCCGTGCTTCTCTGGCCATAAGTATCTGTGCTGATGAGCATTTCCCTTTCACTGGTGGCGTCAACAAAATTTTCGCCGAACATTTTAAATACCGATTCATCAAATCTCATGACATTGATCGGAGCAGTTATTTCACCGTTTTTCACATAAAACGCGGCAAATCTCGACATTCCTGTTACTTTGCAGCTTGCCCTGTCTGAATAGTTTAAGTAGTGGACATTATTAAGATAAATCCCCGTATCAAGCACTTTTAGAATGTCGGTTGCCACAATGTTTCCGCCATTCATTTCAAGAGATTCGGGCATTTCATAACCGTTGGCCCCGTTTTGAATTTCGCCGTATTCCTTTGAACTTCTCGGGCTTACAAGCGATCCCGCATGTTTTCCTTTTTCGATAAGTTTAACAACATCGGGCTTAATGAAACCGGTTGAATTAAAGTTTGGGCTGCTTCCCTCTAATGTATTTTCAGTAACTGTCACCGCTTCGTTTAAAGTAACTTCATTTTCAACAAGTTTGATTAACGAACTGTTTTTTGTCTTTTGTGATTTAATTCCGAAACCGCCCCAGCCGATCACTCCGAAAAAATCCTCAAGAGCACTTGGAGCAAGGTAAACCCTGTATTTACCTCTTTGAATCGTGACCGGAGTCCGCTTCATTATTTCAAGCTCTGTTCTCACTTTCTCCATTTTTGCATTAAACCTGCTTTCATCCCATTTATAGCCGGCATAACCCGATTTCACTGCTTTATCTGTTGAATGATATACGCTCCAGCTGAAATTAAAACCCGGCTTTTCAAACCAGTTTTTCTGACCAGCACTGTTTGCAAAACCTGCAATGATGTTTCCGCCTGCAAATATCCCCACCAGATCAAGACCTTTTGCCAAAGCGATTATTTCATTAACTACATTCTCACTTTCAGGCAGTTCATTTTTTAAAACCGTTTCGGTCGAATTCACTTCAGTTGAATAGAGAATATAAGGATCAATCTCAACTTGTGAAACTATATTTCTTAATGAATTTAGAGCATTGTCAACGCTCATCGAATCTGTTTCAAAGTTTTTTGACAGCGACAGAGAGTGATGCGCCTGTTTCCCTCCGAAAATGAGAGTAATTGAAAGATAATACTGTGAAACATGACCGTTCTGCCTGATCAATGCATGGTTTAGACGGATAAAATCGCTCTCTTCACCGCTTAAATTAAGATAAATAAATTCACCCGCTTTTGTTTTTGAAACTGCAAGATCTGCAAGTTTATAAAAATAGTTTTTCATTATTCACCTCCTGCTCAAATTGACAAACAGCGACTTTCTCCAGAAAATCACACGATTGTAAAACAAGTCAAACGCTTTGGCAATTTACTTCTAAAGTTTTCAGATGCTATCTCCAAAAAAGTGTAAATTTTACTGCTTTTTATCTCCAGAAAAGTGTAAAAAGAATAATAATCGAGGTCGTTTTTTAATGCAACGCACTGAATTTTTCAACACCTGACCGCACCGTCACACAGTGACAAATATTAAGCTATTTCGGGAAATTTTGAGGTTTTGTGTTTTTTCATTTTCTTTCATATTTTTGCAAAAATAATTTGCAGAATCATGTTTTACTCCATATCTATCATTTTTGACCGACCAGACCAGACCGGTATGAGGATCTGTCCAGGGAAACTCAATACTGTTTTCATCATCATTGCTTTCCATGTCTGTCATCTCATCACTGTCATTATCTGTCTCTTCTACTCCTCCGCAGGAAGCCACAAACAGCATCAGCAGAATTAACAAAAACTTCTTCTTCATGTTTAACTGCACCTATAATGCTCCTTTTCTATTTACACCGGGTGGTATCCTGTGCCTCTATTATTCCGCCGAGTATTTCGGCATCCGGCAGATTTTCCTTCATCTGATCTATGACTGTAAAATCGGTTATACAGTTTTCCCGGATATTCAAATGTTCAAGATTCACAAGATTCAGCAATACTGGAAGATCGTCGTTTTGAAGGTAGTTTTTATTTAAAATGAGAGATTCCAGACCAGTTAAATTCTTTACCTCCTCTATTGAGGTCAGGTTGTTTGTGTTTGCAGATAAAACTTTAAGAAACTCTAGATTTTTTAACGGCTCAAGTGTTGTCAAGCCACAAGAAGACACATCCAGTTCTTCAAGGCTATTCAATTCACTCAAAGTATTAATATCAACATTTTCATTCCTAAATATATTGAGTTTTTTAAGGGTGTTTATTCCTTTCAGAGATGAAAAATCTTTGATGTCGTTTTCATAAAAAGAAATATTGCTTAGACTTGGCAGTTTTTCTATTCCATCAAGAACCTTTATGTTCATTCTGAGACAATCAAGAGATTTAACATTCTTAACATCTTCAACTGTTATTTCCCCTTCCGGTTTCTGTATTTTTGTCCTCACACATTTCTCAAGATTAACATCTTTGAACATTATCACTTCTGAACCGTCAAAAGTGTCTGAATCACTGGTTTCAATGTCTTCTGTTTCATCACTGTCATTATCTGTCTCTTCTACTCCTCCGCAGGATAAAAGAAAAAGCAGAAACACAATCAGGATGATCAGTCTTTTTTTCATGCGCATCCTCCTATTTAAGCTTCTCGCAAAAAAACAATTTAGACAAAAATTTTAACATTTTATCTGGAAATAGTGGACAAGGAGCTTGTCAACATCGTTTATTTCTGTTTGTTCAATAACACCGATTTTTCCCAATATTATTTTGCGACTGAGCGTTGCAAGTTTTGACACTTTTAAAAGAGATTCCTTTTTTAGATTATTCGTGGAGTTTGGTTTCAGTTTAATATCAAATATTCCGGAATTTCCAATCACGCTTGATATAAATGCGAGGGTCACATCGCGGCCATCATCAGCAAGAACACAAGCAGGTCTAACCTTATTTCCTGTCATGTCAGAAAAAGGGAAATTGACAAGAACAATATCTCCTTTCATTTGTATTCTTCCTTCACATCGCTGACAGTATAAACATCTTCTTCTTCATCGTTGAGAAAATCAAGGCTTCCTGATTTTGAAGAAAGATATGACATTCCTTCCCTTAAAACATATTGATCGCATTTTGAATAAAGATATTCAACAAAATCATGCACTTCTATAAGTTTTTCGCTTGGGAGTTTCTTCAAATAACCATTCGTTTTTTTAATCAGTAAAAGCCTGTCCATTTGAATCTCCGTAAAAAAATTCTTATAATTATAACTTGTCCCGTTTTTCTGTCAAGCAGTCGTATCAATTGAAGTTCCCCCAAAAAAAATTCAGCAGATTTCTAACTGAAGAGGAGGAGC
>ERZ795059.4624-NODE-4624-length-12848-cov-6.129524_pt1 | contig 12848 bp, 7 predicted proteins | sample MGYA00375143_ERZ795059 | MGnify/ENA primary metagenome ERZ795059 (study PRJEB30188, sample SAMN05720168) | activated sludge metagenome | isolation source: Anaerobic digester | place: USA | collected 2015-01-07 ... | reverse complement strand
GGCATGGGCGGCATGGGCGGCGGTGGCGGCATGGGCGGCTTTGGCGGCGGCGGCATGTTCTAGTCGTCGCCCAAGGCCGAGTACGAATCGAGTTCCGGCCGCGATCGGCACCGCCGATCGCGGCTTTTTCGTGCGCGCCCGCCGCCCCGGCTTCACTGTCTCACCATCCCCGGATACACGTCTAACTCCAGATCCTCGATCAATCCCGCCTTGAGCCGATCCATGGCGATGGCGCCCATGACCGCGTTGTCCGTACACAGGCCCGGTGGAGCGATCGACAGTTCCACGCCCGCCCGGTTCGACTCCTCCTGCAGCCTGGCGCGCAGTCGGCGGTTGGCCGCCACGCCGCCGCCGACGCAGACGGCCGTCAACCCTGTCTTGCGGACGGCCAGCATCGTCTTGGCGACCAGGCAGTCGACGACCGCTTCTTGAAAGCTGGCCGCCAGATCGGCTACCGTCTGCGGGGCCAACTCAAGCGAGCGAAAATCCGGCCGGCCAGGCCCTGCAATCTGGTAACGGACCGCTGTTTTCAGGCCGCTGAAGCTGAAGTCCAGGCGATCGTCGTCCTTGAGCAAGGCACGCGGAAAATGGTACGCCCGCGGATTGCCCGACTCGGCGGCGCGAGAAATCGCCGGGCCGCCTGGATAGGGCAATCCCAGCATACTGGCCACCTTGTCGAACGCTTCGCCCGCCGCGTCGTCGATCGTGCCGCCCAGCGGCCGGAACTCGAACGGACTGACGCAATGATACAGGCTGCTGTGCCCGCCGCTGACGATCAGTCCCACGCAAGGAAAAACGTCCCTGCCGCTGGCGACCTGACAGGCATAGATGTGGGCGTACAAGTGGTTCACGGCCACCAGCGGCTTGTTCAAGGCCAGGCACAGAGTCTTGGCCGCCACCAAGCCCACCAGCAGCGAACCGGCCAGGCCAGGCGTATTGGCCACCGCGACGGCGTCCATGTCGTGCAGCGTTCGCCCGGCACGACGCAACGTCTCGTCGATCACCGGCAGAATGCGCTCGACGTGCGCGCGGGCTGCGATCTCCGGAACCACTCCCCGAAACCGCTCGTGCAGCTTGTCTTGCGAAGCCACAACCGAGCCCAGCACCTCCAGCCGGTCGGTGACGACGGCCGCCGCCGTCTCGTCGCAAGTCGTTTCGATCGTCAGGATTTGCATGTCTCGCGATCCATCGTGCGGGCTTCGGCTTGCCATGCCTCATGGAGTCATGCGAACTTCGTCATTCCTCCTGCGGCTTGGGCTCCTTCTTTCCCGCGTCCTTCTTCTCCGGCTCCTTCTTCTCCTCGGCCTTGACGTCCGGCTTTGCCTCTGGTTTGGCTTCGTGCTTGGGCGTCGCCTTGGCCGCTGGCTCCTGGGCCGGTTTCTCCGCGTCCAGTTGCGTGCGAATGTACTCGAGCGCTTTTTGCAGTTGGGGGTCGACGAAGTCTGCTCCTTCGGCCGGCTCCGGCGGGGCGTCGCCGTTCTTCCGCACGATGTCCTTCTGACGCCATTGGGCGATCAACTGGGTCATGTCCTTGGCGCTCAACTTGACCTCAAAACCGCGGTTGGGAATGATGCCCCAATCGTCGCTGTCCTTGGCGTCCGGAAAGCGGTGGATATTCTTGCCGTTGGGGCGATGATAGCCGGCAGTCGTCAGCTTTAGCGCGCTGGCGCCGCCCTCCAATTCGACGATGTTCTGGACGCTGCCCTTGCCCCAAGTCCGCTCGCCGATGATGACCGCGCGGTGGTGGTCCTGCAGACAGGCCGCCACAATTTCGCTGGCACTGGCGCTGTACCGGTTGACCAGCACGGCCATGGGGAAGCCCTCGAAGGTGCCCTTTTCCTCCGCATCCCATACCCGTGGTTCGACGTTGCGGCCTTCGGTGCTCACGATCCGTCCCTGGGCGATGAACAGGTCGCTGACCTCGATGGCCGACGACAGCAGTCCGCCGGGATTGAAGCGCAGATCCAGGATCAAGCCGCGCAGGTTCTGATCCGCCAACTGCTGGAGGACTTTCTGCAGGTCTGCCGCGGTGTGCCGGCCGAAACCAGTGACGCGAAGATAGCCGATCTTCTTTTCCTGATCGAGCATCCAACGCCACGAGTCGTCGGAATGGCGCGCGTCGCCCAAGACCGTCTCGATCCGGATATTCTCGCGTTTCAACGTAATCGTCTCCGGCTCCGTGGCGTTGAAGTGCAGGACTTTCAGTGTGACCGGTGTGCCTACCGGCCCCTTCATCCGTTGCACCGCGTCGTCCACGGTGATTTCCTTGGTGCTCTCGCCGTTGATTTCCACGATCAGATCGCCGGCCATCACGCCAGCGCGGTAGGCGGGCGAGCCTACCAGCGGACTGATCACCCGCAGGCGATCGTCCTCGACCGATACCTGAATGCCCACGCCGCCGAACTCGTTTTCCACTTCGACTTTGAATCGGTCGAGCTGTTGCGGAGGAATGAAATTGGAGTACGGATCCAACTCCCGCAACATGCCTCGAATTGCCGCTTCCATCAGCCGCCGGTGTGTCACGTCCTTGACGTAATTGCGTTCGACCTGATCCAGCGTGTCGGCGAACAATTCGAGCAATTTCAATTCTTCCAGCTGCTCTTTTTCTTGAGCGGCTTTCGCCGCCGCATCCTTGGCCACCGCCTTCTGGCCCGGCTCGACGGGACCCTTCGGCGCTTGGCTGGGCTGGACCGTCGGCTCGGCAGCCCACGACGTCGCGCCTGGTGGTGGCACGCCGACGAACAGTTGCAGGCAAATCATCGCCGCCGACAGAAGATAAAAGATGCGTCGTACCGACATGTTTCTCCCCCCATTCAATCCGGCGCAGCGAACGGTGAGCCAGATGTCCGCGTCTCAGAAGCCCCACCTTGACCCCGACGGGCTTATCGGAGTGCGGCACCGGCCCTGAATAGCCTATCTGCCGCCGAGCGAAACTCCGCTCGATCCCGTTGGCAATCGCCTGCGCCGCGTTACACTGTTAACGCGCCGGACGATGTCATGTTGCGCGCATTACCGCAGGTTGGGCTCGAACAACGAGCTGATAAGTATAGGCAGGGCTGCGACGCACGGCAACCGCCAGGGTGAACTGGAAACGGAATGAGTCGATGGCTGAAATCGCTGCCAACGAGGTGGGGGGTGACTGTTCGGCTGCCACGGATCACCAGCCTTCTGCCGCAGTCGCCGTCCAGGCACCGCCTCGTTCTCCCCTTGGCATTCTCCGCCAAATCGGTCCCGGCCTGATCGTCGCCGGATCCATTGTCGGTTCGGGCGAACTGATCGGCACGACGAAAACCGGCGCCGAGGCGGGGTTTTGGCTGTTGTGGCTGATCCTCATCGGCTGTGTCATCAAGGTGTTTGTCCAGGTCGAGTTCGGCCGGTATTCCCTCGTGAGCGGACGGACGACGATGTCCGGACTGGCCGAAGTCCCCGGTCCGAGAATCCGCGGCCGGGGCAACTGGCTGGTCTGGTACTGGTTTGTGATGTGGTTGGCCGCCGTAGGACAGTTGGGCGGGGTCGCGGGCGGAGTCGGACAGGCGCTGGCGATCAGCTGGCCGATCACGCACGAGGGGCGAACGGTCAACCAGTTCGTCGACTGCCAAACCCAGTTGCAGGTCTGCCGCGCGGAACTGCGCGCCGTTCAGCTACGGGCGGCGGCCGGCGACGGCGCGGCGGCCGCGCAGACCGCAAGGCTGATCCGCGAGATCGCCAGACTGGAAACGAGTCTGCGCCAGCAAACCGACGCCTGGACCGCTGCGGTGGGGGCGGAGCGTTTCCAGCAACTCGGTGGCAAGCCACCGCCCGCCTGCGACGAGTATCTCTGGGCGGCGATCATGGGCATCGGCACGAGCGTACTGCTGGTGGTCGGTCGGTACCGCTTGGTGCAACTCGTCGCGACGGCCATGGTCTGCGGTTTCACGCTCGTCACGCTGGCGAACCTGGGCTTTCTGCAAGCCAATCCCTCATGGCGTGTCACCGCGGCGGAATTCGTGCAAGGGTTCAGTTTCCGCCTGCCGCCCGATTCGCCCACGGCCTTGGCCACGGCGTTGGCCACGTTCGGCATCATCGGCGTCGGCGCGACGGAATTGCTGTTCTATCCGTACTGGTGCCTGGAGAAAGGCTATGCCCGCTTCTCCGGACCGCGCGACCAGACGACGGAATGGGCGGTGCGGGCGAAAGGCTGGATGCGCGTCATGCGGTGTGACGCGTGGTGTTCGATGGTTCTGTACACCTTTGCAACGCTCGCATTCTACCTGCTGGGAGCCGCCGTCCTGGGGCGCACGCGTCTGAACCCGGCAGGCAAGGAAATGATCCGCACGCTGGCGGTCATGTACGAGCCGGTGTTCTCCGAGTGGGCCAGCGCCCTGTTCTTGGCAGGAGCCTTCGCCGTGCTGTACTCGACGTATTTCGTCTCCTGTGCCGGTCATTCCATCGTCCTTTCCGATGCCTTGGGCGTGGTCGGCCTGGCGGCGGACAACGAGCCCGCACGCAACCGGCGGATCAAGATCTTCAGCGGCCTGTTGCCGCTGGTTTGCGTCCTGCTGTACGTGCTCTTCCCGCATCCGACCAAACTGGTGCTGCTCAGTGGGGCCATGCAGGCCATCATGCTGCCGATGTTGGCCTCGGCGGCCCTCTATTTTCGCTATCGCCGCAACGACCCGCGATTGACACCCAGTCGCCTTTGGGACATCTTTTTGTGGCTTTCGGCCGTCGGCATGCTCGTCGCCGGTCTGGGCGTGCTGGTCAGCCAGCTGTTTTAGGGATGCAACACGAAACGGAACCAAATTCCATGCGGATTGTCATCGGTTACCCCGTCAAGCCCCATCATTTGCAGCAGATCGCAGCCGCCGCGCCCGGCGCGGAGGTCGTCGACGCGGGACAGCAGCGAATCCCGGAGGAGATCCTGCAGGCCGACGTTTTCTGCGGGCACGCCAAAGAACGGCCTGTGCCCTGGGACGAGGTCGTCGCCGGCGGTCGCCTGCGCTGGATTCAATCTTCCGCCGCCGGACTGGATCACTGCCTGACGCCTTCTGTCATTGGATCGGACATCGCGGTGACCAGCGCGTCGGGGCTGTTTGCCGATCAAGTTGCGGAGCAGACGCTGGCCCTGTTGTTGGGCCTGCTGCGCAGCCTCCCGGTCTTCTTTCGCGCGTCCCAGCGACGAGAGTTCATCCGCCGCCCGACACGCGATCTTCACCACGCCACGATCGGCATCGTTGGATTCGGCGGCAACGGCCGGCGTCTGGCGGACATTCTGGCGCCCTTCAAGACGCGGATTCTGGCTACGGACGCATTCCCCGTCCACCAGCCGCCGCACGTGGCCGAACTCTGGCCTGCCGACCGCTTGGACCAACTGTTGACGGAATCGGACGTTGTGGTCCTGTGCGTGCCCCTCAACCGCTGGACCAAAGGCATGATCGCCGCTTCCCAGTTGGCCCGAATGAAATCTGGGGCGATCCTCGTCAATGTGGCTCGCGGCCCCGTGGTGGTCGAGGCCGACCTGGTCGAGGCCTTGGAGTCCGGCCATCTGGCCGGTGCCGGCCTGGATGTGACCGAAATCGAGCCCTTGCCGCCGGCCAGTCGGTTGTGGGAACTGCCCAACGTGATCATCAGCCCCCACGTCGGCGCCCAGGCGGCGCGCCGCGAAAGCGACGTGACGGACTTCTTCTGCGAGAACCTCCGCCGCTATCTGGCTGGCGGAACGCTGCTGAACCTCGTCGACAAAGATCTGGGGTTTCCGCGTCCCGATCAGTCTTGGGTCATGAGCCGTTGCCAGGCCGGATGACGTCGCTCGCCGGGCAGACGCACTCGCAGATCTGTGTGTACATCTGCGCGGTCCGCCGGCAGGGTCACGAGGTCCACGGCGCTCGCATGGGGCGATCCAGCAGGCGGTTGGCCTCGTCGTCATTCACAAACGTCTCTTGGGCCGGGTCCCAGCGGAGTCTCCGCCGCAGCTTGATGGCGATCTGCTGGAGGTGGCAGATGGCATCAGAGTGGACGGCGACGTCGATGGGCGCCGCGGGTTGAGTGCGGCCCAGGACGGCGTCCATAAAATTAGCGTGGTGGTTGTTGCTCTCGAACAGATGGATCTCGTCGGGGCCGATCGTCGCTTTCAGCAGCGACGCGGGATTGGCGTCGATCTTGCTGCGGTCCACGTGTACCCAGCCTTCGCTGCCCAGGAACAAGACCCCTTGGCCATAGCCGCCGACCTGCAACGGGTGCTTCTTGGCGGTCCCGCTGTCCATGTGCACCAACGTCACGCCGTTGGCGTAGCGGTTCTCGACCTGCCAATTCGTGGCAGCGTCGGTCAACATATCTTGAGGAAACGTCCCGCTGCCTTCGATTTCCGTCGGGCAGCTCAGATCCGTGCCATTGCCCCACTGGGCGATGTCCAGATGATGAACGCCCCAGTTGCCGATCATGCCCATGCAATAGTCGGAGATCGAGTACCACACGCTGTAGCCTTCCTTCTGGGTCCACGGCCGGCAACGCTGGTAGCAGTAGGGCGCTTCGGGCGCGGGACCGAGCCACAGGTCGTAATCCAGTTCCTTGGGCACCGCTTCGGTGGGCTGCTTGGGACACGTCCAGCTGCCGGGCACTCCGACCAGGATCGTCTGCAGCTTGCCAATCTTGCCGTTGCGCACCAGTTCGCAGGCGAAGCGGAAGTTGCCGCCGGACCGCTGCTGGGTTCCGAACTGGAAGATGACTCCGCTGTCCTTCACCGCTTTGCGCACCGCCTGCGCGGCGCGGAAGCTCCAGCCCATCGGCTTCTCGCAATACATGTGCTTGCGGCGGCGGGCTGCTTCGAGGGCCATGAGTGGGTGCCAGTGGTCGGGCGCGGTAATTTGCACGGCGTCGATGTCGTCGCGTGCCATCAGTTCGCGGAAGTCCCGGTAGGCCGCGCAATCCTTGTTGTCGTAATACTCGTCGTTCGATTGCTTGCCTTCCAGTCGCCGGGTTTCATGCACGTCGCACACGGCCACAACTTGGACTTCGGGATTTCCGCGGAAAGTGCGCATGTTGCCCTTGCCTTGGATTCCCAACCCGATGACGCCCAGGACGACGCGATTGGACGGCGCCGCCGCACCCGCTAAGCCCAAGGCCGAGGAGGGAATAATCGCAGGCAAACCGAGGATGCCGGCGGCGGCGGCGGATCGGCGCAGGAATTGTCGGCGACTGACGAGATGGGACTTGGAGGTGCGTTGCTTGGGCATCGGATGTCTCCTTGGCAGGAAGCGGGAAAGGGAGGGGTTACTGAAGTTCAACCAACAATCTAAACCGGCGGCGGCGCACGTCAATACCCGCGGCTCGAAACTCGCACGGCCAACAACTCGCACGGCCAACAAGTAGGCCGTGCCACACGCGGCGGCGGAGCACGTCAATTTCCGCCGCCCGAAACGGCCACGCAGTACAGTCGTTTCGAGGAACGGATGAACAGCTCGCCGTTGCTGACGGCCGGAGTGGCGCTGAAGTCGCCGTCGTCGGTTGCGAAACGATTTCGCGCCAGTTCGGCGAATTCGCCGCCCGCTTTCAGCACGAAGCAGTCGCCGGAGCGCGTGACGTAATAGATTTTGCCGCCGGCAAGGACGGGGGACGAGTAGTCCGCGCCGCCGCCGGGACCGCCACGTCCAGCGCCTCGTCCGGCCGGCCGTCCCTGGCCGCCGCTGGCCGCGGGACTCTCGCCGCTCAGCCGCTGTTCGTAAATCCGCTGGCCGGTTTTCGCGTCGATGCAGTTGGCGATGCGGTTGTTGACCCAATACAGGCGCCCTTCGTGCAAGACCGGTGTGCCGATCCGCGACCGGTCCTTTCCCTTCCACACTACATGGCTCGTCGTGACGTCGCCCTCGCCGCCGGCGCGGACGGCGGCGGTTCCGCCGCCCCGCGGGCCGGTCTCCATCGCGTAGATCATTCCGTCGTGGGCGACCGCACTGGAGCACATGGAATCGGAAGGGAAGCTCTCGCAGTACCAACGCAGTTTCCCGTCCTCCGGATTGAAGCTCCAAATCTCGAACGGCACGGCCAGCACGAGGTCGATCCGCCCTCCACCGCAGTCCACCAGGATCGGTGTGCCCCAAGTGCCGGAGAATCCGGCGGCTTCCTTGCGCCAGACTTCTTCACCGGTCTCCTTGTTCAGCGCCACCAAGGCTTCGCTTTCCGCCGTGGCCGTCGCGATGACCAGGTTGTTGAACAGGATCGGACTGGACGCGGAACCCCAGCCTTGAGGCCCCGACTCCGTCCCCAGGCTCTTCTGCCACAGCCGTTTGCCGTCCAGGTCAAACGCCACCATGCCCGTCTTGCCGAAATAGGCATACACCCGCTGGCCGTCGGACACCGGCGTGTGCGACGCGTAGCCGTGCTGGGTGAACATCCCGGTGTACGGATCCTCCGGCAACACCGGCTCGACCGCCTGATCCCAAAGCACCTTGCCGGTTTGGCGGTCAACGCAGATCAGATGCCGCTGCAGGTCCTGCTGGTCTCCTGGATTGCCGCGTTGGGTCGCGTACCCGGTCCAGCAGGTCACGAACACCTTCTCGCCCACCACGATGGGACTGGACGAGCCGGGGCCCGGCAGGTCGATCTTCCACTTCAGATTCTCCGTCTCGCTCCACGTCACGGGTGCGGGCTGCTCGTCGGGACTGATTCCCGAACCGTTGGGACCGCGAAAGCGAGGCCAGTCGCCCGCATGGCCCAAGGAGGCGACCGCGAGACCGACAGCTATTGACAAACCGACGATTGAACGACGTTTCATGTAGAACCTCCACGGACTCCGAGTTCGGATGTTCGAGACGGCCATAGCTTAGACTGTCTGAGCCTCGTCGGCAAACCGTGATTTCGCCGGATTGCGAGTACTTGCGTCAGGACCCGTGACGACTTGTGATCGACGGCGCACTGTCAGCATCCCGGCGGAACCCTAGAATACTGCAATGAACCATCTGTGAACGGATCGCACCGCCGCGAGGAGAACCGATGACCGAACGAACCCCCACCAGCTATGACGAATTACCCTACGCCTGTCACCCGGTGCACCCGACGCATCCGGACAATTTGGCCTGCAAAGCCCTTCTGCACGGCCTGCGTTCGCCGGACGTGGCGGCCTGCCGCGTCTTGGAATTGGGTTGCGGCACAGGGGGCAACTTGATTCCTCTGGCGCAGCTTCTGCCCGGCAGCCGTTTTGTCGGCTTGGACAACGCGGCCCGGCAAATTGCTCAGGGTCAGGCCGTCGTCAAGACGCTGGGACTGGAAAACATCGACTTGCGCGTCCTCAGCCTGGCGGAGGTGGATACGAGTCTGGGAGCCTTCGACTACATCCTGTGCCACGGAGTCTTTTCTTGGGTCTCGCGAGAGGATCAGGACCGTATCCTGGAAATCGTACGGCAACATTTGAGCCCGCGGGGTGTAGCCTTTGTCAGCTACAACACGCTTCCCGGATGGCACCTGAGGGGGTTGATTCGTGACATCCTCTGCTACCACGTGCGCGGCCGCGGCGACGCCGCGGCCAAGGTTCTCAAAGCGCGGGCTTATCTTGACTTCCTGGTGCGGGCGACGCCCGAACAGGACAGCGTCTACGCGCGGCTGCTGCGGCAAGAAGCCGATCTGCTGCGGCGGACTCCCGACACCTATGTCTTCCACGAACACTTGGAGGAACTGAACCAACCGCTGTATTTCCACCAATTCGCCGAGCGTCTGGCCGCGCATCGACTGCAATTCCTTTGCGAAGCGAAGTTTCACGCCCAGGCCGCGAGCTTCTCTGCCGAGTTGACTTCGCAGCTCGACGCTCTGGCGCGAGATCGACTGGAGTACGAACAACAGATCGACCTGGTGTGCAACGGAACCTTTCGCCGGTCGTTGGTGTGCCACGCCGACGTCCCGATCGCGGCTCGGCCCGCTCCTTTGGCCCTGCAGCAACTGCGATTGGCGACGCGCGTCGAGCCGGTCCGCAACCCGCCGGACATGACATCCCAGGCCGCCGAGGAATTCCGCGGAGCCGACAAAGAGACGATTACCACGACCCTTCCGCTGCTCAAGGCGGCGCTGGTGTGTCTGTCTGAGCAGCGTCCGCGGTCGCTGCCGTTTGCCGAGTTGCGGGACCAGGCGCACGCCAGGCTGGGGCAGTCTCCGGATGCGGTGCAGAGCCTGCAGGATACCGAAGTCTTGGCGGCTGCCCTGCTGCGCTGTCACCAGTGCGATTTGATCGACGTCTACGGGCAGGACGCCGTGTTTGTCGTGCCGGCGAGCCAGCGGCCGCAGGCCCGCCCTTTGGCGCGGTTGCAGGCGTCGCACGGGGAACCCGTGAGCAATCTGCGTCACCGGATCGTCGACGTGAACGACTTGGACCGGTTTGTGCTCTTTCACTTGGATGGGACCCGCGACCGGGTCGCGCTGCAGCAAGCAGTCATGGATCAGGTGCGGCGGGGGGCTCTGGTCCTCCAACATCGCGGGCAGCCGGTGCAGGATCCGGCTCTCATCGAGCAGGTGGTGGAACACGCCGTCGCGCAGGGGCTGGAGAAACTGGCGTCCTTGGCGCTGCTGATCGACTAGCCCTTCAGAAGCCCGGCTGTCTGGTAAGCCGGGCTTCCTTTCCGTGTCGGACACGCGGACGGCCGGTTAGAGCGTCGCAAAGAAGGTGTCCGTGTTCGCCACGGCGCTGCTCGCCGCTCCGGGAGGCGTCGGGGCCTGGGAGTCCACCTTGACGTTTTCAAAATTGAGGCTGAACTGGTCCGTCGGCACAGCGTCGCCATGCCCGTGCGTTTGGTAAGACGACACCAGGACGTCCGTCAGCTCGTACTTCAGGAAGTTCAGCGGGTCCGTGCCGTTGTGTCGCAGAGTCAAGACGGCGGTCGGGAAGTGTTTGCCCTTGGCCACCGCCGAGAAGAGCTGGGGGGAGGCCTTGCTGAAATCCGCCACAAAATGGAAGTCCTGCATCGACACCTTCCCCGCGCCGCCGCCGGCAGTCCGCGAAGTGATCTGTTGGCTCAAGCCCCAACTGAAAGACTCGATCTCGATCGATCCCTTGTGCAACTGATCTGCGGATTCGCCCTGGACGCCTTCGACGGCAAGGAACATCTGAACATCCGCCGCCGGGGCCCTCGTGTCGTCGAGAATGCTCTTGCCACGAGCGTATTCCGCGGGCTGCGTGGCGTTGCTCCACTGGGCGATCACGGGGGGCGGGCCTTCGCCCGTCGGGTCATCTACTCCGTACTGCTGCTGCAGTCCCGTGAAGTTCAGCGTGACTTCTTCCAACGGCAAGGCGCCGGAACTTGCGCTGATCTGGTATGAGGAGACCAGCGTGTCCTCCATTTCAAACTTCAAGTAGATCGGGTGTGCATCACTGGCCGGCCGGGAGACGACAAGGTCAAGTTCGACCTTCGGGAAATGTGTTCCGTTGGCGCAGGCGAGCACGAGTTCCGGCGATGCGCGGTTGGGTGTCGTGACGAAGTGGAAGTCCTGCATGGAGACTTTGCCGGCGCCCCCACCTCCTGCCGAGCGGAAGCTGCCGGGATTGCTCACGCCCCAGCTGAATGATTGCACCTCGCTTCCCAGTGCGGATTCGCCGTCGATGCCGTCAAATTTGATGAAGGCAGCCGCCCTCCCGGCGGGCGGCGAGGTGATATCGAGCAAATCGTCGTCAATCACGAGCACGCGCCGAGGAGACGCAACCACGTCGAACCCCGCGCCGGCGCCGGACTCCGGCGTCCCGCTCGCGTCCGGCGACTGAAATACCGCGTCCAGGCGGGCGAAGTTCAGTGTGGCTCCGTCCAGGGGCACCGATTGGTCCACGCTCCGCGTCTGGTACGACGAGACCAACACGTCGGACAGTTTGATCTTCAGATAATCCGTTTCCCCGGCAGTGCCCGCGTTCCGCACGTGCAAGGTCGCCTGAGGAAAGTGCTGACCGGACAGCACCGCCGAGAATAAGGATGGGGAAGCTTGGCTCAGGGGGGTCACAACCTGGAACGGCTCCAGAGCGAGCCGTCCGGCCCCACCGCCGCCACCGCCGCCGAACGAGCCAGTCTGGGTCGCCCCCCAACTGAACGACAAGATCTCGATCTCGCCCTTATGCTTGCTGTCCGTGGATTCGCCCGGAATGCCCTCGATCTCCAAGAACATGTCCACCGCAGCCGCCGGGGCCGTGGTGTTGTCGAGCGCCGACGGGCCCAGCGACCGCGTTGCGGCGGGCGGCACGGCCCAGTTGAACTGCACGGCCGGCAATCCGCGTCCGCCAACCGCCGTCTGTGTGTAGGATTCGTTGAGTGTGCGGAATTGGAGGCTGAACTCCTCCAGGGGCTGGGACTCGTCCACACTCTGCATCTGATAGGAAGAGACGAGCAAATCGCTGAACTTGTACTTCAGATAGTCCAGGTCCGACTGCCCGCCGCTCTTGCGGACAAACAGCACGGCCTTGCTGATGTGTTGGCCGGTGGCGCAGGCCAGCATCAATGCGGGCGAAGACTTGTCCACGTTGGTCACGAAGTGGAAATCCTGGACATTCACCTTGCCGGCGTTTGCTCCCCCTGCGAAGTTGCGGTCCGTAATCGCCCGGCTCATTCCCCAACTGAAGGACTCGATCTCAATCGTGCCCTTGTGCTTCGAGTCCGCCGATTCCCCCGGAATGCCGTTCACTTCCAGGAACATGTCGACGGTTCCTGGTGAGGGCTGAGTCTCGTCCAGAATGCTGTCTCCCAAGCTGTACGCGGCGGGGAGCTTTCGATTGTCCCAAACGCCCGAAACCGCGGTTTCAGGTCTCCCGGTCGTCGGATTCTGAACAACGTGCCACTGAGTCAGCTTCGTGAAGTTGAACGACACCTCCTCCATCGGGACGGACGAATCATGGCTCTGGGTTTGGATCGATG
>ERZ795059.4623-NODE-4623-length-12849-cov-6.595514_pt1 | contig 12849 bp, 10 predicted proteins | sample MGYA00375143_ERZ795059 | MGnify/ENA primary metagenome ERZ795059 (study PRJEB30188, sample SAMN05720168) | activated sludge metagenome | isolation source: Anaerobic digester | place: USA | collected 2015-01-07 ... | reverse complement strand
AATCAGCAACGATGATACTATTCCCCTATATCAAAAATTATTTGATAACGGAAACAGTTTAGGGCTAAATATACAATATAAAGTGCAGGCAGCCCCTAACGGCATAGCCGAATCATTTATTTTAGGAGAGGAATTTATTGGGGATGATAGCGTAACGTTAATTTTGGGTGATAATATTTTTTACGGAAAATTAGACTTTTTGTATCGTGCTTTGGAAAATAATAAAAAAGGGGCAACAATATTTGCTTATCAGGTAAATGACCCTGAAAGATACGGAATAGTCGAATTTGGTAAAGACGGTAAAGCATTATCAATTGAAGAAAAGCCGAAGTTACCAAAATCTAACTTTGCTGTGCCGGGATTATATGTTTATGATAATAAAGTAGTAGAAATTTCCAAAAATCTTAAACCTTCGGCACGCGGCGAGCTTGAAATTACAGATGTTAATAAAACTTATCTGGAAATGAATGAATTAATGGTAGAAAAAATTGGACGCGGTGTTGCATGGTTAGATACCGGTACCCCGGAAGCTTTGTTGCAAGCAGCTAATTTCTTTGGTGTTATTGAAGATAGGCAAGGATTAAAAGTTGCTTGTTTAGAAGAAATTGCATATGCCAAAAACTTTATAAATAAGGAGCAGTTAGTATCTTTATTAGCAGAAATGCCCAATTCATACTATAAAAACTATATCGAAAAATTATTGGTGAACGAATAAATGTTCTTTTTTAGAGTAAAAACTATTTAATAAATTTACTGTTGGTTATAAAAAAATAGGCTGACAAAAAAGTCAGCCTAAAAAAAACTATCCCCCGTGTGGACTATCATTGAACTTTTTTAGGTCTTCCGGGTTTTTTGGGTAAAACGGCTTTTACGGCTTTTTTAACTGCTTCTTTATCAGCTAAATCGGCTTGTCCTTTAACTGCCTGAATGTACTTTCTAACTGTTTTACGGTCGTGACCGCTTTCTTCGGCAATTGACTTAATACTTTTACCCTTGCTGTACTTGCGAATCATATCGCTTATCTCTTTTGACGATATTTGTACAAACGCCATATACTCACCTCTCAATTATTGAATTGTGCAATTTTAATATAATAAATTCCACATTAAAAAGTAAATAGGGAACAATAAAAAAAACGAAAAAAGTGTAATTTTTTTTATGTTTTTTAAACTTTTTTTCCCTTTAAATTAATTTAGCCTTCATTTGGCTTTGTAATTACAATAGGGTTAAGAACTATATTGGTCTTTACCGAATTTGAAATTAGGCAATGATGCTCGGCTTTTTCTATTATTCGTTGGGCACGTTCAATATCTTTATCTACCCGTACCGTAATTTGGGGCGTTAAAATTATTTCCGAAATCATGTATCTATCATCAACTTTTTCCAGTTTGCCTTCACCTTGGCACGAATAGTCAATAAAATCTAATTTGCTATTTTCGGCAATTGCCAAAAATGTGGTCATTAAACAAACATTTACCGATGCAACAAAAAGATGCTCCGGCGACCAAGTGTTGGGTACACCGCCGGGAAACTCGGGTGGTGTGGCAACAGTAATAGGTGTCATTCCACCTTCACTCAATTCTCCTATTCGCCTAAATTTCCACGAAACATTCGTTTTGTAATAAAAAACAGATTCCATTTTTCACCTGCAGTCAGTTAATTCTAATATTTCCACTAATTTATTATGCATACTATCGGTTACTTTTACGTTGTAATTTTTGTACAGATTGATGGTTAATTTAAGCGACTTTAAGTAACTTTGACAGTTAGGGCAATTGTTTAAGTGCTCTTTTAATGCAATGCAGTTTGGCGAATTATTATCTTCACCTAAATTTTCGCAAATATGATTTATTACATCACTACAATTTTTATTAGTTTCTTTCATTTTTAACATACTCGTTTAGTTCGTTTCTTAAAAAAGCTCGTGCTCTGTGTAATCTGCTTTTTACTGCAGCAATACTTAAGCCTGTAATTTTTGCGGTTTCTTCAGTAGATAAATCTTCAATATCTCGTAGTAAAAAAACAATTCTATACTCGGGATTAAGATTTTGTATAGCATTATCCAAATGTTTTTTTAATTCTTCATTTTCCGTAAGTTTATCGGGAGCTATATCCCAGTCAACAATTTCGCTTTCGTTAATTCCGGTATCCTCATCATCTAACGAAGCAAACTTGAAACGTGCATTACTTCTTGCCTGCATTAAACAATGGTTAGATACCACCGTATATAACCAAGTAGATAGTTTCGATTTGCCGCTAAATTGATTAAGTGATTTTACCATGCTTAAAAAAGTTTCTTGCATTGTGTTTTCAGCTTTGTCTTTATCGCGGCATACCTTAAAAGCAAAATTATATACAGTTTGTTCGTAACGTTTTACCAATTGCGATAGTGCCGTTCTATCACCGTTTTTTGCTTCTTCTATTAATTTTTCTTCTTCCATAAAATAAGATGTATTTCTTTCTAAAAAGTTTCTGTATTGTTATCTAAATATTTCCAAATGTATATACAGGCAATAGTATTATAAGGGTTCCAATTGTTTTGCCGTGATATTTCTGTAACTTCTTCAAAAGTAGGTAATTCTTTAAATCCGTATATCATTTTAATCCCTTTTCTAATACCTAAATCGGTATTTGCAAGTACATTAAGCCTGCCTAAAGTAAATATTAAAAACATTTGAACCGTCCATATTCCAATTCCTTTAACTTTAATTAATTCTAAAATAATTTGTTCATCCGTTTTTTTATTAATATCTTTTAAAGATACTGTTTTGTTTTCAATATTTAAACACAAATCTTTTATATAATTTATTTTAGAGTTTGATAAACCGATTCCTTTTAATATTTGGTTATCTGTGGCAATTATTTCGGCGGTATTAATATTTGTTCCAAAGTGTAAAAAAAATCGCTCACTTATCTTATTTGCGGCATTTATGGAAAGTTGTTGACCAATAATCGATCTAATAATTGCTTTTAAATAATCTTTGTGTTTTTGTATATTGCATTTACCAAACTTTTTTATTATTGTTGAAAGTTGTTTATCGTTCTTAATTAAATGGTTAGTCGCTTTGTCTATTTCGTTCATTAAAAATTTAAATTAAAGTTATGGAAAATAAAATTATCTCGGCATTTAAAAATAATAAGTTATTACTTAATATCGATACAAATAAGTTGAATTTTAACGATGTTAGAGGAAAATTGGTTGCCCTAAAGGAAGGACAGCTTGTATTTAAAAAAGGAGATAGTTCGGATTATTTATATTTAATAATTAACGGTATGGTAAGGGTAATAGAAAACGACGATTCTTTGGTTAAAAATTCAATTTTTTTATCAGAAGGCGATTTTTTTGGACATGCCGATTTATATGAATCATCGGTACGTAAAACTACTGCAATTGCCTCTGCCAGTTCGTATGTAATTGCCGTTTCAAAAGCCGAATTAAACTTCTTGCTTTGGCAAGATCCAAATATTTTAATAAACCTCAAAAAATATTGCGGATTTCCCACTATTCAAGAACCCACGGATAATACATTAATTGAACAAATTGAAGAGCAAAATGCAATTGAAAGCACTTCGGAACCAAAATTTAATGAAATAAATAACAATATAGAAGACATTTCGGATAATTTTAATTTGCAAGTAGAAGACTTGGAAGTTGATTTAAATAACATTAACATTGAAAATGAAAAATCGGATATCGCCTTTGAAATATCTGATAAATATGAACAAAAATTAGAAGAGAATTTTGATTATAATAATGAAGATACTATAGCTATTGAAGATACTGTTTTACAACCCGAAATAGAACTTTTGGAAGAAGAAAATATTGGTTTATCTGATGATTATAATGATTTACCCGAATTTATTGATGATGAAGAACCTGAAAATATTGAAATAAAGTTTTCGGATGATTTATCGTTAGGTTCGTTTAGAACAACTACTTTTTATGACGATAATAGCATAACTAAAGAAGCAAGTGAAGAAAAAAACGATAAAGAGAATGAAAACACCTTTAATTTACAGAATTTTAACATTGAACTTAACGAAACAAATAAAACAGAACAATTTGAAGTATCAGAAACTAATTTAACCGACGATAACCTTTTTAATTTAGAAAGTAAAGAAGATTTATCCAAATTTAATATATTTAATGAAACTACTAAAGATGATTTTGAATTAGATGAATTTAAACAGTTAAATGAAGTAGAAGAACTTAAAACCGAAGAATTGAATTTATCGGAAGACGAACATGATTTTAGTTTTGAAATACCTATAAGTAATGAAATAAATAAATTAAACGAAGAAAACACGTTTTCAGACAACTTATTGATAAATGATGATTTAAAAATAGAATTTAATGAACCTAAAAGCGAATTAGACTTTAATTTTAGTTTAATTGAGAGTGAAGAAGTAAAAAAGGATGAGAATATACAAGAATCTTCATCTTTGGTTGAAGAATATTTAAAACAATTTGAGAGTAATAATTTATCAACTATTGACGAAAGCGAGAAACCGAGTTTCTCGATTGAAGAAGATGAAATTATTAAATCCGAAGGAGAGTTTACCGAAAGCGATAATTTTGATAAAAACGAATTCTTAAAAAACGAGTTTGAAGAATTTAATCTTGAACAAAATTTTGAAGACGAAACTAATGCAAATGAATTTAATTTATCAACAAAGATTGACGATAAAAAAATCGATGAAGTTTTTGCGGGGGATTCCGGAAGTAAAGATTCAACGTTAATTACAGGTGATGAAGAATTGAGAAAGCAGGGGGTAATGAATATTGAGCAACTTCAGATGATTTTGAAAGCGGCTCAGTTAGTAAGTTCTAAAATTAAACTTGATGATGTTTTACAAAATATAGTATCTGTTGCTACTAATGTAACAAAGTCCGATAGGGGAACATTATATTTGGTTGATAAAGAAAAAGGGGAAATATGGAGTAAGGTTGTTATGGGGAACGAGTTGAAAGAGATTAGGCTAAAAATTGGTGATGGAATTGCCGGGTGGGTAGCTCAAACCGGTGAAATTGTAAATATTAAAGATGTTCAAAATGATAGTCGATTTAAGGCTTCATTTGATAAAAGTAGCGGATATATAACCAAAACAATGATCTGTTTCCCAATTAAAAATGCAGAAGGTGAAATAATTGGGGTTCACCAATTGCTTAATAGTCAAAACGGAGAATTTACACAATTAGATGAAACATTTTTAAATGCTATATCTATTCATGCAGCTATTGCTTTGGAAAATGCCGAATTGGTTGAAAAACTACTTCAATTTGAAAGAATATCCTCGTTGGGCAAGATGGCAAATTTTTTAATACAAGATATAAAAAATCCCATCTTAATAAGCAAAAAGTATGCAGAGCATCTAAAAACCAAACACTTGCAACCCGAGTTAGATAAAATTGTTAATATGATTTTAGAACAGTTAAGTCAAGTTGCCGATATGGTGCTTACTACTTCTAACTATTCCGAAAAAAACAAAGTACTAAGACAAATTAATACTAATTTAATCTCGGTTTTAAACGATTATAATTCAAGGTTAGAACAGATTGTAAAGAAGAAAAATTGTAGTATAGTAGCTCAGTTTAATATTGATGCTTTGGTTCGAGTAGATTTGAAAGAATTTTATCAAGCTTATCAACATATTATTAAAAATGCAGCCGACTCTATGCCTAACGGAGGAGAGATAAAAATAACAACCTTAAAAGAACCGGGATTTGTAAAAATACTAATTTCTGATAGCGGAATAGGAATACCTGACTCGGTTAAAGAGAAAATATTTGATCCTTTTATGTCTTACGGTAAAAAAGAAGGGACAGGTTTAGGTCTTGCTATTGCTAAAAAAATAGTGAATGAGCATTCCGGAACAATTACATTTGAAAGTATTGTAGATCAAGGTTCTACATTTGTTATTAAACTTCCTATAGCACAAGATTTTTAATATTGACCGATTATAATTTAATTGTAATTTTAGGACCTACGGCAACCGGAAAAACCGCACTTGCCACAAAACTTGCTTATAAACTAAACGGAGAAATTATTTCTGCCGATAGCAGGCAAGTATATAAATATATGGATTTGGGAACAGGCAAAGATTTGCAAGATTATTATATTAACGGTTATGTTATTCCTTATTATATGATTGATATTATAGAGCCGGATAAAGAATTTGATTTATTCTATTTTAACAAGTTGTTTACCGATTATTACAATACAATTGTTGGAAAGAACAAAGTGCCTTTTTTGGTAGGAGGTTCGTTTTTGTACTTGGATTCTATAATTAATAATTATGAACTTGTAAAAGCTGATTTTAATAGTTCGGAAAGTGAAGAGTTGAAAAAATATGAAATTAACGAGCTAAAAGAACAACTTACAAAGTTAAAAGGCAATTTTCACAATACTACCGACTTAGAAGATAGAGAAAGGATTATTAAAGCAATTATTATTGAAAAAGCAAAAAATATGGGGCAATTATTAAAAAAGCCTTATATTAATCCGCTTATAATTGGTATAATTTTACCTAACGAAATTATTAAAAAAAGAATTAATAAAAGACTAAAAGAAAGGCTTGAATCGGGAATGGTCGGAGAAGTTGAGAATTTGATGAAAAAAGGAATTACTATTGAAAAATTGTTATTTTTTGGTTTGGAGTATAAATATATAGGGCTTTATGTAACAGGAAAGTTAAACTATAACGATATGTATCAAAAACTAAACTCGGCTATTTACGAGTTTGCAAGAAAACAAATTAAGTGGTTTAGAAGAATGGAAAAAAACGGTGTCGAAATAAATAAAATTGAAGGTGCCGATTATGAAAAAGCGTTAGATATTATTAATAAAAAGTTTATGCAAAAATAATGACAAAAAACTTACCTAAAGAAGTAGCAAATTATTTAAATAAATTTGAGTACAAAAAATATAATTTATATTATCCGATAAACAAAGTTTATAATGTAATAATTGTTATTCCCGTAATTGCCGAGTTTAAAAACATAAGTAAATTAATTGAGTCGTTTAATAATAACAATTCTTCTTTTTTTAATAGCACGCTTATTCTATTTGTTATTAATAACTTACCAAACGCAGAAGAAAAAATTAAAAAAGATAATTTAAATACGGCAAAGTATATACAAGATATCATTTTAACGGATGATAATAAAATAAACATTAATCTTATAGATGCCTTTTCAAGCGGAAATGAACTTCCCGAAAAAGACGGAGGAGTAGGTTTAGCTCGCAAAATAGGGATGGATATTGCTCTTAAATATTTTGATTATTCACAAAATACTCTTTTAGTTTGTTTGGATTCTGATTGTGAAATTTCATCAAACTATTTGGAAGTATTAGATTATAGCCGAAAACAGGGAGTAGATGCTGGGTATATTCCTTTTATTCACAGATTTACGGATTATGAAGAAGAAAACTTTGCAATAATTTGTTACGATATATTTTTACATTATTATGTTGCATTTCTTAAATATGCAGAGTCGCCTTATGCTTTTCATACTATTGGAAGTACAATGGTCTGCTCGGCAAATGCCTATTGTAAAATACAGGGAATGAATAAAAGGTTAGCTGCCGAGGATTTTTATTTTATGGAAAAGTTGTCAAAGGTATATGAGATTAAAGTACTTAAAGAGGCGACCGTATATCCTCTTGGACGTAGCTCATGGCGTGTTCCTTTTGGCACGGGTCAAAGAGTGGCAAGATACCTACTGCATTTACAAGATGAATATATTTTATATAATCCCGAAATTTTTTTAATTCTCAAGCAGTGGAATTTGTTCTTTTTTGATAAAAATATATTATCTGCCGATGCATATTTAAAACGTGCATTAAATATTAATGGCAAATTACATGATTTTTTAGAACTTAATAAATTTGAAGAAGCATGGAATAAAATCATTTTATCATCTCAAAACGAATTACAAATATTTAAACAAAAAAAATATTGGTTTGACGGGTTTAGGACTTTAAAACTTGTTCATTATTTAAGAGATAATGGGTTTAACAACGTAAAAATGAAAGATGCTTTAAATATATTTAACCGATTAATAGGTGTAAAAATTAACAATAGTTTTATTACAAAAGAAGAGCAAATAAAATACTTGACGGTACTAAAAGATTATATTACTAATTAGTTTTTATTTTATTATTTTGATATAACACTTTTATAAAAATTTTATGCCGCTAAATAATTCCGAATTTTTACTTTTAGAAAACTTGCCTGTTAATATGTGGGGTTTTAATAATTCCGCCCAAAAATTTGTATTTATTAGTAATTCCCTAAAAAAATTACTTATTGTTGATAGTTCACACAGCGTTAATTATGATACCGCTATTGAAAGAATAAGTAATTGTAAAGACGGTAAATTTATTGCAAAGATTACAAAAAACAACGGAGATAACTTTATTGCAGAAGTTAAAAGGAGGGAAATATTACTTAATGATGAAAAAATATGGATTGAAAGTATTGAGCCCATAGATGAATCAATAAATATGTTTAAACATGCAATGGAATCACTTCCCGAAGCCGCTTTTATAACTGATAACAAGGGAATTATAACCTGGTTAAACAACGCCTATTGTGAATTAACCGAATATGTACAAGAGGAAATTTTAGGAAAAGAATGCGGTAATTTTTTAGGACAAGAATTATTTACGAAGGATGAGTATAACGAAGTATGGGTTAAATTAAATAAGGGGAATATATGGCGAAGCGAATATTTAAATACCCGTAAAAGCGGTATAACTTATTATGTACATCAAGTAGTAACTCCTATTTACGATGACAAACCGAACCCGTCATATTTTTTGGCAATTCTTTCGGATATTACGGAGAGAGTAAATTATGAAGACGAGAAAAATAATTTATTGCTTAAACTTCAAATAGCCAAAGGAATAGCTGAAACCAATTTGTTTGAAAAAAATGAAACTGTTGCAAAGCTTGAAAAAAATGAGAAAAAATTAATAAAACTTTTTGAAGCAATGCAAGATTTGATAGTTCTTATTAATACGGAAGGCATAATAATTGAATATCATACACCGGGTATTTTACTTAAAATAAAAGAGTTAATTGGAAAGGATTATAAAGAAGTATTACCCGAAAATATGGCGTTAAATATAACCAATGCTTTGTTGGAACTAACAAAAGGGAAAGATAGTGTTGAGTTTGAGTTTTTGTTAAATAAAGGAGGTTTAACCGAGTGGTATTTGGCACGTGCCAATTTAATTAAAAATTTTGATGAAGGTAAAGACACTTGCTTATTTGTAATTAGCAATATAACCGAAAGGAAAAAAGCAGAAGAAGGGATTAAAAAGATTTCATTTGAATATGAGAAAGTATTTAACGGTACGCAATCGGCACTGTTTTTAATTGAAGTAATTGAAGGTAACGAATTTAGGTATATAAGAAACAATTTAGCTCATCAAAAGCTTACCGGGTTAAGCTTAAATTATTTTCAAGGGAAATCGGCTCATGAAATACTTGATGAAGAAACAGCAAATAAGGTTGAACAAAATTATAAAAATTGTTTATCCGAAGGAAGAAGTATAACTTATGAAGAGACTATTAATTTGCCTGCCGGCAAAAAAACATGGGTAACTACGCTTACTCCAATCTATGAATCGGAAACAATAAAATTTATTGTTGGCTCTTCATTAGATATAAGCGAAAAAAGAAATATTGAAAAAAACTTAATTGAAAGTGAAAGCAGATTAAGACAAATTATTGATTTAGTACCCCATTTTATTTTTGCAAAAGATATTGCGGGTAATTATTTGTTGGTTAATAAAGCATTGGCAGAAGCCCTTGGTACTACATCCCAAAATATGATATCCAAAAAAGAAAAAGACTTTTATTCCGATTATAAACAGGTACTTAAAAATTTAGAAGATGATGCCGATGTAATTATTAACAATATTAGAAAACATAACCCCGAAGAAGTATTTATACGCACGGACGGATCAAAAAGGTATATGCAGACCACAAAAATTCCTTTTAAGTTTGCCGAAGGTAGCAGACCTGCGTTGTTAGGTGTTTCTGTTGATATTACAGATTTAAAACTTACGGAACTTTCTCTAATAGAAAATCAAAATAAATTACAAAGTATTTTAACAAAGTTAGAGTGGACAAACGATCAATTACGTCTGGCAAAAGAATCTGCCGAAATAGCAAATAGAACCAAAAGTGAGTTTTTAGCTAATATGAGTCATGAAATTAGAACTCCGATGAATGCTATTTTGGGGTTTGCCGAAATACTGCTTAATACGTCAAAAGATAAGATATCAATAAATTACATTAACAATATTCTATCTTCCGGAAAAACTTTATTAGGGTTAATAAACGACTTATTAGACCTTTCGAAAATCGAATCGGGAAATTTAGCACTAAATTACGAGCCTATTAATTTTAGAGAGGTATTTAACGAACTGTTTTTGATGTTTATGGAAAAAGCATCTTCAAAAAAAATCGATTTTATTTTTGATATTGATGATAAATTACCTAAAAGTATAGAAATTGATGATGTTAGAATAAGGCAAATTTTAATCAATTTAATAAATAATGCAATCAAGTTTACTGAAACCGGTTATGTAAAGGTAAGTGCAAAAACAATTAATAATAATAAAATGAAAGATAAATTAACCTTAATTATAGAAGTGGAAGATACCGGAATAGGAATTGATGAAAACGAGCTAACTGAAATATTTGATAGTTTTAGGCAATCTAAAAGACTTAGTACTAAGCATTACGGTGGAACAGGGCTTGGTTTAACAATTACGAAAAGGCTTACCGAAATGATGGGAGGTAGCATTTCCGTAATAAGCAAACTTAAAAAAGGAAGTACTTTTAAAGTAGTTTTTGATAAGTTAAAGATTTCTGAAAATGATAGCATTTCTTCAAGCAATAAATTCGAGTGGTCTAAAATTGATATAGATTTTATTGACGGTAAACTATTGGTAATTGATGATGTAAATAAAAATATAGAAATTGTTAAAGGGTATTTAAGCTTTTATAATATTAATGTGGAAGGAGCATTAACGGCAAAAGCGGGAATTAAATTGGCAAGGGAGTATCAACCGCATCTAATTTTAATGGATTTAAGAATGCCCGATTTAGACGGTTATCAAGCTTTAAGTATTCTTAAACAAGATCCTAAAACAAAGCATATCCCTATTATTGCATTTACAGCTTCTGCAATGATAAAAGAAATTGGCGGGCTAAAAGATAGATTTGACGGCTTTTTAATGAAACCGATACAAAACGAAATTTTAGTAGATTTTTTAATTAGATATATTCCCCACAACAAAAATGAAAATTTACCAAAATCATTAATTGAAGATTTTGTAAAAAAAGACTACTTTAAAATTGATAAAGTAGATTTTGAAGTTAATAAACAAAAGTTTATATTATTTGATCATAAATTTTCTAAAAAGTTTATTGAACTTAACGAGTATTTAATGCTTGATGACGTAAACGAATTATTACATGAAGTTAAACAGTTTAACGAACATTATCAGTTTAATATTCTTAGTGCCTTTTGTAATAAACTTGAAGAAAGTTACGCAAGTTTTGATATAGAAAATGTTCAATTATTGCTTTCGGAATATAGTAAGTTTATTTTATTAATTAAGCACGAATTTGATTTGTAGAGAAGGAAATAAATTGGAAAATAAAAATCTTATTTTATTGGTAGATGACCAACCTAAAAATTTACAGTTGGCGGCAACCGTATTAAATCCTTTTTACAAATTGCTTATTGCCGGTAACGGTGTAAATGCAATAAAAATTGCAAAAGATAAAAAACCCGATTTAATTTTGCTTGATATTATGATGATGGATATGTCGGGGTATGAAGTTTGCAAAGAATTAAAAAACTTACCGGAAACAAGCGATATTCCGATAATATTTTTAACTGCAAAAACCGAAGAGCAAGATATTGTTAAAGGATTTGAATTAGGAGGGGTTGATTATATTACAAAACCTTTTAAAGCCAAAGAAATGTTGGCAAGAATTAAAACACATATTGAATTAAGGCAAGCCAATAAAACTATTGAGAAGCAAAATAACGAACTTGTAAAAATTAATAACGAAAAAGATAAATTTTTTTCTATTATTGCACATGATTTAAGAAGCCCCTTTACCGGATTGTTAAGTTTAACGCAAATGCTGGCAGAAGAATTTGAGGACTTTACCAAGGAAGAAATGGTTAGAACAATAAATAGTTTGAAAGAAAGTGCTTCCATATTATATAAATTACTGGAAAATTTATTAAGCTGGTCGTTAATTAAAAGAGGTTTGATGGAATTTAACTTTGAAAAATTAAATTTGTATTATGCGGTAAATTCTAACTTAGAGATTTTAGAACAAAGAGCTATTCAAAAGAAAATAGCTCTTATTAACAATACAGACCCCGAAATTTTTGTTTATTCCGATAAGAATATAATTTATACGGTATTGCGTAATTTAATTTCTAACTCAGTAAAATTTACACCTTCGGGTGGGTCGGTTACTGTAAACTCTCAAGACCTAAAAAATAAAATAGAAATAAGCGTAAAAGATACCGGAATAGGCATTTCGGAAGTAGATTTGCATAGATTATTTAAAATTGACGAAAAAGTATCGAATAAGGGAACAGAAGGAGAACCAAGTACCGGATTAGGGTTATTGTTGTGTAAAGAATTGATTGAAAAGAATAACGGAGAAATTTACGTAAAAAGCGAAATAGGGAAAGGCTCGGAATTTGCTTTTACACTTCCCAAAGCCACTTAATAAGGTGGCATATATTGTATATATTAACTATTTTTAGTTATTAAATTTTAAAAATTATTATTGGCGGAT
>ERZ795059.4621-NODE-4621-length-12850-cov-6.795780_pt1 | contig 12850 bp, 13 predicted proteins | sample MGYA00375143_ERZ795059 | MGnify/ENA primary metagenome ERZ795059 (study PRJEB30188, sample SAMN05720168) | activated sludge metagenome | isolation source: Anaerobic digester | place: USA | collected 2015-01-07 ... | reverse complement strand
CGTTATAGAAGCTCAGGTCTATGTAGACCCTGTTGTCTGCGGGGCAGTAAAAGGGGCCGGTCGAGCTGCCGGCCTGCCCGCACGCTGACTCGACGCTCCCTGAAAAGAGGACCAGTTTCGGCTTTTCGTACTCCGCCCCCTGTTTTTCGAACTGGGCAGTCCATACGTCTTCCGTATCCGCAAGGACCACGGAAACGAACTTTGCAAGCTCGTTTTCCTCATCGGATCCCTGGTAGGTTGAGGTTTCCTCGGTGGAGGTATTCTGCATCGTTTGCAGTACCACCATAGGATCCCCGCCGAGAAAATATATCGCCAGGGCGAGCACGATTGTGCCCAGCCCGCCAACCGCAATGCCTTTGGTCGGGATTCCTCTGCGGTCTTCAACGTTATGGCTCTGCCTTCTTCCTTTCCAGATCATACGTTCCACCTCCCTGCCAGATTAAAAATGATGTTCTGATAATTTGTCTCCGTTAGATCCGCGATGTTCCTCTAACCTGTACCTGATCGCACCTCATCAGTATCATGGCATACTATTAATACAAGTAATTATTATTTCATAAGAAATCAAACAGTTTTTCCGGGCAGTCAACTCCTACGCGGTCATGCGTCCGGGTGCGCTCCCTGTCCGGCTTATATCTCAAACCCGAAATATGTCCGCGCGGCCCATCCGATACCGAATGAAATGAGCGCCACGCTGATACTGATAAGCGCCATACGGAGAAAACCGGAAAAGAATGGCGTGTCTTTCGCCACGGATATATAGAAGGTAAACGAAGCGATTATGGCCACGACCACTGCCAGCATGACCGCCAGTCCCGCGAAAGGATTGGACAGCAGGAAGAAAGGAGAGATAAGCAGCGTCACGGTCATGATGTAAGCAATACCGGTATAGAGGCTCGATTTCAGTGCACTCGCGCCCCCGGATGCCTCCGCCTCGTGGCTCTGCGAGAGGAACTCGCTTGCCGCCATTGAAAGCGTGGCGGCAATGCCGGTAATGAGCCCCAGGACCGCGATGGTGCGCGAATTCTGTATGGCAAAGGTGAAACCGGCTAAAGCGCCGGTGAGCTCCACGAGCGCGTCGCTGAGCCCCAGCACTATCGAGCCGACGTACCTGAGCCGCTCTTCATCGATCATGGCGATGAGCCTGCTCTCATGGGCGTCCTCGTCGCGGAGGATTTTCTCGACCTCGGGCACGTGGGCGCCGATGCCCCGGTATGTCTCTTCGGCGGCATGTTCACCCCGCTCCATCAGCTTGAGTGAGAAGGTGATCCCCAGCAGGCGCGCCATCAGCACGTAGGCAATGATCCGGAGGCGGGACGGCTTCACCTCGACGCCGGTATACCCTTTCAGCACGCCGTAATGCTGGAGCTCGTGCCCGGCGATCTCGTTCAATATACCGGCATTATCGGCCGATTTCATTATCGCGCCCAGGTGCCGGTATATGTGGTGTCCCTCGATCTCTTCTTTCTGGATCCGGCATATTCTGGCGATAATATTCTTTTCCATTGATTCCTCCGGCTGGAACTGTACTCGATAGTTATCGTGCAGGCCGCCGGGATCGCGGCCTTTTTTTCTACAAGCGCCTCTTCAGGAACGGGAGAAAACGACCCAGCGCCCGCACTTCCGGCACCCCGAGGAGGAAAGCGGCCGTAAAATAGATGATGCCGTAGGGGCCCAGCACGATCAGGGAGCGGAGGATCGGGTGGAGCCCGTCCGTGAATATCTTGACTGTCCAGGCGGCGGCAACCCCGGCACCCGCAGCAAGCCAGAGCTTCGCAGTGTAGGAAAATGCCAGGCCGGTTTTCCCGATACGCCCGTTCATACTGTGGCGGAGAAGCAGAAACTCCGCCCAGCCGCAGAACCCGGAGGCGGCCGTGATCCCGGCCGCGCCCCAGCGCTCGTCGATGCCGATGAGCCCGGGTGCGTGCTGGGAAAGCAGGTAGCCGGACAACGCGGCCAGCGTAACCCTGATGATAGCATACTTGAGCGGCGTCCTGGTGTCGCGCAGCGCGTAGAACGTCGAAGAATACAACCGCCCCAGGGTCGAGGCGAGGAGCCCTACTGATGAGCCGGCAAGAATTCCCCAGACATAGAGGGTGTCTCCGCCGGTGAATTTTCCTCTCTGGAAGATCGGTGCCACCACCATGTCGCCCAGGGCGAGAAAAGCCATTGCGGACGGCACGACAAAAAACGCTATCTGCCGCAGCCCGCCGTCGAGCCGTTTCCTGAGCTGCTCCGCAATCTCCGCGTCGCTTCCCACCGCTTTCGACATGGCGGGAAGCTCTGCAGCGGCCACGGACATGCCGAACAGGCTCACCGGGAGCGTGTACAGGATCTGCGCGTAACTCAGGCCCGCGACCGCGCCGGTTGTCAGGAGGCTGGCCAGGATCTGGTCCACGTAACCGCTTATCTGAACGACTCCGCGACCGATAAACACGGGTATGAAATTGCGCAGCACGGTACGCACCTCTGAAATGCGATGGTTGAGGGATACCTGCACCCTGCCGAGAAGCCGGAGTACCACGGGGAGCTGGATCAAAATCTGCAGTGCGCTTCCCGCGACCGATCCCCAGGCCGTCCATTGCGCGAGATCATACGGATCCGAGCTCCATCCGAAGATGACCATTGCAAGGATAAGCATTGCGTTCCACGCGACGGGCGCGGCGTATGACAGGAAAAACTTCCCGTGGCTGTTGAGGATTCCCAGGCACCAGGCGGACCAGACGAGAAGGCCCGCGCCCGGGAAGAAAATACGCACGAGTTGTATGGTTATTTCCCGCTTTTCCCCGGTGAATCCGGGCGCGAGAACATATATAAGCCATGGCGTGATCAGGATACCGATCAGCACCAGTATCGACGTTATGAGCATGAGAATCGCGGCAATCGCGCCCGCGACGCGGCGGGCCTCCTCCTTATCGTTACGCGCCAGGAGATTGGCATAGACCGGTATGAAGGAAGCGGAAAGGACTCCTTCACCGAAGAGGTTCTGCAGAACATTGGGGATACGGAAGGCGGCGTTAAACGCATCTGCCGCGTCGGTGTTGCCGAAAAAGAAGGCGAACACGCTTACCCGTATGAAGCCGGCCAGGCGGCTCAGGCCTATGCCGCCGGCGACAAGGAGCGCGTGCCACCTGGTGCGGGATTGCCCTACGGAAGCCTTTTTCTGCGGGGTTTCGTTCATTGGTTCATGCATCCTTCACGTGCAAGACAGGATAGCTTTTGCCATGCCCGCAATTTAATCAAGAATATTCGCACCGCGCGGACAAAAAATCTTATTGACTTCGCCGTTGAATTGATCTCTGGTGTTTACAAAACGTCGACAATCGATACCCACCGAACCGCGGAGCATTGCAGTCATGAAGAAATACATCGAAAAAGTCAACACCCTGCTCGAGTCACTCCCCTATATCAGGGAATTCAACGGCAAAACCGTCGTCATAAAGTACGGCGGGCACGCCATGCTGGATGACGCGCTCCGGAAGTCCTTCGCCCGGGACGTGGTGCTCCTGAAGCTGGTCGGTATCAACCCCGTGATCGTGCACGGCGGCGGCCCCCAGATCAACGACCTCCTCAAGCAGATCGGCAAGAAAAGCGAATTCGTGGACGGGATGCGCGTAACCGACGCAGAGACCATGGACGTCGTGGAGATGGTGCTGACCGGCAAGATCAACAAGGAGATCGTGAACAACATCAACCTGACCGGCGGCAGGGCCGTGGGCCTCTCCGGCAAAGACGGCCGCCTCATCACGGCCGAGAAGATGTACCATACGACCGCCGCGGGCGAGAAGGTCGACATCGGGCAGGTAGGCACCGTGAAAAAAATCAATCCCTCGGTGCTCGAGACCCTTGACCGGGACCGCTTCATCCCGGTCATCGCGCCGGTCGGCATAGACGAGGAAGGTACCACCTATAATATTAACGCGGACCTGGCTGCGGGCAAGATCGCCGAGGCGCTGAAGGCGGAGAAGCTTATACTCCTTACCGACGTTGAGGGCGTGCTCATCGAGGATAAGCTTGTGTCCACACTCACCATGAAAAAAGTGCAGTCCAGCATCGAAAAGGGCCAGGTCACCGGCGGCATGATCCCCAAGGTCAACTGCTGTGTCGATGCGGTCGCCGGGGGCGTGGCCAAGGCCCACATCATCGACGGCCGGGTGGAGCACGCCTCACTTCTTGAGATATTCACACAGGCCGGTATAGGCACAGAAATTGTGTCCTGAGACTCTGCCGAACGCGCCATTGCACGCGCCGCTTCTTATGATTGACAGATTATTCATCTTCTGGTATTTGTAAACACGACAGTACCGGCTGGCGCGTTATTAGTGCCGGTTTCCATTGTGCCGATCGAACGCGCCTCCTAACTATTACACAAGAAGAATGACCATGAAAAACCAGACACGTGCCCCCCTCAATGGCATCATCTTTTATCTTGCACTATCGGTATGCCTCCTGACCGGCATCCAGGCGCTTGCCCAGGAAGAAACCAGGCGCACAATCCCGGTCGAAATCGAGGAAGCCGACGCACACGTTCCTCGAACCTACAAAGCAGCTCTCGGCATAGCCATTGACCCTTTCCCGGTCATCATGAGTGCGGTCGACGCCCGGTTTGGCCTGTCGGTCCAGCCCTGGTTCGCCATCGGGTACGTCAAGGTGCGCATTGACATTTCCCACATTCGCATTCCCAATGCGATTGCGGAAACGAAATATTTTTTCAAGAATGAAGTCAACTCGGCGGGGATCGTGGGCGAGGGCTTTTTCAACAAGAATTTCGACGGGTTTAAAATCGGCACCGGGTTCGGCCTGTGTGACACAACCATCAGCCACCGATACTTCAACAAAAAAGGGAAATCGATCAGCGCCTACTGGACCATCGAAGGCGGATACGTATGGAAATTTTACAAGACCCTGTATATCGAGCCGTGTCTCGCGCTGAATGTTATGCTGAGCAAGAATAAGATAAGCCTGTACGGCTTTTCCTACAAACAGCTGCCGGTATTCGGCGAAATAACCCTGAAATTCGGCCTCTATTTCGACATTTAGCAGTCTCTTTGCATTGACAACGGGCGCCAGCCCGGCACCTGTCCAAAACAGTGCCCATTTCATCTTTTTTATTTGACAATCACCTCCCTTCTAATAATTTTGCACTCGGAGAGTTGTCCGAGTGGTCGATGGAGGCGGTCTTGAAAACCGTTGTGCCGCAAGGTACCGGGGGTTCGAATCCCTCACTCTCCGAGATTGCAATTGATAAGCGCACAAAAATTTGCGCGCTTATCAATGGAGAGGTGCCCGAGAGGCCGAAGGGGACGGTTTGCTAAACCGTTGTACTGGTAACGGTACCGAGGGTTCGAATCCCTCCTTCTCCGAATGAGATGACGGATAATGAAGGATACGTATAGAATAACCATCAGCCGGTTTAAAATCGATTTCGAGGTGCGCCCGGTATGGCTTACCTACTTCCCGTTCATAGGGTGGCTCTACCCGTTCATCCTGATGCATAAGGACTCCTTTGCCATGCATCACGCGAAGCAGGCATTTGTGATAGCCCTCTTCTTCACGGCAGTGCCGGTGCTCCTTACCTTCTCGTCTGTCTTCATTCCGATTTCTCTCCGGGGACTCAAGCTGGCGTTCGTTATCGTGATCTATGTTTCACACCTGTGCTATTTCGCCCTGTGCGCCCTCGGCTTCATGAAAATGAAGGAAAAGGTGAAGTACGAATTTCCAGTAATAGGCACATACGCGAAAAAAATCGCCGTCTGATCTGACCGCCGGAAGGTCCCTGCATTCTCCGCTTGTCTTTTTTAAATTTTTTAAAGCATTCCCAGATTTTTGTATTGATATTTAAAGCCGTTCGGTGAAATTAATCCTTTTATACAAACACGCGTCCGTAGCTCAGTTGGATAGAGCGCCGGACTACGAATCCGTAGGTCGCAGGTTCGACTCCTGCCGGGCGCGCAGCAACCCTCTTAAAGGCTACAAAAAGAGGGCCATATCGAGGCTTCCAGACAACTGGTGCTTCTTAAAATAATATATTGTAGCATATGTGTAGCATGACCTGCACTCATGCGGCACGATTTTAGAAGGTTCACCATGTCGAACGGAAAGCCCTGCTCTCTTTATCGTAGAAACGGCATTTACTACGTACACTTCAAATAACGGAACAACCAGTGAAGTACCGCTCAAGCAGCGGTGATACATCAAAAGGAAAGGCTGAATGACGGGCGTTTGGGTATCTAGCCGCAGGCCAAATTGTACACGGGGAAAATAATTCCTTTGCTGAATTTACTAAAGACACCTTTTGTGTCCGGCTTCATTGTCAACATACAATTCATCGGGTCTCGCCATCATTATAATATCGATTTTTTTTCTAAAATTGACTCGCCTGAAATTCCGATATCCTATTGATGACTTTGAGAAACAATTTATCATTTCGAGGGTAATTTTCAATTTCCACTGCTGACTCTTCGTCATTAGAAAATTTTGCAGCATTATCGACGAGCTCGGTTAGTATTTTCAGGTTAATGTAATATAGAATGATTGTTCTTAATTATCATAAAACTTTTTTATTATTTAATAGAGTATCTCATCTTGATCGACAGTCAGAATCATATAGGCGGAATCTGATATTTAATAATAAAACTATTCCTCCATTAGTACCTATTTTCGATATAATCAGTGGTACACATTTTTGGGGCAGGTCACAATATTTATTTCTATCGTTTAGGCTTTCATGGTCCAGTTTTTTATATTCCAATCCATAAAAATGTATTGAATTATTCAGCGTTTTTATAAATTTTGTATAAAACGTGCCTTTTCTATTATCCATGAGAGGTATAATCTGATGAAAACCGCCCATGATTTTTTCCAAGCGTATTTATCCGAAAACATCTCAGACGCCGACACACTGGAACGGATGCGCAACGTCATATCAGAATTCTCATCCCGCGCACCAAAAATTATTGTTATGAAATGCATCGACGGCCGGGTGCATGGAAGCAAAGCAAAAGGTTATCCTCCTACAACGGTTCGCTTCGGGCGCACCGATGGGAACAAGGTTTCCGTCGACAGGAGCAATTTTTGGTACTGGAACCGTATCGACCGGGTCGTCAAGGACGCCCATTTCAACACCCCGGAAACGCCGGCGCTGTTCATAGCTTTCATGCACCATTCACCGAAAGGTCATGGGTGTGCGTCCCACAACAGTGACGATGCAGCAGCGTTGAAATCTGTCGAGGACCAGGTAACGGCGGTACGCAAGACGTACAAAGAACGCGAGCTTTATGTCATGGGCGGCGACACCAACACGGACATCATGGCGGAGACACTCATCTTCCCAGGCAGCTATCGTATCGATACCGAAAACATCATACAGTACTGCAACCTGAAAAAGCCGCGCGACGTGTTTCATGAGGCATTTTTGAAGAACAAGATAGACGACGTGGCAACGTCCCGGAACGTCGACCATAAAACGCCGGACGATCTCCTCAAGGGGATTAATCCCGAGTTTTTCACAAACTTTCAGTTCTGTCTCAATATGCAGAACTATCTTCTTCGTGAAGTCACCACAATGATTAACAAAGACCGCGGTGATCTCAAACGCCTCATACGGCCTGATATCCTGGATTATATCTTCGTCACCCTTGACAAGGTCAACATGCCGAAGACCCTGTTCGGGCCGATTCTCTACCAGATCATCTGGAACATCACCTATGCCCTCTACCAGATCAATCTGGTCGACCACCTCTCTCCGGAAGAGCTCGAACGGCACATCGACCACGCGGAGGAGCTGGTCTGCTACGGTGACGGGTTCGAGACCCTGCCGCGCAACAAGGCGGTGCTGGTCAAAACCGGACGGGGCGATGATGTGGACGCTCTCACCGTCGCGAAAAATGTTCTGGAAAAGAACCGCAAGCGCTATCAACAGGACCACAAGCTCCTGGTACATATCAACATCGAGGTCATGGGTGAGATGATGAACTGGGACGATTTTAACGACAACGTGGGATCACGCATCTTCACCATGCGGCGCAACGTGGACCATGTCTTCGGGCAGGATGTAGCCATCCTGACATCGTATTCCTACCGCGACCAGAAGCGCTTCTACCCGGTCAAGATTTCCAAGGACGATATTCGTATTGTGTACCCGGCGGACGTCATATCTGAAATAAACTCTTCGCTCAAGTTCAGCAACATCTCCCTTAAAGCGCAGGAGGCCATCTATAAAGCGAGCTTTATTGGCGGAAAAGCATAAGGGTTTTTCCCGCTTTATTACGCATAAAAGGAAGGGTTATGCCCTTCCTTTTTTTATGGCATGATGCGGATGTCGCCTTATCGTCCCATGAATTTCAGGAGGCCGTTCACTACGGTGAGGGGATGCACCGGGCACCCCGGTATGTACAGGTCCACCTTGTTTTTTTCGAGGAACTCGCGGTTGAGGGCGGGAGAGCCCTGGAACACGCCGCCGCTGATGGCGCAGCTTCCGGCCAGTATCACGATCTTAGGGTTCGGCGTGCACCGGTAGGCGTCCTCCAGCGCCGGTGCCATGTTCTCCGATACCGGCCCGGTGATGAGAATGCCGTCGGCATGGCGGGGCGACGCCACAATGTCGATGCCAAAGCGGCCCATGTCGAAGTTGGGGTTTCCGCAGGCGTTCAGCTCCCACTCGCACCCGTTGCACCCGGCCGCTGAAACCTGGCGGAGTTTCAGGGAGGAGCCGAATATTTTCTTGATCTCCTTCCGCGCCTCAATGGCGCCGGCCAGGAATTCTTCCCCGCTTTTTGTTCCGTCCACGACGAGATATTCGCGGGATGTCGATGCCATCTTGTGATAGTTCGAGAATGTTATGGTTTTATTCGGGCAGAGGCGCTCGCAGTCGCCGCAGAAGACGCATTTCCCGAGGTCTATCGATAACGGCCTGGAGGATATGGCATCCACCGGACATATCTCGCGGCATATCGAGCACTTGCCGCATTTCGTGCCGTCAATGGAAGGGAGTCCCCGGAAGGGCTTGCGGATCTCCGCCTTTGTCAGATCGGGAATCGCCTGGGAACCCTGGTTTTTCCTGATTTTCAGTGTATTGATCATGTAGCGCTCCTTACAGGTCGTTGCCGCAGTATGAGAGATTGAAGCTCTTGTTGCAGAGCGGGAAGTCGGAGATGCCGTTATTGCGCACGGCATAGGCAAGGCCGTACCAGTTTTGAAATGACGGGTCCTTGATCTTGTATTTCATTATTTCACCCCGTTTGCCGGTTACGGCGCAGTGGACGATTTCACCGCGCCAACCCTCGGTCATGGATACGACGAGATTGTTGTGGGCGAGTTTTTTCAGGGGCTGCAGCAGCGGCCTGTCGTCGGCCATGCTGTCAAGCTGCTCCATGATGAAGTCAATAGATTGCTTTATCTCGATATAGCGCATGTAGGCGCGGGCGAAGACGTCGCCGCTGCTCATGGTGCGCTTGTGGATGGGATAAAACCGGTATATGCCGAAGGGGTGGTCGGCCCTTACGTCGAGGGAAAAACCCGATGCGCGTCCCGCCGGTCCCACGAGGCCCATGTTCCGCGCGGACTCCGCGTCCACCGTCCCGGTGTTGTCCAGACGCGAGAGCACGCTTGCCGATTCGAACATTGCCTCACCCATCAGGTCCGTGTCATGGTATACCTTTGCGAGCTTTTCCTTGAATTCCTTTATTAGTACCGGTGTGAAATCGAACACGACTCCTCCCTCCCGTACCAGGCCGCGGCCGAAACGGCTCCCCGTTAGAGCAAGAAGCGCGTTGATAACAAGTGTCCGGGTCACGCCAAATACCGCGTTGCCCAGAAGATACGCCACGTCATTGGCGATGGCCCCCAGGTCGCCGATATGTATAGCGGCGCGCTCCATTTCAAGGGCTATGGCGCGGATCGACTGCGCCCGCCGCGACGGCTCGACGCCGGCCAGGGCCTCCACCGCGTCGGCATAGGCGGTGCCATGGCCGATCACCGTGTCCCCCGCGATTGATTCTGCGAGATGTATGCCGGAACGGCGGTAATTCTTCACCATCAGTTCCTCGACTCCCCGATGCTGGTAGCCGAGCTGTATCTCGAGATGATAGACATCCTCGCCCTGGCACATGAAGCGGAAATGGCCGGGCTCGATGACGCCGGCGTGGACGGGCCCCACCGCCACCTCGTGGACCTCTTCGCCCTTCATGGTAAAGAAGGGATAGTTCTCCATCGTGCGTGTGCGGTCGGCGCGGTTGTGGCCGAAGCGAACTCCCTTGAGCCATGGATGGCCTTCCGGGAGGATGCCGGTGTCCTCGTACAGTTCCCGCTCAAAGATATGGAAGCGCGGGGCTTCCGGCGTGATAGAAGCGTACCGCCGGTCTTTCCCGATCAGGGCCGATGAAATATAGAGGCGCGATGCCTCATCATCGGCAAGCACGGCTATGACCAGCGTTCCGGCGCCTTTGGGCATGCCGAAAAATGAAACCACCCGTCTTCCCTCGCGGCAGCGCCGAATGATCTGTGACCGGAGTTCTTCCATGGACATCTCGGGAATTTCCTGCATCCGTACCGGCCTGTTGTTTTTCGTGTTGATCCATTTCATGAGTGTCACATCCTCTCTATTATAGCAGCGCCGCGGCTTTCTGGAATAACGTCTGTACGAAGGGCGGCAGCGTCACGCCCATGGCAAGGAGCAGGGCGATGAAGGCCATCTGCGGCAGGTACGAAAGTATCCCCGTCCGGTGGGAGGCCATGTTCGTATCTCCCTCGCCGAAACTCATCCGGAGGACCGCCTTGCCGATACCGGCCATGTTGATGGTCAGCAATAGAAGGAACAGGACCAGCTGGGCTATCATGCCGATGTCGATCATGGTCTTGGCGACGAGAAACTCGCTTAAAAATATCGGGAATGGAGGAATACCGACGATTCCGGCGAAGCAGAGCATCCAGAGCCAGCCGGTTAAGGGATCGGTTTTCAGAAGGCCCCGCACGCTGTTAATATGTTTGGACTTGAAGCGGTGCAGGATATTGCCCGAGGTGAGGAAGAAGGCCGCCTTGGTGAGGGAATGAGCGGCCAGGTGCAGCATGGCGGCGAAAAGGCCGGCCCCGCCGACACCCAGGCAGATGGCGATGATCCCCATGTTTTCAATGGACGAGTACGCGAGCATCCGCTTGTAATTCTTGATGCTTATTATATATACCGCAGATATGAAGATCGAGGTAAAGCCGATGACCAGGAGAAGATTTTCTGCATACCACTTCATCCCGGCAAGGGTCATGATCTTGTTGACACGCATGATCCCAAGGAGTGCCGCGTTGAGGAGCGTCCCTGACAGGAGCGCGGATACAGGCGATGGTGACTCCGAATGGGCGTCGGGCAGCCAGGCGTGCATGGGTGCAAAACCCACTTTGGTGCCGAACCCTGCCAGCATGAAGGGGAAGGCGATCTTAAGCCAGAAGGGATTGATCTCCTTTGCGCCCTTGTACAGATCATCGAAGAAGAGGGAATCTGAATTGGTCAGACCCATGGACAGGAAGATGATCCCCACAAAGGCAATGGCGATACCGATGGAGCATATGAAAAGGTATTTCCATGTCGCTTCAAGGGACGCTTCCGATCGGCTGAAAAAAATGAGATATGAGCTCGAGAGGGTCGTTGCCTCTACGAATACCCAGAGGAGCGCCAGGTGCGTGGAAAGTATTACGCCGGTCATCGAAGCGATGAATACGAGAAGGTTTGCCGTAAAAAGCGCCTGGCTTTTTGCCGGCGCCTCGTTTTTCCGTAAAAAATCGATGTTAAAGATGGCCACGCCGAAGTAAACTGCAGCGAGTACCAGCAGAAACAGGATATTGAGATCATCGATCCTGAAATACGGGGTGAATGACGCAGGCTTCAGGTACAGCATAACCGTAATACCCATAAATACCGCGGCATAGACCGTTGTCACTATGATGTTCAGCGCCTTGTTCCTCACGATAAGAACGAGAATGGCGAGCGCTATGGGGAGAAAGAGTAATGTTTCTATCATGTCCTAGTCCTTTAATTTTGCCAGGGCGTCAATGTGGGTGTCGGAATATGAATCCTGCACCTTGTTGATGAAAAGGCCCAGCAGATACACGGCGATGAATATGTCGAGTAGCACGCCGATCGCCACGATGAAGGGCATTTCCCTCGCTATGGAGAGTGCCAGGAGGAAAATCCCGTTTTCCAGCATCATATATCCCATCACATGGGTGATGATTTTTTTTCGCGAAATGATGATAAACAGACCCGTTACAATGGTTGATATGGAAATGCCGAAGTAGAAGGGCCGTATATTGCTCACCACTCCTACCGACCAGTAGGCGATATAAAAACCGGCAGCAAAAATGGCGGTCGTGATCGCCAGGGACGAGTAATTGGTGACAGTCGGCTCAACTTCCCGGTAGATGCCGTTTTTCCGTATGATGTAGACCAGAAATAGCGGGATGGCGATGGCCTTTACCGCGAGGGTCTCAAAGGAGAGGAAGATGAGATTGGCAAGATTTGTCGTGCCGTAATCGAAAAGCACCAGGAGAAAGAGTATCACTCCCTGTGCCGCGATGGCCTTGATGTAGCTTTCGATGCGGGTGGTGACGGCAACAAAGAGCATCGTGAGGCCGAAAAGGATGATGATGAACTGAATCATTTAATTCCTCCGGAAATGAAGAGTACGACGGTTGACACAATAACGACCGATATCGCCGTCATGAAAAGAAGGAACTGCGGCACGTGGGTCATCCGGAGCCGCGCCATGACCGATTCTATGGTCCCGATAATGACGGCAAGGGCCGCCTCGACGGCGATGAAAAGACCCGCTGATGCCCAGAGGGGAAGGCCCTCCGGTATTAT
>ERZ795059.4614-NODE-4614-length-12860-cov-16.941351_pt1 | contig 12860 bp, 6 predicted proteins | sample MGYA00375143_ERZ795059 | MGnify/ENA primary metagenome ERZ795059 (study PRJEB30188, sample SAMN05720168) | activated sludge metagenome | isolation source: Anaerobic digester | place: USA | collected 2015-01-07 ... | reverse complement strand
TCCTGCAGTTCATAGAGCTTGCGGGAGAGGCCTATCCCCCCGGGGATGTTGTCATAAATGGCGATCACGGGATCGCCCTCTGCCAGTTCGCTGCGTTCTTCCTGGATCACGTCGATATCCTTGCGGTCGCACATCACATAGAAGGGGGCCAGATTTACCAGCAGGTAGGCCAGGCCGGCCAGACCGCTCTGGATACGCACCGCTTCTTCAGCCAGTCTGTGACAGCGGGGACAGAGGGTGATGAGGTTGTCGGGATGGTTGGCAGCCTGCAGATCAGTGAACATCCGCAGAGGGGTTATATGATGAACGTCAAAGGCCTTACCGCTCTCAGCCGCGCCGCAGTGACCACAACGAAAACGGTCGCGGCTGCGGATGCTGTCTTTGGTGCGGTTCCAGTCTCTGCCATAGTCTTTGGGATCGTTGCGCCAGAGGCCCTGTTCCCTTACTCTCTGAACCACTTGCTGAGAGAGTGAAAACCACCAGGCCTGAGTTTCCAACACGGAGGGTGGCAACTGCAGTTCCTCATAGCCCACCAGTTCCTGGGTAAAGAATCTCATCTTCTTGAATCCGGTGATCAGGCTGGTGACCTTCACGTTGCCAAAGCATTTGCTGCCCAGGTGGTTATGCTCTCTGCGCAGGAGCGACAGCAGCTCGATTTCGCTCTGCCGGGTGGTCTGGGTGAGATAGTTGACCCGTACGGGTTCCACTTCCACTTTGCCGTGTTCCAGATCGAGATCGGACACCATCCACATCTCTCCGCGATCCAGATAGATAGCTCCCGGATGGGTCATCCAGAGCGCGCTGGCGGCATCCACATAGCCAATCAGCTGGTCTTTGCAGTTGATCTGCATCTGGCTGCTGATGTTGCGCAGCGAGACTTCTCCCGCCGGCCAGGCTTCCAGCTTGCCCACCCAGCGATCCCGCTGCCGATGGATGAGGCCATCCTCTTCCAGCACTTTGAGATAGGGGAAGATGTGCTCAGGACCCAGGCTACCAAAACCTTCCCCATCCAGCAGCGCCAGCTCATGAACCGCGCAGAGGAGCTGCTGCCTGAGGATTTCCGGATGGTCCGGAGCGATGAGGGCCTGTTCGGGATTGTTGTCAAAAAGGTAGTCGGGATGCTGGCAGATGTATTGGTCCAAAGGATTGGAGGAGGCCACCAGCACGCAAAGCGAGGAATTACCGATCCTGCCAGCCCGGCCGGCTTGTTGACGGGTGGCGGAAATCGTGCCCGGATAGCCATTCATAAAGACGGCATCGAGGCCACCGATATCGATGCCCAGTTCCAGAGCGTTGGTGCTGATCACCAGGCCTATCTCTCTATCCCGCAGTTCCTTTTCTATCTTGCGCCGTTCTTCCGGAAGGTAGCCGCTACGATAACTGCGCGCCCGGGACATCAAATCAGGACGGTTTTGCAGATACATGAAGAGGATCTCCACGCTGCGCCTTGAAATGCTGAACAGCAGGGCCTGGCCGTCTGTTTTGAGCCAACGCTTGGCCAGAGAAGAGCTTTCGATCACGCTGCTGCGCCGGATCCCCAGTTGTTTGCTGATCATGGGAGGATTGAGCAGGCAGAAAAGCCGCTCTCCATGAGGCGAGCCATCCTGGTCGATGAGCTTCACGGGACGCTCCAGGATGTCTGAAGCCAGTTGAAACGCGTTGGCCACCGTGGCGGAAGTGCAGATGAACTGAGGGGAAGAGCCATAGATGGAGCAGATCCGCTTTAGCCTCCTGATCACGTTGGCAAAATGGGAGCCAAAGACGCCGCGGTACATGTGCACCTCATCGATCACCACATATCTGAGCCCCGCGAAGAAGGAGGCCCAGAGGCTTTGATTGGTGAGGATGGCGGCGTGCAGCATGTCCGGATTGGAAAAGATGATGCGGGCCGTGGAGCGCACCTGACGTCTGGCCTCAGAGGGAGTGTCTCCATCATAGATGCCACAGCTCAATTTGGGGGCCTGGGGCAGTTTTTGGGTCAAGGCCAGCAGCAATGCCTGGGTCTTTTGACGTTGGTCCTGCGCCAGGGCTTTGGTGGGAAAAAGCATGAGCGCTCTGGTTTTGGAGCCGATGAGCTGGTCCTGGAGGATGGGCACCTGATAGCAAAGACTTTTGCCACTGGCCACTCCAGTGCTGATCACCAGGTCGCGGCCTTGCAGAGCGGCTTCAATGGCTTGCGCCTGATGAGTGTAAAGCCTGGTGTAGCCCAGTTCCATCAGGGTGGCTTTGAGCCCTTCGTGAACGGCCTGAGGCCAGTCCGACCACTGGGCCTGCTTTTCAGGAAGCTCCTGCCGGGCTACGATGTTCTCATAGTAGTGAGGGAGGCTCAGGAGCTCTTCGATGAAGCTGTTTATACCTTGAGAGTGAGGTGATGGTCTCATCGCTCTAATTGCTTTTCCACTTCAGAGCTACAGAGAATTGCTTTTTCACTACAGAGGTAACGGAGGTCACAGAGAGAAGTACAGAGATGGTTCTTATTATTGGAGAGGGTGTTATACTGATATACAAATGAGGATGGTTTCGGTTCTAAAGTGCTGGATTTCATTTGATTATCACCAGCCTGGCAGTATATGACTTTCCTCTCTGAGACGCCTTCAGGATATAGATCCCGGAGGCCAGATCGAGCGCGCTGCCGTCAAACTCCCTCAAGGCTTTGTGACTGCATATCTTCCTGCCTCTGATGTCATAGACGCACAGGTCAAACGCGTCGCCTTCCAGACTGGCCTTAAACACTCCCCGGGAGGGATTGGGCCATACTCTGAAACACGGAACAGCCACGACAGGATCATCGGACGCGGTATATCCCCCTTCCCCATAGAACTTGAGATCATCCAAAAACAGCGCCATGGCATCTACCGACACGCTTTGCCAGGCAAATCTCACAGTCTGTCCAGCCCAGGCTGTCAGATCATACTGATATTGGGTCCAAGCCGCCGGAACGGCAAGCCAGGCTTGCGTGTGCAGGGGCAGAAAGTCGGCCGGTTCGCTCCCCGTGGACGAGATCAGCACTCTGAGCCGTTCCAGTCCATAATCTGATGTGGCGCTGCGAGCCCAAAAGCTGAGGCTGGGATCCGTGCCCAAATACAGAGGCTGAGAGATCAACCAGTTGTCGTCTGGCGGGTTAAGAGCGTCCGGGGCCATCAGCATCCGGGCTCCGCTGTGGGCTTGAAACTCGCTGAGAGGAGGAACGGTGAGTCCGGGAGCGAAGACCATCCAGCCACAGGCCGTTCCCTCATTGGGAAAATCCACGAAATCCCAGCTCCAGGTGGGACTGCCGTCCAGATCGAGGATGGTCCAGCCTGGAATCTCAGAGCTCCACAGCGCTTCAGTTTCAAAATCCTTCCAGAGGATCAGATTCGGCTCCGTGGATGGGATGTGCACACTGCCGCTGTTTGATGGCAAAGATGTTTGCCCCAGTGAATTACGGGCTTTCACATAGTAAACATAGACCGCTCCCGGAGCCACATTGGGATCCTGATAAACCGTAGCCTGGCAAATCCCCAACTGCTGTTCGTTGCGAAACACCAGATAATCCTGCACCGTTCCGCTGAGAGGAGGCTCCCAGCTGAGGTGGACCTCGTTGTCCTGCCACCAGGCCTGGAAGTTCTGAGGAGGGCTCAGGAGCTCCCCGGCCGTGCTGAAACTCCAGACGGGGCTGGGATAGGACAGCCCCTCATGCCAACCGATTACCTGCCAGTAATATGTGCTCAGCAGGCCCAGGGGCTCGGTGAAAAAGAAAGCGCTCTCAGCGAGGCCGGATTGAACCAGATCAAGATCTTCAGGCCCGGTCCCAAACCAGAAATCAAAGAGTCCCGCGTCGCTACTCCAGTCAAAGCTCGTATCGATGGGAACAAGCTCCGCGGCATTGGCTGGAGATGGAAGATACGGTGTCAGATGCGTGATGGCGATCTCGAGGCGCAGATTGGGAAAGCTTTGCCGGATAAACACTCCCTGGCTGGGAAGGGAGTATGGATTCAAAGGCACTTCACTGCGGCAAACGATGCCCCTTGAAGTGGTGCAGGCTGAGTTGAGAAACTCGTCGGTGCTGCCAGAGTGCCCAGGGCTGTCTTCCAATACGGCAATCAACAGATTAGAGCTCCCGTCATAAAGAAAGGGATTATCCAGCGGAATGCTCATCCATCCTTGCCCTGGCAAGCCTCCCGAGAATGCCGTAAGTGGCACTATCGCATCGCAGTAGAGGCTCAGGCTGTCCACAGGAACCCAGGCTGTGATCTGGTTCCTCTGGGTATGCCCCAGCCAGATTTTCAGCGCTTTGTTGCGCTCATAAAACTCGTTATAGTCCACGCTGTATTGAAAGCTAAGCTCAGTGATGGGTCCCGCGCCCCCGATTTCGGAGGCCAGATACAGCTGCTGGCTATAGCTGTAGCTGGACAAGGGCTCAAGGGGCAGGCCCTGATTAACCAAACTGCCAGAGCCGATCTGCACCAGTTCTCCCTGGCTATTCAAAGCGAGGGCCAGCCAAGCCAGCAACAGCACCAAACGTCTCATCTGCTATAGTTTGCGCCAGAGCGTGAGCTGCAGTTTGCGATATTTATAGCTTCTTTCAGAGGAACGCAGGGGCTGCCAGACATCTATCGGCCCTTGCAGCGGTGCCATGGTTCCCGTCAGCGCTTCGGTGAGCCCTTCCAGATGGCTGAAAGGCTCTCCATCTTTACGAAAGCCTCCCAGGGCCTGGCCATCGGAGCGTTCATAATGATCCGCAATGGCCAGCACTCCTCCCGGCACCAGTCTGGAGATCACTTCTTTGAGGAAGCGGCCTGGATTGATCGCCTCAGCCAACACGTTTTCCGCCAGGATAAAGTCATAGCCGTCAAACCTGGCGATCAGGTTGGAGGGATCGGCCTGCCAGAACTCCACTTTGGCAGCCTCAGCGCTCAATTCAAAGCTCTCCAGCCGGCTTTCGATATAGCTCTGGTTCTGTCCTTCATCGTTGCGGAGATAGCGGATGTAGCCCTTTTCCTTCATGTCTGTGGCCATGCGGATCAGGCGGGCGGTGAAATCCAGCCCCACCACGCTGTCGAAATGCCGGGCCAGTTCAAAAGTGCCGCGGCCCGTCTTGCAGCCTATATGCAGAGCTTTTCCACCGGTGAATTCCAGGCCCCTGAGCCCTTCTATGAGCCTGAGGCTGTAATGTTTGTCTCCCAGAGGGGGCTCTCCCCAGGAGGCATCGCACCAATTGATGATACCGGCATCGTTCTCATAAAAATCGCCGTGCTCCACCACAGGAGCTTCACTCTGGATATACCGGAAGCCGGCATGCTGCATAAAATGACGCCGGAAGGCATAGCGGGAGTTCCTGAGAGCTTCATTCCCGGTGGAAATCCAGGAGCCACCTTTGATGAGGTTGTGGCGGCCATCGAAGGTGGGCACGCTAAAGTCGTCGTAGATGGGATGTATCTTGAAACCTGGATAGGCATAGATGGGGGTTTCGGTCCATTGCCAGACGTTGCCGATCACATCGTAAAAGCCTTTGTTCTCATAGATATCCACCGGACAGGAGGAGTTGTAAGCCTCCAGATTGATATTGCCGGGGGCCTTGTCCCAGAGGGGCTGATCGGTATCGATACAGAGGTCTCTGAGCCGGTACCACTCTTCCTCCATAGGCAGACGGATAGGCTTGCCGGTGAGCTCGGTCATCCAGTTGCAGAAGGCCTTGGCCTCCAGATAGTTGACCTCCACCGGCCAGTTCCAGGGCAGCGGAATGACGGAGGCCACCAGCCTGAGCTTCCAGACCCCCTTGTCGTTTATCCAAAACTGCGGATGTCCCGCGTTTTTATAGCTCTTCCAGCTCCAGCCCTCAGGAGTCCACCAGCGCTGCTTCTCATATCCGCCTGCTTGGACAAACTTGAGAAACTCGGCATTGGAGACCAGATATTTGGACGCGGAGAAGTCCTCAACCTCATACGCGGCATGGCCATACTCGTTGTCCCAGCCATACCAGGGGTCCTGATCATCTTTGCCCAGGACCACTTTTCCACCCCTTACGGGCAGCAATTCATTATCCGGAGCGGTCCCTGGGAGCTCGCAGGGAGCCCAGAAATCCAGTTGTTTCAGCCTTTCCAGCGGCAATTGACGGATCAGCACCGAGGAGGTCTCCAGGTGGATACGTTCGTGTTCGATGCCCATCACGATCGCCCACCAGGGGCTGTCCCACTCGATCCCTTTTTCATCCAGCGGTAGGGTGCTGATGAGATTGTCCACCAGGGCACGCACCTCGTCTCTATAGGCCCTCACCTCTGGAATGGGAGGCCAGTCGTAGTGGGACTCGTTGAGGTCGTCCCAGCTCATTTCATCCACGCCCACGGCAAACATCGATTCAAAGCGGGGATTGATCCTCTGGCTGATCACCTTGCCGATGTTGAGTTTGTTGACGTAAAAGACCGCCGTGTGGCCCAGATAAAAGACCAGCGGATGACGCAGGGGATCTGCCCTCAGATAAAAAGTATCATCCCCGATCAGCTGTTCGTAGAGCCGCTCTTCGATCGTGTAAGTCTGATGAAAGTAGTGCCTTACCCGCTCTCGGAGGAGGGCGGGGTCCGGCTCTTTGAGGTTCAGGGTGCGGATCCCTTTGATGGCTTCCATGGTTATGCTCCTGGCCTGTTGGCAGGCATCGAATATGTTTTTTGCTATGCGATCCATGCTCTCAGGAATGTCAAGCACAAAATCCGGCTAGGGTGGCCCGATCACCATCACCCCAGACTATCTTATCACCACACAGCGGATTAGCTTCTGTCCGCCAGCGGGAGTGCTGAGGCGGCAATAATAGACTCCACTGCCAACACGCTGGCCCTGATCATCTTTGGCATCCCAAAAGCTGCGGTAGTAACCCTTCTCCAGATTGCCATTCACCACAGTCCGCACTCTCTGGCCCCGGAGGTTGTAGATCACCAATTGCACTTTTCCGGAGGCCGGGATGCCATAGGCAAAGGTGCTGCCGTGGCGACAGGGATTGGGATAGAGGCTCAACCGCGGCTCATCATAGAATCCGGGGGGATCGCTGTCATAGCTTATCCCTATGGGCATTCGATTGAGATGCGACCCGTTGTAGTAGATATCCAGATAATAAGAGGCCGGCTCTGCCCCCAGCAGGTTTTGATTGGCCCTCAGGATAATTGCCCGGGTCTCCAGATCACTCACCATTCCCTCATCAGAGCTCAGGACCAGGCACTCGTCCTGGTCATCAGAGCGCTCCAGATATATGCAGTCTTCAAAGGTCCGCCCGTCCACAATCTCGATCCGATAGGGCAGCGCCAGATCCTCCAGACTGGCATCCAGAGCCAATCTGACAGCCGTTCTGAGGCTGTCTGCCAGGCTGCCGATTTCACTGGACCAATCAAGGCTCGAGTAGCTGCCCAGGCTGCCAGTGAAGGGCAAAGAGGTCTGCCCGGACATGATGAAGCTACTGGCCTGCAAAGCCAATACCCTCTCCGGCAGGGTGATGCTCAAAGCTTTGATCTGCATGACAGGATCGGAGTTATAGAGACTAAACAAGCAAAGTTCCTCGCTCCCGGCCTGGAAAAACGTCTGGTTGCACTGCAGATAAGGTATTCCAGCCCGTTTTGAGACTTCCGCTCTTCTCAGTACCGCCGCGTAAGCGATATCCTTGCCATCCAGGGAGCTCAGGATCACTGGAATGTCACGTATCTCACCGGGAGACAGAGTTATGTGCACCTGGAGAACATCTGTTTCCAGCCTGGAGTTGTCAAACAGAGTCCCCTCCGGAAACTCGATCAGGTCCAGGCAGAAAGAGCTGGCAAATACATCCATGGAAGGGTCTTTCCTGCCCACCCACTGGAGAGTGTGATCCCCCTCTGAAAGAGTAAAGCGCTTGATATTCCACCAGTTGCTGTTTTCCAGCTCGTTCACTTGATTATCATCTATCCAGAAAGTCCAGCCGTCCAGACATGCCGCGGGCCGGTAAAGATCATAACGGAAGCTGAGTTCTCCCGTCTGGTTGCTGTGGAAATCCAGGGCCAGCCAGATGGAATCAGCCGCGCTGGCCTCAGACACCAGACTTTTTGTGCCATCCAGGCTGTGATTGCTCATGTCCCAATGCTCCGATTGATAGACCCAGGGGAAGGTCTGCAGATCGCCAGATTCAAAGCTCTCCACCGTATGAGCGGGATCGGTCACTTTCCACTGGTGCCAAAACTCCCCAATGGCGTTGTCAGCCTCGAGATTGAGCGTCGCGCTCAGGGTCTGATAGATGGGGCAAGCGCATGAAACCATCGCGCTTACCACCAGAGAATCGCTGCAGCCCGGAGCTATGTTCAGAGTGCGCTCATCCTGTTGAGTGACAATCAATTCACTATCATCAGTGCTAAGCTGCGCTTGTAAATCCCGCAAGCCAGCGCTGCCCTCATTGCGGAGCTTATAGACAAAGTCAAGCGCGTCTCCCGGATTGGTCCAATTGATCTGAGGAGACCTGTAAACGTCCTCCAGCGCTATCGTGGGAGCGTGAATGACATCCGAGCAGGGCAAACTGACTCCCGTCTGATCAATCCGGAAAGAGTAATTGACCGTGGTCAGATCAGGGGTGCCTTTGTGAACCTTGTAGGATAATTGGGTTTGGACGGATTCGCCGGGCTGAAAAGACGCGATTTGGCTCACTCCATCATACTGGTAAATATGATTTTCCAGAGGATCGGGCTGCAGGCGAACGCTCAGGTTGCCACTGGCAATATCGCCTCTATTGGTGATTTTGAGCGTTTTCAGAATCTCAATCTCCGGCTCCAGAAACTGCTCACCCGGCAGCAGTTCCAGGTCCAAAACCGCGTGGGTTCCATACTGATAGCAGTTTAACACCCTCTGCACCGGGATGCGGTCCACTCCGCTCAGTGTGAGCGTATATCTATCTCCCGGAACGGGATAAGGCTGCATGACCAGATGAGCCATGCCGTCCGGACCGGAGAAACCGCTCACCACGCATAGCTTGTCTTTGGAGAGGGAAACCAGGATATCAGGCGCACCGGCGTCGATATCGAGATTGGCATAATAGGGAGGCAATTCCACCGGCAGGATGGCAGCTATCGTTTGGGCGGGCTTGGTCCTCAGGCTAAGGCTGGCGTCCCCAAACAGATTCCAGGCCAGGAAGTTATACACTCCTCCCTCGCCATAGAGATCGATCATGCTGGCGGCCCCATTGTAGCAGAGACCTCCGATCGTCTGTTTGGTTCCATTCACCAGCAGTTCCACTGTGTGGTCCTGAGCTTCCATGGGTGGAGCAACGCCCTGTTCGGGAGCCGCGGTATAGATGGCAATCGCTCCCCTGGCTTCTTCGGCAGAGGCGTCCCGGCTTCGCATCAAAGCTTCGGCCAGGCAGGTACCGTCATAAAACTGGCCCGTCCAACAGGAAACCGCGTGGATAAAGGGCAGCATGTCTGTATTGCTGAGGGCTTCCGCTTCCAAAATCCCAAACTCCGGCTCCACCCAGTGATCGGGATAGCCCTCTCCGCAATAGTTTAAGAGCGAAATCCCGGAGTTGAGGCAATCCACGAGGTCCTGGGTATCGGCCCCTTCATTGCCATAAATCCGTTCCACTTGGCTGTAGCCAAAGTCCAGCAACTGGACCCGAAGGCTGTCCAGATGCTCCCAATTATGCTCATCATCGTCTCCGGGAATGGGGGGATTGGAAGAACAGACTCCCGCCGCTCTGCTTAGCCAATTGCCTGATGTAGTTGCGTTTGCGTATTCGAGGCTGCGCTTGATCTGGGTATAGAGCTCCGCGGCGGTTTCGGCGGAAAACCTGCCCACAAAGACATCCGGGTAGCCATCGTCGCCATGCAGCAAGGAGTAGAAAGCGTCCATGCCGCCCGTGTTGCCCATGATGGTAGTCACATTGCAGGGTACCTGGGTATAATCTCCCACCAGTTGCACGAAGGTAAGATGGGGATCGTTGTCATAGAGGTCCTGAATGAAAGCGCGGATGTCATCATAAGTAGTTCCTATCTGGGTCACATTATAGACGGTGCTGGGGATGCCCATCTGGTTTTTCCAATCCACCCATGGCTGGATCAAACCCCTAAAGCGTTGCACCTGTGTATTATAGCTGGTGACTGGGCAGATCACCGCCATAGAACCAAACTCGGCCAGGTCCTCATAACGGTAGCTGAAATTGAGGAAATGATGCTTGTAGATATCCAGGAAATAGGGATTGATCCGCTGTGATGATCTTGCTTCTCCAGGATCCGCGCCTTCCTTGAGTAGCTTGATTTTTACGCTGATCCGGTCTGAGATCTGCACTTCTTCATCCGACATCCCGAGCGGTGAAATCATCACATCCACGCCACGTATATCCCTAAACCAGTATGGTTTACCTATGGTAACACATTTCGTGCCAGGCTTGGAGACCATGATGGACGGAATGTTCAGACGAGTCCGATGCTCCTCTATTGTGGTCTCAATCTCTCCGTTGCTGGGAAGCGCTAAATGAAAGTACCAGATGGGAATAGCCGATCCACGGGAGTGGGACCTAAACTCATCCGGGAGCTTGATCTTGCCATCACTGTCGATATCCACCGCCGCGATCCTGATCCGCAGCTCGATCTCGTTATCAGCAGTCTGCTGCACCTTTACAAAACTATCACCCTCATTCAAATCCACCCTCAGCGCTGCGAGCCCCACCAATGAGACCAGCATAACAATGAGCCCCAAATTCCTTTTCACCGTTCTGCTCCGTTGAGGCTGGCGTAACCCATTTGGATCTCAAGCGGCCACGATAAAGCCATGCATGACAGCGAGTTTGCGGGCCGCTTGGACTTCAACCAGCCCACCCGCACCCAGAGGTCAGATCCAAACCAGCTTTGAACACGCCTCCCTTTGAAAAATTCCATTGCCTTGCTCCTTTGCCTGTGGCGCTTAGAATCAAGATGTTCTCTACTATTCTGAAGGCATTCCCCTGTCAAGCTCAAATTCCGGTTCTTAATCTCCTGCGCGTCACCTGTGCCCCACGCGTGCTCCACCCATGCCAAAGCACGGGATAAGCGTGCGATAAGCACGGGATAAGCATGGGTGGCTAAGCGGAAAGAATTGCTGGACAGAATTCTGGGGGCGGGGAAAAGTGCGATCTGAGATTGGGTGGAGCTTCCCAAAGAGAACCCGCCTGTCATATGAGTGTTGGGAGAACGATGAACAAGAAACACTTACTGATCACGCTGGCCTTGATCCTGGGCCTGGTCCTGATCGCCGCTACTCAGGGCAAACCATTTGTGGACCGCGACAAATGCGTAACCTGTCAGGACTGCGTGAGCGTCTGCCCCACTGGCGCGATTACCATCGTGGACGGACGGGCCCTGATCGATCCGGAGAAATGCATAGACTGCAAGATTTGCATCAAAACCTGCTCCTATCGGGCTATCAGAGGTCCCCGGCAATGAAACGCAACGCATTGATATCTTTTCTGTTATTGGTCATCCTGGTTCTAAGCCTGGCCTCCTGCAAACGGCTCACCATCACGGAATACTCCATCGATTCCGCCTCCTGCAACGGCTGTGGAGAATGCCTGCGTGGCTGTCCTGCCGATGCCATCTATTTGGGTACGGACGGCAAAGCCCACATCGATCAAAGCAAATGCACCCGCTGCGGTGACTGCGTGGTATTATGTCCTCAAAGCGCTATCTATTGATCCTGCTGCTGCTTGGCAGCATGGGCGGGCTGCTTGCCCAGCCTCGTCTGAGCATGGACGCGGGGCTCTATCTGGATGATGAACTGGAACTTAAGGCCAGAAACAGGATCTCCGCCACCGGCTCCTTTGGCCAAGCCTGGAATTGGGAGTTGCAATCCGATCTCCACCGCTCCAGAGGCCAAAGCGCTGCCCAACTGGAGGAGCTTACTCACGCCGGGAAAGCCGAACTGGGCTACCAATCAGGCCTGGGGACTTATCGGCTGGGGTACACCCACAGCGTCTTTGGTGAATCCTCCCTGCTGGGCCTCTACCCAGCCTGGATGCCAGCCCTGAACTATAAACGCCTCATGGCCCATCAGGCCAGCTTTTCCAGCCACAACGCCTATGACGACTGGAGTTTGGATGCCTATGGAATCTATCGCCACCTCAGGGTGGAGCCCTACAGCTTCGACTTTGGCGATTTCCAGTTTCATCCCCAGGACCCTGAAGGCTACAGCGATGCCTTTGGCGGAGCTAAACTTAGCTGGGATGCTTCGAACGCCGTCAAGGTCTATACCGCCATGGAGATCAAGGCCGGCTTCCACGCCGAAGAGGATCCCTACGATTACAGCACCGTGATGCTTGGCTGTGAGGGACTTTACAAACCTCTACCGCAGGGACGTCTGGAAGGAAGCGTGCAAATCAGCCACCGGGATGGCGACGCCATCGACGCTCCCAAAGCTAATCTCGTAAGGGCCCGGCTGCGTTATCAACATACCTTCATGCCTGGCCTCAGCGGTTTTATCACCTGGGAAAACAACACCTGTTTTGACGACAGCCTCAGCGCCCTCTACCTGATCTCAAACTATCTGAGGCCACAACTGGTTTACACCCTGGATTACGACCCCAGCGGGATGTCCTATCTGAGGCTGGGTGGCAAATACAGCCCCGAAAACGAAGCCAGCGCGGTGTTTGGAGATGGCGAAACCAGGCTCTGGAAAGGCCTCTATGCCAGCCTGGGCGCGGGCTTGATCCCGGAGCGCCTGGAGCAGTACAGCTCCGCGCTGCTCTACAGGTTCTCCTCCAGCGAGTTGGGTATCCGCTATCTGCACCGGGAATTCATCATTTATCCCGGTAAAACTGATTATTGGGGAGTGGAAACCCGGCTGTACTGGTAATCTGAAGGCTCTTGTTTCCCACAGATTACGCTGATTTGTGCGCGTATTTCCCGCAGATT
>ERZ795059.4609-NODE-4609-length-12868-cov-7.920159_pt1 | contig 12868 bp, 12 predicted proteins | sample MGYA00375143_ERZ795059 | MGnify/ENA primary metagenome ERZ795059 (study PRJEB30188, sample SAMN05720168) | activated sludge metagenome | isolation source: Anaerobic digester | place: USA | collected 2015-01-07 ... | reverse complement strand
GCTGTAGAGGTTGGTCGCTGTGCCCGGCAGGTCGGGCAGGTAGCTTTGAAAGAAGGTGATCGCGACGCCCATGGTCACCGCCGTGATGGCGGCACTCAGGATTTGCAGCGGATAGACCTGCCACGGCGCACCGACGAGTGTGAGCAGCGCATAGTACACGACGGCGAGGGTGACGCCTGTACGGATGATGCGCGCCTGATCGCCCTTCGAGGCGAGCATGCCGAAGAAAAACATAAACGGGAGTTCGAAGACTGGGGCGACGCAGTAGGCGATGCCTACCTGTTGTTCGGAGCCGCCGAGGGTTTTAAGGATGAGCAACGGCAGGTTCATCATTCCCATGGTCGCCGCCGCATAGACGAGAGTGAATCCCGCGAAGTATGCGAGCAGGTCGGCGCGGGCGAGGGCTTGCCGCAGGGGAATCCGCGCCGCCGCCTGCGCTGCCGGGGCCGGCGGCAGTGCCGGAATGTAGCGCAGCACGGCGAGGAGAAACACCAGATACACGCCTGCGGCCGCCAGAAACATGCCCCGATAAGAATAGCGGACCATGATCCATGCACCGATCGCCGGGCCGATGGTCCATGCCAGTGCGATGAACATGCGAAACACGTTCATGTAAAGCGGGGTGTCCTCCTGGGGCACATCTGCCCGGCGGATGACTTCGCGGGCGTGGGCGAAGAGTTGCGAAAAGGTGATCGACGAGATTCCGAGCACGGTGGCGCCGATGACGGTGAGCCACAGGGGATCGCGCAGAAAGGCAAACGCCGTGTAGCCGGCCACGCCGCAGAGGCTGCCCAGGATCAGGATTGCCCGCCGCGAGCAGCGCGTATCGGACCAGTGGGCGAGGGCGGTGCTCAGCGCCACGGCACCGAGCGAGTTGGTCGTCATGAACACGCCGAAAAGGAGCGGAGACATCCCGACTTCGATCGTGCCGAACATCGAGAAAAACGGGCCGACGAAGGAGAACGCGAGCCCGAGCAGGAGGTTGCAGACCAACAGGACTCGGAAGTCGTGCTGGCGGAGAATGATTCGGCAGGGTGCCAGAATGCGTTGCATGAGGGGCCGGCTCGCGACCGGTGTGGATTAACGGCAACAACCAGTTGTTGCGGGCAGGATTCTTTGGTGCGTGACCATCCTGACCGGTTGCCGGTGATGCCGCTCCGGCGCAAGGCGGCGCCCGGTCTTACATGTGCCAGACTACGGCGCGGGATGCCGCATGCGGGCGATCACGGCGCCGCATCTGTTGACGTGCGGCAGATCGCATGAGCGCGCAGCGGCGCGTGGTGGGCGGCCTCATGGCGCCGCCCGAGCGCCGATCAGTCGGCGTGTTTCGCGCCAGCCGCCTTGGTGTACGCAAACTTTCCGTCGAACTCCTGCGTTGCCAGGCGTGTGGCCTCTTCGGCGCTCTTGCCGGAGAGGACGAGATCGGCGGCACGCTTTTCGATCCACCGCGCCTTGAAACTGGTCTCCAGCTCCGAGACCGCATACGAGGGCTTGGCGGGCTTGTTTTTCTTTTTCCAAAACATGCAACCGGAGGCAGACACCGCCACAGTGGCGGCCAGAAGGAAGAAAACAGCGCGAGGCATCATGGTGGGTAGATGAGGCGAGGAGTGTGGGGTTGGTTTGGCGTACGGCGAGCCCATCTTTTTGTTTTAAGTTGGAACAAAAAGCGCTTTTCTCGCGGCTACATGAGTGAAGAGCCCAAGCTTCCGTCGCTGAAACTCAAACCCCGAGCCTCTTTGCCCACCGAGCCTGCGGAGTTGCCCACGCCAGCCCCCGAGCCCACCCCGCCACCTCCGCCGCCGGCAGGCGCGTCCAAGTGGAAGTTGCGCGTCGGCGATTCTTTGCCGCCGCCGCCCGAGCCCGGGGTTCAATCCTCGATCCCCGAGCCGACCGAACCACCGCGACTACGCGTCAAACCGAGGTTTCCGATGCCTTCGGAGCCACCCGCTCTGGAAGAACCGGTTGCACCCAGCGAGCTATCGGCGGCTGAAGCCCCTGCGGTCTCCGAGTCTTTCCCCGAGCCAAGTGCCGTGGCCGAGCCGCCGGTGTTGGAAGACGCCGAGCCGTCGCCCCTGGAGGACGCGCCTTCGCCAGTGGAGCCGGTTGTGACCGCCGAAGAGGTGCCGCCTCCGCCTCCTCCGTTGCCGGATACCATCCCGTTCCCTCCAGAACCGGCGGCCACAGTGCCGCCTGTGCCCCGACTCACGATCAGCCCCAAGGTGGTGCCGCACATTCGGGCTGTGCCCACGGAGCCGCCGCCAGGCGAGGCCGAGGTGCCTCCGATGCACCGGCGCAGTTTCAAGATCGGCGTGTTGATCGCGGTCGCCGGAGTGGCCCTCCTGTTGATCGTCGGCGCCCTGGTCGTTTGGAAAATGCTCGGGTCGGATAGCTCCGCACCTGTCGTGGCGGATAATCCGCCTGCGCCCGTCGAAAAGCCCGCCGCGTCTGCGAAGACGCCGGAGGGCCCCACGCCTTCGGCCACGTTGAACGAGGTGGCAGCCATGCCGAAAAAGACGATCGACCATGCCAAGTCGGTGATCGACCAGCGGACCGCGCAGGAAGAGTCGCGCGCGGAAGAGGCCTTTGCGTTGGAAAACCCCACCGTGCCGCAGCCTTCTGCGCCTGCACCCTCAACCGCAGCGCAGCCTGCCAAACCCGAGACGGTCCAGCCTGCTCCCGCGCCGGCACCGAGTGCCCCGCCGCCGCCTGCGCCCGTCGTGGTGCCCAAGGCGAGCAATGCCTTCAAGGCCTTCGTCTCGGAGGCGAAGATCAGCGGCGTCTTTCAGGGCACGCCTCCGCGGGCCCTGATCAATGGTCGTACGGTGCGCGCCGGCGAACTCGTCAACAAGGAGCTCGGTGTTTCCTTTGAGAGCATCGACGTCTCCACCAAGACGATCACCTTCGTGGACGAAGCGGGTGCGCGCGTCTCGCGCCGCTATTGAGCCAGTCGGTTTTCTTCGGCCCGCTCCGCTTCATGCGGCGCGGGCTTTTTACTGGTTCCACGTCTCGCGCAGAGCGCGGAGCAGCTCCGGATCCGTGGCGGCGTCGCTCACGCCGTTGACGATGAACTGTGTGCCGATGCACAGCAGGAGGAAGCCCATGATCTTGGTGAGTGCGTGCATGCCATTGGCGCCGATGAGTCCGACGATGCGCCCCGATAGGCTGAGCACCACGTGACTGATGGCCGCCACGATGACGATGCCCACGACGATGGCGGCGTAGTCGCGCCATTCCTTGGCGAGCGAGGCCAGCCCGATGGTCACGGCGATCGAGCCGGGGCCGCTCAGCATCGGCATGGCGAGCGGCGAAAACGAAATATCGGGTTTGGCGCGCGCCTCGGCGCGGCGTTGCTGTTCCTCGGGGTGGTCCTTTTTCGGTCCGGCAAACATCGAAAGGGCAATGCCGGAGACGAGCAGCCCGCCCGCGATGCGCATCCCGGGGACGGAGATGCCGAAGAAATTCATGATAAAGGTGCCTCCGAAGAGAAACGCCACGAGGATGCCCACCATGTAGAAACAGCCGCGGGTAACCTGCGCACGGCGCCGCTCCTCCGAATCACCTTCCGTGATGGCGAGTAGTACGGGAGTGGCCGCGAGCGGATTGATGATCGGCAACAGTGCGATGACCGTGGCGAGGATCAGTTCCCAAAAGTGGGAGAGCGTGTGCATGCCTGCACTGTGCGCGGCCTCGCGGCGGGCGCACGCCGATAATCCTTTTTTTGCCGATCACCAGCGGTCCACCGGGCCCTTGGGCACGGGGATGGCGGCGAGTTCGTCGGCGTTGGCCGGATCGAAGGCGTTGAGCAGCGGCGCCGGCTGGAAACGTGGCAACAGTTCCCCGCGCTCGTCGCAGAACTGCGCCCGCCACGTCTGGTACTCCGCGAGCACCGACTCGAAATCGGCGCGTGAGGCGATCGTGATGATGCGCTGTTTGAAGAGCTTTGCCGGACCGAAACGCCGCGAGTACCATGGCGCCACTTTGCGGAAAAACTTCGCGCCGCGCTCCTCGCCGTAGAACTCCACGTAGCGCTCAAAATGCCGCCGCATCACCTGCACGCGCTCGGCAAACGTGGCGTCGGGCAGCATCTCGCCGGTGCGCAGGAAATGGTCGGTGCGTTTAAAAATCCATGGATCGTAAAATGCGCCGCGGCCGATGGCGACGCCGGTGCAGCCGGTCTCGTCGATCATGGTCTTGGCGGCCTCCGGCGTGGTCACGTCGCCGTTGCCGAATACCGGAATGGACTTCACCGCCTGCACGACGGAGCGGATGCCGGCGAGATTGACCTGGCCGCCGAAGCCTTGGGCGCGTGTGCGGCCGTGTACGCAAAGTGCGGCGACGCCCTCGGCCTCCAGCACACGGGCGAGCTCGGGCGCGGTGAGGTTGTCGGCATCCCAGCCAAGGCGCATTTTCGCCGTTACGGGGATTTTCACGGCGGCGATCATGCCGCGCACGAGCGCAGCGGTCTTGCCGAGCTCGGTCATCATGGCGGAGCCGCCGCCGATCTGCACGACCTTGCGCACCGGGCAGCCCATGTTGATGTCGACGGCCTCGGCGCCGAGCTCCTGGCAGATGACGGCGGCGTCGCGCATCTCCTCGGCTACCGAGCCGAAAAGCTGGATGGCCATTGGGCGGTCGTCGGGGTGGCGCGCGGCGAGCTTGAGCGCGGTCGGGTTGCGCTCGATGAGCGAGCGGGCGTTGATGAGATCGGTGACGCCCCAGCCGAGCCCGCCGAGTTCGCGCACGGTGAGGCGCATGGGCAGGTTGGTGTAGCCGGCCAGCGGCGCGAGGCTGAGGTTGGACGAGAGCGTGTAGGGACCGAGGCGCATGGCGATCAGCGCGGGAGTGCGGCGACGGCGTGTTTCATGCGGCGCAACGCCTCGGTGAGCGTGCTGCGCGCGCAGCCGAAATTGAGCCGCACGTACTGGCCGCGCGGCGCGCCGAAGTAGGCGCACTCGGAGAGGCCGACGCCGTGCGCCTCGAAGTGGGTGATGGGGTCGTCGAGGCCGAGTTGCGAGACGTTGATCCAGGCGAGGTAGGTGGCTTCTATGGGCGCCTCGATGGTCAGTTGCGGCAGCTCGCTGGCGAGCGTGGCGACGAGCAGGTCGCGATTGCCGCGCAGGTAGGCGAGCAGCGCCTGCCGCCACGGTTCGCCGTGGCGAAACGCGGCCTCGCACATCGCGTAGCCGAGGCAGTTGACCTCCGCGACGATGCCCGCTGTGGCGCGGACGAAGCGCGCGCGCAACTGCGGGTCAGGGATGATCGCGAGCGAGGTGCCGAGGCCGGGGACGTTGTAGGTCTTGCTCGGGGCCATGAGCGTGACGGTGCGACGCGCGATGTCGTCGCCGAGTGTGCCCGTGGGGATGTGCGGCAGCGTGTCGTCGAGGATCAGGTCGCAGTGGATCTCGTCGCTGCACAGCACGAGCTGGTGGCGCAGGCAAAAGTCGGCGATGCGCGCGAGCTCGTCGCGCCGGAAGACGCGGGCGACGGGGTTGTGTGGGTTGCAGAGGAAAAAGAGTTTCGTGCGCGGGGTGACGGCGGCTTCGAGCGCAGGCCAGTCGATCTCCCAGCGGCGGGCGGCGCGGTCGAGCGTGAGCGGTACGGTGCGCGCGATGCGTCCGCTGTTGCGCGGCGCGGTCATGAACGGCGGATAGACGGGCGTCAGGCAGAGCACTTCGTCGCCCGGCTCGGCAAAGGCCTGCGCGGTGACGTTGAGGCCGACGACGAGGCCCGGCAGCCAGACCAGCCAGGACGGATCGATCTGCCAGCCGTAGTGGCGCGCGCAGTAGTCGACCACCGCCTCGGTCGTGGAGGCGACGGGGCGCGCGTAGCCGAAAATCCCGTGTGCGGCGCGCTGCTGGATCGCCTCGACGATGGCGGGTGCGGAGACGAAATCCATGTCGGCCACCCAGAGCGGCAGGATGTCGCGGCCGGCGTACTTCTGCCATTTCTGCGAGTCGGTGCCGACGCGCGAGGGCGCCGTGTCGAAATTAAAGTCGGACATGAAGGTGCGGATGGGCGGCGGGAGTTTTTCGGAGCGCCCGGTGTCGGGAGGCCGGTCGGATCGGTTGCGAGGCGGTGTGAAAACTAGCCTGGAGGCCAGGCGAGTTTGCGGCCGGAGAGTAGGTGGACGTGCAGGTGCGGCACGGTTTCGCCGGCGTCGGCGCCGTTGTTGACGACGAGGCGGAAGCCTGCGCCGAGCCCGAGTTTCTTCGCGAGCAGGCCGGCGGTGACGATCAGGTGGCCGAGCGTGGCTTCATCGGCAGTGGTGGCCTCCTCGGCGCGCGCGATGAGGCGCTTGGGGATGATGAGCAGGTGTACGGGGGCCTGCGGGTTGATGTCGTGGATGACGATGCAGCGGTCGTCCTCGTGCTCGATCTTCGCGGGGATTTCCCGGTCGATGATGCGTTGAAAAAGGGTTTTCGACATGACGTGCGATAGATGGCGCGGCGTGGTGCGCGTTTCGAGGCCTTTTTCTTGGGACGTGCGAAGGCGGCTTGCCTGCGCCGAGATTTGAGCTGATGACTTGGCCCCGCATGCCTACCCCGGAAAACCAGATGATGGCGGCTGCCTTGAAGGTGCCGCTGTACGCGAGCGATTTGCTGATGCCCGAGTATCGGGCCGGAGAGTTTGGCGAGTGGCGCCTGATGGTGGGCGGCGGCGGGCTCGACCGCGGGTTTCACAGCGGCATGTGGTTTGTGCCGAAGATGCCGATCCTGATGCGGCGAAAGGAAGGGCGGGATTGGGAGACGTGGATGTCGCTTTCCGTGCACGAAATCGAGAGCCAGGAGCTCGGCTGCCGCCACGCATTTGGCACGACGGTGGTGATGGGGCTGGGCATGGGCTGGATCGCGCTCAACGCTGCGCTCCGGCGGTGATCGGGTTGTTTCACGAGAGCGGGGCGGTGGAGTCGTTGCCCGAAGCGTTGCGCGGCAAGATCGAGATCGTCGAGGCCGACGCGCTTCTCTGGCAGCCGTCGGCGCCGGTGGATTTCCTGTATGCCGACATCTGGCTGACGCTGGCCGAGCCGGAAACGCTCGATCAGGTGCGGCGCATGCAGGCTAATGTGCGAGCGCGTCAGGTTTATTTCTGGGGGCAGGAGATCACGTTGTTCGCCCGGGCGGCCGCCTGGCGAGAGGCCGGCGAGGCGTGGACGATGGACTTGGTGCGCCGGTGTGCGGCGGAGCAACTCGGATTGCCGCTGCTATTGCCGGAGGGTATCGGTTATCCGGAGATGATCGACCGCGTGGTGGCCAGCCGTCGCCTGCGTGGGCTGCCGGTGCGCTAACTTGCCGCACGCCATTCGAGCAGGCGCCAGATGGCCTTCCGCAGTGTTAGCGGGCGCCTTCGCCGGGCGTGATTTGCTCGACCTCGATGTGGAGAGCCTGGCCGGGGGCGCAGTCGGCACGCAGGGCGACGAAGCGGTCGCGGTACTGGTCCCAGATCGGCCAGAGCGCGGTGCGGTCTGTTTCAGGAATGGGCAGGGTCTCAATCGCGCTTCTCGAAAAGAAGCCGAAACGGCCCTCGTCGATAGTCGGCGGGAGGGTGTCGATCGGGTTGCGGCAGCGGAATAAAAACATGAGCCAGTGACCGGCGCCCTCGTAGGCTTTTTCCGCGATCATGCAGAACAAGTGCAGGTCGGCGGGCGAAATCGCGTGGCCGGTTTCCTCCATGGTCTCGCGGGCGGCGCATTCGAAGGGCGATTCGCCGAGGCCCATTTCGAGTTTGCCCCCGATGGGGCTCCAAGAGCCGAGGTTCGGGGCCTTGTTGCGCAAGATCAGCAACAGCTCACCGGCTGAGTTTTCCAGGAAGACGAGGACGGCGATTTTATAGGAAAGGGAGGTCGCGGGCAGTTGAGCAGCCATGGGAGCAGCACACGCGAGTGCGGAGGCGGCGCAAGGGCGAAGCAGCGTGTAACTAGGGGATGAAAACTTGGCTAAATTCCGTGGGGTGGATGGTTGCGCTTGCGACGAGGCAGGTGCCGTTGTTCTTCAAGGACGAACAATGGTGGCAGCCAGCTCCACTAACGTCGTTTTGGGCCCCAGCCGTGCCGTGTGCGGACGCTTTGCGTCTGGGCGGCTGCGTCTGGTGTTGCGCAATTATCGCGTGGTGTCTCTGGAGACATTGGCGGGGGCAGAATGGGCGGATCGGGCGGGGCATGCGCTGGGAGAGCTTGGAAACGCTAGAGGTTGGCGCGGGCGTGTGGCGGTGGCGTTGCCGCTGACGGCGGTATTTCACATGCGGGTCGGGCAACTGCCGGCGGCTGCAGGGGCCCGGCGCGTGCGGCTGGCACAGCAGGCACAGGATGCGTCTGGGCTGCCTCTGTCGGAACTCACGTGGGCGGCTCAGCCGGTGGGCGATCCGGCCAGTCGGGAGGCAATCATGGCCGTGGCGCGTAGCTCGGAGGTAGCGCTGCTTCACACGCGTGGAGTGGCCGCAGGTGCCCGCGGCGTGTGCTTCATGAGTGCCGGATTCGCATTGTGGCGGGCGTTTGTGCACAACTATCCCGAGCAGGTGGCGCCGGCTGTTTTTGCAGCGGTGGAACCGGAGGGCCTGCACTTGCTTTTCGTTGACGGCCCCAGGTGGCAATTGCGTGCCCTTCGTTGGAGTACTGCGGGAGACGACGTACTCGCGCTGGCAGAGCTGGAGCTCAAGCGCGCGCTGGCACTTCATCGACACCAGGGAGAGTTGCGCGTACCTGAGGTTTTGTTTTGGGCTGCGCACCAGCGGACGGATGACGAGGCATTGAACCGGCTGGCCCAGGTGTTGGCTTTGCGCGTCGATCGATTCGATCCCTTTCGCCGGGTTGGCCGGAGCCCGGACTTGGTTCTCGACGATGACCTCGTCGCTCAGGGCAAACTGGTTGGTCTGGCGCTTCTGCGCCATGCTCGAGAGGTGCAGAAGCTCGATCTGTGCCCAGCTCACTTGAAACGTGAGGAGCGCCAGCGTGTGCTGCGACGCGTGGGCGTGGCGTTGTTTGTGGCGGTTGTCGCCGGACTGTGTTTCGGGGCAGGGGTTTTACGGCATCAGGCTGCTGTAGAAGCGAACGCGGCACGGGCGGCTCATGAGCGGTTGGCGATGGCCCGAGCCAAGGCAAGGCAGGCCGATCTGGACCGGGCAAGGCTCGCTGATTTGCGGTCGGAGTTGGCCGTCCTCTCGCATGTCGTCTCGGCGCGGCGAGGCTGGGCTGAGCTTCTGGCTGACTTGGAACGACGCCTCGCGGTGGTGGGCGATGTCTGGCTGGATGAACTCCACTATCAATCTGGGACGGCGGATTTGCAGGAGGGCAAAGGGGCTCGGCTTGTCATCAAAGGGGTTTTCCTCGGGGCGCAGGGGGCGCGTTCTTCATCGGATACGTCCACCCGGGCCCGGGCGTTGGTTGGCCAGTTGGCACAATCAGCGGGAGTGGTCTCCGTCTGCGAGGAGCATTTCGACGAGGATGAGCCTGGGCTGGTGCGTTTCGGCTGCACGCTAGTGTTGAAAGGTGCTCCATGAGGGCGGGCCTTCAACTTCCACGTTTGGGACTGCGAGGTGCGGGGTTGCTGGTGCTCGGCTTGCTCGGTGTGTGTGCCGTCTGGGATATCCGACATCGTTGCGCGGAGGTTTCTCGGAGCCGCCGACAGCAGAGCGCCTGTGCCGCGGAGTTAAGGCCACTTGTCAGTGCAGCTGTCGAGGACGTGGCAGCGGCGATCACGCAGAGTGAGCAGGCACTCGATGGCGCAAGGAGGGACTGCGGGTTGCTCGCGGTGGAGCGTGCGGCGTCTGCGCCGGAGTATTTCGAGTTGTCCGAGCGGCTGGCGCGGTGGCGGGAGCAGGCGCGTGTGGCGGGACTTCGCATCAAAGAGGGCGAGCGTTTTGGCTTCGCCGTGCGGGGAGCCGATTTGGGCGAAGCAGAGTCGCCCGGCCGATTGCGGCGCCGGTTGCGGGCGATGGATCGGATGGTGGAGTCGGTTTTGATCGCTCGACCGGAGGAGGTTCTTTCGTGGCAGTGCGTGGAGCCTGCAGACGGGGCTCTGGCGCCATGTCTTGCCGGGGGAATGGTTGCTGGGACGACGGTGCGGGTCGTGTTTTCTGGGGATACGGATACGCTTCGGGGCTTGCTCAATACATTGTCAGGGGCCGAACCCGCGTGGATTATCCATTCGGTCGACGCAAGACGCCGGCATGTCGCGCAGGGCTCTCCGGTCGTTTCAATGGCCCGTGAGGACGACGCTGCGTCGTCATTGGTGATGCGGGCCGAGGCTGTCTCCCCCAGGGAGATGCTGAATGGGCCAAATCGGCGGGTGTTTCCGGTGGGTGTGATGCACTTCGAGGTGACTGCGTCGTTCCTGGAGTGGACAGGCCAGGCGAGGCCGAGGCCATCCATCGGCGCTGAGTGGAAGTCCCCGTGGCCTGCGGCGGAGGCGAGCGCGGGCGCGTTGTTTACGCCACCAACACTCTGGTTTGATGATGATGTGCAGCGCTGGGCCAGGGCTCAGCTGGAGAAACAAGATCCCAGGCCGGTTATTTTGCCTGTGAAGGTTCTCGGTGTGATGCCCGAATTCTTCCGTCTCCAACTGAGCGGCTACATCGGGGACGAGCATGGCGGCTGCGGCGTGTTTACCAATCAAGAGACTCGGGAGTCGTTCCTGGCTGGCGTGGAGGCGGATGTGCCCGGGCTCGGCGTTCGCATCCTGAAAATCTCACGCGACCGTGCCCACGCTAAGACGACTGCGAGCGTGCTCGATGCCCGTTGCGGCGAGGAGCTCGAGTTGTCCGACCAGCATTGGAAAGAGACGGGCACCCTGATCGCAGCACTTGAGGTGGCCGGCGTGTACCGTCGGGTGCGTGTGGATGATGACTTTTCAGTGGGTGGAGTCCGCTACCATGTTGAGTCGATTCGTGATGCACCGGCGTGCGTTGAGATCACGGCGGAATCGCCCGCGTGGCCCGGTCGCGTGGTGCGCACGCTCAAGCCCCCCGAACCCTTTACCCCATGAGTACGCATACCCTGTTCCGATGTCTTGTTGTGATGGCTTCCCTCTCGGGCCCCTTATCTGGGGCAGTCGCGGAGCCTCCGCCGCCGAGCCCTCGCACGGCGGCGCGCGCCGAGATGATGCGCTCGGTGGAGCAAAGTTGGGGGCACGTGCCCGGCAGGGATGTCGTGGCGCTCGGATCGGCGAATTCGGAAGTGAGGAGTCCACTGGATAGGAAACTCGACGAGATCGTGTTGCCGGAGGTGAGTTTCAATCGGGTGGAGCTGGCGAGTGCGGCAGGGTTGCTCGGCGCGGCGTCGGTGGCGCACGATCAGTCAGAAACTGGTCGGAAGGGCGTGAATATCGTGCTGCTCGACCCGCAGCGGAAAGGAGCGGCGGTCACGCTGTCCGTCAACGGGCTGACGTTGCGTCGCGTGATCGAGCTGGTGGCGGCCGCCGGTGGGTGTCGCTACGAGGTGCAGGCCGACGCGGTGGTGCTGCGCCCGCTCGGAGATGTGGGCGAGGTCGAGATGGAGTTTTTCCCGGTCGCACGCGCGACGGTGTTGCGGATGACCGGGCAGTCGGGATTGGCGAATTCCTCCAAGGGCGCGCCGGCGCAGCAGGGCGAGGCGGAGGCGATCCGGGCGTTTCTCCAGCAGGCGGGCATCGTGTTCGACGCGACGCCGGGGGCGAGTCTGGCCTACGATGGGGCGTCGATCATCGTCTCGCAGACGCCGCGCAATCTGGAGCGCATCCGAGGGCTGCTCGCGCGGTACCGGGAGGTGCGGCAGGTGGAGATCGAGGCGAAGTTTATGGAGGTGCAGGAAGGGGCGCTGGAAGAGTTGGGTGTCAACTGGCGCGTGACGCGGCGCGGGGTGGCGCAGTTCGATCCGGCGACGGGCGCGCCGGTGATCGATGGCAGCGGGCGGCAGGTGTACAAGCCGCAGGAGGTGTACGACACCTCGGGATCGAACCGCAGCCTGCCGGGCGCATTTTCCGGGTCTCAGACGACGAGCGACATCCTGGTCGATGGCGAGGCGGTGGCGAACATGGCCGCGCCGACGCTGCCGGGGGCGGCGCAGCTCGCGGACAAGGCGGCGCCGCTGGCCACGATCTCGGGCTTCGTGGGCGAGTTTGACGTCGCGGCGGTGGTGCGGGCGCTGTCGCAGCAGCAGGGCTCGGATCTGCTGAGCGCGCCGAAGGTGACGGTGCTCTCCGGCAATGTGGCGACGATCACCGTGGCGCAGGAGCTGCGGTATCCGCAGAGCTATGGCGAGATTCGCAGTGAAGTGGGCACTTCGAGTGCGCAAAACAGCGGAAGCGCGGGCGTGACGATCACCTCGGGTACGCCGCAGAGTTTTACGACGCGCAACGTCGGCGTGGAGTTGCAGGTGTTGCCGACGGTGGAGGAGGACAACGACGCGATCAGCCTCGATTTGCATCCCAAGGTGACGGAGTTCGAGGGCTTCGTGGAGTATGGCGGGCCGAGTCTGGCGATCTCGGGCGGGCGCTCGGTGACGGTGCCTCCGGGGTTTTATCAGCCGATCTTTTCGGTGCGCGAGGTGACGACGAAGGTTACGCTCTGGAACGGCGCGACGCTGGTCATGGGTGGGCTGACGCGCGAGGAGGTGAAGACGGTGAACGACAAGGTGCCGGTGCTTGGCGACATCCCGCTTCTCGGGCGGTTATTCAGGTCGAAGGGCGAGAGCGCGCAGAAGCGCAATCTGCTGATTTTCGTGACGGCCAATCTACTCAGTCCAGGCGGTGCCCTGCGTCCACAGGTTGCGGCGGCGGGGGCGGTGGATGGGCACAAAAAAGCCGACCGGTGAAGGTCGGCTTTGGTAAAGCGGGTTGCGCTTAAAACGGCACATCTTCGTCCACGTTGCCCTGACTGGCCGGGGGGGGCGCGGCGGGGC
>ERZ795059.4607-NODE-4607-length-12871-cov-4.994928_pt1 | contig 12871 bp, 12 predicted proteins | sample MGYA00375143_ERZ795059 | MGnify/ENA primary metagenome ERZ795059 (study PRJEB30188, sample SAMN05720168) | activated sludge metagenome | isolation source: Anaerobic digester | place: USA | collected 2015-01-07 ... | reverse complement strand
AACAGCGCTCCGGGCCGAATGGTTCGGCTGTCAATCGATATCTCCTTAACATCCTGATCCTCTTTCCCGCGCTGAAGAACGCCACCCGTAGCCTGTAAAATATCCTGTATTGTCCACATGGAAATTTTCCATTATTCCTTATTTAACACGACGATGATCCCGACATCCTTTTATATAAACACTGCCGGACAATCGCCTTTTCATCGAAGGGAACGGTCTGGTTCTTAAATATCTGATAATTTTCATGCCCTTTGCCGGCCAGAAGTACGACATCCCCCATGCCGGCCGCCTGGACCGCGGCCTCGATCGCCGCTGTCCTGTCCTGGATAACCCGGTAGCGGTCATGCGTAAACCCCGATAAAATCTGGTCAATAATCTGTTGCGGAGGCTCACTGCGGGGGTTGTCATTTGTCACAATCACATGATCAGCGAACTCGGACGCCACGCGCCCCATTTTCGGCCGCTTTCCCGCATCCCGGTCGCCGCCGCAGCCAAAAACCAAAATAATCCGGGTCCGGGAAATAGCTCTGATAGCGCGTAAAACATTTTGAAGCGCGTCTTCCGTGTGGGCGTAATCAATGAACACATGAAAAGGCTGTCCGCAGCGAATCGCTTCCATCCGTCCGGGGACAGACACGCAGGACTCGACCCCGGTCTGGATGTGTTCCCAAGACACCCCCTCCCCCAGCCCTACGGCGCAGGCGGCCAAGATATTATAAACATTATGTTGACCGATCAGCCCGGACTTAACCTGACAACGCCCGTGAGGAGTGACGACGTAGAATTCTGTCCCGCTCAATGACAGGCGGATCTCTTCAGCCATGAAATCCGCGGGGCTTTCGACCCCGTATGTCAAAAGCCGTCCTTTTGTCAAGGAACATAGTCTTCGGCCATAAGGGTCATCCCCATTGATCACCGCCGTACTCTGCGCAGAGAGCGAGACAAAAAGCCTGGATTTCGCCAGAAAATAATCCTCCATGTTCTGATGATAATCCAGGTGATCCTGCGTGACATTCGTTAAGACCGCCTGCACGAAAGGGATCCCTTCCACCCGGCCCTGATGCAGGCCATGGGACGACACTTCCATAACGCAAGCCTCGGCTCCCTGGGACGCGAGCCCGGATAGGAACCGGAAATTCTCCACCAACCCGGGCGTGGTATTTTTGGAAGGCCACACCGTGTCGCCCAGACGGGAATTAATCGTTCCCACCACCCCGCAGCTCCGCCCCGCTTGTTTCAGGATGGACTCAACAAGATACGTTATCGTTGTTTTTCCATTGGTTCCTGTGACCCCGATCACGCGCAACCCCTGACAGGCGTCCCCGTAAAAACGCCAGACCAGTTTCTGCAGACAGCGCTGGGCATCAGGAACCCTTAACACACAGGGAGCGCTCCCCCGCCAGTCTGCACAGTCCGTCACGATGACCCGGGCCCCGTTCTGAACCGCATCCGGGATATACCGAGAACCTTCTTCCTTGGGCCCGCGGAGAGCGACAAAAAGGCTCCCGGGAGCAACTTCTCTGGAATCCGAGCACACCGACTGAACATCAATGTCCTCACACGGCTCCGGGAGGGCGTCGTCATAAATGTCTTTTAGAAGATCCACAAGCCGCATGCGTTTCCTCACCCAGAAGGATTTAAAGATCTTAAATATTTAATCGTGTCCATTAACATCTCTTTAAACACCGGAGCCGCCACCGTTCCCCCGTAATAATTGGGGCTCGGTTCATCAAAAACAACGACTGCGGCAACACGGGGGTTATCAACCGGGGCGAATCCGATAAAAGTCGCGTAATACTTCCTATGAGAATACTGGCCGTTCTCAACCTTCTGTGCCGTTCCGGTTTTCCCAGCCACAGACAACCCATCAATGCGGGCACGCTTCCCTGTCCCGTTGTCAACAACGCCCTGCAAGATCGCTTTCATCCTCTCAGACGTTTCAGTCGAGATAACCCGCCCCCGGATTTCCGGGAAGAACTCCTGGATCAGTTCATCTTTGTTGTCTTTGATGTATTTGACGACAAAAGGCTTCATGGCAATACCGCCGTTGGCAATCGCCGAAACGGCACACACCAACTGCAAAGGGGTCACGGCAACCTCATGCCCGATGGGAACCGCGCCAATGGACGTCTTGGACCACGTGGAAGGAGGAGGGATCAGCCCCTCCACTTCCCCGAGCAAATCAATGCCGGTCTTCTGTCCGAACTGAAAGGCCCGGGCATAACGGTAAACCTTTTCAGCCCCGAGCTTCTGGGCGATCTTCGTGGTCCCGATATTGCTGGATTGTTCAATCACCCCCTGAAACGTCAAAGTCCCATGCGGATGGCTGTCATGTAAGATATGGTTGCCGACACGGTACTCCCCATTTTCACAAAAAATCTTGTCATCTTCCTGGAACGCCTTCTCTTCGATAGCCGCTGAGGCTGTGACAATCTTAAAAACGGAGCCCGGTTCATAGATATAAGAAATTCCACGGTTCGTCCTTTGCTCCGGCGCACTTTCGGCAAAATTCTCCAAATCATAGGTCGGACGGTTCGCGAGGGCCAGGATTTCACCGGTATGAGGATCCATCACAATGATCGTCGCCCCTTTCGCCTTGTTCTGCTGAAACGCCTTGTCCAAAGCCCTTTCCGCGATGTACTGTATCGTTTCGTCAATCGTCAGGACGAGATTAAAGCCATCCTGCGGTGGAGACGCGCCCTTTTCTATCATCAAATCCCGCTGCTTAGCGTCTCTTAAAATCTGCGCCCAGCCTTCCTTGCCTTTGAGGACCTCATCATACTTGAGCTCCAGGCCATCCAACCCCGCATTATCCATCCCGGCAAACCCGATCACATGCGCTGCCAGGTTCCGGTTAGGATAATACCGTTTGCTCTCCCGGATAAAATCCAGTCCAGGTATTTTCAAAGCCTGAATTTCTTCCACAACATCATCCGGAAGTTTCCGAGATAACCAGACAAAATATTTCGGACGCGCGAGCCGCTCCCGGATAAAAGCGGGATCCAAGCGGGCCCGGGACGAAAGCTCCCTCACCGCCCGTTCCTTATCCTCGGACGTCATCAGCCGGGGGTTGGCGAACAAAGAGTATGCCGTCATATTCAACGCCAAATGCCTTAGCCGCCGGTCATAAATTGTCCCGCGCACCGGCTCCAGCTTGATATAATGGTTATGCTGTTTCGCCGCCAGTCCCGCGAGGTGCGTTGGACGAAAAACCTGCATCCATGCCAGCCGGGCAGAAAAATACAGCAGACACGCAATCAAGAAAAGGAAAACACTGATAAAACGTAAGGTCCGTTTACGAATATACACCGGTCCACTCCGAACCGAATTCACCCATGGTTATGTGTCTTTAATTCCGGCTTCAGCGGTAACATCGCGCAACATTTTATATGGAGAATCCGACCATTCGCAAAAACCGCAATGAGGTTACGGCTCTTTCCGCCAAGACCGGAGGATACGGCTTTTGTCAAAAGATCGCGCCTCGGCCTCGGACTTAAATGAAAGGAAACTCAGGAGAGGTTTGATTGGCCCTTCGTTTCGGGACACCGTCCCTTCATGCTCCGCGTTTAAAGATTCTGTTGTGACAAGCTGCACGATATTCTCATCATCGCTGAACTGAAAGATCGAGTTGTCCGTTAACAGGGTCACTCCCAAGTTGAGTGAAGATTTCAACTGCATGATATTATATGTCACACGGCCATTTTCGCTTTTCAGGGTGACAATTTCTTTCTCACGGGTCTTCCCCTGATAAGCGTAGTCAAATATCTGCATCTGCAAATGCGTATAGATCAAAGCAAAAACAGTGACGGTCGACATAACCTGTATAGACTTAACCAGTTTCATATAACACTCTTTCTTTTTTCCAAGCGGCAATATTGCCAAAATTTATTTTCTTTCTCCGACCCTCAAGCGGGCACTGCGGGCACGGGGGTTATCCAGCACCTCTTCCTCCGAGGGGCGGGACGGTTTCTTAGTCACGATGCTAAAAAGTCCCTTTTGACTTAACATCCGGAACTTATGCTTGACAATTCTATCTTCCAACGAATGGAATGAAATTACTGCTATCCTCGCCCCCGGCCTCAGGAATCCGACACACTTGTCCAAAGCGATCTCCAAAGATTCGAGTTCCCGGTTGACCGCGATGCGGAAGGCCTGGAATGTTCTCGTCGCGGGATGGATCTTCTGCCTCTTATACCGATGAGGCAGGGCTTTGAGGACAATTTCTTTCAGCTCACTGGTGGATTCGATGGGATGGCGGCCTCTCTCTTCGACGAGGAATCTCGCAATCCGGTTATGCAACCGTTCTTCCCCATAGACTTTCAAAATACTTGATAATTCCTTTTCGGAAAGAGAATTGATCAAATCATATGCTGAAAAAGCAGCCTCCTGGTCCATGCGCATATCCAGCGGGCCTTCCGCCATTAAACTGAAACCCCGTTCCGGATTATCCAACTGAAAGCTGGAAATCCCCAAGTCAAATAACATCCCGTCCGCACAAGACACATTGAACTGCTCAAGGATGACGTCAAGCTTTCTGAAATCTTCATGCACAAAATCACAACGCAACGGTTGTTTGGCAAGACGCTGACGGGCGACTTCCAAGGAATCGCTATCCCGGTCAATCCCGATGATCCTGCCCTGTTCACCCAAGACAGCCGCCGCAGCCTCCGCATGCCCTCCTAATCCTAAAGTACAGTCCACCAGGCATCCTCCTCTCGGTAGGCGTAGAGATTCCAAGACCTCCTGCATCATCACGGGGGTGTGCCCAGGATTTTCATTTTTCATGTGTGCGAGCGTGTTTATCGCGACATCGACCATAAGAAACCAGGCTCATTCTGACAGCATATTATTTAAAAGGTGATCCCTTCAAAACGGATTAGTCCGCTTGCATCATGTTTTCAGCGATCCGTTCAAATGACTCGGAATTATTATCATAAAATGATGCCCAGGTTCCGGCATCCCAAATTTCAATTCGATTAGAGACGCCAACCAATATCGTGTCTTTTTGAATACCGGCATAGGTTTTCAAATACGGGGGAATAATAAAACGACCTTGTTTATCCGGGATCACATCTGCCGCCCCCGAAAAAAATAACCGGTTAAAATGGCGGGATTCCTGTTTCGTAAACGGCATGCTTTTGAATTTTTTTTCCTGAATCCTCCATTCCTCCTCGGCAAACATAAAGACACACTTATCCAGCCCCCGGGTAAGAAAAAATTTTTCAATACCGCCTTCCTTACAAACATCCCTGAACCGGGCTGGAAGGATTAACCGCCCCTTTTGATCGAGAGAATGGCAATATTCACCATAAAACATAGTTTAATCCTGACGTCTTAACCCACTACCCACCACTTTCCACCACTTTGTATTCAAGTATATCGAAAATGCTCATTCTCGTCAACAGCAAAATATTCTATTTTGTTGCAATACAATAGTTTGTATTACAGCAAAATACACACAACAATATATGGTAGCCAAAAACAATAAAAATACCGGCCCCACAGCCTCGCAGCCCCACTCTTCTGGAAAAATTGCAAGAAAAATTCAATAAATAGATAAAAAAGGATTAGATCAAAGAAGGGATAATGAGATGTGTTCTTCGAAACCAACGACGAGCGTTCGCTTCATCGGATTGAATCTGCCGGACCAAACTGTGACGAGAATCAAATTTTATTTCTTCTCGGATTTTTTTATTAAAAAAAATAATAATTTTTTCACCGTAAATATTACGGTTAAAGTTAAAAATATTCACTTCAATGGTTATGCGGCCAGAAGGACGGATGGACGGCTTCCGCCCTATATACGCCATCCCGGGAAAAAGACGGCCTTGATACTGGACATAAACAATATACACCCCGCTGGGCGGGATCAACTGCCGTCTGGCCGAAACATTAGCGGTCGGGAAACCCCATTGACGGCCCAGGGCGTCCCCATGAACCACATTCCCCTCAATCGCAAAAGGGCGGCCCAGGAGACGGGAAGCCCTGGGGAGGTCGCCATCCAAGATATGTTGCCGGATCATGGTGCTGCTGATGATTTTCTGGGCGCCCTTTGAAGTGGGTACGGTCTGGACCTTGAATTTATGTCTTTCGCCCTCCTCCCGGAAAAGAGCCAGGGTTCCGAGCCGGTCCCTCCCGAAACGGAAATCATCGCCGATAATCACGGTATGGGGAGCCATCCTTTCGACAAGGTATTTTTCGATAAACTGACGCGGAGGGATCCGTGAGAACTCCCGGGTGAAATGGATAAGCCAACAGACATCAAGGCCGAAGTCCGACAGCAATCTCTCTCGTAACGACAAAGTCATGATCAGCGGAAGACTTTGCCCGGGCCTGAGCACATGCAACGGATGAGGATAAAAAGTCATAACCACAGCCGTCCCGTGGCAAGCCCGGGCCTTTTTGACCACCTGATGAATGACCTTTTGATGACCGCGATGCAAACCATCAAAGACGCCGATGGCTATGACAGGATGAGGATATTGTTTTTTGACTTGACTTAAGCGGGTTATCAATTCCATCTCTATAAAAAAACCGCTCTAGGAAACGCTACCGGGCGGTTCCATTCCAAAGTTTTACATGCTCCGGCCCCAAATCCTCAAGGGCGACAGCCTCATCAATACGAAAAGGGCCAACCCGAGTTCTTTCAATCTCGGAAATACAAGCGATATTGTTCAGGCGTTCCGCCATATCCTCGGCGAGTTGCCTCACGTAGGTGCCCTTCGAACATTCAACATGAAACGTAACCCTCGGCGGGGAAAAATCAACAAGCTGCAAATCACGAATTGTAATCGCGCGGGGCTCGCGTTTAACCTCTATCCCCTTCCGGGCCAGCTCATATAAACGTTTCCCATTCACCTTGATAGCCGAGACCATCGGAGGAACCTGCACGATGTTTCCCCTGAAGCCCTTCATGATATTTTCGAATTGCTCCCGCGTCACTTGATCATAACCAATCTGCTTCAGGATTTTCCCTTCAATATCAGCGGTTGTTGTTTTGGTGCCTAAAATCATGCTGGCTTTATACCCCTTGTCATAGGCTTCGAATTCCTTAAACAACTTTGTGCAGCGGCCCAAAAGGATGATCAAGACTCCCGTGGCCAAAGGGTCAAGAGTCCCCGCATGCCCCACCCGCTTCATCTTGAGAATGCGCCGCACCCGGGAAACGACATCATGGGATGTCATCCCCGACGGCTTATTGACAACAATGATACCATTATATGGAGATTCGTCTTTCATAAGATCCTTTTTGATAAAATGGACTGAACCGCCGAAGGACGCGTCAGATGACCTCGCTGATTTCCTGCAACACGCGTTTTTTGGTGTGATTCAAGTCGCCCTTCACCAAACAGCCACTTGCCCGGCTGTGCCCTCCTCCCTGGAAATGATACGCGAGCCAGGCGACATTCACCCTGGAAAGGGACCGGAAATTGACCCGGGTGACATCCTTTTTCTCGACAGTAAAAATTACGATGACTTCGACGTCTTTGATGGCGCGGAAATGCCGGAAAATCCGGTCCCGCAGGTCAAACTCTTCCGAGAACCGTTTCAAATCCTTCTGGGACAAAACCAGGCAGATAACTTGATTATTAAAATGCCTCTCAAAAGAGCTAACCAGTTTATTGAAATTATTTAAATCCCCCAGGGTGATCGACTCATACAATTTGATATACAACTTGTTGGACGACACCCCGAACGACAACAACCGGGAGGCCACCTCGTGCGTATGCGGGGTGGTGTTATCGTAACGGAAGCATCCTGTGTCCGTTAAAATCCCGGTATACAAAAGCTGCGCCAAAGTTTTTGTTAAAGGACAGGAAATATCCGCCAGCAGATCATAAAGCAATTCCGCCGTGGAAGAGGACTTGGGCACGACACAGTTATATTGCCCAAAAAAACTGTTGGTGACATGATGATCAATGTTCACCAAGAGCGTGCCAGGAGACAACAGTGGCTGAACAGGCCCGATACGGTTAAAATCCCCACAATCGAGAATAATGGCCATGTCAAAATCCCATTTCTTGATGCTGGACGCCAAACGGATCTGTCGGGCGCCCGGCAGAAAGTGGAACCTCCGGGGGATGGGTTCAGGGCTGACCGCAATGACTCTTTTCCCCAAATGGCGGAGAATTTGAACCATAGCACACTGGGACGCCACGGCATCAGGATCAGGATTCACGTGGGTGCACACTAAGAAAGAATGGTGTGCCCTGAGTACCTGGCTGATTTCCTGGAAAGAATTGTTTTTACGCGCCACCTGTGGCTCCTTGATCTTGTGTTTCCGTATCATCTGTCGCGGCCTGCGTGGGCAATTTCTTGATATCCAACAGCGTCTGTTCGACCCTGGCGCTGTATTCGATAGACGGGTCATAAATAAATTCCAGTTCCGGAGTATAACGTAAAGTCAAATTCTGCCCGATTCTCCTGCGGAGGTATCCCGCGGCATGGTTCAAGCTACGAACAGCATCGTCAGTATTGCATTGCGAACCTAAGACACTGAACTTAATCTGGGCATAATGCAAATCCGGACTCACGTGAACTTCAGTAATGGTTACAAACTGTAACCGGGGATCGTGCATTTCCTGCTGCAGCAGGACGCCGATCTGCCGTTTGACCAACTCATTCACTCTTTCCATCCGCCCCATTAAAAATCTCCTTACCTATATTCGACAGGTTCGTTCCCTCATAAATTCCAACTGCCGGGCCCGGTCCGGGCACCGGCCATTCAATTTTTGCTCCATAACTTCCGCCAAGATGCGCCCGACGATCCGAGACGGGCGCTTCCCCAAGGCTTTCTGGACATCTTCCCCGGTTATGTCAAGTCTGATATGGGCCAACTTCTCCAAAAAAAGATCAACCCGCTCATGTACTATCTTAACGGAAGTTCGCAAACGAATAAAGAGAATATTTTCCAAAGCCAAAGGTTTTAATATAGCATAAATATCGCTGGATGCCATCCTTTTAACTGATAAGAGTTTTGCCTGGCTCGTGGCTTGGATCGCGCCCAGAAGCGACTCTTTTTCCCTCCGGCAGACCGGGACTCCTTTTAAAATATATTCAATCTGTACTTTATCCAGCCCCGCCAGAAGCGCCATGAAACGGATCATGGGCCAATCGGCTTCTTGCGCGGGATAAAACGAAGGCAGCCTCCGGCGGCGCTCCTCAATCTGACCCAACACACGATCATTGATGGCACGCCCTTTAAAGAAACAATCCAGGCCCCCAAGCCGGCGTAACCTCCGGACACAGCCGAGCGCCTCCTCTTCTTTGAGGACCTTACGGAAATCCGTGAAATAGCGCGCCGGCTTAATCCGGGCCAGGACGTTCCGACGCAAGGCTGACTTCAAAAGCCGGTCCGTCCGCGGCTCAAACTTAAAATTCAACCGTTGCTCAAAACGGACCCCTCGCAGGATCCGGGTCGGGTCATCGATAAAACTGTTATCGTGCAGTATCCTAAGGTGCCGGCGGAGCAAATCATGGACCCCGTCGTATAAATCCCGCAGGACCCCGGCATCCGGGCCATGCAAAACGGCGGCCATAGCGTTGATTGTAAAATCCCTCCTTTTTAAATCCGCCTCAAGCGTCCCCGGCCTAACAACGGGAAGTGCGCCGGGGTGGGGATAAAATTCCTCCCGGGCCATGGCGAAATCCACGCTGATCCGATCCGGGCTCGTGACGGTGGCGGTTTGAAACCGTTCATGGATTTTCAATTCCCCCCGAACTAAGTCTGCCACACGTTGCGCCAACTCTATGGCGTTCCCCTCCACCACGCAATCCAGGTCCACATTCCGCTTCTGAAGAAGAATATCCCTGACCGTCCCTCCGACGATATAAACCGAGATGCCGGCACCTTCTGCGGCCCGGGACACGCCGTGAAGCAGGGTTTTGACCTGCGGATTTAAATGCTGCCAGGAAATTTTACGCATCAAGCCCCTTGGGGGATTTTCTTATCCCCGTGGATGATAATGTTTATGAATATTTTTCAACCGCTCCCGGTCCACGTGCGTGTAAATCTGCGTGGTGGAAATATCCGCATGACCCAACATCTCCTGGACCGCCCTGAGGTCCGCGCCGTGCTCAAGCAAATGAGTGGCAAACGTGTGCCGCAATGTATGTGGTTTAATCGCCTTCTTAATATTCGCTTTCTTGGCGTAAGCCTTGACGACTTTCCATAAACTCTGCCGGCTCATTTTTTTCCCAAGACGGCTCAAAAAAACGTCTGAGGACAGCCTGGATTTCAACAAACTCCCACGGCTCCCATCGCAGTAAATTCGCACCGCCTCCCGGGCTCTTTGCCCCAAAGGGATAATGCGCTCCTTACGCCCTTTCCCGATACACCGGACGTATCCCAACTCAAGGTTGACCTGATCCAGGCGCAGGTTCGCCAGCTCGGAAACCCTCATCCCGCTGGCGTAAAACACTTCTAAGATGGCCCGGTCGCGGACCGCCTGCCAGGTATCTCCCCGGACCGACAGGATCATCGCTTCAATTTCCTGCTGATTAAGGACTTCAGGGACCCTCTTCCATAATTTTGGCGTTTCCACCAAGGAACTCGGGTCTTCCTGTTGAAAATTCTCCCTGACGAGGAAACGGTGGAAGGTCTTGATCGCGGCTAACCGCCGGCAAATGGTCCGGGCCGACAAGCCGGATTTTTTCTGGACATAGACATAATCGGAAATATGCTGCCGGGTGATCTGCCGGAGCCCCTTAACCCCGGACTGTTCGCAATACGCCAGATAACTTTGAAGATCCCGTCGGTAAGCGAACAATGTGTTGTCTGCCAACCCTCTTTCAACCGATAAAAAACTTATGAAATCATCAATAAATTTCTGCATCACCAGCCACCCTCACGGTTGCAGCCCCTCTCGCCCCAAGGCCGTTTTCAATGTCTGTCGTATCCTCCGGTCAAGGCTCAAAAGATCTTTTATATAACTCTGGTACGGCCGGTACGCCGCTGGCTGCGAGAACGCGTCTCGAATTTGGCCCATCTCCGCGTTGATCTGCCGCAGTTCGCCGCGGGAAGATTCGGGCAACAGCGCCTCCATCCCTTCCAGCTCTTTCAAACACGCCTTCAGTGAAAACACGATACGCTTGTCACTGGCCTTGTCTTCCATGTTCGTGATCGCTTCTTTAGTCCAAACTAAAACCCTGTTGAAATGGCCCTGATACTTATCTTCCGGCGACAACTCCGCCGCCGGATATTCTTCCGGTTCAAAAACCGGTTGAACCGCTGTTTCCACGTCGGCCGAGCGTTTTTTGCGGATGAACTTCTTCCGCACGGGCTCACACCCGCTCAAAAGAATCTGAACGGCGAGCAGCCCCCCAATCAACCATGCCATAACCGGCAGATCCTGACGGGACGGGCATCTAAACATGAATCATCTCCTTAAATTGTTGCGGGGTCAAAATGGTGACATTGAGCTGTTTGGCTTTCGTAAGTTTGGACCCAGGGTTATCTCCCGCGACCACATAATCGGTCTGTTTGCTGACGGCTGCCATGACGTTCCCCCCATTACTTTTTACGAGAGCCGCCGCCGCCGTTCTTGAAAGCCCGGGCAACTCCCCGGTAAACACAAACGTCTTGTCGGCCAGAAGCCCCGTTGCTTCTTTGAGCGGTTCTTTCATATTGACGCCCGCCTTCTTCAATTTCTCGATAAGAGCGTGCGCTGCCGGCTGACGGAAAAAGCCGATCACGGATCGGGCCATGATGTTCCCGAATTCTTCAATCTCAACCACCTCTTCGCACGACAACTCAAATAGGGCGTCCATGTGACGGGCCCTTTGGGCCAAAACAAACGCTGCCTTCTCTCCGATATTATGAATCCCCAAGCCAAATATAAGGCGGGATAGGGGCTGCTGCTTGCTCGCCTGAATCGCGGCCAGCAGATTGCCGGCTTTTTTATCTTTGAAAGACTCCAAACACAAAAGTTCGGATTTAGTTAAGAAATAAATGTCCGCCATATCCCGGAGCAGATTGCGGCCGAACAACTGCGCGACAACCGACTCACCCAGCCCGTGGATATCCATGGCTCCCCGGGACGCGAAATGAATCAGCCGGCGCTCCAGCTGCCTGGGGCAAGACGGATTGATACAACGGACCGCAACCTGGCCGTCGCGCTCTTTTTCAACCGCCCCCCCGCAGACCGGACACGCTTCAGGGGCAGAAAAAATCTTGGAACCAGAGGCCGCGGGAGAAAGGACTTTTACGACTTTCGGGATCACGTCCCCCGCCCGTTCCACAAGGACCCGGGCTCCGACATAAACACCCAAACGGGCGATCTCTTCAAAATTGTGCAACGTGGCCCGAGAGATCGTCACTCCGGCGCAAGGCACCGGATCCAACTCGGCCACCGGTGTCAGGACGCCGGTCCGGCCCACCTGGACGACGATATCCTTCACATTCGTGGTGGCCTGGGACGCCGGGAATTTATAGGCCACAGCCCAACGGGGATTCTTAGCTGTTGTTCCCAACTGTTGCTGCTGGCTCAGGTCATTCACCTTGATCACCACCCCATCCACTTCATAAGGGATAGACTCCCTCCGGTCTTGAAATTCCCGGCAAAAATCCTTCACCTCCTGAAAAGTCCGGCAGAGACGTTTATGCCCGTCAACACAAAACCCCGTCTCCTGCGCTGTCTTAAGAAAATCCCATTGAGTCTGCGGCGGGGATCCTCCCTCCATGCTCCCAAAAGAATGAACCAGAAAATGCAGGCGTCGCTTCCCCGCTAACCCAGCGTCCAACAACTTCAACGAACCGCTCGCCGCGTTCCGGGGGTTCGCAAAAATCATATTGCCGTTGGATTTCCTCTCGTTATTAAGAGCAATAAAATCTCTTTTGTCCATATAAACTTCACCCCGAATCTCTATGGTG
>ERZ795059.4606-NODE-4606-length-12873-cov-7.020674_pt1 | contig 12873 bp, 13 predicted proteins | sample MGYA00375143_ERZ795059 | MGnify/ENA primary metagenome ERZ795059 (study PRJEB30188, sample SAMN05720168) | activated sludge metagenome | isolation source: Anaerobic digester | place: USA | collected 2015-01-07 ... | reverse complement strand
CGACGCTCTTCCGATCTGCTAAAGCCGAAGGAAAGAAGAAAGTTATTTTGTTTAATTTTAGCGGACATGGGTTAATGGATTTAGCTGGTTATGATAAATATTTATCCGGTCAATTAAAAGGGTATTCTTTGCCAGAAAACGAGCTAAAAGAGACATTAAAAACATTAGAAGGATTTCCAAAAGCAGAAATCAAATAACCTTTATCCCACCCCCGGGGTGAGGTAGGTAAAAGGGGTTGAAAAAGAGATAAAGAATGAAGAAATCTATCGGAGCGCAGACTATTGTTTTCCCAACGCCGGTCTTTATTGTCGGCAGTTATGATAAAAAAGGCCAAGCTAATATGATGAACGCGGCGTGGGGAGGCATTTGTTCTTCTGTTCCGCCCTCTGTCAGCGTTTCTATCCGTCCAGCGCGGTATACATATCAAAATATTATACAAAAAAAAGCCTTTACAGTTAATATCCCTTCGACGAAATATATAAAAGAGGCAGATTATTTTGGGATTGCTTCAGGTAAAAAAGAAAATAAACTTAAAAAAGCGGAACTCACAGCCATTAAAAGCGATATTGTGGATGCCCCGTATATTAAAGAATTTCCTTTTATTTTAGAATGTGCTCTATTAAAAACCCTTGAGGTTGGGGCGCATACGATTTTTGTCGGAGAAATTAAAGATATAAAAGTCGATGAAAACTGCCTCAATGAAAAAGGCCAGCCGGATATGGAAAAAATTAAACCTTTTAGTTTTGATCCCGCGACAGGGCGTTATTTTGAAATTGGAAAATATTTAGCTAATGCCTTTTCTGTGGGCTTATCTATACAAAAAGAATGAGCCCTGCGTTTACTCCCCAAGCATTAAAACAAATAAAATATATTCATCGGTTATCGCGTCAATTAAATGGCAAAAAGAAATCTTCTCATGAGAAAAAAATTCTTTGTTTAATGCGTCAGCATATTGACGAGATTACAAATCTTTATCAGATAAAAAATATGCATTATTTGATAGAGACCGGAGACCTTCTGATCTTATGCCTTGAAATACTTATTGAGAATAAACGTTCAATTAACGCTGTATTTGGGCGATGTATAAATCGTTATGATAAAAAGATACAAAGTCTTTTAAAGAAAAAAAAGAAGAAATGCTGACATCGAAAATCTTATTATCGCTGATAAGCCTGTTTTTTGGACGAAGATTATATTGGCTTCTCGCTGGAATTGCCGGGTATTTAGCAGGAGTGTCTTTTATGACACGTTTTTTTCATTCTTTTTCTTCTCAAAACATTTTAATAGGCGCGCTTATTTGTGCGGCGATTTTTATTATAACGGCTTTAATAATTCGCCATTGGGTTATCCTGTTCGCGTCTTTCGCTTTAGGAGGATATTTGTTCACAAATTTTTATCCTGTTTTAAGCGGCGGGCATTTAACGCCATCATTTTATTGGCCTGCTTTTTTTATTGGAGGATTTATTTTTTCTTTATTTTTTATGGCTTTTTTTGAATTAGCGCTTGTGATAGTTACGTCTTTTTTAGGGGCTTATATGATTTTTCAAGTTTTGCCGTTTGAAAACATGTTAAATATTTTTTGTAGTATCTTTTTATTTGTTCTCGGCATGAAAAGTCAATTTATGCAAATGCGAAAAGGGCAAAAGCAACAGTTTAAAAAGATTGATTTGGAACGTTTTATTCAGGAAAATTTGAAAAAAGTTCGCTACAGCAAACAAAAAGAACAAAAGTCCGTATAATTTTCTAAAAAAACTTTTTTATTTTTAATTGACAGAAATATTTTTTGTTGTTAAAGTAGCCCCTCAGAAAAGGCAAAGGCGTCTTTTCTTCTAAGAAAATTTTTCAAAGAAGAGAGGGCGTCTTTTTTTTATCCAAAAAAAAGACGCTTTTTGTTTTTTATCCTCAGCTATATATAAGGAAACAACCCCTTCAGTCTTTTCTTAATATTTTTATTACAAATAAAATTAACAAAAAAATACAATAGGATGATCCTATCTGTAAGAAAAATCAAAAAGGAGCAGTGATTATGACAAAAAAAATCGAAGAGTTTATGTCAGGCGTTATCAATAGAAACCCTGGCGAGGCCGAATTCCATCAGGCCGTACGGGAAGTGGTGGAATCCATTATGCCTTATATTGAAGATAAGCCAAAATATTTAAAGGCAAATATTTTGGAAAGGATTGTCGAGCCGGAAAGAGTGATTATGTTCCGCGTTCCCTGGCAAGATGATAAAGGCAATGTGCAAGTCAATCGTGGATTTCGTATTGAAATGAATAGCGCCATTGGGCCTTATAAAGGAGGTCTTCGGTTACATCCCAGTGTTAATTTGGGCGTTTTAAAATTTTTGGCTTTTGAGCAAGTTTTTAAAAATAGTCTTACCACACTTCCTATGGGCGGCGGAAAAGGCGGCTCTGATTTTGACCCAAAAGGAAAATCAGATAATGAAGTGATGCGATTCTGCCAAAGTTTTATGACAGAACTCCAGCGTCATATTGGCCCAAACACAGACGTTCCTGCCGGCGATATTGGCGTGGGTGGACGTGAAATTGGTTTTATGTTCGGTCAATATAAAAGACTTCGTAATGAATTTACAGGAGTTTTAACAGGAAAAAGTTTGAATTGGGGCGGTAGTCTTATCCGTCCAGAAGCGACCGGTTATGGTTGCGTCTATTTTGTCCAAGAAATGTTAAAAACCCGCAATGAATCTTTTAAAGGAAAAGTTTGCGTGGTTTCAGGTTCTGGTAACGTAGCCCAATATACGGTTGAAAAGTTACTTGAATTAGGCGCAAAAGTTGTTACTTTGTCTGATTCCTCTGGCTTTATTTATGATGAAAAAGGCATTGATTCTAAAAAATTGAAGTTTGTTATGGAACTGAAAAATGTCAAACGTGGACGTATAAAAGAATACGCGGATGAATTTAAATGCAAATTTTATGAAGGGAAACGTCCTTGGAGCATTAAATGCGATGTGGCTTTTCCAAGCGCGACACAAAATGAAATCAATGAAGAGGATGCAAAAACATTAGTTAAAAATGGCTGTATCGCCATTGGTGAAGGCGCGAATATGCCGACAACGCCTGAAGGCGTTGAAGTTTTCCAGAAAGCAAAGATCCTTTATGCTCCTGGAAAAGCCGCAAATGCGGGTGGGGTCGCTACTTCTGGTTTAGAAATGAGCCAAAACAGCATGCGATTATCTTGGTCTCGTGAAGAAGTGGATACTAAATTACACAATATCATGATCAGCATCCATGAAAATTGTGTGAAATATGGAAAAGGGAAAGATAAATACATCAATTATGTCGACGGTGCTAATATTGCTGGGTTTGTCAAAGTCGCCGACGCCATGATTGAACAAGGATTAGTATAGGAAACAAGTTTTATAAAAAAAAGCCGTCTCGTTTTTGAGGCGGCTTTTTTTGTAAGAAATAAAAATCAAAATGTTGTCGATTTAAGAAAATAGCGTAATATAATCATAAACTGAAAAGGAGAAGAGATGAGAAAAAAGATATTAGCCTTTATTTTATTTTATCTTGTTTGTTGTTTTAAAAATGCTTTTGCCGCACCCGCGTATGGGACAAAGATTCCTAAACAAGGGAAATTTTTTATCGGCGGACAATCCTATATTGTCGAAAACAGAAAACTTGAAAAAGAAAATGGATCGATGTCAGGGAAGCAGCATTTCTTTTTAATTTCTTATGGGCTTTTGGATTGGCTCAGCATTGATCTTAAAGGTGGCGTAGGCAATATCCATCACCATAAAGCCGACGCTGAAGATTTAGATTATCATTCCTTTTTAGGTGGCGGTTATGGTTTTCGCGTTAAATTTATCGACGGAGAGAAAATGGATGCAGTCTTTGGATTTCAGCATATTAGCGTTCACCCGTATACGATTGACAGGAATAATCAAAAATATAAAGCGGTTTCGGATGATTGGCAACTATCGACAATTGTTTCGTATGATTTAGAAATGTTTACGCCTTATATTGGAGCCAAATTCTCGCGTATGGATTATATTCATTGGATCGACAAAGAAAGAAATCTTATAAAATCAGATACTACAAAAAATTTAGGAGTTTTAATCGGCGTTGATATTCCAGTTAATAAAAAGATATGGTTTAATTTTGAAGCCCAATTTTTAGATGTTAAGGCCATTGCCGGAAGCATCAATATTTCCTTTTAGAAAGCTATTTTTAAGATGAAGAAAAAAGAAAAAATAAAAGAGACTTCTGTGCCAAAAGTTTCTTTTTTACAAAAATTTCAGCCCGTTTTCTTTATTTTTATCATTATTGCCGTTGGTTGGGTTTGTTACGGGCAGACCTTAAATCATTCCTACCATTTTGATGATGAGTTTTATATAATCAAAAATCCTGTCATTCGCCATTTAACCGATATCAAAGCTATTTGGAAATATGATAAAGCCAGAACGCTTGGATATTTATCATTTGCCGTCAATTATGCCATTCATCAATTTCGTCTTCCGGGTTGGCATATTACCAACATCACGATTCATATTATTGCGGCTATAGCCACATTTTGGTTGACGATTTTACTTTTATTAACTCCTCAAATGAAAACATCTTTTTTAAATGCGTATCGATATTGGATCGCTTTTTTTGTTGGAGTCCTTTTTGTTTGTCATCCGATTCAAACCCAAGCCGTAACATATTTATGGCAACGCGTCGCTTCTATGGCAACAATGTTTTATTTATTGTCTTTAGCCTGCTATTTAAAAGCACGGTTAACAAACAACAGAACATCTTTTTTTATCTTATCTGGCTTATTGGCTCTGTGTGCCTTTTTTACTAAAGAAAATTCTGGGACACTTCCTTTTGTGATTGTTTTAGTCGAGTTATTTTTCTTGGGGACAACATGGAAACAGCTTTTGCGTAGCAAATATTTTTTGATTCTTCTCGTGTTCTTTCTTATTGTGCCTATTCTTGCCAAAAAAGATATTGTTGCGTATCTTACCTTAAAATCTCCGTCTGAGTCTTATGACGGGGAATTTATTGATGGGCATAACTATCGCTTAAGCCAATGCCGCGTTTTGTGGACGTATATTAGTTTATTGATTGCCCCTATCAGCCAAAATCTTGATTATGAATACCGTGTTTCTCAAAGTCTTTTTGAATGGAAAACTTTTTTAGGATTTTTAGGATTATGTTTTCTTTTTTTCTTCGCTTTTCGATTATTTAAAAATCATCGGTTATTGTCTTTTGGAATTTTATGGTTCTTTGCAACGATTTTTATTGAAGCAGGCGCTTTTCCTATTGATTGTTTGATTTATGAACATCGTGTTTATTTACCCTTTTTTGGCTATGCCTTATTTTTTATTTCTGCGTGGGCCACTGTTTTTCAAGGAGAAAATCTTAAAAAAAGTTTTCTTTTTCTTGCCATTATCTTGCTTTTATATTCTTATATGACCGTCCAGAGAAATCGCATATGGGAAAATGATTATACTCTTTGGAGTGATATTGTTAAAAAAACTCCGCATAAATTACGCGCGTTTAATAATTTGGGGAAAGTTTTAGCAGAAATGGGGCGTCATCAGGAATCCATTGAGCAATTCAATCGCGGGCTACAAATTAATCCCCAGCGAATAGAGCTTTTAATTAATCGAGGTATTGCTTATGAAAACTTGGGACGTTATCCTGAGGCGTTTGCGGATTTCTCGAAAGTTATTGAAATTTCTGGCGATCCCCAAGGATATAGCAATCGGGCTTATTTATTTTATAAAATGGGGGATATTTCTAAAGCCCTTGAAGATTTTTCAACAGCGATTGACAAGAATCCTAATCATTTGCAGGCTTTTTTAAATCGCGGAATTTTATTATCTCAAAATAAGGACTATGAAAAAGCCATTGAAGATTTTTCGCAAGCCATTCGATTAGACCCTTTTTATGCGCCGTCTTACAATAATCGCGCTAACACATATCTAAAGATAGGAAAATTTCAAGAAGCCGTTGATGATTTTAATAAGGCTATTCAATTAATGCCTGAAGTTATTGGTTTATATCAAGGACGGATTTCGGCCTATATTCAATTAGGTCATTTTTCTCAGGCCCTTAACGATATTGAAAAAATTCTTTCCGTTCAGCCTAACAATAGAACAGCTTATTATCAAAGGGGAATTCTTAATGTTAAAAATAAGGATTATCAAAAAGCGTGGGATGATTTTACGTTAGCGAAAAAATTTGGATATCCTGTTCCTGAAAATTTCTTTGATCAATTAAAAAGATTTTTAACGCCACAACCGCGCCTATAATGATTTTTAGGATAATTTGTTGACAATTTGGCATATTTTAGGCATACTTATTTTCAAAGCAGTAAATAAATGGAGATGTGAAAGGCTTTGCAATGTTTGACAACCATGTTTTAGGACCGATCCACTGCCATTATTTACTCGTAGTTATTAACAAGTTTTAAAAGGAGGAGCAGGTAATGGCAAAAGGTAAGGTAAAATGGTTCAGCAACCAAAAAGGGTATGGTTTTATTACCCCAGAAAACGGAAAAGATGTTTTCGTTCATTTTTCAGCTGTCGAGGGCGATGGTTATAAATCCCTTGAAGAAGGACAAGAAGTAGAATTCGAAATTACTAAAGGTCCCAAAGGCGAACAAGCAACAAACGTTAGAAAAGCTTAATTGTTAGTTCGTTTTTTATATGATGAAAAAGAAAGCCCTGGCAAAATGCCAGGGTTTTCTTTGCCCGTCAATAGAAAATCATAGAAAGAATTATCATGAAAATTGAAAAAACCTTACTTTCTTTAGATTTAGAAACAACTGGCACGTGGATTGAAAAGGATAAAATCATCGAAATTGCGATGGTAAAAATTTTTGTTGATGGAAAAAAAGAATTTTTTGAGAAAAAAGTTAATCCGCAAATGCCAATTCCAGAAATCGTGATCGATTTAACCGGTATTACTAATGAAATGTTAAAAGAAGCCCCGATTTTTAAAGATATCGCTAAAGATGTTCTTGATTTTATTGCCGATAGCGATCTGGCAGGTTTTAATATTGAACGTTTTGATTTGCCTGTTTTAGAAAGAGAACTGTCTTTAGCCGGACAATCTTTTAGTTGGAAAACAAGAAAAATTTACGACGCTCAAAAAATTTATCATTTGAAAGAAAAAAGAGATCTAACTGCGGCGTATAAATTTTATTGTGACAAAGAGCTTCAAAATGCCCATAGCGCTTTAGCTGATTCGAATGCTGTTTTAGATATCTTAGAAGCGCAAATAAAGAAATATGGTGAAGGCCAAGAATCTTTAACATTTTTAGATCAATTTGATTATAAAAGCAACGCTGAGTTTTTTGATGAAGAAAGAAAATTCCGTTGGTGGAATGGAAAATTGTATATGATGTTCGGGAAATATGCGCGGCAACAGACTTTACAAGATGTAGCAAAAAAAGACCCTGGTTATTTGGAATGGATTCTTTCAGCTGATTTTAGTGAAGAAGTAAAACTTTTAGTTGAACAGGCCTTAAGAGGAAAATTCCCTGAACAAAAAAAATAAAAAAGAAAAAATTTTATGGAAATAGGAATTATAGGATTGCCAAATGTAGGAAAATCAACATTATTTAACGCATTAACAGGCGCGGCGGCCGCCGCTGAGAATTTCCCTTTTACGACTATTGAACCCAATATTGGAGTTGTTCCTGTTCCGGATCCTAAACTCCAAGCGCTCTCTGAAAAAAATAATAGCCAAAAAATTACTCTTGATGGCATTCGTTTTGTTGATATTGCAGGACTTGTGAAAGGCGCAAGCCAAGGCGAAGGATTAGGCAATAAATTTTTAGCGCATATTCGCGCGGTCGATGCGATTGTTCATGTCGTGCGTTGTTTTCGTGATGATAATGTGGTTAATGTGATGAGTGATCTTGATCCTAATAGCGCGGCCGAAATCATTGAGACAGAATTGTTATTAGCTGATTTACAACAGTGTGAAAAAGCTTTAGAAAGAACGCAAAAAATAGCTAAATCAGGGGATAAAGACGCTCAAAATAAATTTGCGCTTTTAACGGAAACAATAAAACATTTAAATGAAGGAAAATCTATTCGTCAGATAAAACTTCCCCGAGATTTCATTGATGAATTTCAGTTTTTAACGGCCAAGCCGATTCTCTATGTGGCTAATACGGATGAAACGAATACATCTCCCGAATTAATTAATGCCTTGAAAACGCGTGCCACAAAAGAACAAGCCGGCCTTGTTGTTATGTGTGCCAAAATTGAAGCAGAAATTGTTCAATTGCCTCATGCAGATCGCTCAGATTATTATGCGGCGGCAGGAATTACCCAACCGGGCCTCATAACATTAATTCAAGAAGGGAAAAAACTTTTGAATTTAGTTTGTTTTTATACGTCAGGAGAAAAAGAAACTCGCGCGTGGCTTATTCCCCAAGGGACGAAAGCCCCTCAAGCGGCAGGAAAAATTCATACGGATTTTGAAAAAGGTTTTATTCGTGCAGAAGTTTATAAATATGCTGATTTAATGCGTTTCGGATCAGAACAAGATTTACGCGCCAAAGGGTTGATTTCTTTAGAAGGGAAAGATTACGAAATACAGGATGCTGATGTGGTTTTTTTTCGATTTAATGTTTAGAAACGCGCATTCAAAAAGATTGTAAAATCTCCATTGTCTAAAGTAAAATTTATCAGTATAATATCACCATTTCCTATAAAAGTTCTTAAAAAGAAAAGAGGTTTTTATGGCCAAACAATCGAAAAATTCAGAATGGATTGATTTCCATAAAGATATTTCTAAAGAAGGCATTAAACGATCTTTTCTTCATAATAGACTTTATCCTCTTGCCAAAGATGAATATTCCGCAACAGAACATGATCATTTTTTAGCTTTAGCGGTAACAGTACGCGATCGTATTGTTGAGCGCTGGTCTAAAACCCAACAATATTATCATAAAAACAATTTAAAAAGAGTTTATTATTTATCTATGGAATTTTTGATTGGTCGTCTTTTGGGAAATTATATTTATAATTTAGGTCTTGAAAAATCGGTTCCTGAAGCCCTTTCTGAATTGGGCATGAAATTAGAAGATCTTCGCGAACAAGAAGTGGACACAGGATTAGGCAATGGCGGTTTGGGACGATTAGCCGCTTGTTTCCTTGATTCAATGGCTACTTTAAGCATTCCCGCGCATGGGTATGGGATTCGTTATGATTATGGCATTTTTCATCAAAAAATCGTTAATGGCTATCAAGTGGAACTTCCAGATGAATGGTTGCGATTAGGATGCCCTTGGGAGTTTCCTCGACCAGAATACACGGTTAAAGTCCATTTCTATGGACGCGTTGAAGAGTTTAAAGATAAAAATGGTGTTCTTAGAAAAAAATGGGCAGACACGCAAAATGTTTTAGCCGTCCCGTATGATTTTCCTATTCCCGGATACAAAAATGATATTATTAACACCTTGCGGCTTTGGTCAGCCAGAAGCACCGAAGAATTCGATTTGGAATATTTTAATTCTGGGGATTATGAACAAGCCGTTTATCGAAAGATCTTTTCTGAAAATATCTCCAAAGTGTTATACCCTAACGATTCTCAAGCACAAGGGAAAGAGCTTCGATTAAAGCAGGAATATTTTTTTACTGCCGCATCCATCTCTGATATTATTCGCCGATTTAAAGTCGAAAATGAGAATTGGGAAAAACTTCCCGATCAAGCGGTCATCCAGCTCAATGATACGCATCCTGCTTTAGCGATAGCCGAATTGATGAGAGTCCTTGTTGATGAAAAAGATCTTGATTGGAATAGAGCTTGGGAAATTACTAAAAAAACTTTTGCGTACACGAATCACACGCTCATGCCAGAGGCATTAGAATGTTGGCCTGTTGATCTTTTGGAACGCGTTTTGCCACGGCATCTCCAAATTATTTATGAAATTAATGACGGGTTCCTAAAAGAAATCCGCCAAAAATTTCCTGGAAATTTAGAAAAAATCGCTCGCATGTCCTTAATCGGAGAGGTTCCTTATAAACACGCTCGGATGGCGTATTTATCCGTGATTGGAAGTTTTTCTGTGAATGGCGTTTCCGCATTACATTCAGACCTTTTAAAGACAAGATTATTTAAAGATTTTTATGAGCTTTATCCTAAAAAATTCAACAATAAAACAAATGGCATCACGCAACGGCGATGGCTTCTAAAAGCCAATCCTGGCCTTTCGAATTTAATTACAGAAACAATAGGAGATGACTGGGCCACGAATTTGGATTCTTTGAAAAAGCTTTTACCATTAAAAAACGATGCCGCGTTTTGCAATAAGTGGGCGCAAGTTAAATTGTATAATAAAAAAACTTTTTGTGATTATCTTGAAAAAAATCATGGGTGCAAAGTTGATCCAACAGCTTTGTTTGATGTTCAAGTTAAACGCATGCATGAATATAAACGGCAAATGCTTTTTACTCTTTATATTATTTCGCAATATTTAAAAATCATCAATGACCCTAAAGCGTTTACACAATCGCGTGTTTGTCTTATTGGCGGTAAAGCCGCGCCTGGATATGCCATGGCCAAGAGTATTATTAAATTTATTAATAATGTCAGCCATGTTATTAATGAAGACAAAAAAACAAAAAATAAATTACAACTTTTCTTTTTAGAAAATTACCGCGTTTCTTTGGCTGAGAAAATTTTTCCTGCGTCCGATTTGTCCGAGCAAATATCAACAGCGGGGACAGAGGCCTCTGGAACAGGAAATATGAAATTTATGCTTAACGGAGCATTGACAATTGGAACGCTCGACGGCGCTAATGTGGAAATGGCGCAATTATTAAAACCAGATGAAATTTTTATTTTTGGCCTTAAGGATGAAGACGTCCAGAATATTCGCGCTTTTGGGTATCGCCCCCAAGAATATATTAATAAATCCTCAACCTTAAAAGAGATTTATCAGTTCATTGCTCGAGGAAATTTCAATAAAGAAGAACATGGGATTTTCGACGCTTTGATTGATAACGTTTTTCTTAAAGATCCTTATTTAATTTGCGCGGATTTTGATTCTTATTGTGCTATGCAGGAAAAAATATCCTTAGAATTTCAAAATAAGAATTCTTGGATGAAAAAATCAATCGCTAACGTGGCAAATTCCGGAGAATTTTCATCTGACAGAACAATTCGTCAATATGCGAAAGATATTTGGAAAGTCCCTTGTAAATAATTATGGTTGATGGCGCAGAAAAAAGAAGAAATAATCGTTTCCCCGCAGAAGTAGCGATGCGCTATGATTTTGCTTATGACGTGGAAACAAAATTAAAAATTCAAGTAAAAAAAGAATTTATCCCTCAAAAACTTATTCCCAAATATCCTGCTATTAGTAAAAATGTCAGCTTAGAAGGAATTGGCTTTGTTGCTTCTAAACTTTTATCTGAAGGTGATTTCTTAAATCTAGAGCTTTATCTGCCTCATGAGAAAGATCCTATTCATATGGAAGGAAAAGTCCGTTGGAGCAAACCCGTTCAGCCAGAAAAACCCAATTCCAAACTTTGTTATGAAACAGGCGTTCAGCTTATAACTATTGAAGGCAAAGAGGTTGAGGAAACTATTTATTTTGACGAACAATACAAGATTTTATGGAGTAAAGTTTTAGATAATATTTTAGGCGGCTATCATTTGAGCGCTTTAAAATCCAAAGAATCTGACATGAAAAAAAATTAATCATGGAAACATTATTTACAAAAATCATTCGAGGTGAAATCCCTTGCCATAAAATAGCAGAAGACGAAAATTTTATAGCTTTTTTGGATATTCATCCTATTAATCCGGGCCACACGTTAGTTGTCCCTAAAAAAGAATTTGATTATATTTTTGATGGCGATGACACGACATTGGCTCAGCTTATTGTTTTTTCTAAGAAAGTCGCTTTGGCGATAAGAAAAACTGTTCCTTGTATTCGTGTGGGGATTATGGTCGCAGGGCTTGAAATTCCGCATTGCCATATACATTTAGTTCCTATTGTAAAAATGTCTGATCTTAATTTTGAAAACGCTAAATCAGCGTCAGGAGAAGATCTGAAACTCATAGCAGAAAAAATAAAGAAAAACATTCTACTTTAAATATGATGAAGGAGGAAGACATGTCCAGCTTAACGTCAGCTATGCCAAAAAATTGGAGCAAAAAACAACAGCATGTTTGGAAATGCGTTGAAGACCATTGGGATCATTTAATTAACAAACGGATAGATGCTTTTAAAGAGTATATTCACGATGATTTTATTGGCTTCGGACATGAAAGTCCTATTAGCATTGATAAACCTTGGCTTGAAAAATGGGTTGGTTTTTGGACAAAATCAACCGATATTATTATTTGTGAATTAAGACCTATTCATATTGAGATTCACGCGGATATCGCGATTGTTCAATATTTCATTTTTACTATTGAAAAAAATGCTGGCGGAGGAAAACGTGTGATTCGAAGATATACTATGACTTGGAAAAAAAACCATGATTTATGGCAAGTTATAGGTAGCCATAATAATCTTATGGATGAAACCATCCGAGGATAAGTCAAAATTCATTTTTCTCCTGCCCTTGTTTTATTCCTAAAAATAGTTTATACTTAAAACAGGTTGTGAAATTTTAATGAGTCGTTGGCATGGGGAGGCCGTCATATGGGAGAGACGTATGAGCTAAAAACGACTTTTGGCCTTTTGAGAAGGTAATTTCTAAGCCACGGGATCGCTAAAAAGAAGCGAAAGTCGTGGCTTTTTTGTTATAATGAAAGCAACAAGATAAAAAAGAGAGACTAAAAGTGAATAAAATGTTTCAAAATCCTTTGAGAGTGCTCATTATCGAAGATAGCCAGGTTGATCAAACCATGTTATCTGCTATGATTGCAGAATCTTCTGACGGTCTTTCTT